>Ga0214471_10002757_pt1 | contig 13754 bp, 12 predicted proteins | sample RVTome_5_FD_207665 | JGI IMG/M metagenome (GOLD analysis project Ga0214471, IMG submission 207665) | Soil microbial communities from uranium-contaminated site in the Upper Colorado River Basin, Wyoming, United States - RVT142D155 | ecosystem: Environmental > Terrestrial > Soil > Contaminated >...
GACAAGGTGAACGGCAGCGGCTGGTTCAGTGGTACGAGCTCTGCCGAGCTCATCACGGGCAGCACCGGTGGCGACCTGATCACGGCAGGCAGTGGCGACGACTGCGTGCTCGGTGGCGACGGCAACGACACCATCAACGGCGGCCTCGGGACCGACGTCTGCGTCGGCGGGCCCGGCAGCGACTCCTTCCTCAGCTGCGAGACCCAGATCCAGTAGCCACCAGGGGATCCGTGGACACCTGTCCCCGGCGTAGGGTCGAGCCTGCATGGCTGACGCGACTGAGCTCCGGGCCGCGACCCCATCGACGCGCCTCGGCTGGATCGGCACCGGTGTCATGGGCTCGCCGATGTGCGCCCACCTGTTGGCTGCTGGGCACCCCATCACGGTCACCACGCGCTCGCGGGCGCGAGCCGAGGACCTGCTCGCCCGGGGGGCCCACTGGGCCGACACGCCCGCCCACGTGGCGGCCGCGAGCGATGTCGTGTTCTCGATGGTGGGCTATCCGGCGGACGTGCGAGAAGTCGTCCTCGGCGACCGCGGGGCGCTGGCCGGCGCGCGACCCGGAGCGGTCCTGGTGGACATGACGACGAGCGAGCCGTCCCTCGCCATCGAGATCGCTGAGGCCGCCGACCAGCGCGGCGTGCACACCCTCGACGCGCCCGTATCCGGTGGCGACATCGGGGCGCGCAACGGCACCCTGTCGATCATGGTGGGTGGGGAGGAGCGTGTCTTCGAGGCCGTCCTCCCCTGCTTCGGCGCGCTCGGTTCCACCGCCACGCTGCAGGGCGGGCACGGGGCCGGACAGCACACGAAGATGGTCAACCAGATCCTCGTGGCGAGCACGATGGTCGCGATGTCAGAGGGCCTCCTCTACGCCTACCGGCTCGGGCTCGACGTCGAGCGTGTGCTGCGCTCGGTGACCAGCGGCGCAGCCGGCAGCTGGGCACTGTCGAACCTGGCCCCGCGCGTGGTGGAGGACGACTTCGCGCCGGGCTTCTACGTCGACCACCTCGTGAAGGACCTCGGCATCGCCTTGGCGGAGGCGAAGCGGGCCCGGATCGCGCTGCCCGGCCTCGCTGCCGCGCAACAGCTCTACATCGCGCTCCAGGGCCAAGGCCGAGGCCGCTCCGGCACCCAAGCCCTCGTCCACGCCCTGACGGCCCTGTCCGGCATGGACTGGCCACCACAAGCGGTGGGCGCGGAGGGACTCGAACCCCCGACATCTGCCTTGTAAGGGCGGTTGACACCCCTGGTCAGGCGTTCGACGAACACGAAACCGCAGGTCACGAGGGGTGCGAAGTGTCGCCCGATGACATGCCGTGACACCTCGTCCGCAACCTCCTGGGGGTTTTCCGCGGGGCATCGCTTCGCCGCGAACTGGCGAGGCCGGATGATCGTCGCTGATCGAGGTCGTAGCGTCCGCCCCGTGACGACTCTCACCGACTCATACGTCGCGAGCAGCGATGGATTTCGATAAGCGGGTTACCGGTAGGATCATTTCTCATGGATCGAAAGCTCGGGCGCGGCCGACCGCTCGATCGCAGCAGGGACGGGCACATCCTGCATACTGCGATCGGGCTGTTGCGTGAAGTCGGCTTCGACGCCTTCCGAGTTCAGGACGTCGCCGAGCGGGCGAAGGTCGGCCTCGGGACGATGTACCGGCGCTGGCCGACACGAGACAGCCTCATCGTCGCTGCCTTCGGATCAGTCATTGGCGACGTCGGTGTCGACGACGCCCGCGACCTCGACGGACTCCGACGACAGCTCGGCGAAATGGCCGACACCCTGAACACCGAGCAAGCCGACCTCCTCCCCGGGCTGATCGCCGCCAGCCACCGCGACGACGACCTCGCCAAGGCGATTGGCTCAGCTCTGGTCCACCCCCGATTGACCGCGCTCAAGACGGCCGTGCACGCCACAGCAGGCGCATCGCTCACCGATGAGGAAGCCGGACTCCTTGCCGAGATCGGACCCGGCATCCTGCTGTTGCGACTCCTGCTCACACAGGAGCCCGTCACCGACGACGTAGTCGACCGCATCGTCGACGAACTGATCCGGCCCCTTCTGGTCCAACACAGCGGGACGCCTGTGCATCCTCGACGCGTAGGTAGGCTGGAAAGGCAAGAACGATGAGCACCAAGCAAGTGGCGGCGGTACGCGATGGCCGGAGCGACGCGAGCAATGCGGCGTCTCTGACGGACGTGGGCAAGCACTTCGGTGGGGGTGCGCAGCAAGTCTGTGCGCTCGACGGCGTGAGTCTGGAGATCGCTTCGGGAGAGTTCGTCGTCATCGTGGGACCCAGCGGGTCGGGCAAGACGACGATGCTGAATCTGCTGGGCGGGATCGACTCGCCCGACGCCGGGACCATGCGCGTCGCTGGGTACGACTTGTCGAGACTCGATACGACCGGACGCTGCACCTTTCGGCGCGATGTCGTGGGCTTCGTCTTCCAGTCGTTCAACCTCATCCAGTCGCTTTCTGCTCGGGAGAACGTGGAGCTGGTCCTCGAGCTGATCGGGAAGAAACGCTCCGGGCGGGCGGAGGAGGTGCTGTGCGCCGTCGGTCTCGGTGACCGGATGGACCATTTCCCGTCGCAACTATCGGGCGGCGAGCAGCAGCGCGTCACGATTGCCCGCGCAGTAGCCAAGGACCCGCGGTTGCTGCTGTGCGACGAGCCGACCGGCGCGCTGGACGCCGCCACCGGCCGCTCGGTGCTGGGGCTGTTGCACGAGTACAACCGCGACACGGGCTGCACCGTTGTGCTGGTCACGCACAACACCGCGATCTGCGCGATCGCGGACCGGGTGATCCACATGCACTCGGGACGGGTAGACCGCGGGGAGCACAATCCCATGCCGATCCCGGCGGAACGGCTGAGGTGGTGATCGGTGCTCTGGACCAAGCTCCGCCGCGACATCGTCGCCTACAAGGGCATGTTCGCGTCCATCATCGTCACCGTCCTCTTGGGTGTGATGGTCTTCGCGGCGACGTATTCCTCCTACCGCAACCTCGACGCGTCCTACCAGCGGACCTTCGATGAGCTGAGCGTCGCGAACCTGACGGTGAGCGGCGGCCAGATCGACGAGTTCGCGGCGCGTGCCGCCCGCATCGACGGCGTGGAGCACGTCGTGACCCGCACAGTCGTCGACGTGCCTTTGCGACTGAACGGTGAGGACACGCTGCTCGGTCGAGTCGTGGGGATGAGCCCGGACCAGGCGCCGCCGGTCAACGCGGTCGACGTACTCGAGGGCCGCTACCTCGAGTCGAGCCGGCCCAACGGTGTGCTGGCCGAACAACACATGGCCCAGGAATGGGACCTGCATCCGGGCGACACCCTTGAGGTCCTCGGCGCGGAGGGCTGGAGGACCGTGTCGGTGCAGGGCGAGGCGCTCTCGGCGGAGTACCTGTGGCCGACGCGGAGCAGACAGGACACCATGCCGCTGCCCGAGGACTACGGCGTGATCTTCGTATCGCAGGCGCTCGCGGAGCAGATCAGCGGTTCGACCGCGCCGACCGAGACGATCGTCGCGTTCGACGGTGGCGCGGACAACCCCAGCCTGTCATCGCGGCTGCTGCAGGCCGCAACGGCGGTGGGCGCGGGCACGGCCGGCGTACAGACGCTCGATGACCAGCCCTCGAACGCGTTCCTACGCACCGACATCGACGCCTTCGGCAGCATCTCCAAGGTCTTCCCGATGGTGTTCCTGATCGCGGCCGCGATCGCGACCTACGTGCTGCTCACCCGACGGGTGCACGCGGAGCGGCGCGTCATCGGGACGCTGCTCGCGCACGGCGTGAGGCGTCGCGCCATCGTCACCCACTACCTGTCCTTCGGGCTGCTCGCGGGGATCGCCGGTGCCGTGCCGGGGGTTGTCGTCGGCGCGGGACTCGCCGGGCTCATCACGACCGGCTACGCGAGCTTCATGAAGCTGGAGATGGTCGTGAAGGACGTCTACCTCGAGGCGATCATCGCGGGGCTCGCCTTCGGCATCGTCACAGGCATGGTGTCGGCGGCGCTCCCGGCGCTGCTGGCGTCACGGGTCACCCCCGCCGACGCGATGCGTTCCGTGGCCCCGGCCGGTCGCGGCCGTGTGAGCGTGCTCGAACGGGTTGTCCCCGGGTTCAGCCGCCTGCCCGTCGGTGGGCGAGTCGTGCTGCGCAACCTGGAGCGAAGCCGGCGGCGCAGCGGTTTCACCGTCATCGGGGTCGGCATGGCGCTGGCCCTCGTGGTGGTCGCGTGGGGGTCCATCGACAGCATGCGCACCTGGATCGACCGCCAATTCGTCGACGTGGCTAAGCAGGACGCCCGCGTGCTCTTCGATGGCGTGAACCCGACCGGCCGGGACCTCGCCGCCATCGCGGCGATCGAGGGCGTCGCCTCGGCCGAGCGGACCATCAACTTACCCGCCTCGTTCAACGGTCCGGACGGGCGCTACGACACGTTTCTCGTCGGACTCGAGGACGACACGACCATGCACGGCTTCCGCCATCATGACGGTGCGAGTTGGCCGGTCGGCGACGGTGTCATCGTCGGCCGCGAGCTGAACACCAAAACCGGGGCAGACATCGGCGAGACGATCACGGCCACGTTGCCGGGCGCCGGCCGGACGATCGAACTGCAGATCGCCGGGTTCCTCGACGAGCCGATGGGAACCCTCGTCTACCTGCCGCTGGACGGGTTCGCCGAGACCGTCGGAGCGGCCGCGATGGCCACTCCCGGCATCGGGTCCGTCCTCGTCGACTACCAGCCGGGTGTCGACCGCGACGCGGTTGGCCAGGCGATCGGCGGCCTGCCCGGGGTCGCGACGGTGGAGGACAGCCGCGGGCTCTACGACCTGGTCGACGACTGGATGGCACTCATGTACGGGTTCGCCGCGATCATGTTGATCTTCGGCTCCCTCATGGCGTTCGCGCTGATCTTCATCATGATGACGGTGAACATTGCCGAGCGCATCGACGAGATGGGCACCATGCAGGCCGTCGGAGTGCCCCACCGCAGGATCTCACGAATGCTGATGGGTGAGAACCTGGCCATGGCCATGGTCGGGATCGTCCCCGGCCTCATCATCGGTTCGTACCTTGTCGACCTGGTGATGTCGTCCTACATCAACGACATGTGGCGGTTCGAAGGGATCGTGCTTCGGCTGTCGATGATCGTCTCGGCACTGGGCATCGTGCTTGTGGCCCTGCTGTCCCAAGCCCCCAGCATCCGAGCCATCCGCCGCCTCGATGTCGCGGACATCGTGCGGAACCGTGGCGTTTGAGACAGCGACGGTGCAGCGGTTTCAGTGGAGCGGACGACGGGTGGAGGTGATGGGACTCAAACCCACCCCCTCTTCGCTCGACCGCATTGACCGGCAACTCCTCGCCGACCAAGTGATCCCGAAGCGCCAGGGAGGGCAGGAAGTTCAGAAGTCTGATGCTCGTGCTCGATGGCAACAATCCACGGTCCGGTGGGAGCCCTCCACCACCATGCTGACCTACAGGCTCGAAGGCACTACGGAGGCTTCGGCGTCCAACCGGAACGGACGCCACCACTCTGGCCGCACGACCACATCGGTGTTCCCCGCTGCCACCGGAACGAGCGAGTCCACATCTTCGCTCGCCCCGGCGAGCACCCAAGGTGCTCTACGTTGCTGACCAGGGCGAACGTGGTGGGCGCGGAGGGACTCGAACCCCCGACATCTGCCTTGTAAGGGCAGCGCTCTAGCCAGCTGAGCTACGCGCCCGGAATCGCACGAGGGTATCGGTCGCGCGCGTGACCACCATCCCCGATGGTTCAGAGGCTCACCACTACCGTCGAGTGGCAATCGGAACCCACGTTTGGGTTCCATCGACGGAGGACTCGAGTGCCGGGCCGCAACCGTTCCCACGAGAGCGAGAACACGGTCGACCTGACCCGGCGCTACCTGAGCGAGCTCGGGTCCTACCCGCTCCTCACCGCGGAGCAGGAGGTCGAGCTGGCCAAGGCCATCGAGCTCGGGCGGGACGCCGACGCCGAGCTCGAAGCCCGCAAGGTCGCCCCGGGCCGGCGGTTGGTGCTCGCCGCGCACCAGGCCGACGCCGACGCGGCCCGACGCACGTTCATCCAGTCGAACCTGCGACTGGTCGTGTCGATCGCCAAGCGGTATCAGGGCACCGGGCTCACGCTGCTCGACCTCATCCAAGAGGGCAACCTCGGCCTGATGCGTGCGGTGGAGAAGTTCGACCATCGCAAGGGCTTCAAGTTCTCCACCTACGCGACGTGGTGGATCCGCCAGTCGATCGGCCGCGGCATCGCCGACAAGGCCCGCACGATCCGGCTCCCGTCCCACCTGGTCGACACCATGGCGGTGCTGTCCAAGACCTCCGCCACCCTGCTCAAGCAGCTCGGCCGTGAGCCCACGCCGGGGGAGCTGTCGGCCGAGACCGGGATCCCCGAGGACCGGGTGCGGGTGGCGCTGCGTGCGGCTCCCGATCTCATCTCGCTCTCGGCCTCGATCGGCGAGGACGACGCCGAGCTCGGCGACCTCATCGCCGACGACAACGCCGACGCGCCGTTCGAGGCGGCCGCGCTCTCCCTCGCCCGTGACGACCTCCAGATCCTGCTCGATTACCTCAACCCCCGCGAGCGCGAGATCCTTGCCCTGCGGTTCGGGCTCCGCGGCGAGCAGCCGCTCACGCTCGACGAGGTCGGCCAGATGTTCAACGTCACCCGCGAGCGCATCCGCCAGATCGAGGCCAAGGCGCTCACCAAGCTGCGTCATCCGTGCTCGGCCCGACACCGCCGGCTCGTAGCGTCCCTGAGCAGCTGACGGCCTCGCCGGTGCGTCAAGCGCTCGCGTCGCGCGGGAGCACCACCGCCTGAGGATGCCGAGCCGAACGGGCCACGGCGACGAACGCGCCGCTGGCCTCGTGCTGGAGCTCAGGCAGCGCATCGGCGGGGAACCAGCGGGCCTGGACGATCTCCGGTGAGCCCGGGGCAGCGAGGTCGGGGTCCTGACCGTCGGCAGGCTTGGCCCGGAAGACGAGGTCGACGCGACGCGCCGCCGAGTCGACGACCACCGCCGGCTCGCCCATGAGGACGATCTCGAGACCCACCTCTTCACGGACCTCGCGGTGGGCGGCCGCCTCCGGATCCTCTCCACGCTTCAGCAGCCCGCCCGGCACGCCCCAGCGATCTCGATAGGCGAGGCGCACGAGCAGCACCTCGCCGCCGGCGCGCTCGATGAAGCAGATCGCGCCGACCGTGAACCCCGGCGCGATCATCCGCACGACGCGACGTCGCGACCAGGCGGGGAGGCGCCGGAAGAGGTGGAGGGCGATCAGGTGCAGCCGGCGGATCACGGGCGTGCCTCCGCCGCGCGCAGGAGCGGGGCCTCGTCGGCCCACGCGGGGTGCTCCGCGAATCGCTGCCGTGCGGCGAGGAGCGTCGCCAGCAGTGCCGGCGTGGCCGCAGCGACCGGGGTGCGCCGCTCAGCGTGGTCGAGGGTGAGCAGCGGTCGACGCCACGCATCGTCGATGGACGCTCCGGCCTCCTGGCAGATCAGCATCCCGCCCAGGTAGTCCCAGGCGCCGTGCGCGCTCACGCTGCAGTCGACGAAGCCGTCGAGTCGGCCACCCGCGACGGCGCACAGGTCGAGCGCCACCGCTCCGAGCGCTCGGAACTGCTTCCACCCGAAGGACCGGGGCGGCAGTCCCGACAGCCCCAGGATCGACGTGGACAGGTCGTCAGCCGTCGTGGGCGCCAGGACGCGTCCGTCGACGCGCGCTCCCCCGCCCCGGGTGGCCTCGAAGCGCTCCCCGCTCGCCTGATCGACCACCAGCGCGGCGCGAGCGCCGTCGCCGTCGACCGCGCACAGGCTCGTGGCGTACCAGGGCAGCCCTCGACTGGCGTTGGTGCTGCCGTCGACCGGATCGACGACGACCACCACCGCTCGGTCACCGTGGTGCAGGCCCGACTCCTCGCTCATCACGCCGAGACCCGCTCGGTCGAGCACCGCCAGCGCTGCCGCGTCGGCCACCAGGTCACTGCGGTGCTGGCCCGATCGGGTGCCGACCTCACCCCAGTCCTCGAGGCCGTCCAGGGCCGATCGCACGGCGCTCGCGGCGCCGTGGAGCGCCTCGAGCAAGAGATCGTCGTCCACCGCTGTCGACGGTAGCGGCGTGCCCGGCCGGCGAGACGGACGTGGTGGCCTTCTCTCGCAGGGGTCGGGTCGTGGCAGGCTGGGACCTTGGCCGCCATCGACATCGCCGGGTTCGTCGCCGACCTCAAGGATCACGCGGTCGACCATGGATTTCACGTGCACGACGAACGTCACTTCGTCGAGACCTACTCGCTGCGACAGGCGTGGGAGGTCGACCTGCACCCCGAGGAGGCGTGTGGTGGGCCCCTCGACCTGCACCTGTCGCTCGAGGTCGATCCTCGCACCTTGCTCTCGTTCGAGGACCTGGTGATCTCGCTGCCGGAGGACGAGGACCCGCCCGACAGCTTCCACTTCCCGCTGCTGTTCACCTGGTCGCTCCCCCCACTGCCCAACGGGCCCGACCTGCTCCTGCTCGCCACCGAGCTGGCCGGGGTCGGCGGTGCCGACCTGCCGCTGGAGGCTTCCGCGATCGACTCCTACCCGTCGGCCACCGATCCCAGCGAGCGGAGCCTGTCGATCGTCGCTCACGTCGAGGTGTCCCTGGCCCGCGTGTTCGGCGGCCAGGAGCAGCTGTGTGACATCCTCGATCGCTGTGCCGACGTGAGCCACCATCTGCTCGACCGCGCACCTGGCTGGCTGGGAGACGACCTGTGAACCGATTGCTCTCGCTCTTCCGGAAGGGCGACGGCCCCGACATCCGGGAGGTGGTCGGCACCGCGGGTTGGTACCCGCTCGTGATCCTCACGTCCCTGAACCTGGTGGACGAGCTCGACCGGGCCGTCCTCGCGGTCATGGCGCCGAACATCCGCGACTACTTCGGGATCGACAACAAGACGCTGGGCGCCATCGTGGGGGTGCAGGTCACGCTGCTCATCTTCGTGTCGGTGCCGATCGGCTACCTCGGCACCCGCGTCGACCGGGCCGTGCTGCTGCGCTGGTCGGCGCTGATCTGGGGCTGCTTCTCCGCTGCGACCTTCTGGGCCCTCAACCTCCCCGCGTTCATCCTCACCCGCCTGGGAGCAGGCACCGGCAAGGCGGCCGTGGAGCCAGTCGGCAAGTCGCTCCTCACCGACTACTACCCGCCGCACGGCTGGAACCGCGTCCTGGCCGTCCACAACGCCGCCAACCCGCTCGGCAACATCATCGGACCGCTCCTGGCCGGCGCGATCGGCATGTCGATCGCTGGTGCTGCCGCGTGGCGCTGGGGGTTCCTCGTCCTGACCGTCCCGACCTTCATCGCACTCGTCGCGGCCCGCAAGCTCCGCGAGCCCGAGAACCAGATGGTGAAGACGGTCAGCGCGTCGGTGCTCACCGTCACGGGTGCACCGTCGGGGATGACCTTCCGGCAAGCGGTGCGGCGACTCGCCGGGATCCGCACGTTCCGCCGTCAGGTCATCGGCATCGGAGTGCTCGGCTTCGCGCTGGTGGGGCTGCTCGTGTTCGGCTCGGTCCTCTACGAGGACGAGTTCGGCGTCGGCGAGGGCGGCCGCGGCGTGATCGGCGGGATCCTGGCCACTGCGTCCCTGCTCGGGACGATCCTCGGGGGCCGCGTCGGCGAGCGCCTGTTCGCGGAGAGCCCGGAGCGGTCGGTGCGACTCGTCGGTCTGAGCATCGCCGTCTTCTCGCTCTTCGTGTCGATCGCCGTCTTCCTGCCCTCGATCTGGATGGTCGTCGCGGTCCTCTGGATCGGCGTGCTCGCCATCTCCGTCACCGTGTCCCCACTCGGCGCGGTGCTGAGCGCCATCAGCCCGCCACAGCTCCGCCCCCTCATGTTCTCCATGCTCGGTCTGTGCATCGGGCTCTTCGGCGGCGTCGCCGGTGGTGTGATCGTCGGCGCCATCGCCGACCAGTTCGGCATCCGATGGGGCCTGGCGTCGCTCCTGCCCTTCGGGGTGATCGGCGGGCTGGTGATGGCGTCGTCGGCGTCGACGGTCAACGCCGACATCGACCTCATCGAGGCCGAGGTGCGCGGTGGCGGCGCGGCCGAGGCCGCTCAGCAGACGGGGAGCAGCGGCAGCGACGGCGACGAGTCGCCGGGAGCCATCGCGTCGATCGCCGACAGGTGAGCGCGCAGGACCCGCCGGGCTTCGAAGCGCCCCGGGGCCGTGCAGTCGAGCACTCTCACCGCCAGGGCCTGTGAGAACGCAGCTGCCTCGGCCACCGCGTCGCAGCGGTCCCGTTCGGTCGTCTTCGGCGCACAGGCGCGGGCTTCGGTCAGGAGCAGGCCGCTGATCGCCGCGAATGCGTCGCCAGCCTCCAACGCCGTGTCGTAGCGGTCGCGGTCGTCGAGCACCGACTGGGAGCGCACGAGGGCGCTGGGGTCGGAGCCTGCCCAGCGCCACACGCCGACGGCGTTCAGGACGACCGCACCCAGGGCGGTGACGCCCAGGGCCGCAAGCCCCCACCTCCACCGAGCGATCCGTCGATCTGGATCGGGCACCGTCACCCCCAGCGCTGGTCCTTCGCAGGGTGCCTGCCGACCCCCTATGCTCTGAAACCTGAGACTAGTGTCAGGTATTGAGTTCGATCGTCTGGGGGATGCGTTGGGGGAAGAGCACCGATGACACGGCGTCAGTGGCTGCCGATGCTGTACCTCGGCCTCGCGCTGCTCGCTGTGGTGGTGCTGCTGCCGACCGCTCTGCGCCCGCCGCCTGACGAAGCCAGCCAGTCGGCCGAGTTCAGCCCCGACGCGCCGCCCGACGACGACCCCGAGACGATCATCCAGTCGCTCCAGCAGGCCGGCAGCCGCACCGCGGGCGCCACGGGCCGCGACGGGCCCGCGACCACCACGACCACGCTCGCGGCCGTGAAGGCACCGTCGCGCGGGCAGTGCTACGGCGATCCTCCGCGCCAGTTCGACAGCGAGTACGCGCCCCCGTGCGCCGCCGCGTTCGTCGGCGACAACGGCGGCGCCACCGCGCCGCGGGGCGTCACCGCCACCGAGATCCGCATCGGGCTCTCCCCCGACCTGTCGGGCCAGACCTTCTGCGGGGAGATCCTCGACCACCCCACTGACGGCGAGGACGGAGCGCGACGGACCTACCGCGTGCTCATGAACTTCTTCAACAAGAACCTCGAGCTCTACGGACGCAAGATGCGCTGGTTCTTTGCGTGCGCGCCGAGCGGCACGGCCGGAGAGGCCGCCGAGCGAGCTCGTGGCACGCGCATGGCAGAGGAGTACGAGGCCTTCGCGTCGATCGGTGAGTTCTCGGGCTACGTGGCCGAGGAGGCGACGCGTCGACAGCTCATCCACTTCGCCAACATCGTCGTGGCCGCCGACAAGTTCTTCGCCGACCGCTCGCCATACCTCTGGGGCAGCCGCACCAACGCCACGAAGGCCGTCGCCTTCGGCTCCACCTACCTGTGCAACCGGCTCAACGGCAACACGCCGTTCCCCACCGGCGACGCCCGCATCGACTACAGCCAGCCCCGCAAGTTCGGGATCCTCGCCCTCGACGACGGGTCCACGAACGTCTCGGTCAACGACATGGTCGCCTCGCTGAAGCGCAAGTGCGGGGTGGACCCGCCGGTGGCGCGCTACACGCTCGACGAGAACAACGCCCAGGGAATCGCCAGCGCGATGGCCAGCCTGCGGGCCAACGACGTCACCACGGTCGTGTTCATGGGTGAGATCATCTCGCTCCCGTTCCACGCCCAGGCCGCCGACCGGGCGCAGTACTACCCGGAGTGGTACCTGATGGGCTTCGGTGGGTTCGAGACGGCCATCGAGCTCACCCGCACCGTGAGCCCCACGCAGTGGCAGAACGCGTTTGGGTTCTCGTTCGAGGAGGTCGCGCGCCGGCCCGCCGAATCACCGTGCTACCGCGCCTACAAGTCGATCGATCCGCAGAACGATCCCGAGAACTCCGTGTGCAACATCCTGTTCCACTCGATGACGTTCCTGTTCGGGGCCATCCAGGAGGCGGGACCGGACCTCAACGTCGACACGTTCCAGCGCGGTCTGTTCTCGGCCTTCACGCGGCCACCCAGCCCGGCGTGGACGATGGCGGGCGGCTTCGGGCCCACCGACTACACCTACGGCGACTATGCGGTCGAGCTGTTCTACAACCCCACCGCGATCCACCCGGACGGCGCGCCGGGCGCGTACGTGTACCCGAGGTGCGGGGTCCGGTTCCTCGAGACCGAGATCCCCACGGGCCAGCCCCAGTACATGTTCCAGGACAACCCCGACAACATCACCAACGGCAACGACGCCGGTCCGGGCTGCTGAGCCTGGTCCCGGCGGTCGGCCGCCGGCTCACTCGGTGAGCGGCTTGAACGACGAGATCGTCACCTGGTGGCGCAGGATCTCGGCCAGCACGGTCTCGTAGTCCTTGATCTCGCGGTCCTTGAGCTGGAGCACCTGGTAGAGGCCCTCAGCGAACCACACGAAGGTGGCACGGTCGTCGATCTCGTAGGTGTGCACCTCTACCCCAGCGACCCGACGCAGGAGCGGGGAGCCGGGGATGACCGCCGACACGATCTTGCGCCGGTCCTCCGGGTCGGTGAGGTCGATCTTGGGCAGCACGGTGGTGATCTGCAGCGTGCCGATCAGGCGGTCGGCGCGTCGGAGCTCCCAGATGTGCCCGTCCGACGCCAGCGATCGGTCGCCTGCGTTGCGGAAGGCGGCCAGGGTCGCCTCGTCGGTGTTCTCGTAGAGGGCCAGGTCGGCGCCGATCCGTTCCGGAGCGAGAGCGACGTCGACGGCCGGCGGCACGGCCTCGGGCGCGTCCTCACCACATCCGGACGCCGTGGTGACCGCGAGCGACACCGAAGCCCCGAGCGCGGCGAGCAGCCGACGACGGGTCATGGCGACGGCACCGGGTCGACGCTGTCGAGGGTGCTCACGTAGTCGAACTCGACGACGAGCGGCGCACCGGACCCAGGATCCTTCGTGGTGAGGGTGGTGTGCACGTCTTCTCGGACCACGAGGCCACCGAGGTGGGTGGCGATGTTGTAGATGTTCGGGTCGTCCTGTGCCGTGCCGCTCGTCTCACCGGTCGTCAGGTCCACCATGGTCTCCGAGGAGGACATCCGGTAGGTGTCGACCACCTCGCCGCAGACATCCACGATCTCCCGGGACACGATGGCGCCCTGCACGACCATCGACGCGCCCCGCTCCAGGTCGATGCCGCCGGAGCTCCACGTGTCTCCCTCCTGTCCGAACACGAAGAAGTCGATCGGCGGGGATGGCTCGAACACCGTCTCGCCGGCGCCGGTGCGCGTCGTGCGCTTCAGCAGCACGACGCGGTCCACGCGGATCTCGTAGAGGTCGGTGACGATGAACGATGACGACAGCGCCTTGCGTACCTCGTAGCGGCGCACCGTGGTGGAGGTGCCCAACGGATCGGTGCTCGTGATCTCCTCGACGTCGCCGATGTCCCAGGTGGTGATGGGCGGGAAGGGCAGGACGATCTCGAAGGGTCCGCCGGTGATGCGCATGTCGCCGGTGTTGTGCCGTCGGTACGTGCCCGGCTCCGGTGGGGCGTCCACGGCGAAGGTCACCGTGCGCGCCGGCGGGCTCCCCTCAGGAGCGGTCGGACAAGGCGGGAGCAGCGGGGGGATGGTCGGGCCAGGGTCGCCGAAGCGGTCGAGGTCGTCGCCGGTCACCCCAGGGGGCGCCGGGAT
>Ga0214471_10002759_pt1 | contig 13743 bp, 15 predicted proteins | sample RVTome_5_FD_207665 | JGI IMG/M metagenome (GOLD analysis project Ga0214471, IMG submission 207665) | Soil microbial communities from uranium-contaminated site in the Upper Colorado River Basin, Wyoming, United States - RVT142D155 | ecosystem: Environmental > Terrestrial > Soil > Contaminated >...
TCTTGGTCAGGCGCCGCGCTCGGTGTCGGAGCTGGTGTCCGAGTTCTCGATGAGCCAACCGGCGGTGTCCAAGCACCTGCGGGTGCTCCGGGAGGCAGAGGTGGTGCGGGTCCAGAGCCAGGGCCGGCAGCGGATCTACGCCCTGGCCCCTCAGCCTCTGGACGACGCGGAGCGGTGGCTGGAGGCCGCCAGCAAGGCCTGGGAGGACCGTCTGGCCCGACTCAAGGCACACATCGAAGGAGAGGAGGAAGCATGACACAGGTGGAGAAGGCGCCGATCATCGTGGTCGAGACGGTCATCCGGGGAACCATGGAGCGCGTCTTCCGGACTCTTACGAGCGCCGAAGAGCTGGCTCAGTGGTGGGACGGCGACGAGCGCTACCCCAACCTGAGCTGGGCCGTGGATGACCGTGCCGGCGGCGAGTGGTTGTCCCGCTGGCGGAATCTCGAGGGCAGGGAAGTGAACCTCGGAGGCCGTATCCTCGAGTTCGAGCCGCCCCGGCGCATGGTGTGGAGCTGGTTCTTCGACGAGTTCCCCGACGCCGGCGAGAGCCGGGTGGAGTACCTGCTGGAGGAGGCTGGGGAGGGCGTGCGCCTACAAGTGACCCACACCGGCTTCAAAAGCACCAGGGAGGCGGCCTACGAGGACTACTCCAAAGGGTGGTACGACGTGCTGGGCCGAATCCAGCGGCACGTGGAGGCGTGAGACCGGCGCCGCGCGTGGCGCCTCAGGTGGCCGACGCCTCCTGTTCGGTCCGGCCTGACGCGAGGCCTTCTTCGGACGAACCTGGCCCTGTAGCCCCCGTGTCGGTCACCCGTCCGCCGGACATGTGGGCCGCCAGGTCCCCGACGTAGCGCTTCATGGTGGCGTCGTAGCCCAGGATGAAGCGGGCCACGAAGCGGAAGAACGGGTTGTAGATCTCGCCGTCCTCGGTGATCGTGAGCCGGGTGCGTGGGCCGCTACTTCCGCCGCCGACCACCTCCTCCAGCTCGTACGTCCAGATTCCCCCGAAAGGGAGGTTCTCGTCGGCGATGACGGACACCCAGCGGCGAGGAGGCGCAGCCTCCGAGATGCGGAAGGTCATGGCCCCGCTCGGCCCGGATTCACGCCAGGTCAGGCCGCCCTGGGGCGCGTCCAGCACCTCCACGGCGTCGATGTCGGAGCGCCAGCCCGCGTAGCCCGACACGTCGGTGATGACCGCCCATACCTGCACGGGCGTCCCGTCCACGTCCTGGGACACGGTGGCCGTGTGGGCCACGGGGACGAGCATTCCGACGCCCACCGCCAGGAGAACGAACACCACCACCGCCGCCAGGCCACGCGCGATCCACTTCATGTCATCCCCTCGTCAGACGTGATGAGCGCGCTCTCACGATAGCCCGGGGAGCATCCGAGCGCCTCTCCTGACGAGCCTCGCCTAACCGACCGAGCCGGCCGCGCCGGCTGGGTGAATCGGACTCCTCTCTTGACCTCCCGCGCCAACGACCAGCGTATGTGAAGGAACCCCGCTCCCGGAGGAAGGACCTATGCGCTGGATGCTGCTGTTCGTGGCACTGGGTGCCGCCGGTCCGGCCCACCCGCCGGTCGTCCCGCCCGTGCCCGTCGGCGCGAGGATCGCCGCAGCCCCCACGGTACTCGACTCGCTGGTGGGTTCCTGGTCGGGGGAGGGCACGCTCATGGGCCGGCCCGGCTCGTTCCACATGGCGTGGTCGGCGACCGAGGTGCCCGGGGTCCACTCCCTCGCGTTCGGCAACGCGTTCCGGTCCGACGATGGCTCCGAAACGCCGGTCCTGAGCGCGCACGCCACCTACCGGACGGGTGAGGACGGGTCGGTGGACGGGGTTTGGTTCGACACGCGGGGCGTCCGCATCGAGCTCAGCGGGCGAGTTGACGCCGACCGACTCCGCGTCGAGTGGACCGCGCCAACGGAGGCGGGAGTGACCGTATACGGCTGGCCGGGCAATGGCTCGGTGGATGTGGTCGACTCGGTGCGGACCGCCGAGGGGGTGCGGGAGTTCGGGCGAGCTAGCTACCAGCGCCTTCGCTGACCGGAACCTCCGCTCAGGCGCAGGCGCCGTCGTGCCGCCGGGAGGGGCGCTCTGGCGCGCCGCCTGTTTCCCCGCTCACCGGTCCCGCTGTAGGTTCCGGGCCCATGAATGCACGAACCTTGAAGGGAGTGCGGGCCGCCCCGGTCGCCACCGCCCCGGTCGCCGCCGCTCCGGTCGCCACCGCCCTGGTCGCCGCCCTCCTGACGTTTTCCGCGCTCCCGCCATCCGCCGCCGCTCAGGCCCGCGCGCAGCCGCGGATCGCCCGGGTGGAGGAGGGGGTGGTGGGCGCGGGCCTCCTCATGCGCCAGCTCGATGGCGTCAAGCGGGTCCTCATGATCGGCGCCCATCCGGACGACGAGGACACGGCGCTCCTGGCCACCCTGGCACGGGGGTGGGGCGTCGAGACGGCGTACCTCGCCCTCACACGGGGGGATGGAGGGCAGAACCTCATCGGGAACGAGCTGTTCGAGGGGCTGGGCGTCGTCCGCACCGGCGAGCTACTCTCCGCCCGCGGCCTGGACGGCGGGGTGCAGTTCTTCACCCGGGCGTATGACTTCGGATACTCCAAGACGGCGGATGAAGCGCTGGCCCTGTGGCCTCGGGAGGAGCTCCTCCGGGACGTGACGTGGGTGGTGCGCTCCTTTCGGCCCCAGGTCATCGTGTCGGTCTTCAGCGGTACGGAGGCCGACGGCCACGGACAGCACCAGGCGTCGGGGATCATGGCCAACGACGTCTTCGACGTGGCCGGTGACGCCACGCGCTATCCGCTGCAGCTCGCCATGGGCGTCGAGCCCTGGCAGCCCCTGAAGCTACTGCGGCGGCCGCGGGGACCGGGTGCCGAGACCACCCTGGAGGTCTCCACCGGCTCCTTCGATCCCCTGCTCGGGCGCTCGCACTTCCAGCTCGCCATGGAGAGCCGGAGCCAGCACCGATCCCAGGACATGGGCCAGGGGCAGACACCGGGCCCCCGGAGCACCGTGCTCCAGCTCGTGAAGGCGGCCCCGGGCCTGCCCGCGGACGTGGCCGGACAGGGGTTCTTCGCCGGGGTGGACACGACGCTGGCGGGGCTGGCCGAGGCCGCGGGGGCCTCCAGCGACGCGGCGGCACGAACGGTGGCGGCGTACCGCGAAGCCCTCCACGAGGCCTCGGCTTCCCTGGACGTGCTCGACCCCGTCAGGTCGGCACCCCCACTGGCGCGGGCACTCCAGCACCTGGACGCCCTCCTGGGCGAGGTGAGCCGAGCGCGCGGCAATGGGTCCCCCGCCGCCGCGGACCTGGCTCGGCGCCGGGAACGCGTGCAGCGGGCGCTCCTCACGGTGGCCGGCGTGGTCACCGTCGTGCGCGTCGACGACGACCTGGTGGTCCCGGGCGAGTCCGTGGACGTGAGCGTGGACGTGTGGAACGGCGGCCCGCTCACGGTGGCCGGCGCGCGCGCCGTGCTCGCGGCCCCCGCGGGCTGGCGGGTGGAACCGGTCGAGCCACCGGGATCCGGGCGTGCCGGTGGTCCCCCCAGCTTCTTCGGCCGGGGCGGCCTGGAGGCCGCGTCCCACGCGCGGGAGGTGGACATCGCCCCCGGCGACGCGTTGAGTTGGCGCTTCCGGGTCACCCTGCCGCCGGACGCCGATCTTACGCGCCTCTACTACCTCGAGCGGCCGCGCGACGGCGAGATGTACCGCTGGCCCGGCGAGCCGGAGCTGTGGGCACGGCCGAAGGCGCCGCCCCCGTTGAGCGGGGGCGCAGACTTCGCTCTGGCCGTTTCGGGCACACCCGGCGGGCTCCGGCCCTCCATCGCCGTGAGGCGCGAAGGGGAGTACGTGGGCGTGGTTCAGGACTTCGGTGAGTTCCGCAGGCCCGTTCTGGTGGTGCCCGCGGTCGCGGTGGAGGCCACCCCGTCCGTGCTCGTGTGGCCGTTGGCCGCGGGCGGCGCCCGGCAGGTCTCGGTCGCCCTCACCGGCTTCGCGTCCCGGGAAGTGAGGGGAACCGTGTCGCTGGAGGCCCCCGCCGGATGGTCGGTGGAGCCCGGGTCGCGCCCCTTCGAGCTGCGCCAGCCCGGTGAGGAGCAGAGCTTCACGTTCACGGTCCGTTCTTCCGGCATCGTGTCTCAGGGGCGCCACGAGATCCGCGCGGTGGCGCGCACCGTGGAAGGCGACGCGTTCACGGAGGCGGTCGACCTGGTGGACTACCCGCATATCGCCAGGACCGCCATGTTCCGGCCCGCCGTGGCCGGAGTGACGGCCGTGGATGTGCGCGTCCGCCCGAACCTCCGTGTCGGTTACGTGATGGGCACGGGGGACGTGGGCTACGACGCCATCCGGGAGATGGGCGTCGCCGTGGAGCTCCTGGGCCCCGACGACGTGAGGAGCGGCGACCTGTCCCGCTTCGACGTGCTCGTGCTGGGCATCCGCGCCTACGAGGCGCGCCCGGACGTGGTGGCTTCCAACGACCGCATCCTGGGCTTCGCACGGGACGGCGGCACCGTCGTGGTGCAGTACGGCCAGTACCAGTACCCGGGCTACGCGCCGTACGACGTCGCCATCTCCCGTCCCCACGACCGGGTCACGGACGAGCGCTCACCCGTGCGCTTCCTGGAACCGGACCACCCCGCCCTTACCACGCCCAACCGCATCGTCCCCGCCGATTTCGAGGGCTGGATCACCGAGCGGGGCCTCTACTTCCTGGGCACGTGGGATCGGCGCTTCACCCCCGTGATCGAGTTCCAGGATCCGGGGGAGGAGCCGAAGCGAGGCGCCTTGATGGTGGCGCCCCTCGGAGAAGGCCTCTACGTCTACACCGGGATTTCCTTCTTCCGGCAGCTCCAGGAGGGAGTTCCGGGCGCCTACAGGCTCTTCGCCAACCTCATCAGTCTCAAGGCAGGGGATGGAATGTGAGTGAGCGGGACGATGGCGCCGATCGCACGGGCGGTGCTCAGGAGCCGGACGACAGCGGCGAGCCCATCGGGCCCTTTCGCACCTGGAGAGCCCTCTATACCGCCGTGCTGATCTGGGCGGCGATCCTGATCGGGCTTCTCTACGCCTTCACCGTCACGCTGGACCACAGCGCGCCGTGACCATCCTCGACTGGGGCGTCTTCCTCGTCTACTTCCTGGGGGTCGTCGGCTTCGCGCTGTGGCAGAGCCGGAAGAACGTGGGCACTGCGGGCTATTTCCTGGCCAACAAACGGCTGCCCTGGCTGGCCATCGGCCTGTCGGTCATGGCGACCCAGGCCAGTGCCATCACCTTCATCGGCACGACGGGCCAGGCCTTCGACGACGGCATGGAGTTCATCCAGACCTATCTGGGGCTCCCCATCGCCATGGTCATCATCTGCATCCTGTTCGTGCCGTTCTTCTATCGGGGCGGCTTCTACACGGCGTACGAGTACCTCGAAACCCGCTTCGGACCAGCCACCCGCTCCCTGACGGCCTTCCTCTTTCTCCTGTCGAGGGGGATGGGAGCCGGCATCATCCTCTATGCCCCGGCGATCGTTCTGAGCGTCATCCTCGGCTGGGACGAGGTCGTGACCATCGCCATCATGGCGGTCATCACGATCCTCTACACGACGGTGGGAGGGATCACGGCGGTCATCTGGACCGATGTCGTGCAGATGCTGATGATGTTCGGCGGGATCGCCGTGGCCCTGACGGCTCTCCTCGTGGGGCTGCCGTCCGGCGTGGGCTTTGGGGACGTGGTCTATATCGGTGGCATCCAGGAGATGTGGACCAGCATCGACCTCTCCTGGGATCCGACCAACACCTATACGATCTGGTCGGGCCTGATCGGTGGCCTCTTCCTCGCGCTGGCGTATTTCGGCACCGACCAGAGCCAGGTGCAGCGCTACCTCACGGCGGAGTCCCTCAAGTCGAGCCGCCTGTCGCTGATCTTCAACGCGTTCCTCAAGGTCCCGATGCAGTTCGCCATCCTGTCCATCGGCGTACTGCTGTTCGTCTTCTATCATTTCGAGACGCCCCCCGTGGTCTTCAACGCGGCGGAAGTGCGACTCGTGCGGGAGAGCCCGCGGGCCGAGGAGTTCCGCCGCCTGGAGATGGAGTTCGGCCTGGCGCACGCCGAACGCGAGCAAGCCACGATGGCCCTCCTGGACGCCCGTCACGCCGACGGCGACCTGACGATCTACCAGCGTCGCATCGCCTCGCAGGACGCGCGTCTCCGGGAGCTGCGGGTCGGGGCCAAGGACATCGTCTCCGACGTCCGGGGCTCGGCATCCAACGACGTCAACTACGTGTTTCCCACGTACCTCATCGAGTTCTTTCCGCCCGGCCTGGTGGGCCTCATGATCGCCGTCATCTTCGCGGCGGCTATGTCTTCGTTGGACTCAGAGCTGACGGCATTGTCCAGCGCCACGGTGGTCGACTTCTATCGTAGGTGGTGGCGGAAGGACGCCACGGAAGAGCAGACCCTGCGTATGTCCCGCGTCGCCACGTTGATGTGGGGTGTCTTCGCCTTCGGGGTGGCCCTGTACGCGGGCCAACTCGGGTCGCTCATCGAGGCGGTCAACCAGATCGGCTCGCTCTTCTACGGCTCCCTCCTGGGCGTCTTCCTGCTGGCCTTCCTGGTGGACCGGGCCAACGAGGCGGGCGCGTTCACGGGCCTGGTGGTCGGCATGACCGCCGTGGGTCTGGTGGCCTTTTTCACGGACGTGTCCTGGCTGTGGTACAACGTGGTCGGGGCCGTGACCGTGGTGGCGGTTGGGACGGCGGTGAGCGTCATGGCCAGCCGGGGTCGGCCGCTGGCGGGCGGTTAGGGTTAGGGCCGCCTTACACTGCGCGACACGGCCCCTGGCGCGACCCACCTCGCGCCCCGCATGGTGGTCGTCCGGCAACGCTGTCACGATCAGACCCGGGCACGGAGTCACACCGAGTGGAGTCCCAGAGCCGAGGCACGATTGGTTGGACGCTCGCGAGCGCGGGCCTGCTGGGCGCGCTCTTCCTTGGCGTGTCCGCGATCCGCGCCGGCGCGAGCGGCGTGCCGCTTGGCGACGTCGCGGGTCCGATCCTGGCGCTGGGCTTGATCGGCGCGACGGTCGGGGGCCTCATCGGGCCTCTCCTGGGGGCGGTCGCGGCGCGCATGCGGAACCGCTGAACCGTGGCATCGACACCCATGCTGGTCCACTTCGCCCGGTACGCCCTCACCCCGTCTTTGTGGGCGCTCGGCGACGACGGACGCGCCGCCGTGGGCTCGGCGCTCCGGACCGCCCTCGAGGGCAGTGCCGACGCCGTCCACCTTTACGACGCGTTCGGCACCCGCGCGGACGCGGACCTCCTCGTGTGGAGCGCCGACCGGGCCGAATCGCCGGATGCGGCGCTCGGCTTTTTCGCCGCCCTCCGCGACGCGCTGAAGCCGTTCCGGCGGCACGTCCATCTCGTGGACGCCCTGTGGGGGTTCACCCGGTCGTCTCAGTACGCCCGAGGCGGATCGGACCGGGCCATCGACCCCATGACGCCACGCACGCGCCCCTATCTGGTGGTCTACCCGTTCGCCAAGACCCACGAGTGGTACCGTCTGGAGGCGGAGGAGCGGCGCCGCATGATGTCCGAGCACATCCGGCTGGGGCGGAGCCACGAGCGTGTCCATCAGCTCCTGCTGTACTCCACGGGGCTCCAGGACCACGAGTTCGTGGTCGTGTACGAGACCGACGACCTCGAGGACTTTTCCGTCCTCGTGGCCGAGCTACGCGCCACGGAGGCCCGTGGGTTCACGCTCGTGGACGCGCCGGTCCTGGTGGGTTTCCACCGGCCGGCGGGCGCGGGCGGGCCGTGGCCGTGACCCCGGAGTGCGACAGGCGATGGAGTTGCGGGGCTCCAGGAAGCTCTGGCCGCCGGCAGCCGCCGCCACCGTGGGCGCGCTTGTCATCGCCGGCGCGCCGGTTGTAGTATCGATCGTCGGAGGGCTCGCCGCCCCCAGACCCTCGCCCTCGACCTTCCGCAGGAGGTACCACGGTGGCCGTCTGGCTCCTACCCATTTCTCTGTTCTGGTGCCTCGCCGCCCTCTACCTGGGCGGCGCACCCATTCGCATCGAGGGCGGCGGAGGGGGACGGCAGCTCGCTGGCCTCTTCCTGCACTTCGCTCTCTTCCTGGCGGTGTGGGCGGGGGCGCGGGCCGTGCTGGCGGCACTCCTCGGGGATACGGCCGCGATCATCCTGTCGGCCCTCCTCGCCGTGATCCTCCTGCCCCTTCTCGCCAGGCTCGCGTTCAGGATCGTGGGCGTGCGCATCAGCAGCACCGAGGGCCAGCCCGAAGCGGCCGGATAGCCCCCGCTCGGGCGGCGCTGGGCAGTTGATGGACGTCTCGGTCGCCGCCGTGGTCGTGCTCCTCGGCCTGGTCCTGCTCCGCTGGGGGCTGATCCTGTTCGGCGCCCTGCTCATCCTCCAGCCCGCCCGCTCGTGCCCCGCGTGCTTCCGCGCTACCCTTCCCATCCGGCGCCCGGTCCTGAACGCGGTGCTGCCGGTGGCGGAGTGGCGGTGGTGTCCGGCCTGCCGTTGGTCGGGACCCTCCCTCAAGTCCCCCTCACCCGCCACGCCGTCGCACTCTGAGAAGGTGGAGCATTGGACAGCGAATCCCGACAGATAGCCGGATTGACCCTCCGGATCGACAGGCTCCTGTGCGTCGGTTTCGAGACCTGCATCGACGTGGCGCCCGCGCTTTTCGCGCTCGACGCCGAGGGCATCGCGACGTTCCACGCGGACGCCGAGTCCGTCATGGCCGAAACGATCCTGGAAGCGTGCCGTGTGTGTCCGGTGGACGCCCTCGAGGTGATGGACGCCGACGGCCGGCAACTCGTGCCGTGACGACCGACGAGCGCGAACGAGAGGGTGGATCCGCCCCTGGACCCGGAGAGAGGCTTCGCGCGGTGAGGGGATACGCCGAGGTAGTCGCCGAGGATCGATCGGACCTTCCCGGCCAGATCGGCGACCAGCGCCGTCGCCTCGTGGAGCGTTTGGCCGGGGTGGGCGCGGTCGTGGCCGTGGTCAGCGGGAAGGGCGGCGTGGGCAAGAGCGCCGTGACGGCCAACCTGGCGGTGTCCCTGGCGGCGGCGGGTGCCTCGGTGGGCGCGCTGGACGCCGATCTCAACGGCCCCTGCCTGGCAAGGATGCTGGGCCTCTCCCGCGACGGCCTCGAGGATCGCGCCGACGGCGTCCACCCGGCGACCGGTCCATCCGGAGTCCGGGGCATGTCCACCGAGCTCCTGCTCGACGAAAACGCGCCCCTCCGGTGGAAGGGCCCCGGCTCGGATCGGTTCGTGTGGCAGGGGGCCACGGAGGCCGCCGTGCTCCGGGAGTTCCTGTCCGACGTGGTGTGGGGATCGCTGGACTATCTCCTCGTGGACGTTCCCCCGGGCACCGACAAGATCGGTCGCTTCCTCGACCTGATCCCCCGGCCGGACCAGGTCCTGCTCGTCACGATTCCCTCCGCCGCGGCCACGTCGGTGGTGGCCCGTTCGGCCACGTTCCTGGCGGAGGCGGGGGTCGCGCCGGTGGGACTCGTGCGCAACATGGTCGGGTACGCGCCCGCCTCCGGTGGGGCGCCCCTGCCCCTCTTCTCCGGCCCGGACATGAACGGGGTTTCGGAGCCGCTCGACATGGAGGTGTGGGCGGACATCCCGTTCGATCCCCGCCTGAGCCAACTCACCGACGCGGGTCGTCCGCCGGGCGCCGGGTGCGAAGGCGGCGTGGGCCGGGCCATGGCGGCCCTCGTCGCACGGGTGGAGTCGGCGCGAGGCGGCCGCGAGGAGCCTGGTCCATGAAGTTCCTCTGCGTCGGCTGCGACCAGGCCATGGCGTTCGCGGAGCGTCAGCTTCCCGGCGACGGCACGCTCACCGCCATCTTCACGTGCCCGGGATGCGGGCGTGAGGTCGCCATGCTGGCCAACCCCATGGAGACCCAGCTCGTGTCGTCCCTCGGCGTGGAGATCGGCGGCCGCACGGTTCCCGCGCAGCCGATGGAGCAGACCCGAAGCGCCATGGACCGGCCCAATCAGGAGGCATTCCGAACGGACGCGGAGGAGCCCGCCGGAATCGCCCCCGGCGACGCGGTGGCCGGTGCGTCGGCCGCGGACGGCCCTCCCGGAAGCTGGGCTCCGGTGACCTGGTCCGAGGGGGCCACGGAACGCCTCGGCCGCGTTCCCAACTTCGTGCGCGGCATGGTCAAGCGGATCTATGCGGACTACGCCCAGGAGCGGGGAATCGAGGTGATCACGGAGGCGGTGATGGACCGGGCGCGATCCGAGCTCGGTCTCGAAGGGATGTAGGTCATGCTTCGCGCCATCGGCGTGAGCTACAGCTACGGGTCGTCGCCGAACGGCGTCCATGATGCGGACCTGGCGGTGGCGAAAGGAGAGGTGATCGGCCTGGTCGGGCCGAACGGGGCGGGGAAGAGCACCCTGCTCCGGCTCCTCGACGGTCAGATGGAGCCCCAGACCGGACGGGTCGAGCGGCCCCCGCCCCGCACCGCCGAAGGCCGGGTCGACTACGGGTTCACGGCGGAAGAGACCCCCCACTTCGAGAGCCTGTCGGGCCTCCACAACGCCCTCTTCTTCGCCCGGGCAGCCGGGCTCGATCGCACGGCGGCCACGGAGGCCGTCGAGAGGCTGTTCGAAAGGCTGGCCCTGAGCGAGCACGCCGCGCTGCCGGTAGCCGAGTACTCATTCGGGGCCCGCCGCAAGCTCGCGCTGGTTGAGGCCATGGCCCACGACCCCTCGCTGCTATTGCTGGACGAGCCCACGCTGGGCCTGGACGCGGAGTCTCGGACGCGGCTGGCGGCGCTGCTGGCCGAACGCGCCCACGCCGGGACGGGCATCGTCCTCTCCAGCCACGATGCCGCCTTCGTGGAGGAGGTCGCCCACCACGTCGTGTTCATCGTCCGAGGACGCACGCGCAGGGGTGGCCGACCCGACGAGCTGATCGAGGCTCTCGATGGCGCGGTAAACCTGATCTTCAACCTCAGCGGCCCCCTGCGTTCGCCGCCTGAGCCCCGGGGACCCGACTGGACCGTGATCGACGACGGCAATCCCATCGTGGTGCGGGCTGAGCGAGGACAGGCTGCCCTTCCCGAGGTGAGCCGAGCACTCCTGTCCGCGGGCGCCGACATCCGCGAGGTCCACGTGCGGGAGCCGGGACTCGGAGATGCGTTCAGGCGCATCATGGGGGAGGAGTTGGGCCCGCCGCCGCGCGGGGAATCGTGAGCGGACTGGTCTGGGAGACGGAGTGGCGCATCGCGCTGCGCAGGCCTCGGCTGTTCGCCCTCAACGTCCTCGTGCCTCTGCTCCTGGCCGTCCCCATCGCCGTGTCGGAGGCTCCCGCCGGGCACGCCGCGGCCGTCTACGCCGTGCTCTTCGTGATCCACGCCACCTTCGGGTCGGCCATCCCACTGGTGAGAGACGCGGAGACCGGCCTGGTCGGGCGCGCCCTGAGAGCGGGAGTGCGGCCCGGGGAATATCTGCTGGAACGCTGCGCGTCGGGAGCGCTCCTGGACGGCGTCCAGCTCCTCCCCAGCCTGCTCGTGGCGTGTTGGGGCCTGGGCTCGGACGCTGCGGCGTTCGCTGTGGCCCTCGCGAGCCTGGTCCTGGCGCTGTGGGCGGCCAATCTGCTTGGCGTCCTCGTGGCGGCGGCGGCTCGCACCATCGCGGAGGCGGCGCTGTTCGCCGCCGTGAGCGCCCTCCTGCTGCTCCACGTCTCGGGGGTCTTCAGGGCGGGCGCGCCGGGCTCCCTTTCAGCCCGGATCGAGGCGGCCGCTCCCTTCCGCGCCATCCACGAGGCATTGCTGCACTCGGCCGGCGGAGGCGCTCGGCCCGACCTGACCATCGCGCTGGCGTGGGCCGTGGTCCTGCCCGCGATCCTCCTGCTCCTGGCCACCCGGCTCGGCCCGAGACTCGCGGGGACCCCACCCCGGGACGCGCCCGGCCGAGTCATGTAGATGCCACGGCGCGATCGAGGCGCCGGCGGACCCCGAAGAACCTCCGCGAGCTGCCCATCACGACCGCGCCGAACCGCCGAAATGCCCCATTTGGCGCGGCTTACGGGCGAAGTTGACAACGTCCGCGGGCGACCCGTATACTGGCATCCGTTCCGATCGGAGATGGGTACGAACGTCCCTTGCGCCGGTCGGGACATCCTCGACATCGCGGCGCCTCGTTCGTTTGCGAGGCGTCCGACGCCTGGGAACTGAAGCGTCAAAAGATCCGCCTGGTGAGTTGGCAACATCAGGCGTTTTTCATAGGGTCGGGAGCCCGCTGTGGCTCCCCGGGAAGAGACGCAACAGCTCAAGCACGTCGCCCGGTGTGATCGGGTCGCCGCCAGCCGGAACCACGCTGCGCGGTGCCGGGCGTGGTGCGCAGCCCAGGCGCGGTGCCGATGTATCGAGAGATTCTGGTTCCGGTGGACAACTCCGAGCCATCCGACTGGTCCGTTCTGCGCGCCATAGAGATCGCGCGGCGCGCCGGAGGCCGGATCACCGGCAACCACGTCTATGCCGCCCGCCTTCACGACATCCGCTTCCGTCAGCTCGAGACGGGCCTTCCGGCTCAGTTTCAGAGCGCCGATGAGATCAAGCGTCAGCGGAAGATCCACGACAAGCTCATCGAGAAGGGGCTCCAGCTCATCTCGGACTCCTTCCTCGACCAGACCGAGCGGATCTGCCGGGAGGCCGGGGTCCCCCTCACCCGCCAGCTCCTCGAGGGGATCAACTACGAGGAGATCGTCCGGGAGATCAACGGAGGCGAGGGCCGCCTGCCCAGCTTGATCGGCTTCGACCCCAACATCGCCGACAAGTACGACGGCGGCGCCAACGGGCGCGGCGATGTCCGCATCGGCGAGGACGGCCGCATCGTGGCCGAGGACGAGGACGCGGCGGAGAAGCTCGCGGGCACGAGCGGACGAAAGTACGACCTCCTGGTCATGGGAGCCCACGGCATCGGCCGCCAGGAGTTCTCCCAGCTCGGCGGCGTCGTGGGGCGGGTCCTGCGCAAAGCGCACAAGGACGCGCTGATCGTGCGCAACGATCGCCCGATGCAGGGCGGTCGTTGGATGGTGTGCATCGACGGCTCGGCCTACAGCTACAAGGCACTGAGGATCGCCCTCGACATGGCCGGCGAGTTCGGCGCCAGCCTGTACGTGTGCTCCGCTTTCGACGTGGAATACCACCACGTGGTGTTCGGCAACATCAAGGACGTTCTCTCCGTTCAGGCCTCAAAGGTGTTCAAGTTCGAGGAGCAGGAGGAACTCCACAACAACATCATCGACAAGGGCCTCCTCAAGCTGTGCAAGGCCAACCTCAAGCGGGCGCAGGTCATGGCCGAGGAGTTCCCGGACGTTCCGGTCGAGACCCAGATCCTCATCGGCAAGCCCTTCGACTGCATCTTGCGCTGGGTGAGGGAGATCGAGCCCAGCGTGCTCATCCTGGCGCGCCACGGCAGCCACCGCATCGAGGACACCGATCTGGGTTCCCAGGCCGAGAACCTCGTCCGCCTCGCCGACGCGAACGTCCTCCTCGTGGGCACTGAGGACGTACGCCCTGAGGATATTCCCTGGATTGAGGAGGACGGTGAGACCGGCCTCGAGTGGGCTCCACACGCCGACGTCCGCATCCTGCGGGTGCCCCCCTTCGCTCTGGGGATCGCACGTCGCGCGGTGGAGGAGTTAGTCCTGGACAACATAGGTCCGGGTGCCAACCGAACCTACGCGGAGG
>Ga0214471_10002760_pt1 | contig 13742 bp, 13 predicted proteins | sample RVTome_5_FD_207665 | JGI IMG/M metagenome (GOLD analysis project Ga0214471, IMG submission 207665) | Soil microbial communities from uranium-contaminated site in the Upper Colorado River Basin, Wyoming, United States - RVT142D155 | ecosystem: Environmental > Terrestrial > Soil > Contaminated >...
GCCCTCGCCCTGCTTGCGCTGCTGGCGTTCCTGCCGCGGCTCAGCAAGCGCCTGCGCGGCACGCCCAGGGCAGCCGAAAGCAAACTTTCCAGCGTGGATCTCAAGCAACGGCTCGAACGGCACGACGACATCGCCGTGCTCGATGTGCGTCCCGCCAGGGATTACACCGGCGAGCTCGGGAATATCGCCGGCTCGCTGAATATCCCGCTCGACGAATTGCCCGGGCGCCTGCCGGAACTCGACGTCTATCGTGACCGTCCTCTCGCCGTGATCTGCCGCACGAACCGTATGTCCGGTAAGGCGGTGCAGTTGCTGCGCGAGACCGGCTTCAGGCAGGCGCTGCTGGTCGAGGACGGCATGGTCGGCTGGCAGCGCCAGCAGGGCAAGGCCCCGCCCGCCGGGCAGGAAAACGAATGTTCCGCGATGCCGGTGCCGGGCAGCGTCAGCACCGGCACCGGTAAGACCGTCACCATCGTCATCCAGAATGCCCCCTACAAGGGCGACAACAAGGCATGGCACGCCCTGCGCTTCGCGGGCGCGGCGCTTACCGAGGACATGCAGGTGCGCGTGCACCTGCTCGACGACGGAGTGCAGCTCGCGCGTCGCGACCAGGCCGTTCCCGAGGGCGCCACCGATCTTGGGAAACTGCTGACGGAACTGATGGAGTACGGCCTCGAGGTGCGCGCCTGCGGCATGTCGCTCAACGGCTGCCGGCTCGACGAGAAGGATCTCATCCCCGGCATCCAGCAGGGCTCCATGAAGGCCCTAGCGAGCTGGGTCAATGAAAGCGACATCATGCTGACCTTCTGACGGCGCCAGGAAGGAGTTAGCCCGCATTTCTCACCAGGGATCGTGGCGAGACTGGGCAAACGCGCGTAGCTCCTGGCCGGCCCGCAAGTCCGAGCCCGCAGGCCGTTGCAGGTTGTCGAGGACTCGGACGAGTACACGGCTAGAAGATGCGGGCGGTTGCACGGGCGGAGCAGATTCATGGTGAGAAGTGCGGGCTAGTTCCCCGTCTGCCCCACAACCCCACGCCTTCAGGTGCCTGCAACAGCCCCCGCGGCACCGTCGCGAAAAGCAATTTCCTGTCGGTCAAGGAGCTCCGGCCGAACGGATGCTCGACGGCGGATCATCCATCATGCGGAACCAGGGGGGGCGTCCCGGCTGGTGTTCTAGTCGCACGCGCCGGGTGATACGGTTGACCCGGTATGGTGTTCGCGCACCTCCTGGCCGATCCGCTGAGCCGCTTCCTCGCTCAGGTGGTGGTGATCATCGTCGTCTCGCGCCTGCTCGGGGTGGCGATGCGGCGGATCGGCCAGCCGATGGTGATCGCGGAGATCTCCGCCGGCATCCTGCTCGGGCCATCGTTCTTCGGCTGGCTGGCGCCGGAGACCGCGGCGGCGCTCTTCGCCCCCGATTCGCTGCACATCCTCCAGATGCTGGCGCAGATCGGGCTCGTGCTCTTCATGTTCCTGGTCGGGCTCGAGCTCGATCCGCGCCAGCTGCGTGGCCGCAGCCATGCGTCGGTGGCCATCTCGCACACGAGCATCATCGTCCCGTTCCTGCTCGGCGTCGGCGTCGCCTACTACATCTACCCGACCTACGCGGACCCGAAGGTGGGCTTCACCGCCTTCGCGCTCTTCATGGGCGCCGCGATGAGCATCACCGCCTTCCCGGTCCTGGCGCGCATCCTGGCCGAGCGCCGCCTCCTGCACACACGCATCGGCGCGATCACGACCGCCTGCGCCGCCGTGGACGACGTCACCGCCTGGTGCATCCTGGCCTTCGTGGTGGCGGTGTCGCGCTCGTCGGGGATCGGCGGCGCGATCACCACCACCGCCGTCGCGGTGGGATACATCGCCGTCATGTTCTTCCTGGTGCGGCCGATCCTCGTGCGCATGGCCGCCCGGGTCGAGTCGCCCGATGCCGATGGCGTGTCCCAGAACGTGGTCGCGGCCGCGTTGGTCCTGGTCTTCGTGTCCAGCTGGACCACCGAAACAATCGGCATCCATGCGCTATTCGGTGCTTTCCTGTTGGGCGCCGTGCTCCCCAAGCAGGGCGGTTTCGCCCGCTCGCTGGCCGGGAAGCTGGAGGACCTGGTCCTCATCGTTTTCCTGCCGCTGTTCTTCGCCTACAGCGGTCTGCGCACCGAGATCGGGCTGGTCCAAGGCGCGGAGAGCTGGCTCGTGTGCGGGCTCATCATCCTGGCGGCATGTACCGGCAAGTTCGGCGGCAGCGCAGTGGCTGCGCGGCTCACCGGGCTCAACTGGCGCGAGGCAAGCGTGGTCGGCATCCTGATGAACACGCGCGGCCTGATGGAGCTCATCGTGCTCAACATCGGACTCGACCTGGGCGTCATCTCGCCGGTCGTGTTCTCGATGATGGTGATGATGGCGCTCTTCACGACGTTCATCACCACGTCGCTCGTCAAATGGATCTACCCGCCCGAGCTCATGGCCGCCGAGACGCTCGAGCCCGGCGACCGCCTCGCGACGACCACGCCGCAGCCCACGTCTCGCCCGGAGACGGTCACCCCGTTCCGCGTCATGGCATGCATCTCGTACGAGGGCGCCGGCCGCGGGCTGGTCACCATGGCCGCCGCGCTGATGCAGAGTGAGGCGCGCGCGCGCCTCTACGCGGTGCACCTGGTGCCGGCGACCAACCGCGGGTCCGCCTTCGTCGGCGAGGATGATCCACCGGCCGGCGAGTCGGTGCTGGAGCCGGCGCTCGAACGCGCCACAGAGCTCGGGCTGGAGACACGCGTCGTGTCGTTCGTGTCGTCCGACCCGGCGCAGGATCTGTGCGACGTCGCGGTGCAGCGCAAAGCGGATCTGGTCCTGCTCGGCGTCCACAAGCCACTGTTCAGCCAGACCCTGCTCGGCGGCGTGGTACACGATCTCCTGAGCGACATGGCGCCGACCGTCTGCGTCTTCGTCGATCGGGGGATCCGGGAGGTCCACCGCGTGCTGGTGCCGTTTCAGGGCAGCGGACATGACCGCGCGGCGCTCGGCCTCGCCAACCGCCTCATGCTCCACGGCGGCGCCGAGGTCACGGTGCTGCACGTGGTGCGTCCCAGACGCTCGTCCAGCGCGCCGGCCGGCGCCGGCGATCTGGTGGACGCCGTCTTCGCCGAGGGCGCCGGGCGCGTCAGGATGAAGGTGATCGAGCACCAGTGGCCCGGGGAGGCAGCGCTGGCGGAGAGCGCGGCCGGTTACGATCTCGTCGTCGTCGGCGTCGGTCGCGAGTGGCGCCTCGGCGACCGGCGGCTGGGCATCGGCATGCAACCCGAGCCGCTCATCCACGGCTGTCCCACTTCCCTGCTGGTGGTGCGCGGCCCGGGCGCTCGCCCGGCGAGGCCCGCCTGAACGCCGACTGACCACCACAGCCCGCCCGCAGGTACGCCTGCGGCGCGATCGACGAAGACGCCGGCAAGCGAAGACCTCCGGCTCTTCCGCGGAGTCAGAAATCCCGAGACTTCCCGTTGCCGTTTTACGAGAGTCTCGTTGTGCGCAGGCGCAGTGCGTTAGCGATCACCGAGAGCGAACTGAAGCTCATCGCGGCGCCAGCGGGGATCGGGCTGAGCAGCAGGCCGAAGAATGGGTAGAACAAGCCCGTCGCAACCTGGGCGAGGCCGAGTCTCTTGGCCACGGCGTTTGCTGTGCGCTCGTTGTCGCCGGTGACGGATGAAAATTCGTCCACCGATTGCGGTTTGACGCCGCGATCTTTGGCGCCCTGAACAATCGCCGCCGCAAGCGGATGTTCACTGCTCTGCTCGACGGATGCGGCGGCGAGCAGCAGCTCGTTTTCGGCGACGCCATTTGCCGGCAGCACTTGTGTCAGACGCGGCTTGCCTTCCGTCAGCGTGCCGGTCTTGTCCACGACGATGGTGCCGACTTTCTCCATCACTTCGATGGCTTCCGCGTTGCGAATGAGCACCCCGGCCTGCGCGCCGCGTCCGATGCCGACCATTACCGACATCGGCGTGGCGAGTCCGAGGGCGCATGGGTCTCGTCCACCCTCATTCGGCAAACAGGATCGGTTTTCATCGGTCTGTTCTCGTGCGTGCTCTCCGGCCTCATGCCGGCGCACGTTCCCTCACCCTAACGCAGCACCCGTAACAACATTCTCCGTTGTGGCGGCCGGCGCACACCGGCTCTGATTTCCATCCAGGGAATAATGAGCGGACTCACGTCCGCTGCCACGATATTCAGTGTTTCCGTGGCCGGCCTTTGTCGCCGATTCGCGCTGCGCTGGCGCTCGTTTCACTGGTGGAAGAAAATGGCTTTCACTGATCCACGCGCCGCTCAGCGGCGCACGGGGCTCTTCGGCCTCGTGTGTCCGTGCGTCGGGCTGGCTTGCCCCTGCGGTACATCCGCGCGGCATTTGCTCAGTTCACAGATGGAGGTTCTGTGCCTACACAACGAATTCGAATACCGGCTACAACGCTGGTATGGCTGCTCGCAGGCTGCTCCAGCCTGCCGGCCGATCTGGGCCGCAACAACGTCGCCGGCCTGGTTGTGGCGCGTGGCACACCGGCCCCGGTCCCGGAGGAGGCCGCCGGCGCCCGGCTGGTTGCCGATCTGGCCGCCAGGCCCCTGACCGCCGACGGTGCGGTGCGCATCGCGCTGGTCAACAACCCGCGCCTCAAGGCCGAGTACGCGCGGCTGGGCATCGCGTCCGCCGAGGTCTATGACGCCTGCCGCCTCAGCAACCCGACACTCTCCGCGGCCTGGCTGAACTCCGACGAATCAGGCGCTGCCGATCAGGTCGGTTTCGGCCTGTCGCAGAGCTTCACCGACATCCTGCTGCTGTCCGCGCGCAAACGGTTGGCCAAAGGCGAGTTCGAGCGCACCCAGCAGTCGGTCGGCCGCGAGATCCAGAATCTCGCCACCGAGACAGAAACTGCCTATTACCGGCTGGTCGGCGCGAAGCAGGTGGCGGCCATGCGCGCGACGGTGGCCAAGGCCGCCGATGTTTCCGCGGAGTTGGCCCAGCGCTTCTTCGGTGCCGGGAACATCGGCCGCCTGGAGCTGGCGCAGGAACAGGCGGCGGCCGCGGAGAGTCGCCTGAAGCGGCTGGAAGCCGAGGCCAATGTGGCCGAAGCCCGGGCCGAGTTGAATGTGCTCCTGGGATTCACCGATGGTCAGTTCAAGTGGGACGTATCCGATCGCCTGCCCATGCCGGTCGCCCAGGAAGACGAGTTGTCCAGCCTGCAGGCGCTGGCGGAACAGAATCGCCTGGATCTCGCCGCGGCCCGCGCCGCGGTCGATCTTCTGGCCGACAGCCTCGCCGTCACCCGGCGCTATCACTGGCTGGGCGCGTTCGAGTTAGGGGTGGAAACCGAGCGAGAGACCGACCGGTCCCGCATTACCGGCCCGACGCTCGCCTTGGAGCTGCCGCTGTTCAACCCGGGCAAAGGCCGGGTGGCGCGCGCCGAATCGCTGCTGCAGCAGGCTGACTCCGACCTGCGAAACCGGCTGATCGAGGCCAGCAACGCGGTGCAACTGGCGCATGCGGGCCTGCTCAATACGCGCGCCCGCGCTGAGCTTTACCGCAGCACCCTGATTCCCCAGCGCGAAGCGATCGTGCAACGCACGCTGGAAGAGGTGAACTACATGCTCAAGGGGCAGTTCGAGCTGCTGTTCGCCAAACAACAGGAATACGACGCCTACCAGGGCTATCTGGAAGCGCTGCGTGACTACTGGCAGGCGCGCGTGGAGCTTGCGCGGCAGATCGGCACGCGCCTGCCGAGTGACGCCCAGATCGGCGATCAGACGCTCGACGTCGAAACGCTCATCACACCGAAGGATGCCGGCACGGACCATACCGGCCACTCAATGTCCGAAGACGCGCCCGGAGCACCCGCATCCATCACGGACGGACAAGCCGGGCCGCATCACGAACATTGACAATATGGAGACCACCGATGATGACTCGTCGCACTCTGTTGTCCTTGATGGGGGCTGGCTCGCTGGCCGGTCTCAGCACTGCGCTCGGTCGCCGCGTCTGGGCGCAAACGGGCCATGAAGGCCACGACATGCCCGGCACGCCGCTGCCGGGCATGTCCGAGGCGCCCAGGACCGATACACCACCCGCTACCCCCAGGAGCCGGGGCTATACCCCGGTGCGCACGCCCAACGGCTGGACCCTGCCGTACAAGATGCAGAACGGCGTGAAGGAGTTTCACCTCGTCGCCGAGGAGGTCGAGCACGAGTTCGCGCCGGGCAGCAAGGCCAAATGCTGGGGCTACAACGGCACCACACCGGGCCCGACCATCGAAGCGGTGGAAGGCGACCGCGTGCGCATTCTGGTCACCAACCGGCTGAAGGAGCACACCAGCGTGCACTGGCACGGCATCCTGCTGCCGAGCGGCATGGACGGCGTCGGCGGGCTGTCGCAGCCGCACATCGGCCCGGGCGAGACCTATGTCTACGAGTTCACGCTGAGGCAGCACGGCACGCACATGTACCACCCGCACGCCGATGAAATGGTGCAGCTGGCGGTGGGCATGATGGGTTTGTTCATCATCCACCCGAGAAACGGCGAGCCGAACCGGATGGATCGCGACTACGCCATCCTGCTGCACAACTGGGCCATGCATCCGGGCACCTACCGGCCGGACCCCTCGATCATGACCGACTTCGACCTGTGGACCTTCAACTCCAAGGTGTTCCCGGCGATCGAGCCGCTGGTGGCGCGCAGCGGCGAGCGGGTGCGCATCCGCATCGCCAACCTTTCGATGCACGAGCACCCCATGCATCTGCATGGGCACCAGTTCTGGGTGACCGGATCGGACGGCGGCCGCTGGCCGGAGAGCCGCTGGGTCACGGAAACCACGGAGATCGTCGGCGTCGGCCAGACGCGCGATCTCGAGTTCATCGCCATTGCGGGCGACTGGGCGTTCCACTGCCACAAGTCGCATCACACGATGAATGCCATGGGCCATGGCATCCCCAACACTTTGGGCGTGGACCAGTCCGGCATCGAGAAGGAAATCCGGGGGATGTTGCCGGGTTATATCGCCATGGGCGAGCACGGCATGGCCGAGCACCAGGAACACGTGGAGATGGGGCACCACAAGGGACCCGAGAACACACTGGCCATGATGCTGGGCAAGGGTCCGTTCGGGAACCTGGAAATGGGCGGCATGTTCACCGTGGTCAAGGTGCGCGACAAGCTGGCGCGCGGTGACTACCGCGATCCGGGCTGGTATCCAAACCCGAAGGGCACGGTGGCCTGGTGCGCGAGCGTCGATCCCGAGTTCGGCGATCCCATCCGTCGGTCGGTCAAGACCTGAGACCGTGCAAACACGCGTAGATCCTGGCCGGCCCGCGGTAGGAGCCGATTCTATCGCGACCCCATGTGGCAGATCGCCGACCTGCCTGCCGGCAGGCAGGAGGGATTCGGCTCCTACCCCGGACGAGGTGGGCCAGGAGATGCGGCCTGCCTGCCGGCAGGCAGGGCAGTCGCGCGGGCGCAGCAGATTCATGGTGAGAAATGCGGGGTAGGTGACTGCTCGTCATCGCGCGGGCTCCCCGAGGTCGGGGACGTCGGCAAGCGGAACACCGAACAGTTTGCCAAAGGCAATGACTTCGGCACGCAAGGTCTCATCCAGGCGACGGAGCACTTCGACCTGGATCGCCACGGGCACTCGGCCGTAGTGCGCTTCGGCCATCGCTCCCGCGATGCAGGCCAAGGTGTCGGCATCACCGCCTAAGGAGATGGCGTTGCGAACGGCATCCTCAAAGTCCGTCGATTCGAGGAAAGCCACTGCGGCGGCGGGGACTGTGCCCTGGCAGGTGACATCGAAACCGCCCCGGCGGTGCAGGGTGTCCAACCTCACCGAGCAATCGTAGCCGAACCGATCGGACAGTAGGGCGGCGATCTGGTCCTTCGTCTGCCCGAGCCGGGCGACCAATACCGCCGCGGCCACCGCCTGGGCGCCCCTGATTCCCTCTGGATGGTTGTGGGTAACCTCTGCGCTCTTGGTCGCCTCGCGTAATACAACGTCGAGGTCGTCGAACGCCCACCCGATGGCCGCAACCCGCATCGCGGACCCGTTGCCAAAACTGTTGTAGGGCCCTGCGTCGTCCTGAAAAAGCCAGCGGTAGAACCAGCCCCCGTACCCGGCGTCCGGGTATCGGCGGCCCCATCGTCGAATCGAGGTGCCGAAATCCGCACCCTTCCGAATCGCGTTGGCGACAGCAACAGTGAGTACCGTGTCGTCCGTGAATGTTGAACCCGGCACGAAAAGCGGAAAGTCTTTCGCCTTCGCCGCCGTGCCTTCATGCACGGACCCTATCACGTCGCCAGAAATCGCACCGATCACGCCCACGCCTCCGATGGTACTGCACCACCCAGCGAATCGCGGCACGGCTGCGGGACGGGTTGGCGCGACGCGCTGCGACGGCAACTGGGTCTGCTGGAGTGCGAATAGCTTCGCCGACAGACCATGCCCTTTGCGGCCAACGCCGGAAAAGCGATTTCCTATCGGTCCGGCAAGCCGAGCGCCGACGCGATATTCACCCCAGGACCATCCGGACGCCCGTCACCACCAGCAGCACGGCGAAGGCCAGGCGCAGGGCGCGCTCCGGCAGGCGGTGGGCGAGCCACGCGCCGGCCTGGGCGAAGGGGATCGCGGTGACGGCCAACACTACGGCCGCCGGCAGGTGGACCAGGCCGAGGCTGGCGCCGCTGGTGCCGAGCCACGCGCGCCCCTGAACCAGGTAGACGGCGGTGCCGCTCACCGCCGACGCCACCAGCACCGCCGTCGAGTTGCCCACCGCCCGGCGCGCGGTGACGCCGGGCAGGACGGCGAGCATCATCGGCACGGCCACGACTCCGCCCCCGACCCCGAAGGCGGCGGAGACCATGCCGCTCGCCACGCCGATGCCGAGGCAGCGGCCGCCGAAGGATCGCGGCTCACCCACGGTGGCTCCCTCCGCTTTCCGCCCCACGACGAGGCCCGCCACTCCGCACAGGAAGAGGCCGAAGGCGACCCGCCAGCCGCCCCCTGGCGCCCGCGCGGCCACATACGCCACCGCCGTGCCCCCGGCGATCGCCCCCACCGCGAGCCAACCCACCCGGGCCGGATCGAGATTGCGCCGCCGGCCGTGGCCAACCAGGGCCGAGAGGCCGCTGAACACCACCGCCGCCAGGCTGGTCGCCGTCGCACACTGGAACAGGGTCTGGGCCGCGAAGCCTTGGCCACGGAACACGAAGTACAGCACCGGCACCATGATGATCCCGCCCCCCACGCCGAACAGCCCGGCGAGCACCCCGGCCCCGGCACCGGCACCCAGATAGAGGACGACGCTCTCCACGGCCCGCGATCAAGCCAGAGACCGCGGCGTGGGACAAGCCGCGGCCTTCCATGTCCGTCGGCTCACCGGCGGTTGTTCAACGCGGGAAACCAGGAAACCAGGAGAACGACGTTCTGGAGGTCTCTTTCCTGGCTTCCTGGCTTCCCGCGTTCCATGCCCCTCCGCAGACCCCCTGGTCATGCGGAATCCATTCTGCAATCAGGGGTCACGGCAGCCCCCCGTTGACACTCCCATGAGCGCCCGCTCAAATGGCCCCACGGCTCCGGGCGCCCGTAGCTCAGCCGGATAGAGCACGAGGCTTCGAACCTCGGTGTCGCAGGTTCGAGTCCTGCCGGGCGCGCCACATGTAGGCGTGGAATGCCGCAGGCGGTTCCGCCAGTTGCGTTGGGCCCACCATCGCCGATCGGGCGTCGAGAGGGCGGATCTCGCTTCGGACATCACAATGGCGGATCGCCCTACGAGGCTGCGTCCATGACCGGCGATGGGCGTCAATACATCCGGCGGCGGAAGAGCCAGGCGGCGAGGGTGAGGCTGACGAGGCCGATCACGGCCATGGGCCAGTACTGGCTGAGCAGCAGGCGGTAGGAACCGCCTTCCAGGAAGACCGCGCGCAGGACGATCATGAAGTAGCGCAGGGGGTCGGTGTAGGTGATGAGCTGCACGGCCCGCGGCATGTTCGCGATCGGGGTCGCGAAGCCGGAGAGGATGACTGCCGGCACCAGGAACAGGAACGCCCCGAGCATCCCCTGCTGCTGGGTGACCGCGAACGAGGAGATCATCAGCCCGAGGCCGATGGCGGAGAGCAGAAAGAGGCCGAGTCCAAGATAGAGTGCCCCGAGACTGCCGCGCAGGGGGACCGCGAACCAGGTGATCGCGATGAGGATGATGATGGAGCCCTCGATGAGACCGATCAGCAGGCCGGGGAGGGATTTACCGATCAAAATCTCCACCGGCCGCAGGGGGGTCACAAGCAACTGGTCGAAGGTCCCCGCCTCGCGCTCGCGGGCCACGGAGAGGGCGGTCACCACCACGGTCACCATCAGGGTGAGCAGCCCGACGATGCCCGGGACGATGAACCAGCGCGACGCCAGGGTGGGGTTGAACCAGGCCCGCATCTGGAGGGCGGCCGGTGCGCCGGGCTGGCCGTGGTGCTCGGCCCAGTCGCGGTTGAATTCAATCAAGATCGTGCGCGCGTAGTTCAACGCCAGCATTGCGGTGTTGGAGTTGCGGCCATCCAGGATGACCTGAGCGGTGGCGGTGTCGCCCCGTGCGAGCCGAGCGCTAAAGCGCTGGCCGATGTGCAGCACCATCAAGGCGTCCTTGTGGTCGATCAGCGGCACGATCTCGCCGTCGTGCTCGAGGTTGGCGACGACGTGGAAGTGGGGGGAGCCGGCGACCCGCGCGATGAGCTCCCGCGAGGCGGTGCTGCGATCCTCGTCGTAGATCGCCAGGGCGATGTCGTTCAGGTCGAAGGTCGCGGCATAGCTGAAGACGATGAGCTGAATGATCGGCGGACCAATCAGCAGGAAGCGGCTGCGCTTGTCGCGTAGCAGCGCCAGCAGCTCCTTCACCGTGAGGGCAACGATGCGTCTCAGCATGACCGCGGCGGATTCGATCCACCACTACGTGGCGGCAAGCCAGGCCTGGTAGTCGTCCCAGATGGCGGGGCGTTGCAGGAGGTCGGCGACCTCCCGGACCCGCGGGTCGCGATAGTCGCGATCGAGGCCGATCATCGCGCCCGACCCAGTCCCGCAAGGTCACGGTACATCCGGGCGATCCCCAGCTTCGCCGGGTCGGGATCGTGACGCGGGGCCGCGTCCGGGAGCAGTTCCCGCAGGGTGCCAAGATCGGCGATCACCTCGCCCACGGGGCGGTCGCTCACCCCCCCGCCCTCCCACCGGTGAAATCGCTCCCACGCCTGACGTCGGGCCGCAAGCCGTGCAGGATCCCCAACACGCAGTATCACCGGCTCGTTCATTCGGCCCAGTGTATTCCAGCCCGACGCCAGCCGTCGCGGTTGCGATATTCTCCGGCGTTCGTCACTACGGCGACGGCATGGTCAACCTCCGCTACGCGGTTTCCGACCACTCGGGGTGGCCTGCACGACGCCGACGAATCGATCGCCCCGTACGACGCCGCGGACCAGCGCCGCGACGGCTTCCACTACGCCGAACCCGTCGCAGGTGACCCTGGGCGCCCCACCCTCGAGCGCCCCCCGTCCACGGCATCGAGCCGCACAGTGAGTAGATCGGCCTCTGCCCGCCCTGTCGGGCACAGCCCGACCTACAGAGGCGGCATTGTGCAGAGATCGCGACCCCACCGAACCCATGTAGGATCGGCTCCGCCCGGCGTCATTCCAGGCCCATCGCCGTGGCCGTAGAGGACGACAATAATGGCCACGACCCCACGGTTGACCCCATGCGCAGCATTCCTTACTCTTGGTAAGAATCCATCAGTCAGGCAAACCAGATGCCTTCCTCAATCATCACCAGCAAGGGACAGATCACCATCCCCAAAGAGGTTCGCGATACTCTCGGCCTCGAAACCGGTGATCGACTGACCTTCCGGCTGCGCGAGGACGGCGTGGTCGAGCTACAGCCCGAGACCTTCGACGTCTTCGCCCTGTGCGGCATCATCAAACCGAGCATCCGCGGTGTCACGGTTGAACAGATGAATGCGGCTATCCGCAAGGCGGGTTCAAGCCAGTGATCGCCCTTGACACGAACGTTCTCGTTCGATTTCTCGTCGAGGACGATGCTGCCCAGACCAAACGCGCGAAGGCCGTCATCCGCAAAACCCACACGACCGGCGGCACGTGCTATGTGTCGGACATCGTCTTATGCGAGCTCGTGCGGGTCCTCATGGGCGCCTATCGCATTCCCCGTGCTGAGATCGTCGAGGTCCTGCAGAAGCTCATCATCTCACGGCAGATGACCTTCGATACCACGGACCGAATCAGCCGCGCCCTCGACGCCTTTACCGACGGTCGCGGGGACTTCGCCGACTACCTCCTTCGGGAGCATGCACGTGACGCCGGTTGCCAGACCGTAGTCACCTTCGATCGCGTCCTGCTGAAAGAACCGGGCTACACGGCACCTTGATGCGGTAATGACATCCCCACTCACGCCTGATGCGCAGGCCTCCGGTCGTCGAAGCCATCGCGCCGCATCCCTCTCCCCAGGAGAACACCGTTCTCGACTACGCGCATCGAGCGGATCTACCTCTCCGACCCCGCGGCGCCCCCTGCGGCACTCACTTGCACGAAGCGATGGACGTGCTCGAGGTAACGCGGGATTTCTGCCAACACCTGCGGCAAGGCGTCGTGGACCTTCACCTCGTCGATCTCGTCGTACTCGTGCACGATACGGTTCCGCAGGCCAGCCGCCTGGGCGATGCTGCGGGAGAGGTCGGCGGGCAAGACGTGCAGCCGGCCCAGCGCCGTGAACGACTCGAAGTAATCCCGGGGCGGTGGCTCCCCCGATGCCGTGACCAAGTGATAGTTGATATCGATCATGCGCCCGATGGTCCGCTCCAGGTAACGCTCCACGACCACCTCGTGGACTGGATCGTCAAGATAGTCTTCCAGCGGCATCTCGCCGTATCGTCCCAGCGCCTTAAGATCCTTGACGATGAGGCTGATCTTGCGAGTGACGAGGACGGGATCGATCACCTGGCGCCAGCCCTTTCCTTCACGAACCGATCCACGAATGCCCGTTCCATCACGAAGAAGCGTTGGTGGTCCTGATACCGCCTGAAGGCGTAGATCTTGAGCTCCGCAAGCGCCCTGGGATCGCCCGCCAGTAGCCGGCAGCTCTCCGTGATCTTCTTCAGAAAAAGGGGGTCGGCATGGTTGATGAGCGCTAGATCCACCTCCTTCTCGGGAAAGATCTCCTGAAGCTCGGCCTGGATCGAGGCCAGCTCCCTGAAATCCGGCCCGTTGCCTGAGCATTGCACCGCTACGTCGAGATCACTCCTGGCGTGTTCTCCCCCGGAGACGATGGACCCAAAGAGGAGGACCAGCGTGAGGTCGTGTTCCCTCGCAACCCCCCCGATCCGGCAGAGCTGATCTTCAGAAAGGTCCATACTCATCCGCCACCAAGACGAACATCGCCCTCTCCACCGATGAAACCACCACCGACTCGCTGCAGGCGCGCAAACGCCGCGCAAGCCATTCTCTCCCTCCCCGAGACCGGCTTCAACCGATCGGATTGGATTGGGGTCAGTCCTGCAAACAAGCAACTTGCTGCAGAAGCTGACCGCGCAGGGCTTCGAGGCGGTCGCGTAGCACGCGGTCTTGCACCGCACGCTGCCGCAACCGCCGCACCGCCGAACTGATCGTGCTCTCCTCCCGTCCCCATCGGCGTCCCACCTCCGCCAGGCTGCTGCATCGCAAATCGGCGGTCAGGGTCCCCACCACCG
>Ga0214471_10002761_pt1 | contig 13742 bp, 15 predicted proteins | sample RVTome_5_FD_207665 | JGI IMG/M metagenome (GOLD analysis project Ga0214471, IMG submission 207665) | Soil microbial communities from uranium-contaminated site in the Upper Colorado River Basin, Wyoming, United States - RVT142D155 | ecosystem: Environmental > Terrestrial > Soil > Contaminated >...
AGTTCGGGAGAAAGCACAGGGGGGAGAACACCTGCCCCCTGATCCTTCGTCCGAAAAAGCTACGGACAAAAATGAGGCGGGAAAGGAGAACGGAGGGGTCGGGAAAAACAGCGAACCTCAGCAAAAAAAAGAGGTTATCGAGGGGGAGGTCGTGAAGCCTACTGCGAATCAGGAATGGCACCGGATCAAGAAAAAGCTCTTCATGCAGTTCTATGAGGCGACGCTCGGATCGGTGAAGGACTCATGCGAGAAGGCTGACATATCACGCGACGTCTTCGAGAAGTGGAGGAACGAGGACAAGGACTTCGCCGGTGCGCTCGAGGAATACGAGATGCGGAAGCTCGAGGACGTGGAGCGCATGCTGAACTCGAAGATCATGCAGGGATCCGACCGAGCCATCACCTACTTCCTGGACCGACGGCATCCGAAATACCGGCCGAAGCTGATCGTCGAGCCTGGCGGTTCGATCGAGGATGAGTTCGACCAGGACGACGAAATAGAAGATACTGAATCACATGGGGGTACTCTACAAGCTGGACAATCGGCAGGCGATGGAACGCCTGTTCAAGATCAGGGACAAGAGGGGCCGCATGGTGCGGTTCAAACTTAACGCCGCGCAGGCGTACTACTGGGAGAGGAAAACGCGACGGAACCTGATCCTGAAGGCGCGTCAGAAGGGACTGTCGAAGATCATCGACGCCGATCAGCTCATCGACTGCATGAGGCGTCCGACGCAGGCCATCGTCGTGTCGCATGAAAGGGAATCGACCAAGCGCATGTTCGAAGCGGTCAATCGGTTCATCGCGAGCATGCGCAAGAAGCCGACCCTGTCGATCGACTCGAAGCGAGAGATCCAGTTCCCGAAGCGCGGGTCGAGCTACTTCATCGGGACGGCCGGGCAAAAGGCGTTCGGTCGAGGGGACACCATTTCGCGGGCGCATCTTTCGGAAGCCTCGTTCTACGCGGACCTCGAAAGGATCCTGGCCGGCGTCGAGGAAGCGGCGGAGTTCGGGCAGATCGACATCGAGACGACGCCGAACGGACGGGAACAGTTCTACGACCTCTGGCAGAAAGCGAAGTCGGGACAGTCGAGCTACACGCCGATCTTCATTCCATGGTTCATCGACGGGGAATACTCGATCGACAACCTTTCCGACCTGGAGAGATCGGGACTGTCGAAGTCGGTGCAGGAGATCTTCGACATCCCGGACGCGGAGTTCATGCACGACATGACCGACGAGGAGAAGTCGGCGCACGCGAGGATCGCGAGGGACTTCGGCATCGAGCTTCCGGCCGGAATGATGAAGTGGAGGCGCTACAAGATCTGGGACAAGGGACGGCTGTTCTTTCAGGAGTACCCGGAGGACGACGTGTCATGCTTCCTGCAGTCTGGGGGAGGCGTGTTCTCGAAGGTGATCATGGATCCGAACCTCAAGGTGCCGATGGACGACTTCGAACGCTGGCAGGCTCCGAAGGCGAGAAAGACCGAACTGATGGGAAAGAAGCTCTACGGAGGCATGGACTGCGCCGAAGGGGTGAAGGGAGGGGACCGGCACGCCTTCGCGGTCATCGAGATCACCGACGAGGGACGGGCGCACGTCATCTATGAATACGTGTCGGATGAGCCGTTCGAGATCTTCGACGCCAAGGTCGCCGAGATCTGGCACAAGTTCAACATCCAGCTGGGGGTCGAAACGAACGCGGTCGGTCTCGCGCACGCGAAGGAGCTGAAACGGCTCAAGGTCCGGTTCTACGAATGGACGACGACGGCCTCGAACCGTCCGACGATGATCACGGAACTGGAGAGCGCGTATCGGAAAGGGGAACTGATCGAATCGTACCGGGACGCCGAGGACGAGCTCATGAGCATGGTCTATACCGACAAGAGGACCAACGCCTCGAACTACCGGGCCGACGCGCCGAAGAAGAAGCATGACGACCGCATCTTCGCCCGCGCGGTGGCATGGCAGATCCGGAAGCGTCCGGAGCCTCGCGTCAGCTGGGCATGAGTGCTACTATGGAAATAAGACAAGAGCCTTTATGAAGAAAAACATTTTTCGGAGAGCGCTCGCCGGAATCCGCAGGAAGCTCAATGGGGACGTCACGGTGACGGGAGGCCTCGAGCTTCTGACGAAGATGACGAAGGGAGACCTGTCGACGACGGAGATGCTGAGGCGGTACGGGAAATCCCTGTACGTCTTCGCCTGCGTCTCGAAGATCGCGAGGAAGATCGGGTCGATCGAGCTGGAGCTGTACCGCGTCCTGAACTCGAAGGGCGAGGTCGCGGAGCTGACGGTGCATCCGGTGCTGGATCTTCTGTATAAGCCGAATCCGTTTCAGACCAAAAACGAGTTCTTCCAGCTGTCGGTCATCAACCTGAAATGCACGGGCGACGCGTTCTGGTACAAGGTGCGCAACGACCGAGGGGACGTGGTGGAGCTTTGGAACCTGCGCCCGGACTGGATCACGGTGGTCGTCGACGCGGTGGAGTACATCAAGGGGTACGTCTTTCGGAAACCGGACGGGACGGAGGTGCGCCTGGCATCGAACGACGTGGTGCATTTCAAATATCCGAACCCGCTCGACGAATACACGGGCATGGGACCTCTGAAGGCCGCCGAGAAACGCGTCGAGACCGAGGACTTCGCCACGCACTACCAGCGGGACTTCTTCCTGAACTCGGCGAGGCCGGACGCCGTCCTGAAGGTGCCGGATCAGAATCTGACGGCCGATCAGAAAGAGGACATCCGCGAAGGATGGAATCAGCGCTATCGAGGGATCAAGAATACGAGCAAGGTCGCCATTCTCGAAGGCGGAATCGAATACCAGGTCATCTCCCTGTCGCAGAAGGAGATGGATTACATCGAATCGATGAAGATGACGCGCGACGACATCCTGGTGGCCTTCGGGATGCCGAAGTCGGTCATCGGCATCACCGAGGACGTGAACCGCGCGAACGCCGAGACCGGCATGTTCATCTTCCTTTCGGAAGTGGTGGCGCCGACGATGCGCTTCATGATGGAGAAGGCCAACGAGGAGCTGGTGATCCCGGACTTCGGGGACGAGTATTTCCTGGAGTTCGTGGATCCGACCCCGAAGAACCGCGAGCTGGAACTGAAGGAATACGCCGAAGGGATCGCGAACAACTACCTGCTGATCAACGAGGTGCGCGGACGAGAAGGACTGGCACCGGTGCGCGGAGGGTGGAGCTTCTACCAGCCACTCATGAACGCTCCGGCCGGAGGACTGTCGGCCGAGGATCTGAAGACGCTGGAGCGGGTACTGAATGAATCGGGAGAGGCGAACCGCAAGACGATCGAGGCCGCAAGGAAGAAAAAGACCTTCAGCTTCCGCGGACGAAGCAGGCTCCTGATCAAGATGAAGGTCGCCGAGGGACTCGCCGGACGGGCGAAGGCACGGAAAAAGAACGGTACGGATCGAAAGAAGAAATGGAGGGGGTTCCTGCAGGACGAGGAACTTCGCAAGGCGTATGCCAGGATGATCAACAGGGCCATCGACGCGAAAGCCTCGTCGCTCAAGGTCGCGACAAACGCCTTCGCCGACGGACAGAGGGCGCGGGTCGTGTCGGAACTGAAGAAGCGGGCGAAAGGCATGAAGAAGATCTCGGTCCAGGTCTCGCAGATCTTCGACACGAAGAAGGAGGCCAAGGTCGCGATCGAGCTGATCAGTCCGTACCTGCTGACCTTCCTGCAGGACTCCGGAGCCGACGCGCTGGGCATGACCGCTCCGCAAGAGGACTTCCAGACGACGAAGCGCATCGAGAACTGGATCAAGAAGCGCGCGGCGGAGTTCGCGGAGTCCGTGAACAACACCACGCTGGAAGGCCTGGAGAGAGTACTGGCGGAAGGCATCGCGTCCGGAGAGGGCATCAGGGATCTCTCGAAGCGTGTGGCGGACGTCTATGGCGAGTTCGACTCCTACCGATCGGAGAGGATCGCCAGGACCGAAGCGACGGCCGCGAATAACGAAGGACTGCTCGAAGGGTTCCGGCAGAGCGAGGTGGCGACGGGCAAGGAATGGATCAACTCCGGCGACGGACGGGTCAGACCCGAGCACGACGACGGCACCGGAGTCGGAGGCGAGATCGTCGGACTGTCGGAGACATTCTCTAACGGACTTTCCTTCCCGGAGGAGCCGAACTGCCGATGCGTGATCGGACCGGCCTTCCTGGAGGAACGGTGAAGTGCTAGAATACGCATATGAAGGAAAAAATCTACAAGCGAAACGCGGGGTTCCGGATCAAGGAAGTCGACGAGGAGAATCACATCATCCGCGGCGTCTTCTCGACGGGAGGGGAGGATCGGCACGGAGAGATCATCGACCAGAACGAATGGATCCTAGAATCGTTCCTCGAGAACCCGGTCATCCTGCTGTTCCATGACCATCATTCCTTGCCGGTGGCGAAGGCGATCGAGCTGGGAGTCGACCGGAACGGGAACCTTGCAGGAGCGATCCAGTTCGCCGCGAAGGAGTACGAGGTGGCCGATACGGTGTTCAAGCTCTATGCCAACGGATTCATGCGGGCGTTCTCGGTCGGATTCCGTTCGGGCGAAGTGGTGTTCGAACCCGAGGAGGACAAGGTGATCCTGAGACAGAACGAACTGCATGAGATCTCCTGCGTGAACGTCCCGGCCAATGCCGGAGCGCTCGCGCTCGCGAAGGGCATCGACATGGAACCGCTCGAGCGGATGCGTAAGGGACCTTCACCTGAGAACAAAGACCATGCTACGATGGATCATGAGAAGGGAAGCGAGGATGAACCCTCGAAGCCCGACATGAGTACGCTCGAAAAAGCGATCAGGACGCTGACGGATGTCCTGGAACGCTCCGATACCGCCCGAAGGGCGAAAGGTGGAGGAAAGGTCGATGTCCACGCCGCGAAGTCGAATACGCATGCGGTCGGTAAGAAGATTCCCGTCAGGACGATCAACAGGGCCATGAGAGCGCTCCTGAAGATCAAGAAGATGAAATAACCCACTGAACGTATGTTCAAACTCAAAGAGATCCTCGCGAAGGATCCCGCCGACCTCACCTCCGAGGAAAAGGCCTTCCTTCGCTCGAAGATGTCCAAGTTGTCGGACGACGACAAGGAGAAGTTCGCCGACTGCCTCAAGGCAGAGGACGACGAAGATGAGGACGAAGATGAAGATGAGGAAGGCCTGGACGAGGACGCCGTGAAGGCACTCGTGAACGGCGCCATCGACGAAGCGATGGAGAAGAAGCTCGAGGCCAGGGTGGACGACATCGCGAAGTCGATCGTCGACAAGTTCATGGCCGGAGCGAAGAAGTCGCGTTCGAAGGTCCACGCCGACAAGAAAGTCGAGAAGGATCAGACCGCCGACGAAAAGACCCGCGAGTTCATGAAGGCGCTTCTCAACGGCGACCGTGCCCGTTGCAAGGCGCTCACGACCAGCACGTCCGGATCGGATCCTGACGACGCGCAGGCCGGACTCCTGATCCCGCCTGAACTCATGGCCGAAGTCCTCCGCATCAAGGAGGAGCAGTTCGGTCTCGCGCGCAGGGACTTCCGCTATCTGCCGTTCTCGGGTCCGGGCAACTCCCGTACCATTCCGAGCCTCGGCACTTCGGTCAACGTGTTCTGGACCGGTGAAGGCGTGAAAAAGACCTCGACCCAGCCGAAGTTCAACCTGATCACCCAGACCCTGAAGAAGCTCGCGGCGATCGTCCCGATGACCGAGGAAATCCTCGAGGACTCGGCGATCAACCTCACGAGCCTCATCGCGGAACTGTTCGCGGAAGCCACGGCGAAAGAGGAGGACATCCAGTTCTTCGCGGGTACCGGTTCTCCGTGGACGGGCATCCTGAACAACGGCGACGTCGGATCCGTCACGCAGGCCTCCGGTGGCGTGGACGACATCACCGCCGATGACCTCCTCGATCTCGTGGACGAGACGCCGACCGGCGCCTTGAACGGTGCGAAGTACTACATGCACCGCACGGTGTTCTCGAAGATCCGCAAGCTCAAGGACTCGCAGGGGAACTACATCTACCAGCGTCCGTCCGGTGATCAGCCCGGCACGATCTGGAACTACCCCTACGAACTCTCCGATGCCTTCCCGACCGCCGCGGACGTGGAGACCGATGACGCCTACGTGCTCTTCGGAAACCTCAAGAACGCCGCCGTGTTCGGAGACAAGCAACAGCTTCGCGTGAAGCTCCTCGACCAGGCGACCGTCACCGACACCGACGGGACGACCGTGATCAACCTGGCCGAACAGGACATGGTCGCGCTCCGCGTCGTGGAACGCGTCGGCTACGTGCTGGCGCTCCCGACCGCGGTCACCGTCCTCGTCGCAGGCGAACCGGCCTCCTGATGAGACAGCCGGGGGGAGATGGTTCTCCCTCCGGCGCCCGGCCGACTCGTCGAACGGCCGGACCATTCACGAAGAACAGAGACCTATGGCCGCAACCGTAGTCATCAACGAATACAACGGCGCAGGAGAGGCCGAGGAAGCGAACATCACGAACTCGAACTGGGGTTCGGTCGACTCCCCGAACCTGGACGCGGTCGACAATCCGATCGTGCCGGGCGAAAACTCCTTCGAGAAGTGGCAGAAGATCGTCGTGACCGCCATGGGCGGGTCCTCGAAGATCGACAACCTGAAGGTATGGCGCACGACCGCGCTCGGAGGGTCAGCCGCGCATGTCACGAACGCGCGAGAGACCTCCTACGGAGGCGCGGAATCCTACGTCCAGCCGGTGGCGACCGCATCGAGCGTCGCTGACCAGACCATGCCGACCTCGGAGCCTTCGGGAGCCAACCTCGGCATCGGCGGATCCCTTTCGGGGGAGCTGACCGGAACCGGATCCTCGGACTACCTGGTGCATCAGATCCAGACCGACGCGGGAGACACCGCGGGCGCCTCGACCACGATGCACTACCAGTACGACGAGACCGCCTGACAACTGGGCGCGATACCACGCGGAGAGACGAGGCAATACCATGCCGAAGGGGATCCTTTCGGGGATCCCCTTTTCAATAAAAAACAGCCATGAACTATTTTTACGACAACGAAGGATCGAGAGAAGAAGTGAAGATCGAAGCATGGGCGTGGGAAGTCGTCTATGCGGACGGATCCGTGCTGAGACAGTTCGACGAAGGGACGTTCCACCGCTTCCAGGAGATCTGTCAAGAGAAGGTCGCGGAGTTCCGCATGGTCAGGACCGACGGATCGGGAGCGTGCCACCGCATCTATCCGAGTCCCGGCATGAAGATCTTTCACTACTATTCTCGCAACTGCTGGCACTGGGGCACTGCGAAGGAGCGCAAGGCCACGACCTACGTCTTCGGATACAAGGAGGCAGGGAAGCCCGGCGTCTACCACTACATCCTGCCGACGGGGAATCTCCTGATCGGAACGGATGGAGCGATCCCGTTCGCGGGGGATCTGGCGCGGATGGAGGTGGAAGCGGCGGAGGCGCGGAGCGTGGCAGGGAAGGTGATGAAATGATGGGTTGAAGCAAGAATATATGATCGGTCGAGACAACTCCTCATATCTAGGACAAACGAACAGCGCCACCTCCGCGACGCATGCTTTTACGTGTTCAGGAGAAAACAGAGTCCTTTTGGTTAACGTACATCAGTTCAACGGAGGAGTGGACGCGCTTACGGGAGTGACCTACAACGGAGAGGAGATGACCGAGCTGGTGCAGATATACAACTCGTCCAATCTGAACAGGGTTCATATCTACGGCATCATCGCTCCCGACACGGGAAGCAACAATATCGTCGTATCGTTCAGTGCAAGCAGGACATTTCAAACTTTCGCGGCATCCTATACGGGCGTAAAACAGTCCGACCTTCCGGATTCGTTTAACTCGGATAATAGCGTAAGCGCATCTCCTTCAAGCGTGGCGACGACGGTGGTTGCAGAAAACTGCTGGCTCTTTGGAGCGTTCTGGTTTGATAACGGCACAGGTGCAGATGCGGGTACGGGTACGTCGATTCTCGACACGAACCTGAACACCGATACCTTCACTCTGGATTCCAACGGAGAGGTATCTACGGGGTCGCAATCCCTCGAGATGACGCATACGAACTCGACAAGAACAGTCAAGTTGATTATTTCGATGGCGCCTGATCCCACGACGCAGGTCGACGCAGAGAAAGACGCCGCCTACGCGGTCCTGACGGATACCGACGCATCGAAGGACGCGGAGTATGCCGTGAAGGCTCCGGTGGACGTGACGAAAGACGGTTCGTACGCCGTCACCACCACGCCCGCCAGCATCGACCTCGGAGCCGCGTACCGGATCATGAACGCGGACAACGATACGCAGAAAGACGCCGACTACGCGGTCGTCCCGTCGGTGGACGTGGATAAGGACGCGGACTACGCGGTGAAGGCTCCGGCAGGGGTCGATCTGGGCGCGCAGTATGCCGTCACGACGACGCCGGCAAGCGTGGATCTCGGATCGGACTACGGAATCGTCACGCAGGGCGGGTCAGATCTGGGAGCCGACTACGCCGTGAAGGCGGGAGTGGATCTTACGAAGGGCGCACAATATGCCGTTAGGGGCTCAAATCCGACCTCTAAGGGGTCTGAGTACCGCATCCTGACATCTGAGGCGTCCGAGCTGGGAGCGGAGTACCAGGTGGATCTGGAGAGCGATATCCAAAAGGACGGGGAATACCGCGTCCAGACCGAAGCGGAGATCCAGAAAGACGCGGGATATGCGGTCACGACGCCGACGGATCTGCAGAAGGGAGCGCAATACGTCGTCGACTTCACCGAATCCACGGACGTCACGAAAGCCGCCGCCTACGAGGTGATGGTGGAGGGAGCGGTCACGAAGGGAGCGGAGTATCGGATCGTCGGGGGAGGGATGGCGATCAGCCTGGATGCGACGTATGTGGTCGCCCAGCAGGAGGAGATCGCGCTGGGAGCGACCTACGCGCTCCGGAGATACCCGTACACGAAGAAGGCCAGTCCCTACACCCCGCTTCCTCGATGAGGACGGAAAAGCTACAATGAATCTATGCCAAAAGGATACACATCACGCGCAAAGATCGAGGACTACATGCTGATCACCATCGACGCCACGTTTCACGCGCGCGTCGACAAGTGGATAGAGGACATGGAGAACTACATCGACCGAATGACAGGCCGGAACTTCGTGGCGGACGCGGAGGAATCGGACAGAGAGTTTGATGGCACGGGAACGCGCAAGCTCGTGATCGACGACGCCGTGGAGGTCACGGACGTCCAGCTCGCGATCGGAGACTCTGACACAGTGGATCCGGACGACCTAGTGAAGTACCCGGCCAACTACGCGTCGAAGGGCGTGCCGATCTCGCGCCTCGAGATGCGGTCGGCCATCTTCCCGCGCGGACAGCAGAACATCACGGTCTCGGGGAAGTGGGGATTCAGCGAGGAGACGCCCGGAGACATCGAGATGGCGGCGACGGTGCTGGTCGCGGGGATCATCAACTTCGCGCATCAGTCCGACGGGGAAGTCCAGTCCGAGACGATCGGACGGTACTCCGTGACCTACAAGGACGACAGACAATGGGCGGACTTCGAGCGCGTGCCGGAAGTGCTGAAATCCTATCGTAAGTTTTCAATGTGATCGACTCCCACTACACAAGAACCGTGAACGTCCTCCGCATGGCGGACGGATCGAACGACACCGAGACCTACGCCTCGCACCTCGAGAGCGTGGCGTGCCATATCCAGCCGCTCGAGGACGCGTTCGCGGAGGACATCACGGGGAACTTCGGCAAGGACTGGCTGATGTTCTGCGACCGCGCGGACATCCTCGAAGGCGACCGGATCGTGGACGCCGAGAGGGAGAGCCTGATCTACAAGGTCGTGTCGCGGGAGGCCTACGCGTTCCGGGGCAGGAATAAGCAGATGGAACTCCGGATCAGGAGATCCCTTCCGTAGTATGGGCGTCGCGATAAAAGTCGAGGTCAAAGGCCTGGAGGAGTTCAAGAAAGCCCTGGCGGGCGCGCCGGAGGTCGCACGGCGGGAAGTGGGCACGGCAATCGAGAAGTCCATCCTGACCATCCAGCGCAACGTCGTGAAGGAGGCTCCCGTCAACAAACAGACCGGCGGAGGCAACCTGAGGCAGAACATCCGAGGACGCATGACGTCGAAGCTCCGGGGCATGGTCGAATCAACGGCGCCCTACTCCTCCTACGTCCATACGGGCACGCGCCCGCACGCGATCCGGCCGAGAACGAAGAAGGTGCTGGCGAATACGAGGACCGGACAGTTCTTCGGCACCCTGGTCCGGCATCCGGGCACGAGTCCCAACCCGTTCTTCCTCCGAGGGATCCAAAGAAGCGCGGGCGACATCAACGTGTTCTTTCAGAGAGCACTCGACCGCATCATCAAAAGCCTGAAATGACCCTATGACGAGCACCATCGAAGGGATCCGCGACCTCATCGTGGACAAGCTGGAAACGCTGGAGGAATCCGGAGAGAGCATCTTCGGAGAGGTCTTCGGCTATCCGGAGGGCGAGTTCGGATCGTACCCGGCCGCCGTGGTGCGCCCGACGGGAGGATCGGGGAATGTCCGGGACACCCACCGAAACGAACGGATCTTCGTCATCGAGATCGGGCTATGGCAGGAAGTCAGCGAGGGAGGAAAAACGAAGCAGGAGGCCTCGGACAAGATGATCTCAAGCTCCGACGCGATCCTCGTAGCCTTCGACCAGGACAAGGATCTGGGAGGCGAGGTGCAGATCGTGAACGTGGTCAACTTCGGGTTCGACTTCTCGACCGCCGCGGGCGCGAGGGAATACGCGACCTTCGTCCTCGAGGTGCGAGTGCTGGTGCCGAGCTACACGCCTTCTTGAGTCAATGCTATACTGAAGACATATGCCGAAATATCTCAACGCATCAGACCGCGCGCTCTGGATCCCGGGGATCGGAAAGGTGGAACCCGGAGGTCAGATCTCAGCGCCCGAAGGATTCCGGAACGCCAACTTCACGAAGGTCGTTCCGAAGAAAGAGGATCCGACGAAGGATCCCGATAAGAAAGCCGTATGAGCAACTTCCTCGCCGACTCATCCTATCTCGCGGTCAAGCCTCAGTCAGCCGCGGCGACGCCGGTCATTCCGACGGACTTCGTGCCGCTCATCGAGGAGTCGATTCGGGTCAATGCCAACTACGCGGCCGACCGGCGCATGAAGGGACTCTCATGGAAGTCCGACGAGCTCCTGAAAGCCAACCGGACGATCGAGGGGGATCTGAGGGTCTACTGCGACCCGGACAATCTGGGGCATCTCCTCAATATGGCCTTCGCGAAGGGTTCCACCACGGGAGACGCCACGGACGGATACACGCACCCCTTCACGGTGGGCGACGGGAAGCACTACTCGCTCGAGGTTTCGCGCGGGGAGTTCGCGACCCGCATCTTCGGAGCGAGGGCTGACAGGCTCCGCATCGAGTTCGAGGAAAACAAGATGGCCTCGGTGGTGTCGATCAAAGCGCTCGGACAGTTCCAAGCGGCTTCCCTTGCGGTCGCGCTCACGGGAGCGGGCATGACGGAGGTCGTCCTTTCGACGGACTATGACCTTCGGCCGGCCGACGGACTCGTGGTCGGCGACGTGATCCGCGTCGGAGGCGTCGACGTCACGCTCACCTCAGTCAATGCCAACGGCACGACGGTCGGGTTCGCAAGCACCAGCATCACGGCATCGGTCGGGGACACGGTCTACCTCCTCGCTCAGACGCCGAGCTTCTCCGCGCTTCAGGAGCCGTTCTATATGGGCAATACGCTCGTGGGATTTGGCGACGACGAGTCGGCCGCGACGACCGCGGCGGGAGCCAGAGCGACGGCCGTGCCGTGCTACGACCTGTCGACCGAGTTCATGCAGAACCTTCTGGACGCTCCGGCCTCCGGCGCGACGGGTCCGTCGGTGCTTCTCAATCAGACGAGAGAGGGCGCGCTGGAACTCCGCAGGCTCTTCGAGGATCCCGAGCAGATGCAGAAATACCTCGAGAACAAGGAGACCGCCGTCACGTTGATCGCGACCGGACGTCATATCAAGAGCGATCTCACGACGTCGGAACTGCTCACGATCAAGTACTTCCGCACGAAGCTCGTGGATCTGGAGGAACCGCTGAACGTCGGGGAGTACATCTACGACGCGGAAACGCGTGAAGTCCTCTACGACTCCTCCGAAGCGAAGGCCGTCACGTTCGCGCTCGTGAACCGCACGGCGGGAGGGTCGTACTGAATCATAATCAACAGCCATGGAAAGGAAGACCATCGAGTTCACGGCGCCGACCTCCGGAGTCAAATCCTACATCTTCGAGTGGATACCTGGAGAGGACGAGGACTACGTGCAGGAACCGCTCCTCGCATCCGTGCAGATGAAATCGTTTACCGGCACGCCGGAGATCGGATCGTCGAGCATGGGTTCGTGCATCGTCGAGTCGAACAAGAGACAACTGGAGGTGTGGGTCGCGCGGGTCGTCCACGGCGAGACCGTCGTGGAAGGAAGGGAGGCGGTCGGCGACTTCCTCAATAAGAGTATCCCGTCATCGGACAGGGAGTCCATCCGTCAAAGGATCGCGTATATCGAGACGCGCGCAAAAAAAAAGTCAGAAGCGTCGAACTCCGACGAGCCTACCGCATCTGCCGAATGATGGGATGGGACTGGCATACCTATAGGAGCCAGCCCGCGCATTTCATCCAGGCGGTGGAGTACTGGTCCGTGAAGGACTATGAGGAATCCAGGAAGCGCATGAAGAACTGAATATGGCCGAGATCAAGAAACTCACTGCCGTCGTCGAGGCCGAAGATCGCACGGCCGAGGGTTTCAAGTCCGTCGAATCGAGGCTCAGTTCGGTCCAGGGCAAGATCCAGGACATGCAACCGGCCTTCAAGAAGATGGCCGCGGTGGGCACCGTTGCGTTCGCGGGGATCGCGGCCGGAGCTGCCGTCGCGGTCAAGGCCATCATCGAGCAGGAAAAGGCGCATCGTCAGCTCGAGCACGCGGTCGTGGGCGTGTCGAAAGGGACGAAGGCGCAGGTCGAGGAGATCAAGAACCTGGCCGACGCGCTGGAGAAAAAATCCGGAGTCGACGCCGACGCGCTCAAGATGGGCGCCGCCCAGCTCTCGACCTTCGGACTGCAGACTTCGACGGTGGTCACGCTCACCAAGACCCTCGCGGATCTGACGGTCAATCAGAAGGGGCTGACGGCCTCCGGTGACGACTACGTGGCGAGCGCGAACATCATGGCGAAGGTCCTGCAGGGGCAGTTCGGCATTTTGGAAAAATCAGGCATCCGGTTCACGGAGCTCCAGCAAGAGATCATTCTTACGGGTACGGAATCCGAGAAGGCCTCAGCCATCATCGAAGGACTGAATCAGAACCTACGGGAGACCACCGACACCATCGCGGGATCGACCGAGGCGCAGATGGCCATCCTCAAGGCCAGGATCGACGACGTGAAGAAATCCGTCGGAAAGGGACTGACTCCGGCGCTCGGAAAACTGATGGAGACGGTCAAGCCCGTCATCGAACGGATCGCAGTCTGGACCGAACAGCATCCGGAACTGACGGGAAAAATCATCCTGGCCGCAGGAGCGGTCGCGGGACTGGTCGCCGTGGTGGGCACGCTGGGCATGCTCCTGCCTGGGATCATCACGATGTTCACGTTGCTCGCGGGACCGGTGGGCATCGTGATCGCGATCATCGGACTCCTGGCGCTCACGATCAGGAACGTCGTCACGATCTACGA
>Ga0214471_10002763_pt1 | contig 13737 bp, 15 predicted proteins | sample RVTome_5_FD_207665 | JGI IMG/M metagenome (GOLD analysis project Ga0214471, IMG submission 207665) | Soil microbial communities from uranium-contaminated site in the Upper Colorado River Basin, Wyoming, United States - RVT142D155 | ecosystem: Environmental > Terrestrial > Soil > Contaminated >...
GGCACCAGCGCGGCGGCCGGTTTTCGATTCCGTAGGGGGTACGGTGACTTCCGCGACGCGCTCCACCCTCACCCTGCTGTGGCTGAGCGTGCCCCTGGGCGCGTGTGGGTCCGGCACCGGTGAAGACCTGCGTGGACCGCTCCGCGTCGAGCGGGAGGAGCGGGGCGACACGACCATCGTCCGCACGCTGCGGGGCAGTGTGTGGGGCGACACCGCCACTCTGGTTGCCGAGGTCGTGATCGGAGAGCTGGACGGGGCCCCGGCATATGTCTTTGGGCAGATCGCGGGCCTTGAGTTGGATCCCGTGGGCCGATTGCTGGTCGTGGACCAATCCGAGCGGGAACTGAGAATCTTCGACACCGGCGGCACCCACTTGCTGACGGTCGGGCGCCGAGGGTCGGGTCCTGGAGAGTTCCAGAGGCCCGACTATGTGCGGGCCACGCGAGATGGGAGGATCGTGGTGCGGGACCAGCCGTTCCGCTTCTCGGTCTTCTCGCACGACGGCACGCATCTGAGTTCGTGGCTTCTGGGCACGGGATATTCTACCAGTGACCCGTTCTTTCTCGATCCCCAGGATCGGGTCCTGAATCCTTCGAGCTTCGACTACCTCGTGCGGTACGAGTTGGACGGCAGATCACTGGACACGATCCCTATACCGCGTGGGGGATACACTCCTCCGCAGCTCGAAGTCGTCGGTGACCGGATGCGGGCGACCTACTCGATCCCGTTCATGCCCAGAGAATGGTGGCGCCTCACCAGCGACGGCCGGACTCTCTTCGGGATGACTGGGCGATACGCGCTGGATCGGTGGGAGCCAAGCGGTAGGATCTTCCGTATCGAGCGGCACGTGGAACCTGTTGCCGTGCAGCCCGCCGAGGGCGACCAGGCCCACGAGCAGATCACGCTGAACATCCGGCGCAACAACGCCTCGGGCTGGCGCTGGAACGGCCCCGGCATCCCCGCAGTCAAACCGCCGATCAGGGGCGTGTTCCCGGGACGGGACGGTTCGATTTGGGTGATCCGCTCGGTGCACGCAGTCGAACGGCCCGATCCCGACTACGAGCCTGAACGCGGGAACTCCTTCCCTACCGAGTGGTATGAGCCCCAGGTCGCCGATGTCTTTGATGCGGGGGGCAACTACCTCGGTCCGGTGAAGCTCCCCGAGAACCTGCGGCTCTATCCGATGCCGGTCTTCACGACTGAGGGCGTGGTCGCGAGCGCGACCCATGAGATCGGGTATCACCAGATCGTCCGGTACCGGCTCGTCAAACCGGGGGCACACTGAGCCCTGTCGAAACGGGCTCCGGTGCGGGGCGAGGCCGAGAGGGGCGCCGCGTGGACCGGCATACGCCGTTCCACCTCGCGTCCGTCACCAAACCCGTAACCGCCACCAGCGTGCTCCGGCGAGAGCCGTCGCCTCCCTGAGATGCCTCGCGTCAGGCGCGTCCTCGAAACCGCGCTGTACGTGGGGGACCTCGACCGGTCGCTGGCGTTTTACCGAGACGTTCTGGGACTCGTTCTCATCTCCCAGGGAGACCGCCTGATCGCGATGGACGCGGGAGGGGGAACCGTCCTGCTCCTCTTCCGGGCAGGCGCCACCTCGGAGGGCGCGACGTTTCCAGGGGGATGGATCCCGCCGCACGACGCCCATGGTCCGGCTCACTTCGCCCTGGCCATCGACGCCGAGGATCTCGATCCGTGGCGTGAACGCCTCTCGACCGCTGGTGTGGAGATCGAAAGCGAGGTGACCTGGGGCCGCGGCGGCAAAAGCCTCTATTTCCGCGACCCGGATGGTCACTCCGTGGAGCTCGCCACTCCAGGTGTGTGGAGCTCCTACTAAGCGGGACCCGCCGGGTGAGTTGATTACGCCCGGACCATAGCTAGCGGGCCAGGCCCCCGCCTGTTAGCGTGCAACGGGTCGAATCCGGAGCGAGGTGGACAATGGCCACCGCAAGTGAGGCCGGTAGGGCGAACTCGTCTGGTCAGCCTCTCGACCAGTTGACAGCTTCCCGTGTGGCACGGGATGCCTGGCGGTTTCTTCGGGACCACCCTCGGTCCCTGGTGACTATCGGGGGGTTCCCGTTCGCCCTGGCCCTCGCCTTCGGTGTGGCTTCGCGGCTGGCCGCCGGGGCCGACCTGCCTGCCTTTCCCATGGAAGTGGCCGACAGCGCCCTGACAGTGCTGCCGTGGACACTCTTCGGGGTGGCTTGGCATCGGCTCGTCCTCGTCGCTGGGTCATCCGCACCGTCCGTCTCGATGACGTGGTCACGATCCCACACCTGGTTCGCCCTGTTCCTGCTCTTCTGGCGCGTCGCCAGAGTGCTCACCACTGGGTTGCTCGTCTTGCCCGATCTCCCTGAGACCCCTGACCCAACCACTCTTCCGGAGATCGGGAGCGGTGTCATGGTGGCCTCCTTGGCGTGGCTCGGACTCATGGTCGTCGGTCTGTATCTCCAGGCACGGCTATCGTTGTTTCTGCCGGCGGTCGCAATTGGTCAGCCTCTCTCACTCCGACAGTCGTGGGCACAGTCTCGCCACTACACCGGTGTCATCTTCTGGGGGGTCGTCTTTGGCATGGTCCTCGGTCTGTTGGTGACCAGCCCACTCTTCGCAGCAAGCCTGTATCTCACCGACCGCCCATCGGCTGTCGCACAGCTCATCTCCACCGTTCTTAGCGGTGGCTCATCGATCGTTGTGATGGCTCTCGCCGTGGGGAGTCTCTCCTTCGCGTACAGGGCGATTGGCGAGCGACGGGCGCTGCCGCTCGTTCTCTGACCGCCTGTGAGGTTGAGGGCCTGACGAATGAACCATGTCGTCCGGCGGGTTGACTGGTTGTTCGCAGTCATCGCGCTTGCCCTTCTGGTTTACGTTCTCATCGGCTGGCGCGACGCCGACATGTGGCAGGCGGACCGAGCGTGGCAGGGTCTGCTGCTGCTCGTCGTCGGCAACCAGATCGAAGCGTTCCGGCCCCTCCTACCTAGTGGTTCGCCCGCTCGCCCGATCTGCAGACTCCTCAGCGTGGTCGGGTTCGTCGCGGGCCTGGTCCTCGTCACTGGAGCTATCGGGAGATGAGCACCCGATGAGGCTGAGGATCGACGTTGATCCGGGCCGCCGGCGATTCCTTGTCCTCATTCTGGCGCTCCTGGCCGTGGCAAGCCTCATGCTGATCAAGCGGCACAACGTCGCAGCGGATCAATACGGTAGTGTGGTCGTCGGCCTGATGCTGCTGTTCAACCATCTGGCCTGTTTCTACACGAGGACCGGGTGGAAGCGCTCCGCGATGAAGGGTGTGGCCTGGACATGGATCGTCCTGGGTTCCGCATACGTCGTCTGGACGCCTCTTTGAGGATCTTCGCCGCGAGCGCAGTACTCTGGCTCCTCGGCTGGGGGAGTCTGGACGCGCAGGGTAACAGACATCCAGACCCCCGCTTTGTTGACCAATCCATCCCCCCACCGCACCGGGTACGACTGAGCGGGCCGCTGAGTCTCCTTCCCATTGCCCTCGGGCAACCACCGATCGCGACGCTTGGCGTGATGGACGGACCCGAGGGGCAGGTTTTTGGGAGCGTTACCGCGGCAACCCTGTTCGGTGATTCCTTGGTCGTCGTCGTGGACGGGTCCGCGAACGAACTCCGGTTGTTCACCCTCGCGGGGCAATTCCTCGGCCGCGTGGGAAGAGAGGGTCGAGGCCCCGGAGAATTCAAGACGCCGACGGCTCTTGCCGTTTCGCCCGAGGGTGAGCTGTGGGTGGCAGACCTGCAGCGCACCATCCAAGTATTCGTCCCCGTACCAGGCGGCTACCGCCACGAACGCACCATCCTGCTGCCGGTCGGCGTTCGGAGCATGTGCTTCCTCGGCGCGGAGTTGTTCCTGAACGGCATATCCATTGGTGATTCTGCCGTCATCCGGGCCGTGGACGCGAACGGCCAGATCCGCCGAAGTTTTGGTGCGGTGTACAGTTCTCCGAATCCGACCATCAACTACCAGATCGGCGGCGGGTACCTTGCCTGCGATCGCGACGCCGGCCTAGTCATCTTCGCGCCCGCCAACATGATCGGCGAGGTCAGGGCCTACCAGCCGGATGGCCAACTCGCATGGCGAACAGTCGTGGACCGCTATCAAAGCAACTTCGTGACAGACACGCGTGACGGCTACCGCGTGGAACTGTCGCCTGAAGGCCTCCATACGCTACAGGCGCTCGTCAGCATTCCGGGGATTGGACTTCTGGTTCAGTGGGGATATGCCACGCTCGACGAGGTTCGCGCGCAGGTCCCCTACGGGCGGATTTTCACAGCCCTCCTCGACCCGAGGACCGGGCGGGCGGCGCTGTCCGCGGAGAGCTGGAGCCGGGTCACGGACGCAACGCCCAGCCACGCCCTGGTCGTGATGGAAGAGGACTTCCCCCGAATCCTTGTCTATCGACTCCGGCGCGACCGGTAGCAGCCTGTCGAAGGCCGCTCGGCTCCTGTGTCGAAACGACGCCCCCGGCCCGTGTCAGTGAGAACCATGGAATCGGTGGGCCCCGGCGTACCCGCCGTAACGTGTTGCGTAACAAGGCCCTGCCATCGAGGACCCTCGGGCACGACCTATGCGCCCCGTGTGAACCGCCCCGGTCCAGTCGAGTTGACCATGCGACGGCTCATTCTCGGTTCCACCATCCTCCTCACTGCAGCCTGCTCGCTCCTGACCGGCCCGGGGGACGGTCCGCCTTCCCTCCTCGACGCCCTGCCGAGGGAACTATCCGACGACGAAAAGGCGCTGATCGACGCAGGGAACCAATTCACCTTCGATCTGTTTCGCGAGGCGACCCGGGAACTGACCCCCGACAGCAATGCCCTCCTCTCTCCCTTGAGCGCCTCGATGGCCCTCGGCATGACCCTGAACGGCGCCGGCGGCACGACCCTCGATTCGATGCGCGTGGCGCTTCGCGTGGAGGGACGAGCGCTCGAGAGCATCAACCGCGGCTACCAGTCGCTTATCGCCCTGCTCACCGCGCTCGACCCCACCACCGAGATCAACATTGCCAACTCCGTTTGGAGCCACATCATGTTCCCGATCCGCGCCGAGTTCGTGGAGACGGCAAGGACATGGTTCGACGCCGAAGCCCGGTCGGTGGACTTCGACGACCCGGCCACGCTCAGCCTGATTAATGGTTGGGTGAAAGAGAAGACCCGGAATCGCATTCCGGAGTTGCTCAAACAGATCGACTTCGGGGAAGTCGCGTTCCTGATCAACGCGATCTACTTCAAGGGGCAGTGGCGGGCGCGGTTCGACCCGTCCGACACGAGGAACAGACCGTTCCACGGCGCCGACGCCACGCGTGATGTGCCGATGATGTCCCGAGCCGGCAAGGTGCGTCTCGCGAACCGGAGCGACTACCAGGCCGTGGAGCTGCTCTACGGTAACGGCGCCTTCGCGATGACCATCCTCCTACCCCGACAGGACCTGACACCGCGCGAGGTGCTCGACGGGCTCACGCCCGACTCGTGGCGCGCGCTGACCGAGTCGTTCGCGGAGGCCGAACTCCCGCTCGTCTTGCCCAAGTTCAAGTTCGACTTCGCCCGGGAACTCGAAGACCCGCTCTCGGCGATGGGAATGCGGATCGCCTTCGACGGGCGTGTGGCGGATCTGTATGGGATAGCGGACGTGCGGCCCGAGCGTCTGTTCCTCACGCGGGTGACCCAGAAGGCCTTCATCGAGGTGAATGAAGAAGGCACCGAAGCGGCGGCCGCGACCGCAGTCGGCGTGGGCGCGACCTCGGTACCGCAGTCGGTCGTTGTGGACCGACCGTTCCTGTTCGCCATCCGCGAACGGCTCAGCGGCACGATCCTCTTCATCGGGCAGGTGAACTCCCTGAAATGACATGGGCGGCGGCCCGCATGTCGCCTGGGGCACGGAGAGCGGTGGCCCGCCGTGCCGCGGCGGCGCGTTGGATCCGCCACCGGTTCGGAGCGTCGAGCTTCGAACGGCTGGGTCTCCCCGGCGGAGGAACGGTGGACACCGGGCTGGCCCACCTGGCCTCGGGGCGGGTGAGCGCGGAGAGTCTCGCCGTGTCACTTGCCGCCCCGCGGCTACGTCGTGAAGGTGTTCCCATGGGCCACGTTCTCGACGACCCCGAGCGCCGGCTCTTCGAGCTCCTCTCGCAGGTCGAGGGAGACCTGGCCCATGCTCGCTACACCGCCTGGCTCAGACAGCTCGTCTCCTTTGCCGATGCGTGTCGCGTGGCCCGCATAGATCGGTAACCTCCTGCGAGGTGAGCTGTCCCGGCGCTTGCGGGAACTCGGGAGCGGCATCTCTTCATCGACCGCGTGGGTGACAATACTGTGCTTGATCGCCAGCTGGACATTTCCGGTCACTGCTTGTTCAGGACCGCGGTCACGACTGTGCCGCCCTGTGTGAACGTGGTGCGCAGCGTCGTTCCGTCGAACATCCATGACGCGTCCCGGACGAAAGTGTCGGCGGCCTGGTCGAAGTGGATCGTATTGCCGGTCCGGGTCCACGATCCGGCTAGGTTCGCGTCCAGATCCTGGCCGTTGTCACCGCCGCCTGGAGCGAACAGACGGCCTGAGGTCGTTCCGTTCGCTAGCAAGGTGATCGTGAGGCTGCCGCCTTGCGCCAGGACATCCGTCACCTGGCCGCCGTCGCTCACGCTCAGGGTCGTCGCGGAGTAGGACCCGACTGGCGACGCGGTCGGGTCCGTGGAGCTGGAGCAGGCGAAGACAAGGCCGAGGCCAGCGAGTGCCACCGCGCCCCAGGTGTTCACCGACCGCATGAGGCACCTCCTTCTCTCGCAAGGTGAGTTGGTGGGAACGCTACGCTACCCAAAGAGTACACATTTCAGGAAGGATCAACGGAGGATTCACTCTCGAGGGTGGCGCGGGCTAAGGCCATTCCTTCCTTCGCCTCCGGTGAGGCAGTGGGATAGCCAAGATCGAGCGACTCCAGGGCCTGAACGATCGTTTCTGCGACGACGACACGCGCATACCACTTGTGATCCGATGGGGCGACCACCCAAGGCGCTTCGGGTGTGCTGGTTTCACGAATGGCCTCCTCGTAAGCTGACATATAGTCCTCCCAGTAGTCACGTTCGGTGACGTCGGCCGGGGAAAATTTCCAGTGCTTCTCGGGGGCGTCCATCCGGTCCAGGAAGCGCCGCTTCTGTTCTTCCTTCGAGATGTGGAGGAAGAACTTGCGGATGATGACGCCATTGCGGTTCAGATGGCGCTCAAAATGCCGGATGTCCTCGAAACGCTCTTTCCAGATGTTCTCCGTCACGAGCCCCTCCGGAATTCGCTGATGCTGGAGAAGCTCCGGGTGCACGCGCACAGTCAGGACTTCCTCGTAATGCGATCGATTGAAGATCCCAATGCGCCCTCGTTCGGGAAGGGCACGGGCGCAGCGCCAGAGGAAATCGTGGTCGAGCTCTTCCTTGGAAGGGGCCTTGAAGGAGTGGACCTGGCACCCTTGCGGGTTGACCCCTGACATCACGTGCTTGATCGTCCCGTCCTTCCCCGCCGCATCCATCGCCTGGAAGATGAAGAGCGCCGCCCAGCGATCCTGCGCATAGAGCTGGCTTTGGAGTTCGGTAAGCCGATTGATGGCCGCCCGAAGCCGTTTCTTGGCTGCCTTCTTGTTCTCGATCCCGTCGGTATCCGCTGGATCGACGGCCGAGAGTCGGAACCCTGTGCCGTTGGCGACCAGGTGCCTGGCGAGTAGATCCTCTGAAGGAAGGGTAGTTCCTTCAGTTTCTCGGTCTCTGTGGTCCAGCGGAGGGGCCATCGTCTGTCCTTCTCCGGTTCAAATGGCGTGAGCGGGCTCCTGGACTGTTGACTGATCCGCCCTAAGGCTCGCTCGCCACTCGAAGTATCCTTTGGTTGCGAGCACCAGGAACACGGCGTAGAGGAACGAGGTCAGGTAGAGCCCACGATAGATGAACATGCCGATGTAGGCCACATCGGCCACAACCCACACGATCCAGTTTTCCAGGTACTTGCGGCTCATCATCCATTGCGCGATCAGACTGGTCACGGTGAGGGTTGAATCCATGTAGGGCACGGAGGCATCGGTCGTGTTACCCAGAATGGTACCGATCCCATACGCCGCAGAGAGACCCAGGACGGGGAGTACCACGCCAAGGTACCTCGGCGTGTGTGTCACCTTCAGAATCGTGCGGCCCTCGCCACCGAACAACCAGTGATACCAGCCGTAAAGCGAAATCCCGGCATAGAACACCTGCAGTCCCATGTCGGCGTAGAGCCGCTCACGTTTGAAGATGAGGAAATACAGCGTGACGTTGACCAGCGCGGTAGGCCAACTCCAGATGTTCTGGCGGACACTGAGGTAGACGGAGACGGCGCCGAAGACAACCGCGACGAGCTCCAGCCAGGTCATTGCGTGCTAGGGAACCCGGCTGAGCAAGGTGTCGTGATGGCCTGCCAGAAACCGTCTGAGGTAGGAGCCGATGTGATTCTCGGACTCGAAACCCGCAGCTACCGCCGCGGCACGCTGCTCCTCGGAAGTGGCACGGGTCGGTTCTGCGTAGTCCTGGAGGTCACGATAGAGCCCCAGTGTAAGCAGATCCCAGGCCGCACCTGCCTGCCTGGTGAAGAGGAGGTTCTGGGGCCGCCCGATGGCAGCGAGATACTCGTTCTCCATGAGCCGCTGGCTGAGCAGCGAGTCGCGCTTCCCCGCGAGGGCAAGGAAGACCTCGAGATGATAAAAACCCGTTTCTCGGGCTCGCCCCTGAAACTCCGTGAGCGGAGGACCAGCCACGAACAGCTCCTCACGCCACGCCACCATGGGGTCGGCACGCCTGGACCACTCCTCAGTTGTCATCCCGGCATCCGATGCGGCCCGATCGAGCCGAGCCCGACGGTCCGGGGCATAGAAGGCGGGAAGACTCCCCACGGGCTCGAGCAGGAGGAGGTCCCAATGATCGCCTTGACTGTGTCGAGCTAGAAGTGGTTCCGGTTCACCGAGTGATCGGTTGACGTCGAGTCGGCGCTTGAGATGGTCGATCAGATCGAGCAACCGGCCCGGCGCTGCCCTGACGAAAACGGCACGGTAGAGGTAGGGGTCCTCTCGCTGGATGGTGGGTGCGGGTTCAGTGGCCCCACCCAGCGAAAGGAGCGCAACGAGGAACGGCAACATCACGCCTGATACTCCTCATCGACATAGGGCTCCACGACCACCGCCGTCCCGTAACAGAGGACTTCCGTCACGCCCTGCATGACGTCGGTCGCATCGTAGCGAATCCCAATCACGGCGTTTGCCCCGTGTTGTTCGGCGTGCTGCAACATGCGCTCGAAGGCTTCTGATCGTGCCTTGCTGCAGAGCTCGGTAAAAAGCGAGATGTTGCCACCACGGAGGGTTTGCAGGCTGGCACCGATGAACCCGATCAAAGACCGGGATCGCACGGTGATCCCCATCGCGACGCCCAAGGTCTCGACGATCTGGAATCCGTCGAGCACGAATCCCGTGGTGGTCATCTCGTGCGGTACCCGGCCTGGCGCTTGGGTCAGCGCCTTGGAGCTGGGCACGGCTAGCGGCGCTTCCTGCGGCCGCGGGTCGCAGCTATCCCTGCCGCGACGGCGGCGACACCGACGACGACCGCAGCACCGACTTTGGCCCGCTTCGACTTCCGCGCCTTCTTCGCCGCCTTCTTGGCTCCTTTGGCGAGCTTACCTGCTTTCGTCTTCGCTGCGTTACCCGCTGCCTTGATCGCCGACCCGGCCTTCGACGCGGCGGCCCGAGCACGCCCTGTCCCCGTTCCTGTCTTTGCGGCAGAGGTCGTCTTCTTTGGAGCCTTCGCCTTCGCAGCCTTCTTCGATGCGGCTTTCGCACGTTTTGCCATAAAGTCCTCCTTGTGTGGATCCCGTCTCATTCTCCCTGGGTGTCGGAACGACCGGGTCGTCTACGAACCATACCCGACGACGACCAGATCCACCACGGCTATTGCCATCCCAGACTGACGGACACCACCGCACTTCTCGGTGCCCCGGGCTCGAACGCCAGCGCGTCCCCATTCACGATGTCGGGATTGAGGAACACCGATCCGACGTAGGTCCGGTCGAAGACGTTGTTGACTGTCACGAAACCTCTGAGACCAAGACGACCTCCTAACCTCAGGGGACGGCCAAGGGCCACCGTGGCCGAGACGATACCGTGCCCTGGTACGTTGACGCTGTTGGCATCATCGGCCCAGTAGTCCGTCGCGCCGCTCACATGGATCCTGGCCTGGACGCCGTGTAAGGCGCCCGGTGCCCACTGAAGCCCGGCGGCATAGGTGAAGTCGGGAATACCGACCACCTTGTTGTCCGCATAGTCCGCGAACGCGCCGGAGTTCCCGTAGTGGACCGAGTCCACGACATAGTCGAGATACCGGTAGTGGGCATAAGCAAATGAGCCCGTGAGGGTCACAGGTCCGTGCTGGATCTGACCGCCCAACTCGGCGCCTCCCCGACCAGCCTCACCCGCCGTGAAGTAGAACCGCCCACCGCGGTACGGCACGATCTCGTTTCGGACGCTGGTGTAGTAGAGGGCGGCATCGTAGGAGAGAATCCACGGATTCCTCGAGTCTCCGATCGCCGTGATGTGTTTGGTCCCAACTTCGACCGTGGTCGAGAGGATCGGCTCGAGCAACGGGTTGATCGCGAGCACCGAGTCCTGACCGAAGGTGCCCGCCGGGTCGGTCTCGTTGCCTGCCGGTGCCTCCACCCCACCTCCGACATTGAGATAGATCGAGTGGGTGGACGATCGCCGGAAGTTGAGGCCCAGCTTGGGTGTGATGTGGGTGAAGGAGCGACTACCCGACAGCCCCGCTTCCAGAAAGTCCTCGGAGTAGTAGGTGATATTGTCGAACCGGGCACCGAGACTGACTCCCCAACGCTCCCCGAAGTTCAGTTCCTCCTGTACGAAGACACCAAAGTTGTTTGCGCCTTCTCGCTTGTTACTCCGCAACTCCGCACCCCGCTCTCCGGTTGCCGATAGGGAGTAGAACAGAATCGCACCATCCTGATAGGCCTCATCAGCACCAACGCTGAACGAACTCGGGACCGCGCCGAGTTGGTGGTTGTATCGGTACATCAGACTCCCACCGACGTGATATCGTGTGAAATCACGGAAGGTCCCACGCTCGGAGCGCTGGAGGAACTTGGGCTGGATGTAGATCGTGGCCCTACCTTCGTGACGCTCCCCCTGGTGGTGCTCGTACACGACCCCGAGCCGACCCAGCCGGTTGTGACGACGTTCGTCTCGGGCGGCATAGGTCGCGTTCGCGGCCTCGGGGGTCTGCTCCGCCTGCGTCCGCGTCAGAGGTCCCGGGATCCGGAAGAAGTTCGAGGTTCCCGAGGCGAAGACGCCTAACTGCCCCGACCGACCAACGGGAGTGGTCATGCCGAGATTGAGCAGAGTACGCTCACCGTCAGAGTGGGCGCGGTATCCGCCGGTCACGGTGCGTGTGAGAGTGAAGCCGCCAAGCCCCTGACCCAGGGGGGTTCCACCCTGAGCAAGAACCCGGCGCAGGCCAAAGCTACCGACCGAGGATTCGATGGTGCCGTAGCTCGTGGTCGCGTTGCGGAGGGTCGAGACACTGACGACGCCACCTGCGGCGTTCCCCCAGGTGGCCGATGCATTTGATCGGATCACCTCGATGTCGGTCACCGCTCCGAGGTCCACCAGGTCGAAGGACGTGCGTCCGTCCGGTTCGGTATCGGGGAATCCATCGGTGACCACCCGCACTCCCCGCGAGGTCCCCGAGTTCGAACGATCCCCCGCCCCACGGGACCCGAACCCACGAATAGTGATCTTCACATCGGTGCCGCCGTACCGCGTCGTCGCGATGACACCCGGCACGAACCCCAGAGCCTGATCGAGCGAGAATCCCGTCCCTCCGAACCAGTCATTGGGCCGGATGGTGGTGATGGCGATGGGCTGCTCCATGAGTCCGCGGGTTGACCGGGTGGCTGTGGCCTTCACGTCGAGGGTGGGAAGCCGGACGACACTCGAATCTCTTCTCGGAAGGGTGTCCTGCTGCGCCCCCGCATAGGACACCGACGAGAGCGAGAGCACGAGAATGAGGGTTGGATATCCTTGAAATCGCCGCATTGCCATAACTCCGAACATCCGTGAGGGGAATCAGTAGAGGGAGAATCGTAACCGCGACGGGAGGGCCGTGTCGTCTAGTATCCGATCTCACGGTCGATCACCCAGCCCGGCAGTTCTCCCCGCTCCAGGGCAGCGAGACATTCCAGAAAGCCAAGAGCCGCGGCGCGAACGTCGGTGACGCCGGAGCAATGGGGCGATATGACCACCCCTGGATGTCCCCAAAGGGGAGAGGCGCTTGGGAGAGGCTCCGTCTCGAAGACGTCGAGTGCGGCCCCTGAGAGCCATCCACGATCGAGTGCCAAAGGAAGGGATTCTTCCTCGACGAGCGCTCCGCGCGCCACGTTGATCAGGTAGACCCCGTCGCATAAGGAAAGCATCTCATGATCCAAGAGATGCCAGGTCTCCTCAGTGAGGGGGGCTGCGAGAACCAACCACCGCGCCCCTTCGACGACGCTCGGGAACTCGCTCCAAGGCGTCACCACCCTGAAGGGGTCACGAGGTGCTCCCGAGCGCGACACACCGTCAACGACGCAATCCAACCGAGTGAATGCCCGCGCAACCCCACACCCCACTTGACCGGTCCCCACCACAACCACTCGACTCCCCGCCAGTTGATCGGGGACCCCACCCGACCAGACTCCTTCGGTCTGCGCGGTGTCGAACTCGCGGAGGCGTTGGGTGACTGCCAAAGCTCGGGCCACGCAGTACTCCCCGATCTGTGGCCCAAAATCCTCGGGGGAGCGCGTCAGAAGAATGTTGTTGGGGAGGTCGGCTCGGAAGAGGAAACGGTCGACCCCCGCTCCGGTCGAGTGGATCCATTGCACCCCACCCCATCCGGGAGGTCGAGGTCGTTGGAATCCGATGAAGACCTGGGCCCACTCGAGATCGTCGGCGGTGACGTCCATCGTACGCCGGGACCTCAATTCCAGATCTGGCCTGTGCTCCCGAAGGATTTCCACGAGCCCTTCATCTCGTGAGTAGGTCACGAGCATGCGTTCTGGGCTCCAGGGCCCGGCGTTCCCACGAAGTGTCGTCGTCACCGTTCCAAGTCTCCAGTCAAAAGCGCGTGAGCCAGGTGAGTTTGATGAGGGCGGCGCGGTCACCTTTGACCCAGAGCCCAGTCTCATTCCCCCGCTGTTCATTGTACACCAGGAAGAGGTCACTTCCCGGCCGGAAAGTGTAGACGATGCGGAGGTTCGAAGCGATCCGGTTGTCCAGGCTGTTGTACTGGATCAGCGCGTTGGCGACGAGTCGCGTCGAAGCTGCCGCGGTCAAGCGAAACGTGCCGATATCGGCTGAGAAGGAGCCACCAGGCAGATCGACTTCATTTCGCGTGTAGCCGAATGAGAGAGCGAGGTTGGGTGAGGGAGCGATCGACACCCTCCCCGTCACCGACTTGGTTGTCCCGCCATAGTTCCCATCGATCGAGCCGTTCGACTCGAAAACGACCTTCCTGGTCGAGCTGGTACGGGCGAACCAGCCCAGCTGATACGAGTCATATTTTCCCTCGGGCACGATGACCCGATCCTCGATGTCGAAACTCTCGTCGATCGTCGTTCGGCCGGGGGCGTAGCGGACGCTCACCCCCTCACCGGATTGCCACTTGGGCCCGACGGACAGCCCGGCCTGCCA
>Ga0214471_10002764_pt1 | contig 13735 bp, 11 predicted proteins | sample RVTome_5_FD_207665 | JGI IMG/M metagenome (GOLD analysis project Ga0214471, IMG submission 207665) | Soil microbial communities from uranium-contaminated site in the Upper Colorado River Basin, Wyoming, United States - RVT142D155 | ecosystem: Environmental > Terrestrial > Soil > Contaminated >...
GCAGTGCGGCGATCCAAAGGGAGCCCGGTCCGTCGAACCGGATCCCGTCGAGCAACGCATCCGCCACCAGCAGCCCCAGCCCCCCGACGAAGACCCGGGACACGAACCTCAGCATAAGTGGGAACGTTTCCGTCACATGACCGGCACGTCAAGGGTTCCGTGACCGCGCTGGCGATAGCGTTTCACGACGCCACGTATCGGGTGGATGGGAGGGCGGTGCTGGGTCCGCTCTCCCTGGCCGTGACGACGGGGGAAATCGTGGTCCTGCTGGGTCGCTCGGGGGCTGGTAAGACCACCGCGCTCCGCATGATCAACGGCCTGGTGCTCCCGTCCGCGGGTGAGGTGCTGGTGGACGGCAGGAGTACCCGAGCCTGGGACCCCGTCCGGCTGCGGCGCGGGATCGGGTATGTCATTCAGGAGATTGGTCTGTTCCCGCACATGACGGTCGAGCGCAACGTGGGGCTGGTGCCCCGGCTGGAGCGCTGGCCGGCAGGGCGGATCAAAGCACGGGTGACGGAGCTGCTGTCGCTGGTGGGCCTGCCGCCGGACGAATTCAAGACTCGGTTGCCGCACCAATTGTCCGGGGGGCAGCGCCAGCGCGTGGGTGTGGCGCGGGCCCTGGCGGCGGACCCGCCCATCCTGCTCTGCGACGAGCCGTTTGGCGCGGTGGATTCGATCGCGCGGGCCGAGCTCCAGGCCGAGTTCAAGGCACTCACCGCCCGGCTGGACCGCACCGTCGTGTTCGTGACGCACGACGTCCGCGAGGCGCTAGCCCTGGCCACCCGCATCGTCGTGCTGGAAGACGGCCAGGTCCACTTTTCGGGGAGCCCACAGGCTTTCCAAGAGAGCCGCGACCCGCACGTCCGGGCCCTGGGGGACTCCGCGTGAGATTCTTCGAGTACATGGTCACCTACCGCGCAGAGGTGTGGCTGCGCACGGTCGAGCACCTCCAGCTGGTGGCGATCTCGTGCGGTCTGGCGATCGCCATCGGTGTGCCGCTCGGCATCCTGCTGACCAGGCGTCCCGGACTGCGCACGCCGGTGCTGGGATTCGCCAACGTGGTGCAGACCATCCCCAGCCTGGCGCTGTTCGGCTTCCTGCTCCCGTTGCCGTTTGTCGGGGGCATTGGACCGCAGACGGCGATCGTGGCCCTGGTGCTGTATGGCTTGCTCCCCATCATCCGGAACACGTTCACCGGCATCTCCTCCGTGGACCCCGCGGTGCGCGAGGCGGCGCGCGGCATGGGCATGAGCGACGTCCAGCTCCTGTGGATGGTGGAGCTGCGATTAGCCGCGCCGGTCATTCTCGCGGGGATTCGCATCGCGGCCGTGCTCGGGGTCGGGATCGGCACCATCGCGGCGGCGATCGGCGGCGGGGGACTGGGCGCCTTCATCTTCCGCGGCGTGGCAATGGTGAATCACGTGGTGATCCTCGCCGGCGCGATTCCGGCGGCAGTCCTGGCGCTGGTGGCGGATGGGGGGCTCCATTTGGTGGAGAGGAGATTGGATTGGCGGCGGACCAAAGCGGCCTAAGTGGGCTAGCCGCCATCGCCGGCGTGACGACGCCTGCCTTCGGGCGTCTCTGCCGTCGCCATGCCGTGCCTGCCGCCTATGCCGCCTACGCCGCCTTGTGGGTGGGGTGTGGGCGGGCTCCCGACACCATCGTCGTGGGCTCCAAGAACTTCTCCGAATCCGTTCTCCTGGGCGAGATCGTGGCCCAGCAGCTGGAGCGTTACAACCTGAAGGTGGAGCGCAAGCCATTCCTGGGCGGCACGTTCGTGTGCCATCAGGCCCTGGTCGCGGGACAGCTGGACATCTACGTCGAGTACACCGGGACGGCGCACTCGGCCATTCTCGGGCTGCCGGTCGAGCGGGACCCGGGCCGCGTGCGGGCCACGGTGGACAGCGTGTACCGCGCGCGCTGGAATCTCGTCTGGACCGAGCCACTCGGGTTCGAGAACACCTTCGCCATTCTGGTCCGGCGCCAGGATGCCGAGCGGCTGCGGTTGCGGACCATCTCGGACGCGGTTCCTCATGCTCGGGCGTGGCGCGCGGTGTTCGGCTACGAGTTCACCGAGCGGACGGATGGCTTACCCGGCCTGATGGCGACCTACGGCTTCCGGTTCGACCGGCCGCCGGCCACCATGGACCTGGGCCTGGTGTATCGAGCATTGGCGGACAGGGTCGGGGACATCACGTCCGGCAACTCAACGGATGGCCAGATCGCGGCGCTGAACCTGCTGCAGTTGGAGGACGATCTCCACTATTTCCCCCCTTACGAAGCGGCACCGATCGTTCGTAGCGACGTGCTGGTGCGCTTTCCGGAGGTGGGTGAGGCCCTGCGGGCCCTCGGCGGCCGGATCACCGCCGATCGCATGCGGGAGTTGAACCGGCTGGTGGATGTGGAGCACCGGCCGGTGTTTCAGGTGGCGCGGGAGTTTCTGACAGAGGTGCCGAGATAACTTGCGGATGCTCAAGCTCGTCGCCGTGGCGGCGTCGCTCACTTTGGTGGCCGCTCGGGCTCCCGCCCAGGGTGTACCCTTCCGTCCCGATTCGCTTTCCCCCTTCGCGACGGCCAAGGCCGAGACGTTGTTGCGCGACCGGCTGCCCTGCCTGGGCTGCCATCGTCTGAACGGCGAAGGGGGCGCCATCGGCCCCGACCTGACGGGCGTAGCTGCCCGCCGCCCTCCGTCGTTCATCTATGGGATGATCACCAATCCCGTCGCGACCTGGCCAGGCACCGGGATGCCCAAGACGCCGATGCCGGCGGCGTGGGCCCGGCTGGTGGCGAGTTACCTGGCAGAAGGCGCAGGGAGAGCAGCGGTGGCAGAAGGGGCAGAAACGCTGTCGGGTGCGGTGAACGCACCGCCGCCCAGGGGGATCGCTGACCCGGCAGCCCTGTACGTCCGGGTATGCTCCGCGTGCCACGGTGAGCGGGGTGGGGGTGATGGGTTCAACGCGCCGAACCTGCCGGTGAAGCCCACGGCCCACGCCGACAGCGGCTATATGTCTACCCGTCCGGACGACACCCTTTTCGACGGGATCTACGGGGGTGGGTACATCCTGAACCGGAGCCACCGCATGCCCGCCTTCGGGCTCACCCTTACCCGTGAACAGGTCCGCGGCCTGGTGGGGTACCTGCGGACCTTGTGCCGGTGCGAAGGACCGGTGTGGGCTCGCCGGTGACACGCGTGAGGAGAATGGCCGGATGGGGAGCGGGCGTCGTCGTGCTCGGCCTGGTGGGATGGGGTGCCTACGGCGCGCTCACCCGTCGCATCGAGCTGCCGCCGCCAGGCGTGGTGGTGGACGAGGTTCCCGTGTCGCCCGCCGACTTTCTTGGGGCCGAGGGTTGTCGGGAATGCCACGCCTCGCAGTATGCCGCGTGGAGCCGTTCCACTCATGCCCGCGCGGGCGGCGCGCCCGGGCGCGAACGGGTAATAGCGCGGTTCGACGGCGGGCCGATCCGATTCCGCGACGCCGTCGTGACCCCCTCGATCTCTCCCCGGGGCGACTACCAATTCACCGTCGCGCAATCCGGGCGGAGCACCGTGGTGTATCGAGTCGCTGGTGTCATCGGCGGTGGCCACATGGTCGGCGGCGGCACACAGGGGTTCGTGGCGGAGTTTCCCGACGGCACGCTCCGGTTCCTGCCGTTTGACTTCGCACGGCGAGAAGGCGCATGGTTCTGCAATACCGTGGGGCGCACCGATACCGGATGGGTGCCGATTACGCCGAATCTGCCGATCGGGTCCTGCTCGGATTGGGCTCCCACCCGGGTGCTGGGGACGGACACCCGGTTCTCCAACTGCCAGGAATGCCACGGCTCGCAGGTGAGGCTTCGGTTCGACCCCGCGGCCAGGCGATACCAGACCGCCTACACCACGCTCCAGATCAATTGCGAGTCCTGTCACGGGCCGGCCAAACGGCACGGGGACCTGATGCGCGCGGGGGCCGACCGCCCGTCCGACGACATCGGGCTGGTTTCACTCGTCACGCTCACCAAGGATCAGTCGCTCCAGGTGTGCTTCCAGTGTCACGCGGTCAAAGACGTCCTGCGGCCGGACTATCTGCCCGGCGAGCGCCTGGACGCGCATTACTCGCTGGGCTTACCGGCGCTCGGCGACCAGCCGCTGTTTCCCGACGGTCGCGTGCGGACCTTCGCCTACCAGGAGAACCACCGGTACAGCGACTGCTACCTGAACGGCTCGATGACCTGCGGCGACTGCCACGACCCGCACGGTCAGGGGTATCGCGATCCGTGGGACGGGCCGCTGGCGGGCCGCTTCGCTGACGGACAGTGCACCAGCTGTCACGCGAGCAAAGCGGAGGAAGTCGAGCGCCACACCAGGCATCGCGCGGGATCGCCGGGCAGCGCGTGCGTAGCGTGCCACATGCCCTACCTCCAGCATCCCGAGCTCGGGGCGGCGGTCCGCTTCGCGCGCTCGGATCATACCATCGGCATTCCGCGGCCCGCGTTCGATGCTGCGCTGGGGATTGCCGGAGCGTGCGCCCAGTGTCATCGCGATCGGTCGGTGGAAGCGCTTGCGGCCGCAGCGCGAGATTGGTGGGGAGAGCTCAAGCCGCATCCGCAGCTGGTCGCTGCCCTGGCGGACACAACCGCGGGGGTGGATCATCCGAGCGACCGCATCCTTCGGCTTCTGCGCCCTGATCTGCGCCACCCCGCGGCCCAGGAACGTGCCCTGGCGGAGGTGTTGGAGAGATATCTGGAGCCCGACATGCCTTCGCTCGATGCCGACGTGGTGGACCGTCTGCGCCTCCTGGCGGCCAGTTCGGAGCTCGACGTCCGCGCCCTGGCGCTCGCGGCCCTCCACCTGGCCCAGGGGGAACGGCGCGCGGTCCGGCGGTTCCTGCGGGAGCAGCTCCGCGGCCTGGGTACCCGGGAGCGGATGGTGCGCGACCGGTGGCGGGTAGCGTTGGGGTACATGGGAGATCGGGATCGCGAGCGGGGACAGTCCCGCCGCGCGCTTCAGGTCTACGCCAAGGCGTTGGAGATCGCCCCGGAACAGGCCGCCATCTTGCATGCCATGGGACTGGCCTTTGCCGCGGCGGGCGATCAGCAGGCTGCCGCGGAGCAGTACCGACGAAGCCTCCGAGCAGATCCGGTGCAGCCGCTCGCTCACATCAATCTCGGCGTGGCCCTCGAGGCCATGGGAGATGGGGCGGGCGCGACCGCGGCCTACCGGGCGGCGCTCGACCTGAACCCGGCGGAGCCGCTCGCATTGTTCAATCTCGGAAACGGCAGCTTCCGGCGCGGGGACTATGCCGGTGCGATCGGGTACTATCGCCAGGCCATCGAGATGGACCGAGGGCTGGCGGCGGCCCACGCGAACCTCGCGCGGGCGTACGGGGCGACGGATCAGCGGGCGGAGGCGCTCGCCGAAGCGCGTTGGGCACTGGAGTTGGCGCCCGGCGACCCTGCCGTGGTCCAGCTTGTGGGCCACCTGGAAGCGCTGGGAGGGGGACGATGAACCACAGGCCGGTGCGCGTGGCGATGGCGACTGCTCTCACGCTTCTGGCGGCGACTTCGTCCACCAGCCTGGCGCAGGCGGGCGCGACACGGGGCTACATGCCGCTTCGCTGGTGGCATCCGGTGGTAACGTCCGCCGGTGTGGTCGCGCTGTTCCTGGTGGACCAGCCGGTGCACGACCTGGTGCAGGATCATCGCTCCGGCACACTCGGCGCCGTCTCCCGCTTTGCCAACGGCTTCACCCGGCCGGAAGTGGTCGGCATTGCGGGCGGGGGCGCGCTGGCGGCCGGGCTGCTGCTGCGTAATCCGGTGGTCACGCGGACCGGCGCCCAGGTGTTTGCGGCCTACGGTTTGGCGTCCGGGGCGATGCTCGCGACCAAGTGGGCGGCGGGACGCTCGCGGCCCAGCGTGACGCCGGACGACAACATGGACTGGAACTGGCTGGGCGGGAGTGACGATAGCGCGCTCCCGTCGGGCAGCGCGGCCGTGGTGTTCAGCCTGGCGACCACGCTGGCCGACGCGGTAGATCGGCCGGCCGCGTCGGTGGTACTCTACGCCGTCGCCGGAGTGAACGGCTGGGCCCGTCTGTACGCCAACCGGCATTGGCTCAGTGACGTGGCGCTGGGGGCGATGTATGGCATTACGGCGGCCAAGCTGGTCAACGGCGAATGGCGGGTGTTCGGACTCCGCCCACCCACGGCATCGGTGGGCGCGGAGGGCGTGGTAGTCGGGTACGATCTCCGGTGGTAGGCGGGGCCGCCGTTCGCCCAGCGCCTCAGGTCCATGACGCACGCGAGAGGGGGGAGGGATGATCAGCCGCCTCTGGAGGGGCTGGACCACTCCACAGAACGCCGACCCGTACGAGCACCTCCTTCGGGCCGAGATCTTCCCGGGGATCGTGGCCCGGCGCATCCCCGGGTTTCAGGGTATTCAGCTGCTCCGCCGCGCGGTGGACGGGGAGACGGAGTTCGTGACCATCATGTGGTTTGACTCGCTGGATGCGGTCCGGGCGTTCGCGGGGAACGATCACGAGCGGGCGGTGGTGCCCGCCGCGGCTCGGCAGCTCCTGAGCCGGTTCGAGGAGCGGTCGGCCCACTTCGAGCTGCGGGAGCATAGGGCGCCCGGGTAGCGCGCCCTCCCCTGGCTCCCCGCGGCCGCTGCCGCCATCTTGAGCCGCTTGCGAAGCCTATCCCGTTCCCCACATCACCGAGTGCGCGCATGTACAGGCTCCTCAAGGTCACCTTGCCGGTCGTCCTCATCGGTTGCGCTGCGGGCTGTGCTGGAGGTCAGCCGGCACCGGCCGGACCCAGGCCCGAAGCGACGGCGACGCCCGCTGGCGCCGCGCAAGCACCCGGCGCTCGTTCGGGGGCGGCCGCCCGTCAGGACACCACCGCCCGCATCCGCCCCTACGGCGACGTCATTACCGCGGTGGCCCGGACCGACAGCGGGGTGATCCACCTGCATTGGGTCGGGGAGCGGCTCTACTTCGAGATCCCGGATTCCTTGCTGGGCCGCGACTTTCTCATGATGACGAGCGTCGCGGCCATTCCGGCGGGCATGGGAGGGTTCAGCGCGTCCGGCAGCGTCCTGCACCAGCAGGTGCTCCGCTGGCAGCGACGCGGCGACCGCCTGCTGCTCCGGAAACGGTCCTACACCAACGTGGCGAGTGACAGCACCGCGGTCGCGATGTCGGTCGAGGCCAACAACCTGGAGCCCATCATCCAGGCCTTCGACATTCGGGCTCGCAACCCGGACGCGAGCACCTCGGTCATCGAGGTGACCGAGCTGTATAAAGAGGATGTCCCGGCGATCGGTGCACTCACCAACACGCAACGCACCACCTACCGCATCCGGCGGCTCGACCCCCGTCGCACCATGATCGATTACGCGCGGAGCTATCCGCAGAACGTCGAGGTGCGCCATACCCTCACCTATGACGCCGGGGAGCCGCCGTCGGACGCCGCCGCGAATACCGTCACGGTGCAGCTCCAGCAGTCGTTGGTGCTGTTGCCGCTCGTCCCCATGCGCCCGCGGTACGCGGATCGCCGAGTCGGATTCTTCTCGATCAATCAGGTGAATTTCGCGTTAGACGAACAGAAGGCCGCCACACAAACGTTTATCCGCCGCTGGCGTCTGGAGCCGAAGGATCCGGTGGCCTACGCCCGGGGTGAGCTGGTCGAGCCCATCAAGCCCATTGTGTACTACATCGATCCTGCGACACCGGAGGGGTGGCGGCGTTGGGTGCGGGAGGGTATCGAGGCCTGGCGCCCGGCGTTCGAGGCCGCGGGCTTCCGGAACGCGATCATTGCGCGCGATCCCCCGTCACCCGCGGAGGACCCGGAGTGGAGCCCCGAGGACGTGCGCTATTCCAGCATTCGGTGGGTGGCGAACATGACGCGGAACGCGGTGGGGCCGTCCGTGTCCGACCCGCGCAGCGGTGAGATCATTGACAGTGACGTGATGTTCTTCCACAACCACCTGCGGTCCTATCGCAATCGGCTGTTGATCGAGACCGCGGCCGCGAACCCGGCGGCACGCACGCTGGACATGCCGGATACGCTGCTGGGTGACGCCATCCGGGCGGTGATCACCCACGAAGTGGGACATGCCATCGGCCTGCCACACAATATGATCGCCAGCTCCTCCTATCCAGTGGACTCTTTGCGCTCCCCGAGTTTCACCCAGCGCTGGGGCCTCACGCCAACCATCATGGACTACGCCCGGCAGAACTACGTGGCGCAGCCGGGCGACGGTGACGTGCGGTTCGTACGCATGCTCGGGCCGTACGATTTGTACGTGGTCAACTGGGGCTACCGCGTGATTCCCTCGGCGCGCAACCCGGAAGACGAGCGGCCGATCCTGAACCGCTGGATCCGCGAGCGCGATGGCGACCCCCGCTACCGGTATGGACCGCAACAGGGCGGTCTCCCCATCGATCCCAGCACGCAAACGGAGGACTTGAGCGACGATCCCGTTCGCGCCAGCGGGTACGGCATCGCCAATCTGAAACGCATCGTTCCCTCGCTGGTGGAATGGACCACCAAGCCGGGCGAAGACTACGCCGACCTGGACGAGGTCTACGACGAGACCCTCGGCATTTGGAACCTGTACACCGGGCACGCGCTCACCCTGGTGGGCGGCATGCATCAGACCCTGAAGGCCAGCGATCAGCCGGGCACCGTGTTCCAGCCGACGACGCGCGATCGGCAGCGGGCGGCGGTCGAGTTCTTGATTCGCGAGGTGTTCACCACGCCGACGTGGCTCATGCCGGAGGACATTCTGCGGCGGATCGAGCACGCGGGCGCGGTCGATCGGCTGCGACAAGCCCAGGCCACCCGGCTCAACCAACTGCTCGACCCGGGCCGGTTGCAGCGGTTGATCGAGCAGGAAGCCTTTGATCCACGCGGCGCCTACAAGCTGGTGGACCTGTTCGACGATCTGCGGCGCGGCGTGTGGGGCGAGCTGGAGCGCGGCGGCGCGATCGAGGTGTATCGCCGCAATCTGCAACGCGCGCACCTCGAGCGCCTGGAGTACCTGCTCACCCAGGAGCCGGCTGCCCCAGCGGCGCCGTTCGGTGGCGGGGTGCGGACCAACGTTGATGTGAGCCAATCGGACATCCGTGCGCTGGCTCGCGCGCAGCTGACCGAGCTGGAGACCGCGGCGCGGCGCCGGGCGGCCTCAAGCACCGACCGTGCCACGCGGTATCATCTGGAGGATGTGGCGGCGCGCATCGGTGGGATTTTGAGGCCGGAGCGGCGCTAGAGGGAGGCAACGGGGGAAGCGGCGATGGCCTTTGCCGCCCGTCCCACGGCCCCCACCGCGGCGTGGAGCTGATCGTCCGTCAGATACGGGGCCGGGCCCACTCGTAGTAGCTCCCCCCGATGGTCCGCCAGGACGCCTTCCCGGCGCAGGAGCCGGACCAGATCCCCGGCCCGCGGTGACCGGAGGGCGAGAAACCCGCCGATCGCCTCCGGCGGGACGGTCCGGTCGCGCGAGATCACTGCCGGGTCAAGAAGCAGCGCATCGAACGCTTGCGCGAGCACTCCCATTTGATGCTGACTGACCTCACGTAGCAGCGCGACTCCAAGCCCCTCCCGCTCGAAGAAGTCGAAGATGGCGGCAGCCCGGTAGTGACTGGTGGGGTCGTAGGTCGCCCCGGCAAAACGCGTCGCTCCCGGCCCGTAGGGGACTCCCGCGCCGGTCTCAGCCAACCCGTCGAACTCGGCGAACCAGCCCGTCAGCACGGGTCGCAGATCCCGTCCCGGAGGGACCCGAAGGAAGCAATTGCCTTCGCCCAGCTGACAATACTTGTACCCGCCGCCGGTGACAAACGCGTCCTGGAGGCCATGCGCGGAGAGCCTGAACGGAACCACGTTCAGTGCGTGGTACGCGTCTACCAGCAGCTCGGCGCCCACGCGGCGGCAGGCGGTGAGCACACGGGCGAGTTCCGGGACCATGTGGGCGTTGGTGTACAGCACGGCCGAGGCCAGCACGGCGGCGGTTCGATCGTTCACCGCTCCGCACAGCCGCTCCGCGACGCCGTCGGCGGGATCGCTCGGAACCTTGACCACGTCGATGCGTTCCTCCGCCAGGCGATCAAGTTGCCGGCGGATGGTGTGAAACTCAGCGTCAGTGGTTACCAGTCGGGGGCGCTGGTGGAGGGGCAGGGCAGAAAGGAACCGGACAACCAGCTCGTGGGTGTTCTGGCCCAGCGCGATGTTTGCCGGATGATCGTCCAGCAGACCGGCGAACCCGCGCCGCACCCGCTCCGCCTGGGCGAACGCCCGCTCCCATTTGTCGTCCACCAGCTCGGCCGCGTCGCGCCACGCCTGCTGCTGCGCCTCGAACCCCGCATCCGGCCAGGCCTGGTGCGAGTGCCCCGTGAGCAGGAGGCGCTCGCTCACCCGGAACCGCGCGTAGTGGTGCGCGATCGGATTCTTGGGTCGGCGAAAATCGCTGGGCGTCAGCACGCTCTAGAACGCAGTGCGGATCGCCCATAGGTCCGGAAAGGCCGGCTGGAAGAGCGACTTCCGGAGGTATTCGGCCCCGGCGGAGCCCCCGGTCCCCACCTTATCGCCGATGGTCCGCTCGACCATCTTCACATGCCGGTAGCGCCACTCCTGAAAGCCCTCGTCAAGGTCTACTAATCGCTCACAGACGCCCGCCACGACCGGGTTGGTGCGATACACCTGAATCAGGACCTTCTGGGTCGTCGGTGAGGGGACAATGGGCAGCGTCACGTTGCGCTCGTTCACGTCCTCGCCGGCGCGGTATCCGTTGGCTTCCAGGTATCGCAGAAAGGCGTCCCACAGTGTGGGTGCCCGGTACCGCGCGTCGAGCCGGCGCCGGGCGGTGGAGCCGGCCGGGTATCGCTCCATGGCTGCCGGGTCCTTGCGGCCCAGCGCGAATTCCAGCTCCCGGAACTGCGCCGATTGGAAGCCACTCCCTTGCTCCAGCCGGTCACGGAACGCCAAGAACTCCAACGGCGTCATGGTTTCCAGCACGTCGATTTGCGCCACCAGCGTCTTCAGAATGGTGAGAACACGCTTGAGCGTGTGCTGGGCGCGGGGCGTCTGGTTCGTCGCCAGCAAATTCTGCAAGTGATCCAGCTCGTGGAGCATCTCCTTGAACCAGAGCTCGTAGACCTGGTGGATGATGATGAACAGGGTCTCGTCGTGCTCGGGACCCTGGGACAAGGGTTGCTGGAGCGAGAGGAGTTCGTCCAGCTTGAGGTAGTTCCAGTACGTCACCGTCATAGTGGCTCCTTGCCGGCGGCCGTCGGTGCGCCGGGCTCGCATGTCCGTCACCCGGTCCGTCGGTCCGCCCACGCTTCAATCTAGACGAATCGTGGCTTGTACCGGTTCAGCGACTCGTAGGGCGCTGGCCAGGGCAGGGGGTATCCCAGCTCCTGGGCCGCGTGCCGGGTCCAGTATGGGTCCCAGAGGTGAGCCCGAGCCATCACGCACAGGTCCGCTCGCCCAGCGGCGAGAATGGTGTTCACATCGGTGTAGGACGAGATATTGCCGACCGCCATGGTGGCGATCCCGGCGTCGTGGCGCACCCGGTCGGAGAACGGCGTCTGAAATTGGCGGCCGTACACCGGCCGCTGATGCGGCACGGTCTGGCCGGCCGAAACGTCCACGATGTCACAGCCGTGCGCCTTGAGCAGGCGAGCCACGGCCACGGCGTCCTCGCCCTCATGGCCCCCAGGCGACCAGTCTACCGCGGAGATCCGGACCGAAAGTGGTTTATGCGCGGGCCACTCGGCTCGGACGGCATCCAAGATCTCCAGGGGAAACCGCAGTCGGTTCTCCAGGGAGCCGCCGTAGGCGTCCGTGCGCCGGTTGGTGAGCGGAGAGACGAACGACGCCAACAAATAGCCGTGAGCGAAGTGCAGTTCCAGGATGTCGAACCCGGCCTCCTCGGCGTATCCCGCCGCCCGGACGAAGTCCTTCCGCACGGTGTCCATGTCGCGCCGGTCCATCTCCTTGGGAACCTGGCTGTGCGGGTGGTAAGGAAGGGGCGACGGTGCCAACACCGGCCAGGCGCCTTCCTCCAACGGCTGGTCCATGCCCTCCCAGGCAAGCCGGGTGGCGCCCTTGCGGCCCGCATGGCCCAGCTGCATCCCGATCTTGGCGCTGGTGTGCCGGTGCACGAAGTCCACGATGCGTTTCCAGCCGGCCACGTGCGCCGGCTGGTACAGCCCGGCGCACCCGGGCGAGATACGCGCCTCGGGACTAACGTCGGTCATTTCGGCGAACACCAGGCCCGCCCCGCCCATGGCGCGGGACCCCAGGTGCACCAGGTGCCAGTCGTTCGGCATCCCGTCCTCGGCGCTGTACTGGCACATGGGCGATACCACCACCCGGTTCTCCAGCACGAGGTCGCGCAGTCGGAAGGGCGTGAACAACGGGGGTGGAGCGGGTCGAGTCACCGTCCTGCCACTCTGCCGCTCCGCCGCTTCCGTGAACCAGACATTTACTCCCTCAACGAAGCGCGGGTCCCGTACCCGGAGATTGTCGTGCGTCACCCGAAAGCTCCGGGTGAGCAGATTGAACCCAAACTGAATGGGATCGAGGTCCATGTAGCGTTCGGTGTCTTCGAACCACTGGAGGCTGATCTGGGCGGCCCGCTGCACGCTGTCCACGGCCGGCCGCCGGTCCGCCTCATACGCCGCGAGCGCCGCGCCGACATCGCGCTCCACCCCGACTGCCTGCGTCAGCGCCACGGCATCCTCCATGGCCAGCTTGGTGCCGGAGCCGATGGAGAAATGTGCCGTGTGAGCGGCGTCGCCCATCAGGACAACGTTGCCGTGGTGCCAGCGCTCCATCCGCACCGTGGGGAACTGCCGCCAAAGCGACCGGTTGGACAGGAGACGGTGCCCCTGGAGCTCCTCCCGGAACAGCGTCTCGCAAAACGCCACCGTGGCGGTCTCACTGGCCTGGTCCATTCCGGAAGCGCGCCAGGTGGCCTCGGTGCATTCCACGATGAAGGTGGAATGAGCGGCGTCGTACTGGTAGGCGTGCACCCGCCAGAGACCGTGCTCGGTGTTCTTGAAGTAGAACGTGAAAGCGGGGAACGGTCGCGTCGTGCCGAGCCAGACAAAACGGTTGGTGCGCCAGTCCAGGCTGGGGTGAACGTGATCGGCCAGGGCATCACGCAGTGAGCTGTTGATGCCGTCCGCCCCGAGGATCAGATCCGCGTCACCGATCTGGGGAAGGCTCTGTTCCCGCTCAAAGCAGATCTCGACGCCCAAGGCACGGGCGCGACGGGCCAGGATAGCCAGCAGCGTCTGGCGGGACAGCCCGCTGAAGCCGTGGCCGGTGGAGCTGATGACGCCGCCCTCATAGTGGATGTCAATGTCGTCCCAGCGGTGGGCTACTCGCGCCATGGCCGCGGAGGTTTCCGGATCCGCCTCGGCCAGCGTGGCCTGGGTGGCATCCGACAACACGACGCCAAAGCCGAATGTGTCGTCCAGGCGATTGCGCTCGTACACCGTGATGCGGCGCGACGGGTCGGCTTTCTTCAACAGGATCGCCGAGTACAGGCCCGCGGGCCCGCCGCCGACGGAGACGATCCTCATGAAGGGATCGCTTCGGTGCCGTCGCGCAGCAGATGACGGGCGATGATCAACTGCTGGATCTCCGTGGTACCCTCATAGATCCGGAGCGCCCGCACCGAGCGGTACAGGCGGTCCACCGGATGGTCGGCGAGCACTCCCCGGCCGCCCAACAACTGGACGGCGTCG
>Ga0214471_10002765_pt1 | contig 13730 bp, 13 predicted proteins | sample RVTome_5_FD_207665 | JGI IMG/M metagenome (GOLD analysis project Ga0214471, IMG submission 207665) | Soil microbial communities from uranium-contaminated site in the Upper Colorado River Basin, Wyoming, United States - RVT142D155 | ecosystem: Environmental > Terrestrial > Soil > Contaminated >...
TTCCGGGGTGCTGCCCGACAACCTGGTCGATCGGGCGATGCGCAACGTCGCCGACTGGGCAGGAACGCCGGATCAGATCATCGAGAAGCTGCAGCCTTGGAAGGATGCCGGCTTGGGTTATCTGATTTGCTACGTGGCCGAAGCTGCCCACGACCGATCCGGGCTCGAACTGATCGGCCGCGAGGTAGCGCCCAATCTATAGAGGGCAGCCCGGTCGGGCAGATCAGGCGACGATCTTGGCCAACTGCCGCGATTGCCCGACGAGTGACCCGGTTTGATCCCACAGCTCGCCGTCTTCTTCGACGAGTCCGTTGATGAGGTAGCGGGAGCGCACCCGCAATGTGAGCGGTCCCGGAACCGGGCGACCCCGGGCGTGAACCGTCAATTCCAGGGTCGGCGTCCATGCGATGAGACCCAGGCGGTACACGGTCGGGGGAAAGGCGTCGACCAGAAGCGGAAATGCCAGCAGGCTGGCCGGCATGCCGTCGGCGAACCTGATCCTCCCGACGAACTCGGCCGGTCCTTCGGTGTGATCGGGCTGGCCGGCGGCCGCCCGCGATTGCTCAGGAGGCAATTCCAGCTCGAATCGTTCCACGATCGGGAAGAGAACGGGTCGTCCGATCGACGAGACCAAGTCGTCGCCGTGGACCGGAGCGTTCTCAGCAACCTTCGTGACTCCTCCATCCTCCAGCACTCCGAAAGTGGCGAGCGCCACCAGGCGGTCGCGCCCGCTCTGGGTCAGGACAGCTTGGGCGGTAGAGAGACTTCGGCCCTCCTTGATCACGTTGACCTTTATTTCGGCGGGGCCCGGCTCCGCCGGTGAGAGGAAGTGGCCGGTCGAGGTGAGAGGATCGGGATGGTTCAGGCGATGAGAGATGGCTCTGAGAATCGTGCCCATCAGATATCCCCCGTTGGGTCGACCGCCGATCGACCAGCGATCGGTGATGTTGGCGATGAAGAGGTCGTTGCCGCCTCGTTCGACGGCGGTGTCCTCCTCGAAAGCGAACTGTTCCCGACTCTCGATCACGGAACGATGACAAGCGGGCACGGGGCGTGATGGGCCAGCCGATCGGCTACCGATCCGATGACCATTCGCTCAACCAAACCTGCACCCCGGCGGCCGACGATCAAGAGGTCGGCTTTCTCACGCTCGCAGACGGCCATGATCGTCGAAGTGGGATCGCCCAGTTCCTCGACGGTTGTGAAATCGACGTCATGGAGATCGATGGCGTGTTCGACCGCCGACAACACCTCTTGTTGACCGGAGATCAAGGCTTCTGAGAGGGCGGCCGGAGTCGGTGGTTCGCCGGTCACACCCCACCAGCCCTCGGGAGGTCGGACGACGGTGAGGAGAACTAAACGGGCGTGATGGACACGTGCCATTGCGGCTCCCAGGGCGGCCGCCCGGTCGCTCTGCTCCGACCCGTCGACCGCCGCAACGATCACCGAAGGAATCCAGTCCATAAGGCAGATTAGGCCATGGTCGTGGAGGCGCGGGTGCCGGCGAATTGATGAGACGCCAGACGCCAGACGCTAGACGCCAGACGTAGTCAGTCCTTTGGACGGGTCTGGCGATCGGGTCGGGGCTGCACCTCCCGACAGCGCCGGCTCTATTTGGCGTCTGGCGTCTGGCGTCTGGCGTCCCAAGCCCCCGTCTTGTTCCTGCCCGTCGATGGGACGAGACTGCCTCGGAAACTCGAGAAGGAACTGCTTAGTTGAAACCAAAGGTTGTTGTCGCTGAGGCATTGGCCCAGGCGGGGATCGACGTCCTATCGGCCTCAGCTGATGTGATGGATGCCAGCGGGCGGGACCGATCCGATCTGCTGGTCGAACTGGCCGATGCCGAGGGTCTAGTCGTCCGCTCGGCGACCAAAGTCGACGCAGCCATGATCGCTGCCGCTCCAAGGCTGCGGGTAATCGGACGGGCCGGGATCGGGGTCGACAACATCGACCTCGACGCTGCCACCAAGGCCGGCGTCCTTGTCGTCAATGCCCCCGAGGCCAACACCATCAGCGCCGCCGAGCACACCATCGCTTTACTGCTCGCACAGGCTCGGCAGATTCCCCAGGCCGACGCCCGGACCCGCTCGGGCGTGTGGGATCGAAAGAGCTTTCAGGGGGTGGAGTTATTCGACAAGACCCTTGGCGTCATCGGGTTGGGGCGGGTCGGCACGCTGGTCGCCCACCGGGCGGCCGCTTTCGGAATGAGGGTGATCGCCTATGACCCCTTCATCAGCCGCGATCGGGCCCGGCGAATCGGCGTCGAACTCGTAGAACTCACCGAGGTGCTGGAGAGGTCGGACTTCACCACCATCCACTTGCCTCTGACGGCCGACACCGAAGGACTGCTGGGCAAAGACAACCTTGCCAGGTGCAAGAGGGGCATGAGGATCGTCAACACCTCCCGCGGGGGGATCATCGACGAACTCGCCCTGGTCGAAGCAGTTCGCAGCGGCCACATCGCCGGGGCGGCGCTCGATGTCTTCGCCACCGAACCTCTGACCGAAAGCCCTCTTTTCGAACTGCCCCAGGTTGTGCTCACGCCTCATCTCGGGGCGTCGACGATCGAAGCCCAGGACAAGGCCGGGACCCACGTCGCCGAGGCGGTGGCCGCGGCGCTTCGCGGCGACCTGGTCCTCTCGGCTGTCAACATCGACCTTGGTCGCGAGGTCGCCGAGGAGGTTCGTGAGTACCTGCCCGTAGCCGAGCAACTGGGTCGGGTGTTCATGGGTCTGGCGGGCGGGACCTCCGATCAGATCAGAGTGGCGGCAGCCGGTCGCCTCGGCGGGGCCGAGGTTCGTCCCCTGGGACTGGCGGTTCTAAAGGGCGGTCTCGGAGCGGTGTCCACCCAGGCAGTCTCCTATGTCAACGTCCTCAAGCTGGCCGCAGAAAAAGGCATCCGTCTCATCATCGAATCGACGGAGCACAGCCCCGAGTACGTATCGATGCTGACTGTCTCGGGAACCGTGGGCGGTCACGAGATCTCGGTGGCGGCAACCCAATCGCGCAAGGGCCCGATGTTGATCGAGATCCTCAGCCACGATGTCGAATTGCCGATCTCCCGCCATCTCCTGATCGTTCGCAATGCCGATGTCCCGGGCATGATCGGACGGGTGGGTCAGTTCCTCGGAGACATCGGGGTAAACATCGCCAACATGGTGGTGGGCCGTTCTCGGGTCACCAACGACGCCGCCATGATGGGTCTCAATCTCGACCAACCGCTGAGCGACGACCAGGTCGCCAAGCTCCGCCTGGTGCCGGGTGTCGAGGAAGCCCGCTACGTCGAAGTCAATGTATGACCCGTGCCCGTTGGCGAGGCTCTCGCCACGCCATCCAGATGTCGGCCACGTTGGTTCCAGTCGGTCCGGTAACCACCAGATCTCCCGAAGCCGCTAGGGCAATGTGCGAGCGGCATCCCGCCAGCGCGTCTCCGGGGTCGAGACCCGCGGCCCTTATCCGCTGACAAGTCCCGCCGTCGACGATCGCCCCGGCTGCCTCCGTCAACCCGTCCCTACCGTCGCTGGCTAGGGCAGCGAAGACCGCGACCTGACCGTCAAGGGCCAGGGCAGCAGCGAGGGCGGCGTGCTGGTTGCGGCCCCCGGGGCTGTCGCCCCGGACTGTGACAACAGTCTCGCCGTGGCGCACGGTGATGATCGACGGCGGCACCTCCAAAGCCATTCGACGGCCCTGCTCGGCCGCGTCTCCGATCAAAGGATTCGGGTCGACATCGGTGTTGAAACCCGTCATTCGCAGGAATTCGGCGGCGGCTCGAACCGCGCTGGTGCCATCGGTGACGATTGCCCACCGATGTGAGGCTGTGGCCGTCGGCGGGTGGGCGGTCGTTCGAAGGGCCGCGAGCACAGCAGGTGGGAGCAACCCGGGAATTCCGGCTCTGGCGACGATGCCGAGGGCGTCGGCTGGCGTGCTCGAGTCGGGGAGGGTCGGCCCCGACCCGATAGCTGTGGAGTCGGCACCGACGACATCAGCGATCAAAAGTGTCACCGTCGGAACGCTGGCGGCAGCCAGGAGGCCGCCGTTCTTGAGGGCCGACAGGTGCCGGCGAATGATGTTCATGTCTTCGATGGGCAGACCGGCGCGAAGGAGGACCGTGTAGGTCGCGGCCAGATCGGCGAGCGTGACTCCGTCAGCGGGCACCTCGGCGAGAGCGGATGCACCGCCCGAAATCAGGACCAGCATCGTGCCTCTGGCTCCTGCCGCCTCGGCCATGACGGTCCTTCCCGCCTCCAACGAGGCACCATTCGGGATGGGATGGCCACCCTGGAGGCAGCGGAGCCGCAAGGAACCGGGACCGGTGGGAGGGTCGGGCGAGACTACGACCCCGCCAGCCACCTGATCTTCCAGGACTTCCAGGGCGCCTTGAGCCATTGACCGCGCCGCTTTCCCAATCGCAATAACGGTTACGGGGCCTTCGATTTCAAGAGTCTCGAGCTTTGCTTTGACCGCTGCTGCCGGATCGACCGCAGCCAGCCCGCGACGAAAAGCTTCTTCGGAGGCAGACCGAACCCGGGCAACGATCTCGGTCATTCAGCCAACTACCAGCTGAACCGCCCACCCGGCCGCCAGACCGTACAGGCCGGCCACCAGATCATCGGCCATGATCCCGCCCGACACCCGCTCGGCCGCCGCCACTCCGGGGAAGGCCTTTTTGGCTATGTCGGCGGCTCGAAAGATGACCCACCCAACGATGGCACCGGGAATACCGAGCCCGATCGTCGCCAGAAAGGTGCCCGCTGCTTCGTCGATCACCACCCAGCCGGGGTCGTCGTCGCCGAGCTTGAGCTTCTGAATCGACCAGATGCCGAGCACGATCGCCGCCCCGAGGGCGGTGAGGCGGCCGTAGACCGGCGGGAGCGGAAGGGAAATCGCTAGTGCCAGAAGTGCGCCAACGGTTCCCGAACCACGGTGCGATCCGCGGATCCGGCCGAGGATGAGACCCGACCCGAAGAACGATGCGATCAGGCGGGCCATGAGACGTGAGGGTAAACGAGCAAAAACACCGGCCCCGGACCACAATGCCGAAACTCCAGCCAAGGCCAACTTGAAGAAAGGTTTGCATGCAGCCAGAAGACCTGACCCACCTGAACGTCCCCTCCGATCCGCAGATCCATCCCGACGGTGTCAGGACCGCCTTCGTGGTGACCCGGATGGATCTCGAGGAGGACGGCTACCGGCGCCAGATCCATCTCCACGATGGGGAGTCGGTCCAGCAGTTCACAACAGGCCAGATCGATGGCTTGCCCCGATGGTCGCCTGACGGCAAGCAACTCGCCTTTCTCCGCGCCACCGACGTCAAGAAGCCGATTCCCCAGCTGGCCGTTATGCCGGCCGGCGGCGGCGAGGCTCGCCTGCTGACCAAGTTCGACCTCGGAGTTGAGTACCTCGCCTGGTCTCCCAATGGCCGCTGGATCTGCGTGGCGGCCAAGTCCTGGGCATCCGACCTCGTCGAGCTTACCGACGAGGAGCGGGGGCGGCGGGCCAAGCGGATCACCAAGTTTCCGTATCGCTTCGACAATCGAGGCTGGCTCAATGATCGCAATCGGCAACTGTGGCTGGTCGATCCAAGCGGCGACGAGGAGCCCCGCCGCCTCACCGACGGTGACTATGACGAGATGTTCCCGGTGTGGCACCCGGACGGTGACAGGATCGCCTTCGTCACCGACCGCGGTCCGAGACGCGGCCTGGATCCGGGCAGTGATGTTTTCGAAGTCGACCTCGATGGCCAGCTGACCCGGCCTGTCGAGCGAGGAGGATGGGTCCTGCCGGTCTACTCGGCGGACGGCGGCCTCTACCTGGTCGGAGATCCCCAGGTTGACTATCCACGCCTTTCGGGCCTTTGGAAGGTGGAGTCGGACGGCCCGGCTTCCAACGCCTTCCCGGACCTGGACCGTTCGATCTTCTCGCTAGGAGGCGGGCTACCGGCACTGCCGAAGTGGAGGGACGGCGTGATCTTTAGCGTCGTCGAGGACTCCGGCCGGACCGGTATTCAGAAGTTCGGTCCCGACGGTGTCGGTGAGTTGGTCCTGTCGGGCGATCGCTTAGTGACCGGTTTCGACATCGGACCAAAAGGACGGGTGGTGGCGTCGGTGTCGTCGACGACCGAGCCCGGCGAGATTGTCTCAATCGTCAACGGTGACGAACAGCGGCTAACCCTCTACTCGCCACCGAGTGGACTCGTGGTGCGGCCAACCAAGCATTTCCGCACAACCTCGGACGGTGAGGAACTCGATGTCTTCGTTCTGACTCCTGAGGGGGAAGGGCCGTTCCCGGTTCTTCTCAACATCCACGGTGGGCCTGCGACGCAATACGGGTTCGGGTTCTTTGACGAGTTCCAGGTCTACGCCGGAGCGGGCTATGGCGTCGTGGCCACCAACCCGCGAGGGTCTTCGGGGAGAGGACTTGCCTTCACCAGGGCGGTGGTCGGCGAAACGTGGGGCGTCCTTGACCTGGCGGACATCGACGCCGCCCTCGAGGCCGCGCTGGATCGCTTCCCCCAGCTCGATCGTGAGCGGATCGGGATCATGGGTGGGTCGTACGGGGGATACATGACGGCCTGGGCCATCGCCCACGACAAGAGGTATCGATCGGCCATCGTGGAACGGGCATTGTTGTCTTTCCCGTCGTTTGCCGGCACCTCCGACATCGGCCCGTTCTTCGGTCCCAATTACATCCAGACCACCGATCTAGTTCCGATGTGGTCGAAGAGCCCGCTATCACTGGTTGACCAGGTCCGCACCCCGACGCTGATGATCCATTCGGAAGAGGACTTTCGGTGCCCGATCGAACAGGCCGAGCAGTTCCTCGTTGCCCTCTGGCAGAACAATGTCCCGGCCGAGATGCTCCGTTTCCCCGGAGAAGGCCACGAACTCTCCCGCAGTGGCAAACCCAAACACCGGGTCGAGCGCTTCCAAGCCATCCTCGCCTGGCATGACAAATACCTGAAGTAAGTCCCTGGGAACGCGTTCGGCGTGGCTGTGTTAATCGGGGACGCCAGACGCCAGACGCCAGACGCCAGACGCTTCAAGCGCGGCAGATCGGTTCCGGTGCCGTGGCGATTTCAAAGAACCGGCGGCTAGCCCGTCGATGAAGAGGGGGATATTTGGCGTCTGGCGTCTGGCGTCTGGCGTCTGTTCTGGCGTCTGGCGTCTGAGTTTCCGGCTGCCCGGCAACTACCCGCCGCACACTCCGTTACCCTCGGCGTATGGAGACGTCGAAATTCATCTGGATGGACGGCGCCATGGTTCCGTGGGAGGACGCCACTGTTCATGTCCTCACCCATGCCCTTCACTACGGCACCGGCGTCTTTGAAGGGATCCGGGCCTACGAGACTCCCGATGGCACCGCAATCTTCCGACTTCCCGAGCATATGGCTCGCCTGCATCGCTCGGCCAAAGCCTATGGAATACCTCTCGCCCACCCGGTCGAGGTGTTGATCGAGGCGGCCCGGCAGATCATCAAGATCAATGAACTCGAGGCCGGCTATATCCGGCCGCTGGCTTTCCACGAATTGGGTGCGATCGGCCTCAACCCGGCCGCGGCGACAGTCAAGACCATCATCGCAGCCTGGCGGTGGGGCACGTACCTTGGCGACGAAGGCGTCGCCAAAGGCATCAGGGTGCGGGTCTCCTCGTGGCGGCGAATCCATCAATCGAGCTTCGTCCCGATCGCCAAAGGCACGGGCCAGTACCTGAACAGCGTCATGGCCAAGCAAGAGGCCGTCGCCACCGGCTATGACGAGGCCCTACTGCTCAACATGGACGGGAACATCTCGGAGGGCTCCGGTGAAAACCTCTTCCTGGTGCGCGACGGCGTCCTTTTGACCCCGCCGATCGCCTCGGGAATTCTCGACGGGATCACTCGCGCTTCGGTGGTGCAACTTCTTTCGGACGAGGGCGTCACAGTTCGCGAAGCAACGCTGACGAGAGGCGATCTCTATGCCGCCGACGAGTTGTTCTTGACCGGTACCGCCGCCGAGGTCACCCCGATTCGCGAGGTGGACGATCGGCCGGTCGGAAAGGGCGAGCCAGGCCCGGTGACACGTCGAGCGCAGGATCTGTTCGCTCAAGCAGTCACTGGCAAGCTCCCGGCCTATCGATCATGGCTCACCTACGTATGAGCCCCTCCTAGTGGGTCAGCAACCGAACGTTGACATCGACTCGTCGGACTTACCTCGTCCGACTCCCGATACGGATCCGCCCCGTCGCTGGCGTCCAACCAGACCCGGGGTCATTGTCAGCCCCGACCAGATGCCCTGGGGCGGGGCTTTCGGTACTCCCGGCCCCGACACCGGGTGGGCTCTCAAGCTCGTGCGGGCCGCCGATCTTTCCGAGCGATCCGACGGGTTGGAGTTCGTCCTCGCCGCTCTCATGGCGGCCCGCGCATCACATTTCGGCCGGGCGCCGGTGCCCGAAGACCTCGAAGTTGCCAAGATCCTGGCCGGGTTCGGAGAAGGCCTGCCTGCCGATTTCGTCGAGCGGCGGGGACGATGGATCGAGGCGACTGCCCACGAGCCGTCGCCGGGGCGAGCGGCCGTGGCGGACATACAACCGGACCTGCTCGAACTGAAGCCCGATCAGATCAAGCGCAGGTTGCGGATCATCGGCGAGTGACCTTTCGGTACATCACCGGAGATGTGGTCCCAGTCGCCGACCCCGCGGCCGCGGCGGCGATGCCGCAGTACCACCTTCTCACTTGCTTCGGGTGCGGTCCCGATAACCCCGACCGCCTCGGGGTCGTGCCGAGGTTGGAAGGCGACAAGATCGTCGCCGAACTCAGCTTTCCTCCCAGATTCGAGGGCGGCCCGGGAGTCGTCCACGGTGGTGCCACCGCTGCTTTCTTCGACGACCTCATCGGCTTTGTGGCGATGGCTCACATGCTCCCGGCCGTCACGGCACGACTCGAGATCAATTACCTCCAGCCCAAACCGATCGGAGTGACCATTCGCGGCGAGGCCTGGCTTGCCTCTCGACGGGGCCGCAAACTCTTCACCGAGGCGATAGGGCTCGGCCCGGGAGGACAGACCTATGTCGAGGTGCAGAGCTTGTTCCTCGGCGTCGGGATCGAGCACTTCGCCAAGGCCCTCGAGGATGCTGCGATTCCGATGTTCGAGCAGGGCGAGTATTACCCCTGAGCGGGTCGGGTTTGCCTCGCTCCGGTTCCGTCTACCGTCTGATCCATGAAGATAGTTCGATTCAAAACGGGTAACGACATTGCTTACGGCCTAGCCGAGGCGGCGGGAGTCACCGTCTACCAGGGCTCGCCGTTCGTGGCCTGGGAGGCCACTGAGACCCTGGTTCCTTGGGAGGCCGTTCAGCTCCTGTCGCCTGTGATTCCGTCCAAAGTGGTAGCGGTGGGGCGCAACTACCTCGAACACGCTGAGGAGTTCGGCAATCCGTTGCCCGAGGAGCCGATGATCTTCCTCAAGCCGGCGACATCGGTGATAGGGCCCGACGCCTCCATCGTCTACCCGACCTCGCAGTCGCAGAACGTTCATCACGAGGCCGAGCTGGCGGTTGTGATCGGTCGCGTCACCAAGAACGTGGCGGCCGAGGACGTCGGCCCTTATATCTTCGGATACACGGCCGCCAACGACGTCAGTGCCCGCGATCTCCAGAAGAAGGACGGCCAATGGGGAAGGGCGAAGGGATTCGACACGTTCTGCCCGCTCGGTCCAGTGATCGAGACGGAGCTCGATCCTCTCGAAAGGTTGGCGGTGATCTGCCGGGTCAACGACGAGATTCGCCAGGCCGGGTTCACCACCGACATGGTGTTTGGTGTGGCCGAACTGGTCGAGTTCATTTCGAGGGTGATGACCCTTCTCCCCGGCGACGTGATTCTCACCGGAACCCCGTCGGGAGTTGGGCCGATCAAACCTGGTGATGTTGTCGAGGTCGAGGTGGATGGAATCGGGGTGTTGTCCAACCCAGTCGTCGCCGGCCGATGACGACTCGTCTCCGCATTGCGCCTTCACCGACAGGCTCAATGCACGTCGGGACCGGTCGCACCGCGCTGTTCAACTGGCTGTTTGCCCGCCACACCGGTGGAACCTTCATTGTCCGCATCGACGACACCGATGATGAGCGCAGCGATCCCTTGTTCGAGGCCGACATTCTCGATGGCCTGCGGTGGCTGGGACTGGAGTGGGACGAGGGCGTAGCCGTCGGCGGGCCTCATGGGAGCTACCGCCAATCGGACCGATACCCGCGTTATCGGGAGGCGGCGGAGATACTCGTCGCCGAAGGCACGGCCTATCCGTGCTTTTGCACCCCGGCGGAACTCGACGAGCGGCGGAAGCAGGTTGAGGCTGCTGGAAGACCCCCGGGCTACGACGGACGATGCCGGACGATCGAGCAATCGGTCGCCGCTGCTCGCCGGGCGGCGGGCGAGACCGCGGCGATCCGCCTGGCGATTACGCGACCGGGAGCAACCGAGTTCACCGATCTCATCCGTGGCCTGATCCGGGTCGATCACGAAAACCTCGATGACTTTGTGTTGCTGCGATCCGATGGCCGCCCCACCTATCACCTCGCTTCAACGGTCGACGACGTCGACTACCAGATCACCCACGTTGCCCGGGGCGAGGACCTGCTCCCCTCGACGCCCCGGCACATCCAGTTGGCGCTGGCACTTCGTGCGGAGGTGCCGATCTATGCCCATATCCCGTTGATCCACGGCACCGACGGCAAGCGGCTCTCCAAACGCCACGGAGCCAAGGCTGTGATCGAGTACCGCGAAGCCGGTTACCTCCCCGAAGCGTTGGCCAACTACCTGTGCTTGCTGGGATGGTCGCCGGGCGAGGATCTCACCGTCTTCCCGCTGTCGCTGGCAATCGAACGATTCGAGTTGTCCGCCGTATCGAAGAACCCGGCGGTCTTCGACATCGCCAAGCTCGACTGGATGAATGGTGAACACGTTCGCGCACTGCCATCGGAGGAGTTCATGGCGACGGCGCGACCGTTCATCGAGGCCGGGCTCGGCCATGAGTTGACCCTTGAGCAGCGGAGCCGCTTTGCCGAGATGGCTCCCTTGATCCAGGAACGCACCAAGCTCCTCTCCGAGATCGCCGGCCAGGTCCGGTTTCTCTTCGTCGACGAGGTCGACTTCGACGCTGACTCGTGGAACAAGGTGATGACCGCGGACGCCGGGGCTGTCCTCGACGCCGCCTTGATGAGGTTGACCGAGGTGGGGGATTGGTCAACTGCCGAGATAGAGGCGAGCCTGCGGTCGATGATCGAAGAACTCGGCCTCAATGCGCGTAAAGGCCTGCAACCGTTGCGGGTGGCCATCACCGGCTCGACCGTAAGCCCGCCCCTCTTCGAGTCGATGGCGGTCCTGGGCAGGGAGGTGACTCTGAAACGCCTGGCCAAGGCGCGCTTCCGCCTTTCGGGTTGACGCAGGCGACAACGAACTCGGTGGTAGCCCCGACGGGATTCGAACCCGCGTTTCCGGCTTGAAAGGCCAGCGTCCTAGGCCGCTGGACGACGGGGCCAACGCCCCTGAATGGTAAAGGCCCCTCGACCCACCCTCGACCAACCCGAAACCTAATGCTATTTCCGGCGGTTTCCGCCAGAAATAGCATTAGGTTTTGTCAGCCCGCAGGACTCTCGCGAACCGCGGGCTCTTTCCGGCGGAAACCGCACCGCATAGCATTAGGTTCGGGGTTTTCTTAGGTCCCCTCCATCGCTTCGATCTTGGCGAGTCGTCTGCGGTGGCGGGGTTCTCCGGTGAATTCGGCACCGAGGAAGGCCCGGGTCAGGTCCTCGGCCAGCGCGGTTCCGATAACTCGCGAGCCCAGGCAGAGAATGTTGACGTCGTCGTGTTCGACCATCTGATGAGCCGTATAGGTGTCATGAGCGACGCCGGCTCTGATTCCCCGGACCTTATTTGCGGCAACACACGCCCCGGCCCCGGATCCGCAAATGAGCACCGCCCGCGTGGCCTTCCCGTCCAGGACCGACCGGGCTGCGGCCAAGGCGATGTCCGGGTAATCGACGGGTTCGGTGTCATGGGTGCCGAGGTCGAAGACGGCATGGCCCTCATCGGCCAGGAATTTGGCCAGATGCTGCTTCAGTTCGAATCCGGCGTGATCGGCGGCGACGGCGACTCGCATGTTGCTCAGGACGGTACACCACCCAGGTTTGCCCGGTCCGGCCGTAAGATCGACCGATGCCCGAGATCACCGTAGAGGGCGGGCACCAGCTCCGCGGCACCGTGGGAGTCTCCGGTGCCAAGAACGCCGCCCTCAAGGAGATGGTCGCCGCCATCCTCGCTCCGGGGCGACATCAACTCACCAACGTTCCCCACATCCACGACGTCACGTTGATGGGCAACGTCCTCACCCATCTCGGATGTCACGTTCGCCGCGAGAACGGTTCCCTGTGGCTGGTTACCCCTGAGGAGTTGAATCCAGAGGCGCCACTCGAGCTCGTCCGACAGATGCGGGCGTCCATCGTCGTCCTCGGACCGCTGCTGGCCCGGTGCGGTCAAGCGAGGGTTGCCCTTCCCGGTGGCGATGATCTGGGGGCACGACCCATCGACATGCACCTCGAGGGTCTCCAGCAGATGGGTGCCTCCTTCCGCCTCGTTCACGGCGTACTCGAAGCTCAGGCCGAAGGAGGTCTGGTCGGGGCAGAGGTTGAGCTGTCCTTTCCGTCGGTCGGTGCGACCGAGAACCTGATGCTCGCCGGAGTTCTTGCAAAAGGTGAGACCAGCATCGTCAATGCCGCCCGCGAACCGGAGATCACGGATCTCGCCGAGCATCTCGTGAGGATGGGAGCTTCGATCGCCGGAGCCGGCACCCCCATCATCCATATCGAGGGAACGTCCGAGCTCTCACCGGTCCACCATCGCGTGATCCCAGACCGCCTCGAAGCAGGCACCTTCGCCGCCGCCGCGGCGATCACCGGCGGGGACGTGACCGTCACCGGATGCATCCCGACCCATCTGCGGATGGAACTGGTCAAGCTCGAAGAGGGCGGGTGCGAGGTCGAGCGGGGAGACGGTTGGCTGCGAGTGCACGGTCCGGAGCGGCCGAAACCCGTCGACTTCGCCACCCTTCCGTATCCGGGCTTCCACACCGACATGCACCCGCAGATGGTGGCATTGCTGACTGTCGCCGACGGGACTTCGATCGTCACCGAAAACCTGTACGACGCCCGCTTCCGCTATGTCGGCGAACTTGCCCGGATGGGTGCCGACATCAGGATTGAGTCCCAGCACGCCGTCATCAGGGGCGTGGCCGAGCTCTCCGGTTGCCCGGTGCTTGCCCCCGACATCAGGGCGGGCGCGGCGCTCGTCCTTGCCGGCCTTCGGGCCGACGGCGTCACCGTCGTCGGCGATGCCCAGCACATCGATCGCGGATACGAAGACCTGGTCGGCAAGCTGAGCAAGCTCGGTGCCGTCATCGATCGGCGTGACGTCTAGCGTGCTGGCCCGGATTGTGGCCGCCGTCCTGGCCACGACAACCCTGACAGTTACGACATCGTCGTCCGAATCGGCGACCCCTGGGCCCCAACCTCTCTTTGCCGATCGCATCGAGGTGGTCGCTCCTGAGGGTGCCCTGCTGCGAATTGGCGACGACGTCTTCGTAGGACCTCTCGTGATCCTCCCCCGTGGTGACGGGGTCACCGCCATCGAAGCGTTGCCTCCGGAGGAGTACCTGCTCGGCATCAGGGAGGTCCCGTTCGCCTGGCCCGACGAGGCTCTGAAGACGC
>Ga0214471_10002767_pt1 | contig 13726 bp, 16 predicted proteins | sample RVTome_5_FD_207665 | JGI IMG/M metagenome (GOLD analysis project Ga0214471, IMG submission 207665) | Soil microbial communities from uranium-contaminated site in the Upper Colorado River Basin, Wyoming, United States - RVT142D155 | ecosystem: Environmental > Terrestrial > Soil > Contaminated >...
CCGCCCCGCCAGCCGTAGCCGCCGCCCGCCGCCCCGTTGCCGCAAGCCTCCCGGTCGGGGTCAGGACTCAGGCGGCAAGGGTCCTCCGATCGACCAGGCGATGCGGAGCGGACGTCGACCAACCAGCCCGGACTGACAACCGAGCGCGCTGGATCACACGCCGAGCGACCGGCCGATGATCTCCTTCATGATCTCGGTGGTGCCTCCAAAGATGGTGGTCACCCGGGCGTCGGCATAGGCGCGGGCGATGGGGTACTCGGTCATGTAGCCGTACCCGCCGTGCAGCTGGAGGCAGGAGTCGACCACGCGCTTTTGGAGCTCGGTGCACCACCACTTGGCCATGGCCGCCGTCTCCGCCGTGAGCGTGCCGGCGTTGAGGTCGACGACGCACCGATCGATGAACACCTGGCCGATCTCGATCTCGGTGGCCATCTCGGCCAGCCGGAACCGGCTGTTCTGGAACGAGCCGATGGGCTGACCGAACGCCCTCCGCTGCCGGCAGTAGTCGATGGTCACGTTGAGGGCGTAGCGGGCGGCGGCCACTCCGGACACGGCGATCGACAGCCGCTCCTGGCGGAGGTTGGAGACGAGATAGACGAACCCTTCACCCTCCTCACCCAACCGGTTGGCCACCGGCACCGCGACATCGGTGAAGAACAGCTCGGCAGTGTCCTGGGAGTGCAGTCCGATCTTGTCGAGGTTCCGTCCCCGCTCGAAACCGGCCATCCCCCGCTCGATGACCACCAGACTGATCCCCCGGTGCCGCTCGTCGGGGTCGGTCTTCACCGCCGCGATGACGAGGTCGGCGTTGATGCCGTTGGTGATGAACGTCTTGGCCCCGTTGACGATGTAGTGGTCGCCGTCCCTGATGGCGGTGCTGCTCATCGACGCCAGATCGCTTCCGATCCCCGGCTCGGTCATGCCGATGGCGGTGATGAGCTCCCCCGAGGCAATCCCGGGGAGCCACCGCTCCGCCTGCTCGTCGTTGCAGTAGGCGAGGAAGTACGGAAGGCAGATGTCGTTGTGCAGGGTGATGCCGAGCCCGGCACCGTTCACGCCGGCCGCATGCACCTCCTCGTTGAGGACGAGGTTGTACCGGAAGTCGTCGACACCCCCTCCACCGTGTTCAGGCGGGATGGCCATTCCCAACAGACCGATCGCACCGGCCCTGGCGAACAGCGCCCGATCGACGAGTCCCGCGGACTCCCATTTTTCGTGGTTGGGAACGATCTCGTTGGCCACGAAGCGGCGTACCGTCGCCCGGAACTGCTCGTGCTCGTCGTCGAACAGCCTTCGGGCCGGAGAAGCGATGGACATGCGGCCAGTATGGCCCCGACACGGCTGGGCGTCCTCGGTCCGCCAGTCGACCCGTGGCGCGAATGCGACCTGCGGGCGAATGCTGCTCAAGTCGCCGTAGAGGGCGTCGACAACCAATGTGTGCACCGGAAGGGACGAACCACCCGCGTCCGGCGCTCGCGCCATGGGGCTCGGGTGGCCGTCCTTCTCGCGCTGTTGTGCGCGGTGCTCGCCGTCCCGGCCTTCGGAGCGCGGGCCGACGAATGCGGCGTCGCGGGTCTGGGGTCGTGCGACGGCGGCACCGACGAGGAGCCGCCTCCCGCGGATGAGGACGAGCCACCACCACCGGAGCCAACCCTCGTCGACGAGACCGACCACGTTCTCGGGCTGATCAACGACGAGCGGGCCCAACACGACCTGGCTCCCCTGGCGCGCCACGGGTACGCAACCGATGTCGCTGAACCTCACAGCCTGGACATGGCCGAAGCCGAGTCGATCTGGCACAACGAGAAGTGGATGAACTACGACACGCTCGACACGACGGGTGCGAAGAAGATCGCCGAGAACGTCGGGATGAGCCGAGACGTCGACGACATCCATCGACTGTTCATGGAGAGCGCACCGCACCGGGCCAACATCTTGGACCCAGACCTCACCCACGTCGGTCTCGCCGTCGCCTCTGACGGCGACGGCTGGCGCTATGTCACCCAGGGCTTCCTCGAGTTGCGGACGAGCACGACCACTTCAGCCCCTGCGGCCTCCTCCGGTTCGCCATCGTCGGGTTCGCCGCAGACCGCCAAGGCACCGGCCGCCAGCCCAGCCACGAGTCCCGCCCCCGCGCCGGCCGCGCCGCCCGCGGCCGCCTCGGCTGAAGACGTCGTGGTGAGTGCCGCCGCCGGAACCGAGGTCGGCATCGGTGATTCGCCATCGGTGCCGGTGACTGTGGCTGACAGGCTCACCCGTCGAGCGGCACCGGCTGCACCTCTGCCCCGGGCCGAGCTGGGTACGGCCCTGTTGGGCATCGCGCTGGCGGCCGCCGCCGTCATGGTGGTGCGACTCCGAGCTGCCGAGGAGCTTCAGGCCTCGAGGTGACCGGTGTCGTTGAAGGAGCGCAGAAGAGCCCCTGAAGGACCCAGCGACAGCTGGGTGATCGAGGCGTTGGCGACGAAGATGCGCCAGGTCAGCTCGGGACCCGCTCCGAGTGACCACGCCACCGCCGCCTTCACCGGTGACACGTGGGTGACGACCACCGTGACCCCGGCAACCGGTCTGTGGCTGGCCAGGTCTCCAAGCGCTTGGCCGACTCGTTCACTCAGCTCACTGAGCGACTCACCGCCGGGAGGCGCGAACGTTGGGTCGCCTCGAAACGCAGCCCACTCCTCTTTGGTGACGTCGTCGATGGCGCGGCCATCCCAGTCGCCGTAGTCGAGTTCGATCCACCGGGAGTCGTCGATCGTGTCGACGCACGCTGCTTCGGCGATGACTTCGGCAGTCTGGCGGGCTCGGTCCAGCGGGCTGGTGATGACTCGATCGACATCGGTGAGGCGGGCGGCGACGCGTCGGACCTGTTCCCATCCGGTGGTGTCGAGGGGCGGGTTGATCCGACCAGCGAGCAGCCGCCGCGCGTTGGCGTCGGTTCGCCCGTGACGGACGATGACGACCTCGTGGTTCATCGGCGCCTCATGGCATCACCGCCACGACGGGGGGCCGTCGACGAGATCGCGACCCACCCGCCCGGTCTGGATGAACATGACGCGGCGTTGTCGTTCGACCAAGCGGAACCGTCGCACGAACCACACGACGGCTATCGCTCCGGCCACCTCCATGGCCGCGAGGAGGGGTAGGGCACGGTTGGCGGTCGGGATCTCAGCGCTGGCCAGGTCGCCACCGAGGAACGGCCACCAGAACACGGTCTCATCGGTCCAGGCTCCGTCGAGGACCAGGTGCAGGAGCGCGCCGATCGGGAGAGCCAGCAGGCGGCGGCGGAGCTGGCGCCGCCCGGTCGTCGCCACCATGGTCACGGCCAGCAGAGCGGCCGGCGCGGCCAGGGTGTGCGAATGGGCACCACCCACGACGAGGTCGACGGCGTCGGGTGCCAGTGCGCCGGTGACGATCAACCGGATGTCGATGGCGGGGTCACCGAAGACGTTCCAGACGATCGCCGGCGCCAGGCCGACGAACCACAGCAGCATCAGTCCGTCACGGGATCGGCCACCGGCGCGGGCCGATGACGGATCAGCATGCTTCCGCACTCGGGACATTGGAGCGGAACGTCGAAGGATGTGTGCTTCATCCGGTCGACGTCGACGGCGGAGAGCGTCATGTTGCAGGCGCCGCAGGTGCCTGCCTGATAGTGGGCAACGACCACTCCACCACGCGTCTCGCGCATCCGGTCGTACTTCTCGAGAAGGGTGGGTGGGACCCTCGTTCGCAGGTCGGCGATGGCGGCCTCCGCTACCGTAAGCTGGTCCTGTTCGTCGCCAGCAGATTCCGAAGCCGCCACCTTGGCATCGGCGAGCGTCGCCTCGGCCACCGACTGCTGTTCGAGTAGTTCGGCGAGGCGCGCCTCGGCCCGAGCCATCTCGTCGTCGACTTCGGAGTAGCTGACCAGAGCCGCCTCCTCCTGGACGGCCGCGGCGGCTACTTCCCGTTCGAAGCCCTCGACCAGACGAGGATCAGTAGCGGCGTCTCGCTGTTCGCAGGCGCGGGCGTGATGGTCCTCGGCCTTGGTCATCTGCGCTTCTGCTACCCCACGACGTCTCTCGACGTCGTCGAGCGCGGCTTGGGCGTTCTCGACCTGCTCCTGAATGTGGGCTAGCCCACTCGACAACTCGGCCACCCTCGCCGCCGCCGGAAGATCAGCAAGGTGGCGCCGGGCACGGTCAGCATCGAGGTCTCGGGCTTGCAGATCGACCAGCTCGCTGAGGGCGTCCACGCCCCTATTCCTACCCGCTCTGGATGCTCGGCCGTCCACGGGCCACTGCTCCTGTCGCTCCGGCGGCCATGGCCAGCACGACGACGGCAAGCGCAACCGGCTGATCCGAGCTCGGCAAGGGAGGCGGTAGCGGAGCGGGACGAGCCCACACCAGTCCGGGGAGCGTAGCGATGGGGCTGGAGGCCGGATCGGCGGCTCGGGCGATCGTGGTGGCCGGCTCGGGCTCCGGGACATCGACGTGATGCGGCTCGATCGGTGGAGCCGCGTCGAGAACGGCATCGGGACGAGCGACGACAGCCAGTGCCGAGACGACGGCGCGCTCGGAGGAGCCAACGACGTTGTCGGTACTGCGGGGCGCGGCGACAAGCGTCGTTCGCCCTCCTCGCCGAACATAGGTGTCGCTGGGCCGGTTGACGACCGATCCGGCAACGACGAACGTGCTGCTCCCGCCGCCGTCGAGGTTGATGGCATCAACCGCGCCGAGCTCGATCATCAAGTCGGCTGCGTCGAGGAGCGACAGCCCGCGGCTCCCTCCCGCCTGGCGCCCGTCGACAGTCACCAGAAGCGTTTCACCCTCGGCGGTCCACCCGACCATGGTGCGGGGATGGCGACCGCGGATGAATGACTGACCGTTGTCGGCGACGTGACGGATGCCGTCACGGACGAGCAGCGGGGTACCACCCACACTCTGGATGATCCCATCGGCTTCGAGCCGGAGGAGCACCGTGGCGCCGGCCCGCTGCTCGGCGACGCCGGCAGCCAGAGCGTCGAGTCGACGCGCCGCGGCGCCGTGACCAGAGAGCACCACCGTTCGTTCGCTCAGGGCCGCCGCTGGTTCGCCTCGTCGGGTGCTCACCAGGCGCAGCACCGCCGTCTGGTCCAGGCGAACCGGCGGTGCTGGTGAAACGACCTCGAAGACGAGCTCGGTGCCGTGCGCATTGGTGGCGGTGGTCGGGCCGTGGCGGCGCGTGTAGAGGACGAGCTGGTCGTCGCGTCGTGGAACGTTCACACCGTCGATCTCCATCTCGTCGAGGTCGGTGCTCACCACGCGCCCCCTCCAGGGCAGCGCCCCCATCGACAGGGTTCCGTCGGCTGAGACGTTGAGCTGGTGATGGGCCGGGCTCGGAGAGCGGATCAGCTCTCCAGCGACGATGAGTCCGCCCACCGGAACGTTCTCGCCGACGAGCGCGAAGTCGGCGTTGACGGCGACGAGACAGTCGACCCTCCGGCACATCGATGTCGTTCGCTCGAGTCGAGGGGCTGAACCGCCCACTTCTTCGTTCGACAAGACGGCGCGCAGCGCAACCGGTGCATCGGCCGCAAGGCGGGCAACGTGGATGCGCTGCAGATCGCTCTGGCCCACCATCTCCTGGTGGGAGAGACCGTCAGCCAGCTCTTGGCGCGACACTTCGCGGAAGTCCGGCGGAGCGCCATGACCGGAATCGACCGTGCTCGCCGACGCGAGGTCGTCGAAGCTCTCTGCACGCGCCGCTCCGGCCCCGACTGGCATGCCGATGGCGATCGTCACGGCGACGATCGACCCCCAACCGACTAGCCCCGTCAGTGCCCGGCGGACGCGACGGATGTTGTCTGCCACCGGTGTGCACCTCCTACCACGACATCGGCAGGACGGCGCTGGAACTCAAACGCGTCAGGTCGTGGCGTAGTACGGGTTCTCACCGGCCGCGTGGTCGGTGGCGTCGGCTACGGAGGTGATCTCGGGGATCTGGTCGACGATGGCCGTTTCGATCCCGTTGCGCAGTGTTGCGGCGGCCATGCCGCAACCTTGGCAGCCTCCACCCATCTTCACGACGGCGACCTCACCATCAACGGTGATGAGCTCGGCGAAGCCGCCGTGCGCGGCGATGGCGGGGTTGATCTGACGCTCGAGCAGCATGGCGATGCGCTCCTCGACGGTACCCGTGAGCTCGAGGTCGTCATCGCCGAAGAGGTTGGGCCGGTTCGGGTTGCGCAGGACCAGACCCTGCTGTCCCTCACTGGAGGGCAGGTCCAGGGTGGCACCCCGGAGCTTGTCGATGCTGTCTGCGGGGACCATGACGGGAAGGTTGTCGTGGTGTTCGACCACGTCGCCATCCGACGGGTCACCCAAGGTCTCGAAGCTGAGCTCGTAGCGGTACTCCACGCCTGATACACCGGTGACCTCGACCCGAAGTGCAAGGGAATCGGGCTGGTCTTCTCCCTCCCGGATCTCGAGGATCTTGGCAACGGCATCGGCGGTGACGATCAGAACCTTGGCTTCAGACATGAGCCCAGCCTAGGAGTGACATCGGCCTGGCCCCAACCCCGCGGCCCCAAGTACCTCTCTCGATCGATGGGCGCTTGCCGCCAACCTGCGTCGGGGTGGCCTACTGGTCAACCGGGCTACTGTTCCCACGAAACCACGGGGAGCTCCTTACGCCTCGAGAAGGACGGAGGCGGGGATGCTGTCCGGTCGCAGGCCAACCGTCTCGCAGACGGATCTCGCAGATGGACATCCGGAGAGGAGAAGCGAATGGCACACCCGAACGAGGAGATCGTCCGACAGGGTTACAAGGCCTTCAGCGAGGGCGACATGGACACCCTCCGATCGCTGTTCGCCCCCGATGCCGTTCACGTCGCAATGGGCAACAGCCCGATCGCGGGCGACTACAAGGGAGTTGACGACATCCTCGACTACTACGGCACTCTGTTCGAGCTCAGCGACGGCACCTTCACTGCGGAGCTCAAGAGCGTGAGGATCGAAGGCGACGACACGGTCATCGCGACCCACCGCGACAAGGGCCGGCGGGGTGGCAAGACGCTCGACCAGGACGAGACGCTGACGTTCACGATCTCAGACGGGAAGTTCACTCGGCTCGTCGAGGACCACGAGGACCCGGCGGCGTACGACGCCTTCTGGTCGTAAGCGGGCTGCGTTGTCAACATAGGGAGCAGCGTGACCGGTGCGTGTGGAGCCGACCGGCAAACGAGTGAGGGCAGTCTTAGGCGGTGAGGTGATCGTCGACAGTGACGATGTCCTCTACGTGTGGGAGTCGCCCTGGTATCCGCAGTACTACATCCCCGTCTCCGATGTCGCCGCCCGTGCGCTCGTGCCGTCGACCACCCAGAAGCGCGCGCCGAGCCAGGAAGCAGCGACGTACTTCTCCGTGCGGGGCGGAGACAAGGAGGCCGCCGACGCCGCCTGGCAGTACGCCGACAGCCCCATCCCGGACCTGCGCGCACGGATCCGATTCGAGTGGACGGCGATCGACGCCTGGTTCGAGGAGGACGAGGAGGTCTTCGTCCACCCTCGAGACCCGGGGACCCGGGTGCAGGTCCTGTCGAGCTCGCGTCACGTCAGGGTGGAACTCGACGGCGTTACCGTCGCCGACTCCCAAAGGCCAGTGTTCCTGTACGAGACGCACCTACCGCGCCGGACATACCTGCCGAAGCTCGACATCCGGATGGACCTGCTGACTCCAGTCACCACCACCACGATGTGCCCCTACAAGGGCACGGCCGAATACTGGTCCGTACAGACGCCCAGCGCCGTCCACGCCGATCTCGCGTGGAGCTACGCGGCGCCGTACCAGGAGTCCGCTTCCATCGCCGGACTCATCGCCTTCTACGACGAGCGGGTCGACCTCGTGATCGACGGCCGCCGCACGCCCCGTCCGGAGACGAGGTTCTCGTGACGCCTCCTGTTTTCGACCGCGCCGGTCTGCCACCAGCAGTGGCCGCGGCGGCGTAGTCACGCCCCGATCACCTCCTCGAGACGGTCGAGCAGCGGCTGCTGGCTCTTCAGGATCTTGGCTCGAGCGATGACGAGCGTGAACCACTCCGCCCGGTCGACCTCGGGCACCTCCTGCATCTGACCCGACCCGGGCGGCCACTCCATCTCGAAGGTGTTGCTGGCGATGTTGCTGACATCGAGGTCGCCCTCGACGGCCCAGGCGATCACCCGCTTGCCACCCGACTGCGTGATCTCACCGAGCGAGGTCGGTGGGCCGGCTGGGGCCGGTTGGCCGATCTCTTCATCGAACTCGCGCTGGGCCACGGTGAGTGGATCCTCGCCCGCCTCGAGCTCCCCTTTGGGGATCGACCATGCGCCGTCGTCCTTGTTGGCCCAGAACGGCCCGCCGGGGTGCACCAACACGACCTCGATCTGGCCTACCTCGCTTCTTCGGTGGACCAGCAGCCCCGCGCTCCGCTTCGGCATCGGCGATCACGATACGGCTGGCACTGCTCTCGTCCCGTCACTCAGATGGCGATGGCTGCGGCCTCCAACGGATTCGACCCGCCGAGCGTGCCCTCGAGCCGAGTGGGCGCGAACCGGATGAACGCCGACTCCCGATGGAAGTCCTTGCGCCGCTGCTCGGCGATCGCCTGGCGGTGGGCCGGCTGCTCGGACCCGTAGGCGTAGCCCTGGGCCGCGTCGGCGTCCTCCCAAATCGACACCGTGGCCACGAAGGGAGGGCGGGCGGCCGCGCTCCCCCAGATCATGCCGTCGTGGGACGATGCTGTCCGCTCCGCCGGCCGGCTGGTACGCAGGAATCGACGGGTCTGCGAGATGCGGAGACGGCCGAGGGTGGCCACCACGACCGGACCGTCGTGGGCCACGTCATGGCTGGTGGGAACCTCCGCCGGGAGTCCGGGCCACGAGCCGTGGGCGCGCAGCGGCTGCAGACGGGCGTGCAGCCCTCCGGACAACCGTCGACCGATCGGGTCGGTGGCGATGAACCGGTCGGCCGCGTCATCGTCGTCCCAGAACGCGATCAGGCCCGCGCGACCGAGCGACGGCAGGCGGGACATTGCCAGCGGTACGAACAGCGCAACCTGCGCCGAGCGGAGGCCCCCGACTTCGGTGGGCTTCGGCGGGCGAGCCACGGCCCGAAGAGCGCCCGCCAGCCCGAGGTCGACCACCTGAACGGTTGCGATCACCGCGCCGAGACTACGACCTCCCGACCGTCGCTCGATGCATGTGGGGTGTTCGTTCATGATCGAATGTGGTCAAATGGGGCTGGTGAAGGCGCTTCTTGATGCCGTCTCGACGCCCCGGCGACGAGCCATCACCTACGGGTCCTTCACCGACGCCGAGCGGGTCCACCCCTAGAGTCGGCGATGTCCATCGCGCCGTCGCCGGCCCCAGAGTCGCAGGTGACGACGTCGCCGTTCTCAGGCCGGCCTGTTTGGGCGCTCACACACGGCGGTCGGCCTGAGCTCGTCGCCCTGCAGAGCGCGTCGGTGCTGGCCGACACGCTCGCCGTCGCCGTCGTCCGGCGGCCCCTCGGCGGGCAGGAAGGCAACGGCTTCCACAGAATCGCGGGGCTCGCGTGCGTGGCGCTCGATGCCCGGTGGAGGCCGCGGACGAGGTTGGGGCGATTGGGACGACCGCCAGCGAACCGGGCCCGCCCTCCGCCCGACGCGCTGGGCGCGGCACTGACACAAGCCGGCGCCATCTCGTTGGTCGTGGGACCCCACGCCGGAGCATTGCGGGCTCCACCACGACGTCTCGTGCTGCTGGCAGATGGGTCTCGGGCGGACGAGACGACGGTGGCCGCCAGTCTGCACCTCGGATCCGCCCTGGGTGTTCCCGTGTCGGTGCTGTGCGCGCCCACCCAGTGGGGTGGGCGTAACGATCCGAGGGCGCTGTTGCTGCGCGCCGGCTATGCGTCGCACCTCGCCCGGGCGTTCACCGACAGGGGGATCGAGGTGGAGTGGGACGCCATCGGCGGCCTCGACCCCGTCGCCAGCGTCGTGGCATCTGTGCGCGGCGCTGGGAGCGGTGCGATCCCGGTCGTGCACGCCGGCGCGTGGACCCCCGATCCCTCCCGCCGCCTCGGCCGGCCCGTGCTGCGCCTTCTCCACGAAGCCCCGTCTCCGGTCATCGTCGTGGGTGGCATGCCTCCACCAAAGGCACCGCCGCGAGGCCGTACCTCGCGCAGCTCCGTCCGCCCTCCGACCGCTGGTCATCACCCGCACTACGTCGGTGCGCCACGCCACCGGGTCGCACGGGTGGGGCCGCTTCCTTCAGACGATGTCAGCGCCCCCGTGGTACGGCGGCAAACTAGTCGGGGGGTGCTCTGGGCACTGATCCTCACCCCCGTGGTCGTGGCCACGGTGCTCGCTGCCGGCGTGGCGTACGTTCCGTCCCACTACTATTCGATCCGCCCGGGGCCGACCATCGCCGTCCATCAGCGCATCGTCGCCAGCGGCGCTGAGATCTATCCGATGCGCGGTCGCGTTCTCATGACGACGGTCGAGGTCGAGCGATCGAACCTCGGCGATGTGCTGGCAGCCTGGTTCGGGTCCGATGTCGATCTCGTCCGGCACGCCGCGGCGAGCCCCGGTGCTCCCGAAGGCTTGGCGGCGATGGCCGACTCGAAGGCGACGGCGCTCGCGGTGGCGCTTGACCGTGTCGGGTTGGATTCGAACTCGGCGACTCGACACGTCCAAGCGCTCATCTACACGCCCGACGTCCGCGGGGGCTCTGCCGGCCTGGCCTTCACCCTCGGACTCATCGATCTGCTGACCCCCGCGGATCTGACCGGCGGCCGGATCGTGGCGGCGACCGGCACCATCGACCCCCACGGCAACGTTGGTCCGATCGACGGGATCGAGTGGAAGACCATCGCCGCGCGCGATGCGGGGGCTCACCTCTTCCTCGTACCGCTCGGCCAACAGCTCGAAGCCCGCGGGCACGCCGGCGGCATGGCGGTGATCGGCGTGAGCACGATCGACGAGGCCCTGGCCGCGCTCGGCTCCTGAGGGCCCACAAGATGGCGGCCACGATCCGGTGGCGGGGTCGCGGCCGTCGGCTGCCAGGTCACGTCCGGTGCGGTGGGCCTCATGGGACATCTTTCAAACCCTCTGGGCTGGCACGGGAGTCAGCGCCAAGCTTGAAGGTTCGATCCGCCGCGATCGCGTCGCGGGGCAAGTTCGCCTCGGTCCTCAGCGTGCGCTGGTTCGCCAGACCACCTTGAGTCCGGACCAGACCTCTGAGATCGCACAGATCTTCACGTCGACCAAGTCGGTCTTCAGTACTTCTTCGCGGATGACGTCTCGCGTCAAGTCCGTCGCCTTGCCCGACGACTTCTTGGGCCAAGCCAACCAGAGCGCGCCGTCAGGGCGAATCGCTTCGGCAAGGTCGGCGAACCGATCCTGCAGGTCCTGACGTCTGGTGAGGAATGCGACGACCAGGTCGGCGTGTTCGGGCAGGGAGTCCACCAGGGCTGCGCCCTCGGGGAGTGCTCCGAGCAAATCAGAGAATCCCGCTGGTGTGTCGAGAGCTGCCACAACGGCCCCGGTGTTGATGCCGAGCTTCCTCACCAACGGCGTACCGGAGTATCCCGCAGTCACGGGTGCTGACCCGCCTCGTTGGCGGCGATGAGCGTGACGATGTTGCCGGCCGGATCCGCCACCTTGGCCTTGACCACCCAACCGTTATCCGCCGCGGGCATGACGACCTGGCCGCCATGTTCGACAGCAGACGCCAATGCGCCGGCCAGATCGGGGACCTCAACGCCGATCGTCAGCTCCGCCGATTCTCCCTCGGTGATCGCCCCGTCCGGTGAGCCGTCGGGCGTCGTGATCAGCGAATACCCCGGACCCATCGGTTGGGCGTCCCATTCCAGCACCTGCCGGTAGAACCTGCGTAGTGGTTCGTCGTCGGGACCGACGATCTCAAAGTGGACGATTCGTTTGCTCATTGCTCCTCCTGGGGTTCGAGTTCTCGGGTGAGTGCTGCGACGACGTCGGCGATTCGCTGTTCCTGGGCGCGGTAGGTCCAGCTGGTTCCGATCCGACGCAGTTCCACCAACCCGGTCTTGCGCAACACCTTCAGGTGCTCCGAAACGCTCGCTGGTGCCAGCGCCAGTTGAGCGGCCAACTCGCCGGCCGGGACGAACCGCCCGCGACAGCCGCGCAGAATCTGTCGCCTGGCGTTGTGAGCCAAGGCCCGGACGAGTTCGTCCAGGCTCGCCTGGATGCGGCTTGGCGCGTCGAAGTCGGACACTCCTTCCATTATTTCGGAAAAACCCGAAATAGTCACCCACGGCGGACGGGAACCTGACGCGAAACCCTTCCTCGCCGACAGGGCTCCCGGAAACGCGTCGACCTGCGCAACGCGAAGGCGTCCAGTTGCGCAATATGCCGCATCGAATGGAAAAATCCGCGTGCCAGACTAGACATCTGCGCAACAGGTATTAGAATTCTACGCATGGCGCTACGCCTGATAGACCGCAACGCCCGTGCTCTCGTCGTCGAGGCACTGCGGGATACTCGCGTCGTCTTCGTCATGGGCGCGCGTCAAGTCGGCAAGAGCACGCTCGTCAACCTGGTCGCCCGACAGGATTACCCTGCCCGCGTCCTGACCCTCGATGATCAGGCGACCCGCCAGTCGGCGCTCGCCGACCCCACCGGGTTCGTCGCAGAACTCCCCGAACCGGTGGTTCTGGACGAGGTTCAGCGAGCGCCGGAGCTGCTGCTCGCCATCAAGGAGGCCGTCGACCGGGACACGCGTCCTGGGCGCTTCCTACTCACTGGCTCGGCCAACGTCCTGACCAACCGGAACGTCAAGGACGCGCTCACCGGGCGGATGGAGATCGTTACGCTCTGGCCCTTATCTCAGGCCGAGATCAACGGCAGCACGAGCAACATAATCGACGCACTGTTCGCATCTGCACCACCCGAGGTAGCCGACGCCGTGGTCGGTCGTGACGCGTTCGTCGAGACCGTCGCCACGGGCGGCTATCCCGAAGCCCGTCAGCGAGGGCCAACGCGTCGCGACCGATGGTTCCGTGACTACGTTGACACCACACTGGACCGGGACCTCCGCGACGTCTCCGACGCTCTCAAATTGCACGAGATGCCGCGCCTGCTGCGGCTATTGGGGGCACAGGCAGCTGGCCTGTTGAACTACAAGTCCGTCGCTGATCGCCTGCAGCTCCACCCGGACACCGTGAAGAGCTACGTCCAACTCCTGGAGACGGTGTTCCTCGTTCATCGCCTACCCGCATGGCGTCCAGGGCTTGGGTCGCGCGAGGTCCACTCACCCAAGCTCCACTTCGTCGACTCGGGTCTGCTGGCTCACGTGCTTGGCGCAGACGCCTCACGGATCCGTCACGACGACCAGGTGACCGGCAGGATCGTTGAAAACTTCGTCGTGATGGAGATCCTCAAGCACGCGCAGTGGGCTCGACACGATGTCCGGGTGCATCACTACCGCAATGGCCGCGACGAGCTCGACGTCGTCCTGGAAAACCGTGCAGGCGAGATCGTCGCCGTGGAGGTCAAGGCAAGCGCGTCCACCGATACCGCCAGCATCCGCTCCCTGGCCAAACTCCGCGACTCGACGGGAGAGAGATTCCGTGCCGGCGCCGTGCTCTACACCGGCCGCCAGACGGTTCCACAAGGTGAGCGAATCTGGGCGGTACCGCTCTGCGCATTGTGGCAGCCGCCAGGTTGACGCCGACCGAGTCGAGTTCGAACAAGCATCCTTGGGTTCCAGTGAAGTGG
>Ga0214471_10002768_pt1 | contig 13726 bp, 14 predicted proteins | sample RVTome_5_FD_207665 | JGI IMG/M metagenome (GOLD analysis project Ga0214471, IMG submission 207665) | Soil microbial communities from uranium-contaminated site in the Upper Colorado River Basin, Wyoming, United States - RVT142D155 | ecosystem: Environmental > Terrestrial > Soil > Contaminated >...
GTTAGCGTTTTTGCATAAAGAGGGCGATGAACAAATGATAGCGTCAACGGTAACGCTAGATAGTTCAAAAATTATAGAACCCTGTTTTATTGGTGAAGATGTGATGTTAAAAAACGCAACAATAGGCCCCAATGTGTCTATTGGAAATCATTGTATAATAGAAAATTCAACCGTTAAAAATAGCTTAATACAAAGTTATAACACGATTAAAAATGCTAATTTAGATGAAGCCATGATTGGCAATCACGTTACATTTGACGGAACATTTACAAAAATCAGTATTGGTGATTATTCGGTTTTAGAATAAAAATTGAATAGCATACTAAACGTAAAAATGAAGCAAAGAACCTACATATTCATATTTATAATTGGAACCCTTTTATTTCCACAGCTAAATTATGCTCAAATAGATTTCAACAAGCGTCCTGATGATGACCTTGGCAATGTGGAAGATGAATTTCAGGAATTGTTTTTTGAAGCCCTAAAACAAGAAGGGATAGAAAACTATCAGCGTGCTGTTGATGCACTTCTAAAATGTATCAATATAAAAAGCTCTGAACCAGCCGCGTATTACGAATTGGGCAAAAATTATAATAAACTCAAAAATTTCGGAGCGGCTGAGAATGCCCTAAAAAAAGCCATTTCAAAAGAACCGGACAACGAGTGGTACCTTGACGAGCTATATGAGGTCTACATTCAACAGGACGATATCAATAAGGCCATCAAAACCATTAAACAATTGGTTAAATACCACCCAGAAGACTATAAACAGGATTTAGCTGCGTTGTATATAAAGGACAAAGATTATAAGAATGCCTTGGAAGTGTTGGACGAATTGGACAAGGAATTTGGAGTTAATAAGGACAGGGATTATTTGCGCAACCAAATTTATGACATTACAGGAAAGGATAAAGACAGAATAGAAAATCTGGAAGAACGCTTAAAGAATGAGCCTGACAATGAAATTAATTATCTCAATTTAATCTATCGATATAGCGAAACAGGCAAAAAGGACAAAGCCTTTAAAACGGCCAAACAGCTCTTGGAAGTTAACCCCAATTCACAATTGGTGCATTTGGCATTGTACAAGTTTTATCTGGATGATAATGATACCGAAAATGCAATTCATTCCATGAAAATTGTATTGATGAGTTCAGAGATTAAACCAGACGCTAAAGCCAAAGTGCTCAATGATTTTGTAAATTTTGTGGCAACCTATCCAGAATTTGAACCTGATTTATTGGAAGTTACCACATTGGTGAGCAATGATAAAAGTGCCAAGACGCTTTTGGAGCTTGCTCAATATTATTTAAAAATTGGAGATAAAACCAAGGCATTGTCCTATTTTGAAGAAGTATTAAACGAAGATCCCAATAATTACTCAGTTCTAAAGGATGTTTTATTGCTGCAATTGGATTTGAATCTTGATGAGAAGGCTGCCAAAAGAAGTGAACAAACCATAGAATTATTTCCGGCCCAACCCATTTTTTATCTCATTAATGGTGTCGCCAACATTAAATTAAAACAACCCAAAAAAGCCATTGAAAGTTTAGAAACGGGCTTGGATTATATTATAGATGATGTTAAAATGGAAATTGACTTTTATACCCAATTAAGTCTGGCCTATCAATTGGATAATAATATAACCAAATCGCAAGCGTTTACTAAAAAGGCAGAAGCCCTAACTAAAGGACAACATCCATAATGAAGCTAATAAGAATACTTGTTTTAATCCTTACCGTAGTTGCATTTGGATGTAAATCCACCAAAAGCATCACTTCAAAAGGCAAGCTTAATGCAAATATGACTGCAAAGGAGCTGATTTTGGAAAACCAAACTCAAAAAGCTAGATTTAAAACCCTTCAGGCCAAAGTAAAAATTGAATATACCCAAGACGAAAGAAGCGAGGGTTATACCGTTAATCTAAGAATGGAAAAGGACAAAATCATTTGGATCAATTCGGTTTTGGGATTGGCCAGGGTGATGATAACTCCAGACCGAGTAAGTTTTTATGATAAGATCAACAATCAATATTTTGATGGGGATTATAGACTGTTGAGCGATTTGTTGGGTATCGATCTGGATTTCAAAAAAGTGGAAAGTTTATTATTGGGAGAGTCCATTTACAATTTAGAGGTGGACAAATATAAACTTTCAACACAGGAGAATTCTTATGTTTTGGAGCCTAAAAAGCAGCAAGCTGTTTTGGAACTTTTCTTTTTGCTCAATCCTTCCCATTTCAAAATGGACTCACAGCAACTGTATCAACCTTTAAAACGAAGAATTTTGGAAATTGACTATAAATCCTATCAAAAAGTCAAGAAACAGATCCTTCCTGAAAATTTAAAAATTATAGCTGTTGAAGATACAGATCAGGTGACTATTGAAATGGAATACAGATCGGTTTCGTTAAACGAAGACCTTCGTTTCCCATTTAAAATACCTTCAGGATTTAAAGAAATCAGTATTGCAAATGCCGAATAAATCCATCTACATATTTCTTATTTCAGGCTTGCTTTTATTCAGTATTTCATCGACTGCCCAAAGCCAAAAACAGAAAGAACTCGAAGTCCAACGGCAACAATATTTGAAAGAAATTGAACAAATAAACACCCTGCTTTTTACTGGGAGAAAAAAAGAAAAATCCATAATTTCACAAGTCGAGGATTTGAACTATAAGATCAATGTCCGCAAAAATTTAATCAAGGTCACCAACGATCAAGCCAATCTTTTAACCCGTGAGATCAATGCGAACCAAAAAGAAATTTCCAGCTTAAGGGACCAACTCAAACTATTAAAAGAAGATTATGCTACAATGATTGTAAGATCTTATAAGAGCAGATCCGATCAAAGTAAAGTCATGTTTTTATTGTCATCTGATAATTTTAAACAGGCCTATAAACGCTTACAGTACATTAAACAATACGCCAATTATCAAAAAGAACAAGGCGAAAAAATAAAAGCCAAGACCGAAAAACTTCAAGAGCTCAACACCTCATTGTTAAAGCAAAAAAAGGACAAAGACAAACTCATTGAAGAAAACAGAATTGCTAAAAATCGTCTGGAAGAAGAGCTTCAACAACAGAAGGTTTTGATGGCTTCAGTACGCAAAAATTTAAACGTATACAATTCCCAAATCAAAAAGAAACAGCAAGAAGTCGATAAAATTGATAAGGAAATTGAACGCTTGATTAGGGAGGCCATTGCGGAATCCAATAAAAAGGCAGGAAATTCTTCGACGTCTAAAGGGTATGCCTTAACGGCTGAAGCAAAAGCTTTAGCCGCAAATTTTGAATTGAATAAAGGTAAATTGCCTTGGCCCGTTGAAAAAGGGGTGGTCAAGTTGGGCTATGGCAAGCAACCCTCACCTATTGACAATACGGTAACCATTAACAGCAATGGTGTTAGGATTGCGACCGAAGAAGGAGCAAAAGTAAGAGCTGTTTTTGATGGGGAGGTCACAGGAATTATAATTTTAAAAAATGCCAACCCTGCCATCATCATAAGGCACGGCAATTATTTTACCATCTATAAAAATCTTTCTAAAATATTTGTGAAACAGGGCGATAAAGTAAGCACAAAACAAATTATTGGAGAAGTGTTTACCAATAAAAGCAATGGTGAAACCATGTTGGGTTTTGGGGTCAATAAAAATTCCAATACCGAAAATCCAGCCAATTGGATTTATGGGATGTAACATAGCGTTTAGTGAATATTTACAATTACATAGCCCCCTCTAACTTTTCTATAATGGTGTCCGTTACAATGGTAATACCGTTTCCCATGTACCCTTACAATTTTATAGTGATGTGAGGGAAGGGTTCTAATTACGGTTACCCCAGGTTGTACATCAAAAGTGGCAACGCAGGAGGACAAACTCATTAAGCAGGCAGCAAAAAATATTATGATGAATGTTTTCATGGCCTTTTAAGATTTGGTTTATATAAATAAGACCGTGAAAAAATTAAAAGGTTTAATTAAAAAAACAACGCCTTCAATTCGGTAGCTTCTTTGGGTTTCATTTTACCGGCCAGCACCAAACTCAATTGTTTACGCCGTAATGCCGCATTAAAACGCTCAATCTCCAAAGGGGTTTCAGGTTTTAGCTCCGGTACTTTTACAGGATTTCCGCAGTCATCAACAGCCACAAAAGTATAAATGGCTTCATTGGCTTTTTCTTTTTCACCAGACTCACGGTCTTCAATCCAAACATCCAAAAACACTTCCATGGAGGTTGTGAATGCTCTGGATACTTTAGCTTCAACGGTAACTACACTTCCCAAAGGAATGGACCTGTTAAAGGCCACATGATTAACAGAAGCCGTAACCGTAATGCGACGCGAATGGCGTCTTGCGGCAATACTGGCGGCCCTGTCCATTCTTGCCAAAAGTTCACCTCCAAATAAATTGTTCAGCGGATTGGTTTCACTTGGTAAAACCATATCGGTCAATATCGTTTTGGATTGGGATGGGGTTTTTGCTTGCATCATTCAAGGTTTAAATGAGGCACAAAGGTAAGATGCTTTTCAATTAAAAACTAAAGAAGAAAAAATTAGTTGAGGTCCTTAACCAGCAACCAAGCTTCTGGGTTGTTTTCACGCTTGATTTGTCGAAGGGCTTTAAGGGCTTCAATTCTATCGGTATAACTGGCATAGACCACCTCATGAAGGCCATATTTATTGATGCCAATTTTACGGGCTTTATACCCAAGAACCTGAAGTTGTTTTACCTTTTTATCTGAATTGGCCTCAATCCTGAATGCTCCGGCGACGATATGATAATTCCCACTTTGTTTTTCAATGTTCAAAGTTGCCGCAGGTAATGGATTGCTGATGACGAAAGTGGCTTCTTGAACTTTGGCGTCCAACTGTTGATTGGCCTCTTCTTGGGCCATTTGATTTTGGGCTTCAATCTGGTTGATGTAGTAATTTGAAGCTGTAAAACCTCCCAGGGTCAATGCGATTACGGCAATTGCTGCGTATTTTACATAGGGTCTTGACTTACGTTTTTCGGGAGTAATGGTTATTGGGATGACTTTTTCAATCGCTTCCACCTCTTTTTTGTAAACTTCTCTTGAAATGTCAGGAGACACAAATTGCGACAATCCAAAAGCATCGGTTAAATAATTGATATGGTACGAAGGTTCAAAATTAATTTTGCCCTCGGTGTTCAGTACCAATTCTCCAATAGTATTGAACGTGATGGTTTCCCCCTGTATTAAATAAGATTTAATGGTCTTTACATATTTTGCAATCTTTTGCACGGCAACTTCATAAGGGATTTTTTCAACTTCGGCAATGTAATTGGGCAATAGTCCATCGTTGTGCTGTAATTGTTCATTAAAAGACAACACTTTTTTTGGTGGATAAAATGAATTTGAAGACTCATCCAGTTTTGCCGATACTTGATGGGTCAAAAACGCACCAAATTCTGAAATGATCACACAGTCATATCGGTAGAGTAAATCGCTAATGTAGGTTTCCAGTTGCATGAAAACAAAGTTAAAAATTTTTACATGTCAATAAAATTTCTGTTTAACTAGTTATTAACAGTATAAAAATTCTTTATTTGCAGGTTTAAAATCAATAACATAAACATGACAGACCACGATTTAATTTATGTTTTGGCATTGCAGCATGTTCCTAAAATAGGGGATTTAACGGCTAAAAAATTGATCAACCACTGTGGTTCTGCAGAAGCGGTCTTAAATGAAAGAAAGCACAATTTATTAAAAATAGATGGTATTGGCTCTATAACAATAAATGAATTGTATGATACCAGGTTTTTAAGGGAAGCTGAAGAGGAATTACGGTTTATAAAAGAAAACCAAATTCGATGTCTTTATTTTACAGATGAGGATTATCCAGACAAATTAAAACATTGTATAGACGGGCCAATTTTGATCTTTCAAACGGGAAATGTCAACCTTAACAAACAACGGATTATAAGCATTGTTGGAACACGAAAAATTACCACAAACGGTGTCGCTTTTTGTGAAAAATTAGTGGAGCAACTTTCAGTTTATAATCCTGTAATCGTTTCGGGTTTTGCTTATGGCACGGACATCACTGCCCAAAAAACAGCTTTAAAGCATCATTTACAAACCATTGGCTGTTTGGCACATGGGTTTAACCAAATCTATCCGTCATCACATAAAAAATACGTTGCTGAGGTTGAAAAAAACGGTGGGTTTTTAACCGATTTTTGGAGCACCGATGTATTCGACAGAAATAATTTTTTAAAGCGTAACCGAATTATTGCAGGCTTAAGCGAAGCCACTATTGTGATTGAATCTGCCGAAAAAGGAGGAAGTTTGGTCACGGCTGATATTGCAAACTCTTATAATCGGGATGTTTTTGCAGTTCCAGGACGTGTTACAGATGCTCAAAGTACAGGATGCAATAATTTAATCAAATACCACAAGGCACACGTTTTGACCAATCCATTGGATGTCCCTTATATTTTGAACTGGAAATTGGAAGATGACAAAAAGCCAATAGTTCAAAAGCAGTTGTTTGTTGAATTGGGCGAAGACGAAAAAATGATTTATACCTATTTAAAGGCCAGTGAAAAACAGATGCTTGATGTGATAGCCATTGAATGTGGGATGCCCATTTTTAAGGTGGCGAGTATTTTACTCAATATGGAACTGAAGGGAGTTATACGACCGCTTCCCGGGAAATTGTTTGAGGTTATTTAATATCCAACTTTGCTTCTCACCCTTTTTAAAACGTCATCAGCTATCAATTTGGCTTTTTCGGCACCAATAGCCAAAGCACTGTCAATTTCATCAAGACGGTCCATATAGTAAGCATAGCGTTCTCTTGGTGTCGCAAACTTTTCAATGATGAGTTCAAATAAGGCTTGTTTTGCTTGTCCGTAACCATAACCCCCATTTTCGTAATTGGCTTTCATGGTTTCAACCTCATCTTTTGAAGCCAATAATTTATAAATGGCAAAACAATTGCAGGTTTTCCAATTTTTAGGGGCTTCCAGAGGAGTACTATCGGTTTGAATGGACATGATCTGCTTTCGAAGTTTTTTGTCATCCAAAAAAATGTCAATGATATTGCCTTTGCTTTTGCTCATTTTTTCGCCATCTGTTCCCGGTATTAGCATCATTTCTTCTTGTACATCAGCTTCAGGTATCACAAAAGTCTCCCCTAGTTTTGCATGGAAACGCGATGCCACATCACGTGTCATTTCAATATGCTGTAATTGGTCCTTTCCTACGGGAATAATATTGGCATCGTATAGCAAAATATCCGCCGCCATGAGCATGGGATAAGTAAACAAACCTGCATTGACATCTTCCAACCTATTGGCCTTATCCTTAAAGCTGTGTGCCAAAGTTAAACGTTGGTATGGATAAAAACAGCTTAAATACCAAGTCAGCTCGGTAACCTGGGGCACATCACTTTGTCTATAAAAAACCGTTTTTTCAATATCCAATCCAAAAGCCAACCAAGCTGCAGCAGTGGAATAGGTGTTATTGCGCAATTCTTGTGGATCTTTAATTTGGGTTAAGGCGTGCATATCTGCAATAAACAAAAACGAATCGTTGTCAATGTTTTTCGACATTTCAATTGCGGGCAAAATAGCGCCCAAGATATTTCCTAAATGAGGGGTTCCAGTACTTTGTATGCCAGTAAGTATTCTTGCCATGTTCACTTCCCGTGAAAACGGGAATCTTTATAAATTTAACTTAATCCGAAAAGGCAAAGGTAATTTTTTTAGCATAATACCTCAATTAATTTGAGTAGTTTTGAAGTTGATGAAGCTATTAAAATATCCATTCTGGATTTTATATCGCATTTGGTTCTACATTCTCGTGGCTTTACCTATATTGGCCTTGTTTCCCATCCTTGTCATTTCCATTTTAAGGGAATCATGGTATTCCTTCTTTTTTAAATTGGCACGTATATGGGCCAAATGTATTTTGATTGGCATGGGTTTCAATTATAAAATTGAAAGTGAGCAAATTCCAGAAAAATCCAAAAGCTATATGTTTATTGCCAACCATACCTCTATGGTGGATATCATGCTTATGTTGGCGTGTGTTAATAACCCTTTTGTGTTTGTGGGGAAGAAAGAACTGGCCAAAATCCCATTATTTGGATTCTTTTATAAACGTACCTGTATTTTAGTGGACCGAAGTTCAGAACGAAGTAGAAAAGGTGTTTTTTTAAGGGCCCAAAGGCGACTGCAGTCGGGCTTGAGCATTTGCATTTTTCCGGAAGGCGGCGTACCAGATCATCAAATTGTCTTGGATGAATTTAAGGACGGAGCCTTTAGACTGGCAATAAATCATCAAATACCTATTGTGCCAATAACTTTCGCCGATAACAAAAAGCGATTTTCATATCTGTTTTTTAGTGGAGGACCAGGAGAAATGCGGGTTAAAATCCATAGGTTTTTGTCTACTGAAGGATTGACCACTGAGGATACAAAGGCACTTAACCTTAAAGCAAGGGCCATTATTTTAAATCAGTTGATGAAATTCCATAAAACCTAAAAAGCCACCCTTGGCACAGGGCAGCTTTTTGGCGCTATTGCAAAGTGTGCAACAACTAATCTAACCAACTAAAACTTATAACTCAATCCCGTATAGATACCTATAAAATAAGGTTGAAAATCCCCGGAGGTGTCACGGAATGTATTAAATTGATATTTGAACGTAGGCTCAAGATTAAATTTTATCTTTTCGGAAACATTGTAATTCAATCCCAAACCAAAATTGGCACTATAACTGGTGCCATTGATATTTTTGGCTTCACCCAAAAGAGCCTTGTCACCATTAAGGGTGGTGTACACTTTGTTGTTGTCCAAGAAAAATGTGCTAAAACCACCAATAACGTTTAGCCCAAACTTTTTATTTAAAACAGCATATTCAAGTTCAATGGGCACCTCAATAAACCCGAACTCTTGATTCAATGTTGCATTGACACTTGAAACCACTATTTCGGGGGCACTGGAAAAACTCAAGTTCTGTGAACTTAAAATGGATGTATTTTGGGACTTAGCATTAAACTTGATGTTACTGTTACTTCTGGAGAACGAGCCAACTAAGGTCAACCCAGCACCCTGGGACACAATGACATCGTTGGTATTGTAGCCTAAATTAACTTTATTGATTCCAGTTCTTATTTTTAATTTTTCATTTATGGCATAGCTTCCGTTAATTCCATAACTCATATTGATTTCACCACTTTTGGAGTTGTCAATAAATTGGTCGTCAAGAGAAGACCCATTACCTAGTGAATTGAAATAAACAGGTGCCACATTTGTTGAAATGTTCCACCTGCTTAATTTCTCACCTTCTTCTTTTTCATCCGTATTGTTTACTTGAGCAATGGCCTCTTCTATTGATTGGGATTCCTTTTTAGAATGTTGTTCATTTAACTTTAAAATTTCTTCTTCACCTTGCAAATCGGCAACAGATGTTTTGGTGTCATTTTTGGGAGGACCAATCAAGACATCGGTCTCAGATTTTTTTTGACCGTTATCGATTTTATTTCGGTTAGGTTCAGGCAGATTTGAAGAATTTTTGGTATCATCAACTTTAGTGTTTGATGCCATTGTAACTTTATTTTTAGAATTTGTTAAAGCTTGATTGGTTATTGTGTTTGTTTTTTGAGCGTCTTTCCCTTTATTGAAATTGGTTTTTGTATTTGCAAGCGTTGTAGGGTTGTTTTCTGCTTGATTTCCAATAGTGTTGGAAGAAGAACCTGAAGCTGGATTCCCCTCAACAGTATCATCTAACACTACACGTTCTTCTTTGGTGTCATTTGAAATGGCATTTGTTTCTGATGAAGGATCAGAAGAATTGTCCTTAGCATCAGTATTTACAACAGGATTTTTTGTTGTATTATTTTCAGAATTGTCATTGAAAACCAAATTCCCAACGGTGAATAGCAAAGCCAAAATAGCGGCAATACCAGCCATTTGCCACCATAAAGGGATGACACGGCGCTTGCGTTTCTTTTGGTGAAGCTCACGTTCGATGGATTCCCAAACCGCATCATTAGGAGTCGCTTCAAAATCTTTGAGCTTTTCCTGAAAAAGGCGGTCTATATGTTTTTTATCACTCATTATAAGTTTGCGAGCTTAAGCTTGCCTTGTAATGTTCTATCTTTTCTTTTAAAATCATTCTTGCACGTGCAAGATTTGATTTGGAGGTTCCGGTTGAAATATTTAACATTTCTGCTATTTCTTTATGTGAATAATCGTCCAATGCATAAAGGTTAAAAACCAATCGGTAACGGTTTGGGAGTTCCTGAATGATTTTTAATAAAAAATCAATTTTAATGGAATCTTCATCAACTTCTATGGATTCGTCCTCTATTTGATGTTCATTCACAATATCAAAAACCCCAACACTTCTATAACGCTGCAACGCAGTGTTGATCGTAATTCGTTTCATCCAGCCTTCAAAAGAACCTATGTTTTTAAATTGTGAAATTTTTTTAAAAATGGTCACAAAAGCATCTTGCAGATTATCCTCTGCCTCGGCATAATTTCTCGAATACTTAAGGCAAATCGAAAACAATTTACTCGCAAAGAGTTTATATATTTGACCTTGAGCCTTAACATCGTTTTTTTTACATTCTTCTATGAGTTGCTCTAAACTCACATGGTATAGGTGTTAATTAATCATAAATATTTATTCCACTACGGGCACTTCAACTATATAATATAAATCATTTCCGTTATCATCTTCACCCTGCCAAAATTTAAACACATAAGTTCCATTACTGGTGACCATAAAATTAAATGTGGCATCCACCAATTCAACAGCTTGTGTACAAACTTGGTCTTCGTAAACCGTATTAATAACCGCTACAGTTCTTTGATTGAGTTCACTTACATAATAAAAGTCATTAAACACATAACAACTTGACGGTTTATTGTAAGATACGGTGATTGGATAAGTTTCACCAAGGGTAAATTCATCCGGAATGTCTACACTTTCTATAGGAAGAATTTCAAAATGATAATTTGGAGTGCCATCATCACCTAAAGTACAAGACGCAAATAAGCACAACAAAGCACAATAAACGATCCATTTTTTCATATAATATAAAGTTAATTTAAACACCTTTACAAGCTGTAGATGCAATGTCATTATAAAGGTTGCGTCAGAAAACAACATATCCCGAAAGAAATCGGGATATATTCAAAAGTTTAATCATTAAGTGAACTTGCCTTGGCCACTTTTCTGACCTTGGCTTCAAGTTCGTCCATCAGTTCAGGATTGTCCTTTAAAAGTGCTTTTACAGCATCCCGGCCTTGACCAAGTTTGGTGTCCTCATAACTGAACCATGACCCGCTTTTTTTGATAATTTCATTGTCTACTGCAATATCTATGACTTCTCCAACTTTGGAAATCCCTTCACCATACATAATATCAAATTCCGCAGTTTTAAAAGGCGGGGCTACTTTATTCTTCACCACTTTTACCCTCGTTTTATTCCCAGCAACACTTCCATCAGATTCTTTTATCTGCGTTGAACGCCTGATATCCAATCTTACCGAAGCATAGAATTTTAAGGCATTCCCTCCAGTTGTGGTTTCAGGGTTTCCAAACATAACACCTATTTTTTCGCGTAGTTGGTTAATGAAAATCACAGTACAATTGGTTTTGCTAATGGAGCCTGTTAATTTTCTTAAAGCCTGTGACATTAATCGTGCGTGCAGTCCCATTTTGGAGTCGCCCATTTCGCCTTCAATTTCGCTTTTGGGAGTCAATGCCGCAACAGAATCGATAACTACAATATCAATGGCGCCTGAACGAATTAAATTATCAGTTATTTCTAATGCCTGCTCCCCATTATCGGGTTGGGAAATAATGAGATTTTCCAAATCGACGCCTAATTTCTCTGCATAATGTCTATCAAACGCATGTTCCGCATCAATAAATGCTGCTATTCCACCAGCTTTTTGGGCTTCAGCAATGGCATGGAGCGTTAAGGTTGTTTTACCTGATGATTCTGGACCATAAATTTCAATCACTCTTCCCCTGGGATATCCGCCAACACCTAGTGCTATATCCAAACCCAAGGACCCTGACGAGATGGAATCAACATCAACCACGGCTTGGTCGCTCATTTTCATTACAGTTCCTTTACCATAGGCTTTGTCCAACTTATCCAACGTAAGTTTTAGTGCCTTTAATTTTGCCTCTTTTTCACTACTCATTTATATAAATTTTTCTTATTGAAATGTCAGCTAAAATACGACAACTTTTCATCTTTTCAATAGGATCACGCAACCTTTTTAAACTTTTTACATCTACAGGACATTAAGGGAGGATCTTGCTATGAAATTCTTTAAAAGGACCATTTTCAATATCGCTTTAGGTGTTTCAATTGCGGTAAATGTCAACGGCAATTGTAAAGCCGACGGAGGTTAGCTCGTTATTAAGTTTTTATGAATCAAACAAAAAAATTAATATTAACGAGTTAGTCTAAAAAAAAGCATTTCAGAAAGCCTGAAATGCTTTTTTATTTTACAACATACAATTCAGGTAAAATATTACCTTTGCCAAAATAATCTTTAACTCTTAAACATTGGTATAGCATGCAACTGTACAATAACTTAAGCGCTAAAGAAAGAGCAGAACTTATTGAACAAGCGGGAAAAGACCGTTTGACCATCTCTTTCTATAAATACGCCAAAATCGGTAATCCCGAAATTTTCAGAAACCACATGTTTTTAGCTTGGAACGCATTGGACGTTTTAGGTAGAATTTATGTTGCCCATGAAGGAATAAATGCTCAACTTTCAGTGCCAGCGGATAATTTCAATCAATTCAAAACACATTTAGACAGCATTACGTTTTTAGAAAACGTCCGATTAAACATCGCCTTAGAGCATGATAATTTTGCATTTTTGAAACTAAAAGTGAAAGTGCGAGATAAAATTGTAGCTGATGGATTGAATGATACCACTTTTGACGTCACCAACAAAGGTGTTCATGTAGATGCTGATATATTCAACCAATTAATTGAAGATCCAAACACCGTTTTGGTAGATATGCGCAACCATTACGAATCTGAGATAGGGCATTTCAAAAATGCCATAACACCTGACGTGGATACCTTTAGGGAATCACTTCCTATTATTGAAGAGGACCTGAAAGACCATAAAGAAGACAAAAACCTTGTGATGTATTGTACAGGCGGAATCCGTTGTGAAAAAGCCAGTGCGTATTACAAACACAAAGGCTTTAAACATGTGTATCAATTGGAAGGAGGCATCATTAATTACGTAAGACAGGTTGAAGCACAGGGTCTGGAAAACAAGTTTATAGGAAAAAACTTTGTATTTGATGAACGCCGTTCCGAACGTATTTCTGAAGATATTATAGCCCGTTGCCATCAATGTGGCAAACTGGCCGACACTCATACCAATTGCGCCAATGAAGCCTGCCATTTATTATTTATTCAATGTGATGAATGTAAAGCAAAAATGGAAAATTGTTGCTCAACGACCTGTATGGAGATCAACCGATTGCCTTATGAAGAACAAAAAGCGTTGCGAAAAGGTCAGGGCAACAGCAATGACATTTTCAAAAAAGGACGTGCGGAACATCTGCCCTATAAAAATGATTTAAGAAACATTTTTGAGATGCTTAAGCTAAATGGACAAGAACATGAATGACATGCAGAACATTGAATTAATGGCTCCTGCAGGAAATTTTGAGTCTTTGCAGGCAGCATTGGAT
>Ga0214471_10002769_pt1 | contig 13725 bp, 11 predicted proteins | sample RVTome_5_FD_207665 | JGI IMG/M metagenome (GOLD analysis project Ga0214471, IMG submission 207665) | Soil microbial communities from uranium-contaminated site in the Upper Colorado River Basin, Wyoming, United States - RVT142D155 | ecosystem: Environmental > Terrestrial > Soil > Contaminated >...
CGGATAGTCCAAAGATTTTCGTTCCAGATCCGCGCATCATTCTCGATCAGGATGGAATGCACGCCACGCGCCGTAAATTCACGGCACAGATAACCGGAGAGACGCCATCCTTTTTCGAACACCAGGTCGTAGGAGCTTGCAGAACGAGAGGCATAATTTCGCAGGGTCTTGAGATAGGACAGGTGTGACAGTGGGTTTAGTCCGCGGGCAGCAACATCGTCTATGGCGTGCTGATTTTCAGGTGCTGGCGATATTTCTTCGATGCGATAATTTTCAGGTGAAATCGATTCTGCAACATTGCGAAATGCCACAGTAACATCCACCCATTCGCTCAGCGCAGCGGCGGTGGCCAGAATATTGCGCGTCGACCCGGCTGTGCTCAGAAGGGTGTGGCCGGGCGCCGCAAAACATACGGACGGTCTCGATCTCACCTCGCCACGTCTCCGAGTAGCTGTCGGTAGAGTTTCTCGACGCCCGCGAGACAATCTTGCCAGTCATACTGCGCTGCCACGAGATCGCGGCCAGCCGCCCCGATTCGCCCTGCTTCCTGCGGTGACGCCATCAATCGATCGATTTGCGAAACGAATTGCGCGGCGTTCTCGGCAAATAATATGGTGTCGCCATCGGACACCCACAGCCCTTCGGCGCCGACGGCAGTCGATATGACGGGGCAAGCCATCGCCATTGCCTGCAATATTTTCAGGCGCGTCCCGCCGCCGGAACGTAATGGCACGACAAATGCCATGGCTTTATCGACGAAAGGGCGAATGTCCGGTACTTCTCCGGTCACCTCGACCCCCTCATTGCCTCCAAGGGTCTGAACCTTGTCGGTCGGCCTCGCCCCAACAATCTTAAAACTCAGATCCGGATGATTGCTTCTGATGGACGGAAAGATTTCCTTGACGAACCAGCAAACAGCATCCACGTTTGGCGGATAGTCCATCAGACCGGTGAATACGATTGAGGGCGGCTCATCCGATTCACTGCGGTGCGGCTGGAAGTATTCGAGGTCCACTCCGTTAGGCACGAGCTGTACCGGCCGATTTCCCGGGTTTTCCTCAATCCAGCCCACATCTTGCTCAGAGACCGCAATAACGCCATCGAATTCGCTCATTGCCCTACGCTCCCAGTGGGGAAACAGCAGTGAGTCTCCCAGCAAAACGAGGCGGCGAAAGCTCCAGGATGATAGTCGAAGCTCGCTTCGAAACCGTTGCGTTTCGATATTGTGTGTGGAAAGCACTTTTTTTGCTTTGCAAATCGGGCTGATCGCCTTGGCGTAGCGCGCAAAGAACGAAAGCTCAATCTGAATGATGTCGAATTTTTCCTGTGCGGTAATCGCCGATATGCGCCGTGCGAGTTTTTCGTTAAAATGAAAACACTCTATGAAACCGCGGCCGCTCATCAGTCCCTTCGCCATTCGCGCCAAGCGATGAGCTGCAGAGGATGGCAGGTGCTCGACCTCGATCCGCTCACACAAGTCACCGATCGCCTCGATATTCTGTATCTCGTCATCTGACCGTACATTGGCAAGCAGCGTTATCCGGTGCCTGGACGCCAAGAATCGCAATGTCTCCAGAATACGAATTCGGGCACCATCAAACGGAGGCCAGGGAAGCCAGGGACATATAAGGAGAATTCTTAGCATCGTCGTGAGTCGGTATCGCTTGTCACCGCATCAGCCCCGTGATCCGCGCCGGTATTCCTTAAAGCACTGTTCACCAAAACCGGGCCAGCTCAACTTGACTCCGTAGCCGTCTTTGTCGCCATTGTCGAGGAAGAGAATACAACACCGATTTGAATGGACCGCGTCCAGATCCATAGACCTCGTGCTTGGTCAGCGTGCTTGCAGACTCAAGACGGTGAATGCGCGCAGTGATCGTCCCTCGTGATTACTCGCTCACTGGCACCTGAGTTAGAGGTGCTTAGCTGTGATCCGATGGTCCCAAGGCCGATGGGAAGAACCTCCCACGTTGAGGTTCTCAATGCCGTAAATGACGTTGAGCCGGCAAATGGGGAGCACGGCTAACTCCGATATTGCAAGCGCCAGAAAGCTATTGCAGCGAAAGAGACGGTCGCGGGGTAGAGAATTTTTTATAAATACCTCATAATCTCAACAGGTTGCCAACCCTTTTTTTTGGTGAAGTGGGCCGGTTGCTCGCTTGATTGGAAGAGAACGGACCTTTATTCGCTATGGCACATGAAGACCTGTCTCGCGATCAGCAGGTAGAAGGATCATCCGATCGATCCTTCGGCTTGGTGTTCGCTGGCGTGTTTCTCCTGATCGCGGCCTGGCCGGTATGGAGCGGAGCAACGCCGCGTTGGTGGGCGGCCGGCGTAGCTGCGGTCTTTGCCGTAGTTGGCGTGATGAGACCGACCCTGTTGGCGGGGCTTAACCGGCTGTGGATCAAGCTCGGCGTCGTTCTCGGCAAATTGGTCAGCCCGATCGCGTTGGGCGTTCTTTTTTACGGCGTGTTCTTCCCGGTCGGCGTCTTGATGCGGCTTGCCGGGAAGGACCCGCTGCGCCTCAAGCGTGACGCTGACGCGGCTTCGTACTGGATCCCGCGGAAGCCACCGGGTCCTCCGCCCGATTCCATGACAAACCAATTCTAGGAAATCGCAATGGAAATGCTCAAAGAACTCTGGGCGTTTATGCGCATACGTAAGAAATACTGGCTGTGGCCGATCTTTCTGATGATGGCCTTGTTGGGCGGGTTGATCGTGCTCGCCCAGGGCTCGGCTGTCGCGCCCTTTATCTACACACTGTTCTGACGAGCAGGAGCTTGCGCATTCTCGGGATTTCTGCGTTCTATCACGACAGCGCGGCAGCGCTGATCGAGGATGGTCAAATTGTTGCCGCTGCTCAGGAAGAGCGTTTTTCGCGCAAGAAGCATGATGCCCGGTTTCCCGTCAATGCGATCCGCTATTGCTTGACCGAGCGCGGGACCGGCCTGGGCGGCGTGGACCACGTCGTGTTCTATGACAAGCCGTTCCTCAAGTTCGAACGCTTGGTCGAGACTTATCTGGCCTTTCCGCCCCACGGGTTCAAGTCGTTTCGCATGGCGATCCCGTTGTGGCTAAGGGAAAAACTGTTTCTAAAAGACTTGTTGAAAAAGGAACTGGGACGACTCGACGGGCACGACGGCTGGAACGAGCAATTGCTATTCAGCGAGCATCATCTCAGCCATGCGGCGAGTGCTTTCTTCCCATCGCCTTTTGACGAGGCGGTTGTCCTCACGATGGATGGCGTGGGGGAGTGGGCAACGACTTCGGCTGCGATCGGGAAGGGGAACACTCTTGAGGTGCACAAGGAAATCCACTTCCCGCATTCTCTAGGGTTCCTTTATTCGGCCTTCACCTATTACACCGGATTCAAGGTCAACTCCGGCGAGTACAAGGTGATGGGCTTGGCACCCTATGGTGAACCCAAATATAAGGACAAGATTCTCGAGCACCTGATCGACGTAAAGGCCGACGGTTCGTTCAGACTGGATCTGTCGTACTTCGACTACTGCACAGGCCTGACCATGACGAACAGCCGCTTCGACGATCTTTTTGGCGCCGCGCCGCGAAAGCCGGACCAGCTCCTTACCGATTTCCATATGGATCTGGCCGCCTCGATCCAGGCGGTGACCGATGAGGTGGTGCTTCGCTTGACGCGGTCGCTGCGCGAGGAAAGCGGAATCAGGAATCTGTGTCTGGCGGGCGGGGTTGCCCTTAACTGCGTGGCAAACGGCAAAGTCCTACGCGATGGATGCTTCGAGCAGATTTACATCCAGCCCGCCGCGGGCGACGCGGGCGGCGCCTTGGGCGCTGCGCTGGTCGGCTACCACATGCAGCTTGGTCAGACGCGGCGGGTGAACGGTGATGCCATGCGGGGTGCCTACCTCGGGCCGGCGTATTCGCAGCCGGAGATTGAATGGCGCCTGCAGAAGAGCGGCGCGCAGTTCGAGTTGCTGGAAGATACGGCACTCATCGCAACCTGCGCGGAGGACCTGGCCCAAGGGAAGGCGCTAGGCTGGTTTCAGGGGCGGATGGAGTTCGGCCCCCGCGCGCTAGGCAACCGCTCGATCCTCGGCGATCCGCGCTCGCCATCCATGCAGAAGACCCTCAACCTAAAGGTCAAGTACCGGGAGTCATTCCGGCCGTTTGCGCCATCGGTGCTGCGCGAACGCGTCGGCGACTGGTTCGAGATGGACTGTGATAGCCCTTACATGCTCCTGGTCGCCGATGTGTTCAGGTCCCGGCGCCGCGAAATGACGACCGAGGAGCAGAAGCTTTTTGGAATCGACAAACTCAACGTCCCCCGATCCGACATTCCTGCCGTTACGCACGTTGACTACTCAGCCCGCATTCAGACGGTGCATGAGGACACCAATCCACGCTACTACGCATTGCTGTCTGCATTCGAGCGTAAGACGGGCTGCCCGGTACTTGTAAACACGAGCTTTAACGTCAGAGGGGAGCCCATCGTGTGTACGCCGGAAGATGCTTTTCGCTGCTTCATGGGCACGGAACTGGATGTCCTTGCGGTCGGCAACTGTTATCTGCGCAAGGAAGACCAGGACCCGGCGTTGAAACAGAACTACGAGACGGCATTTGAGCTTGACTGACCCCGCACACCGCGCTCGCCGATTGCACGAGCGATAGGCAAATTGATCTCGCTTGCAACATCGTCGTGTTCACGCGCGCGCGGCTAACGCTCCGTCTCGACGATATCTTCGGCGAGCCTTGCAGCCTGTGCGAAACGAAGCGCTAGCCGGTGGTGATCGTGCTAAGGGAGCGGCTCGATCCGTTCGCTCCTGCCCGCACCATCAAGGAAGCCTACAAATGGCAGTTGTCGACCACGCCACAACAGGTGCAGGCATTTCTCTTGTCGACGCGTCGGATCGAGCGCTTCGGCCCGGCCTGCAGCACATACGAAAACTTCGATGTCTGCGTGCTGGACTAAGCGAGCGCCAACGCAAGCCCTCCTGTTTCGGTTCAAGGAAATAACCTATGCCGCAGCCCGATACCCCCAGTCTCGATCCGCGCGCCAAGCCAAAAGGCGGATTCACTGAATACCTGGCGATTGCGCGGCTCGACCACAGCACCAAGCACATCTTAATTGTGCCCGGCATCCTATTTGCGTACCTGCTGCGCGGCGTTCATACCGACGCCCTAGGTACGCAAGTTATCCTCGGCTTGGCCACGGCCGTGTGCATCGCGTCCGCCAATTATGTGATCAACGAATGGCTCGACCAGAACTTCGACAGGTTCCACCCTACCAAGTCTCAGCGCCCCGCGGTCCAACGGGAGTTGCTCGGCCGCTGGGTGCTGGTCGAGTGGCTGCTTTTCCTCACGGTCGGGCTTGGTTGCGCCTACGTGGCGAGCAAGACGATGCTGGGGGTCGCCTGCCTATTCGCGCTGCAAGGCGTGGTTTACAACGTCCGCCCACTGCGTACCAAGGACAAGGCCTACCTCGATGTCATCTCGGAGTCGGTCAACAACCCTCTGCGCCTGATGATTGGATGGGCGATGTTAGACGCGACGACGCTGCCGCCAGGGTCGATCATCTTGTCGTACTGGCTCGGCGGCGCGTTCCTGATGGCGGCGAAACGGATGTCGGAGTACCGTGAGATCAGTGCATCGCACGGTACGGAGTTGCTGCAGCGCTATCGCGCCAGCTTTGCGGGCTATACGGACACGTCCCTGAACGTGTCTTGCCTCGTCTACGCGATGCTGTCGAGCGTTTTCCTCGCGGTGTTTCTGCTGAAGTACCGCATCGAGTACATCGTGCTTATTCCGCTGATCGTCGCGTTGTTCGGCCACTACTTGGCATTGTCGATGCAGCCTGGCTCCTCTGCCCAGAAGCCCGAATTATTGTTCCGCGAACGCGGCCTAATCCTGCTTGTCCTCCTGCTCGCCGCGGGATTCGTGATCACAACCGTCATAGACATACCCGCCATCGAGTTCCTTAGCGCGCAGCGTTACATCGTCGTGCAATGATGCACTTGCGGCCGTTTCGCCCGGGCGACTGGCACGGAATCGAGCTGGTCACCTTCGACATCGACGGCACCCTCTACGACCAGCGCATGCTGCGGCTGCGCATGTCTCGCGATATGCTGCTCCACACGCTGCGCCGCTTCGACCTCGGCGTGCTTGCGGTTGTGCTTAACTACCGCCGCCTGCGCGAGCGTCTCGGTAACGAGGAAACCCACGCCTTCGAGCCGCGGCTGGTTGCATGCACGGCTGCTGCCACCGCACGCACCGAGGATCAGATCCGCGCAATCGTCGCGGAATGGATCGAGGATCGGCCGCTCGCCTACCTGGCGGACTGCCGCTACAGGGGTGTAGCCGAATTGTTTGCCGGCCTGCGGCGCCACGGCAAGATCGTCGGCGTTCTTTCCGATTACCCGGCTCCGACCAAGCTTGCGGCGATGGGACTGACCGCCGATTTCGTGGCGAGCGCCACCGACGAAGAGGTTGCAGTTCTCAAGCCGCACCCCCGTGGACTGGAGTGGCTAATGCAGCGCGCCGCCGTATCGCCCGCCGCGACTCTTATGATCGGCGACCGCGTGGAACGCGACGGCCTAGCCGCGCAGCGCGCGGGGACGCGCTGCCTGATTCGGTCGTCCCGGGCCAGGCGGGGCTGGCAAACATTCGCGGGCTTCAACGATCCCCTGTTCGCGCCGATGCTGTCGGACTGAGCTGCATGCGCGAGATTCTCGTCAAGTTCTCACGCTACTTCCTGACAGGCGGCGGTGCAGCGATCATCGATGCTGGGGGGTTCGCATTGCTCTATTGGTTCGGCCTCGCCACGCTGCCAGCAGCAGTGGCGAGCTTCGCATTGGCCGCGGTCGTCAACTTTCTTCTCACCGCGCGCTTTGTCTTCGGTCAGAGCGCTACCGGCCGCGGCTTCACGGTGTTCCTGCTTGCCGCGCTGCTAGGGTTGATGGTCAACGTCGGCGTGACGGTCGCTGCCGTCAAGCTGTTCGGCCTGCCTCCTGTTATCGCCAAGATCGTCGGCATCGGCACGGCCTTTTCGATCAATTTCCTGCTCAATCTGCTCGTCGTCTTTCGCAACAGAGACACAAATAGATGTTGCGGCGAAATTCTGCATCCGGAGGGCAAGCCCTCAAAGATCGGGCGAAGGCAGCAGGGCTGACGCAGTGGCAAATCCAAGATCCGAGATCAGGTTTTCAATACCGAGAATCAGCCACGCCACGGCGACGATGCCGAAAGGCTCTGGCCCCAGGAGCCTGGCGAGCACCACACCGATCAGCAATTGAGGAACGTTGCGGACTGCCGTGCCAAGGTAGTTCCATTTCAGGGCGTGGAGCCCGCGCGTCGCGAGGCTGCTGGATCTCGATCCGTTCAGGGGCGTCAACGGTTCAAAATCTGTAGCATCGGGCCGCACACGTTGCGCGCCGCAGCGAGCGGGCGCGTATACGCGGCACCGTGCTACCTGGGAGCCGAATCAATGGGCGCGACAGTCCGCGACGCACGTTCGGTGCGGCTCCAATACCATGACAACGGGATCGCTGCGAAGATAGCCATAAGCGGTAGGACGGGAACGTGATACCTTGCCAAAGCGATAATCAACAAGTGCGGAAGCATGAGCGCCACCAACCCGACGATCAGGATGACGCTGGTGCTCCTCCTGTCCCGAGACGGATCCCGAAGTGCCTGGTAGACTCCTATCAACATCAAAAGGAGCAGCGGAAGGGTTAGCACGACGTTCAGCAGGGTGGCTTTCGGGGTCCGTCCCTGGAACCAAAAACCCAATGCGTTGTGCGTAACTGCTTTCAGGATGAGAGTTGGATTATCCCGATACTCCTGCAAGCCGCGGCGGCGTAGCTCTCTGTAAAAACGCAGCTCGTCGGCGGGTGTATAGAACTGCGGAAAGAACCCGGGCTTCACTTTGAGACTCAACTCTTGAGCGATCCGCAATTGCTCGGCCGCCGCATCGATCAGCACATCGAATGCCTTGCGATCGCTATGCTGGTGCTTGACTAAGTGCACGCCCTGGAAGAGCGCCAGACCGCCCGACGTCATGGTCGGAACGAACTCTCCTGAAATTTGGTAGTTACGCGCGATCCAGGGAGTCATCACGACCGCCGCGCAGATCCCGGCAGCCACCACCTTCCCAAGAGTCTGCGGCAGCGATTCGCCACGCGGACCGACGACGGCAAGCCGAATCAACAAGATTAGCGGCAAGAACAGCGCGGTGGAACTTTTCAACAGCATCGTCGCACCGACAACCACCCCTAATGCAATGTAGTCACGATAACGATCTCGCTCGAGCGCACGAACCGCGAGCCAGACACACCCGGTATACGCGAGCATCAGCGTGCTCTCGATGCCTCCGCGGGTCTCGGCCACTAGAGTCCCCGGGTGGAAGAGGACGATCACGCAGGCGAGGATGGCCGCCGATCGAGCGACAACCAGCTTTCGCGCAAGATCGAATGCGAGGAGGCCCGTCGCGAAGCTCATCAATAACTGAACGAACTGGACGACTGCGAGATTCTTGCCGAACAAGAAGAACAGCCCCGCAAGCAGCAAAGGGAACCCCGGTTCCCGCAGCATGGTGAGGGTAGTCTCGGGGAAGACACGATATCCGTGCCCGTTCAAAAGGTTCGAAGCTATCAGATCGTACTGGTCATAGAATTGCAGTGCTTGATAGGCCTCACCGAGTGATCCAAGCAGCCATGGAAAGAGCACCAAAGAAAGCGCCACTTTGGCAATGACCCCAATGAAGATCCAGCCTGCTATTCGGATGTCGACCCGGAAGAAACGCGCCTCACTGTCTAGCATGGGGGAATAAGCGAAGCGATAAGCGATAGGCAAATCGATCTCACCCGATTCGCGCCTCTGAGCGCTCGCCCCGGTGGTGAGTCGATCAGGGAGCTTCCGGTGTTTGTGCGTGGGGGCATTCTGCCAGTCTGCTCGCCGGATTCGCAACACCAGTTCCGTCAATCGGCCAGAATCCTGGCTGGCGCGATGCAACGGTAGAGGGCGAGGGCCAAGGCTTGCAAGCCTGGCCCTCGCGCTGCGCTACACGATGTCGGGCACTGCGTGGTAGGTGAGAGAAATGACGGCGTTCCCCGGCCACTCAGAGGCCGGCGCGGGCGGGCCTGGCCCGGCGGCCTCGGGTGCTTAGCGCCCGAGGCGCTCGAGAATGCGCCGCACGACGCCCGGATCGTCGATCAGCGCGATCACGCGCATCGGGGCCTTGCACTTGAGGCACTCCAAGGGGTCGGCTTCATCAGAAAAAAACGTGATCGAGCACCAGTTGCTTGAACGCGGTCGCCTCGAGCGTGCCGCGCGGCAGGCGATCGGCCCGCGAGCTGATCACCAGCGGGCCGTGCTGCAAGTCGTCGGTCGGGCGGCCGTGCGAGCCCTTGACCAGCGCGGTGTCCTTGAGAGAGATCACGTCGAGCAGCGTGCGCAGGCCAAGCTTGCGCTTCGCCAGGCGCCAGCCGGTCGCTAGCATCGGCAAGCGGATTTCCGGATCGACGAACAGCTCGAGCGGGTCGTAGCCGGGCTTGCGATGGATGTCGACGGTGCGCGCGAAATCCGGCGCGACGCGGTCATCCAGCCAGTAGTAGTAGCTGAACCAGCGATCGGGTCTGGAGATCGCGACCAACTCCCCCGAGCGCTCATGATCGAGGCCGACTTCACGCTTGCCGCGTTTGTCGAGCACGCGCTCGACGCCGTCGAGTTTTTCGATCAGCTCGCGCACCTCGTTAACGCGGTTGCGGTCGTTCACGTAGACGTGCGCGATCTGGTGGTCGGCGAGCGCAAAGGCGGCGCTCGCGCCGGTATCCAGGATCTCGCGGCCGAACTCCTCGGGGCGCACCGCGATCAGCCCGGCCCTGCGCAGTGCGCGATTGATGTGCACCGCGTCGCTCACCGGCGTGATGCCGTACTCCGACACTACGATCACCTCGCGGCCGCTCGAGACTGCAAAGTCGATCAGCGTGCCGCAGACCGCGTCGAGCTCCTTCAGGTCGCGCCGGATGCGCGGATGGGAAGGATCGGGTCCGAGGCGCTGCAGGTTGTAGTCGAGGTGCGGCAGGTAGGCGAGCGTGAGGGTGGGGTTGCGCGACTGCATCACGTGCAGCGTCGCCCTGGCGATCCACTCGCTCGAGCTGATGTCGGTGAGCGGCCCCCAGAACTTGAACAGCGGGAACTGGCCGAGCCTGGCGTCAAGCTCGTCGTGCAGCGCATGGGGGTGCGCGTAATGGTCGGGAATCTTGCGGCCGTCGGCCGGATACATCGGACGCGGGGTGGCGCTCCAGTCCGCGCTCGAGTACATGTTGTACCACCAGAACATCTTGGCGCAGGTGAAAGCCGGGTTGCGCGTCTTGCCAGCGTCCCAGATTTTCTCGCCGGCAATGAGGCGGTTCGACTGCCGCCACAGCCAGATCTCCGACAGGTCGCGGAAATACCAGCCGTTCGCCACAGCGCCGTGGCCGCTCGGCATGAGCCCGGTTAGAAGGGTCGACTGCACGGTGCAAGTCACCGCCGGCGTCACCGTGCGCAGCGGCCGCAGGGCGCCGCGTTCGGCAAGACGCTTGAGGCTCGGGGTGTGCTCGCCGACCAGGGCGGGCGACAGCCCGACGGCGAGGATCACGAGGGTCGGATTCATGAGGGTCGGCGTTTCGGCGCGGGTGCGGCGGTGCGCGCGCATCGATTCGCCATGCGAGGCGAACCGGTGCGCGGAACAGCCGTAAAATAACAGACTCGGGCAACTGCCCGATGGAGACTCCATGAGCGACGCCGCTAGAATCTTGCTGCGCGGGTGGCTGCTTCGTCAGCTCGGCAAGGAGCAAAGCGCCTGGCTCGATGCGCAGATCGCCGCGCTTGAGCAGGACCCTGCAGACGCGACGCTCGACATCGCGCTCGGCATGGCGCCGAGGCGCCTGGGCAAGGCCGACCTCATGGTCGCCGACGCCGACCTCGCTGCTGCCGGCAAGGCCGTCCCCGGCTGGGACCCGCGCGGCTGGACCGTGACTGATGCGGCGCGCATCCTGCTCCTTAGCGGCTTGCCGAACAGGGAAAAGCCTTTCGCGGAGCGCTTCCGCTCGCTTTGCCGTACGGCCGACGTGGCCGAGCTGATCACCCTTTACCGCGGCCTGCCGCTGTACCCGGATCTCGCCGCGCTCGAGGAGCAGGTGGGCGAGGGCCTGCGCAGCAACATGCGCGCGGTGTTCGAGGCGATCGCGCACAACAACCCCTATCCCAAGGCGCACTTCGATAACCACCGCTGGAACCATATGGTTTTAAAGGCTCTTTTCATCGGCAGCCCACTCGCGCCGATCCAGGGGCTAGACGAGCGCGCGAACCCCGAGCTCGCCCGCATCATGTGCGACTTCGCCCACGAGCGCTGGGCGGCCGACCGCCCGGTGCCGTTCGAGATCTGGCGCTGCGTCGGGCCGTTCGCCGAGGGCCAGGCGATCACCGACCTGGCGCGCGTGCTCTCGAGCGGGGAGCAAATCGAGCGTCAGGCCGCCGCACTTGCCCTCTCGGCCTCTCCGGATCGCACGGCGGCCAAGCTTTTACAGAATTTTCCAGCTCTGGCAGGAAATATTTCACGCAAAGAACTCACTTGGGCGACGCTTCGATAAGCGTTAAAAATCGTCAAACGCGTAGCGATCTTCAGTCAATAGAACCGAATAGAGGGCTTTCCAATGATGCTGATCGACCCGCATGCGCACATGATCTCCCGCACTACGGATGACTACGAAGCCATGGCCGCTTCGGGGGTGGTCGCCGTCATCGAGCCGGCATTCTGGATCGGCCAGCCGCGCACCAACGTCGGCTCATACCTCGACTACCTGTCCTCGATTGTCGGCTTCGAGCGCTTCCGGGCGGGCCAGTTCGGCATCCGTCACTACTGCACCATCGGCCTCAATTCGAAGGAAGCCAACAACGAGGAGCTGGCTGAGGGGGTGATGGGGCTCATTCCGCGCTTCGCCCTCAAGGAGGGGGTGGTGGCGATCGGCGAGATCGGCTACGACGAGCAATCTTCGTTGGAGGACAAGTACTTCCGGCTGCAGCTGGAGCTCGCCAAGAAGCTCGACCTGCCGGTCATGATCCACACCCCACACCGCGACAAGAAGCGCGGCACCACGCGCTCGATGGACGTGTGCGACGAGCACGGCCTCGATCCGACTAAGGTGGTGGTCGACCACAACAACGAGGAAACCGTGAAGGAGACGCTCGATCGCGGCTACTGGGCGGCGTTCTCGATTTACCCCAGCACCAAGATGGGGACCACGCGCATGGTCGAGATCATGCGCCAGTACGGCGCCAGGCAGATCATCGTCGACTCCGCCTGCGACTGGGGAATCTCCGAACCCCTGGGTGTCGCGAAGACCGCCAAGCTCGCGCTGCAGCAGGGAATACCCGAGGAGCAGGTGCGGCTTGCCTGCTACCAGAACGCGCTCGACGCCTACGGGCAAAGCGGCCAGATGAAGGAAGACGACTGGCTCAACCCGGTGGCGATCGATCAGCGCACGGTCTACGAAGGCAACTCGATCCTGCGCGGCGGCCGCGAGGCCCGCGTCGAGGAGGCGCCCAAGAGCCGGCGCACGATGGACGATCTGATCGTCAAATAGCGGACGATCGGATTAATCGATAGCGCTGTAACGCCCGCAACGTCGACCGCACTGCAGCAAAGGCGCTCTATCAGTCGTCGCGATTTCGCAGTGCGAACACCGGGTCCACGATAAGGTTTCACACCCGCGAACGCTGGTCGTATACTGATATTTCTCACTACCCGGGGAACGTAGCACCACCCGGGCAGGGGCTGCCGGCAATCCAGAACCTGAGTCGCGGTATCGCTTTCAGGGCGGTCGTGCGCCGCATTAACGCCGAACCGGCTGTACGTATAGTTGCGTGCAACGCCTATTTCTGGAGGATCCACAATGAAGCTCACTAAAATCGGCGGGGCGTTATCCGCCGCGTTGCTGCTTGCCATCGCTGGCGGGCCGGCAATCGCCGCGGCCCCGAAAATCAAGCTCGAGCCGCTCGTTTCCGGGATCAATACGCCGCTCGCCATGGTTCAGCCTGCGGGCGACAACCGCATGTTCATCCTCGAGCAGTTCGGCCGCGTGCGCATTCTGGATGGCGGCAAGCTTCTCCCGACGCCGTTTCTCGACGTGCGCAGCAAGATCCCGGCCCTGCACCACGACTTCGACGAGCGCGGCCTGCTCGGCATCGCGTTCCATCCGAAGTTCAAGGACAATGGCAAGTTCTACGTCGCCTACAGCGCGCACCTCGATTTCGGCGCGGATCTGGGACAGATGCTGTGGTACTCGCACAGCAACGTGGTCGAGGAGTACACGGTCTCGAAGGGCGATCCGAACTCCGCCGATCCGAGCAGCGCGCGTCGCATCCACTCCGAGCCCTGGCCGCAGTTCAACCACAACGGCCACTGGATCGGCTTCGGGCCGGACGGCATGCTGTACATCTCGATGGGCGACGGCGGCTACGCCAACGACTGGGGCATCGGCCACAACGTCACCATGGGCAACGGGCAGGACCTTTCGATCCAGCTTGGCAAGATGCTGCGCATCGACGTCGATTCGCGCACCGACGGCAAGCCCTACGGAATTCCGTCCGACAACCCGTTCGTCGGCAACAAGAATGCCAAACCCGAGATCTGGGCCTACGGTCTGCGCAACCCGTGGCGCTGCTCCTTCGATACCGGCAGCGGTCAGCTTTTCTGCGGCGACGTGC
>Ga0214471_10002770_pt1 | contig 13725 bp, 12 predicted proteins | sample RVTome_5_FD_207665 | JGI IMG/M metagenome (GOLD analysis project Ga0214471, IMG submission 207665) | Soil microbial communities from uranium-contaminated site in the Upper Colorado River Basin, Wyoming, United States - RVT142D155 | ecosystem: Environmental > Terrestrial > Soil > Contaminated >...
GCGAACGCACGGATCATGCGAACGACGTCGTCGTAGCCGACGCTCAACCTTCACCTCCTCCGGAGTCGGGGTGCGAGCCCCGAACGGCCCGCACCCCGTCACCCGTCACCCTCAGACGCCCCAGCGCAGGCCCGGCGTCTTCACCGGCGCGTCCCACAGTCGAGTGAACTCGTCCGACAGCTTGAGCAACGTGATCGAGCACCCCGCCATCTCGAGCGAGGTGATGTACGAGCCGATCAGGTTCCGGCCGACCGTGACCCCGCGGCCCTTCAGGAACTTCGCGAGCTCGTTGAACACCACGTAGAGCTCGATCAGCGGTGTCCCGCCCATCCCGTTGACGAACGCCAGGACGCTGTCGCCCTTCTTGTACGGCAGGTCGTCGACGATCGCCGTCGCCATCTGCTCCACGATCGCCGAGACGGGCTTGAGCTTCGTCCGCTCACGCCCGGGCTCGCCGTGGATCCCGATGCCGATCTCGATCTCGTCGTCGCCGAGCTCGAACGTCGGCTTGCCGGCGGCCGGGACCGTGCACGAGGTCAGCGCCATACCCATGCTGCGGGCGTTCGTGTTGACCTCGCGGCAGATGTCGGCGACCTCCTTCAGCGGCCTGCCCTCCTCGGCAGCCGCTCCGGCGATCTTCTCGAGGAGGACCGTCGCCCCGACACCACGTCGTCCGGCCGTGTAGAGCGAGTCCTGCACCGCCACGTCGTCGTCGACCAGCACGGACTCGACGTCGATGCCCTCCGAGCGGCAGAGCTCTGCCGCCATCTCGAAGTTCATCACGTCGCCCGTGTAGTTCTTGACGATGTGGATGACACCCGCGCCGCCGTTCACGGCCTTGGTCGCCGCCTCCATCTGGTCCGGTGTCGGCGATGTGAAGACCTCTCCGGGACACGCCGCGTCGAGCATCCCCGCCCCGACGAACCCGCCGTGCATCGGCTCGTGCCCCGAGCCGCCGCCCGATACCAACGACACCTTCCCCTGAACCGGTGCGTCCGCGCGGACGATGTAGTACGGGTCGTAGAAGACTTTGATCAGGTCCGCGTGCGCCTGCTCCATCCCCTGGAGCGCTTCCCGGACGACATCCTCCGGCTTGTTGATGAGTTTCTTCATGATCCTCGCGTCACCTCCTCATAGCATCGATCCGGCGGAGGCCTACAGGTCGAACACGGCCTTGCCGACGATCGCACCAACCACGCCGCCGATGATGGGGCCAACCACCGGAACCCACGAATACGCCCAGTCCGAGTCGCCCTTGCCCGCGATCGGCAGGATGAAATGCATGATCCGTGGGCCGAGGTCCCTCGCGGGGTTGATCGCGTAACCCGTTGGCCCGCCGAGTGACATGCCGATGACCACGACGAGCAGCGCGACCGCGAATGCGCCGCCGATCGCCTCGTTTGCAGGAGCGAGCGCCAAGATGCCGAACACAAGGATGAAGGTGCCGATGATCTCCGTGATCAGGTTCGCGGCCGTATTCCGGATGGCCGGACCCGTCGAGAAGACGGCCAGCTTCAGCCCGGGATCGTCGGTCTGCTCCCAGTGCGGCAGGTACGCGAGCCAGACCAGTAGCGCTCCGATCGCGGCGCCGATGAACTGCCCGGCGATCAACGTGGGGACGTCACCCCAGGCCACGCCGCTCGTCGACTCGCCCATCGCTGCGAGCCCGATCGAGACGGCGGGATTGATGTGTCCAAGGCCGTCGGGTACAGCCGCTGCCGCGAGCACTCCCATGTAGACGCCGAGACCCCACGCGAAGGTGATGACGACCCAGCCGGCGTTCTGTGCCTTCGACTTGTTGAGCAGCACGCCGGCCACGACCCCGTCGCCGAACAAGATCAAGACGGCGGTCCCGACAATCTCGCCGAGAAACATCTCTCGGATCACCTCCCTCCGTGCCCGCACGGGCACGCCCGGACAAGGAGACTCCCGTTCGGCGCTGCGCGTCAAATCAGAGGATGACCGTGATGGGGATGGAATCTCCGCGCTTCGTTCGGTATCGTCGAACGATCGGGTTCCGCCGGGCACAAGGGGTCGAGTGGGCGATCTGAACCAGCTTGACGGGGGGTTCGTGCTTCGCTGGATGCGCGAGATGGCGGGGGACATCCACGACGAGCGCGACTTCCTTACCCAGCTCGATGCCGCCATCGGCGACGCCGACCACGGCATCAACATGGACCGCGGCTTCGCGGCGGCGCTCGCGAAGCTCGAGGCCGAGCCCGATGGTCCACCCGGAGACCTGCTCGAGGCGGTGGGGACGACGCTCGTGCTCTCGGTGGGAGGCGCTGCCGGCCCGCTCTACGGGTCGGCGATCCGACAGATGGGGCGGGCGCTCGACGGCGCGAAGACGTTCGACGCGGAGGCGCTCCTCGTCCTGCTCCGGGCGGCCCTGGACGAGGTCCAGCGACTCGGCGCCGCACAGGTGGGCGACAAGACGATCGTCGATGCCCTCTCGCCGGCCATCGAGGCATACGAGCGGGGCCTGCGATCTGGGGACGACCTCGTCGGCGCCACGAGCCGGGCCCACGCCGCGGCCGAGGAGGGGATGCGCGCGACGGTCCCTCTTCAGGCGAGCAAGGGGAGGGCCTCGTATCTCGGGGCGCGCAGCGTCGGTCATCAGGACCCGGGTGCGACCTCGACGACCATGTTCTTCGCGGCCCTGGAGCGGACGGCGGCCTGGGAGGCGGGGCCGTGATCCAGTCGGTGCGCCGCGCGGCGTCGATCCTTCGAGAGCTCGGCTCCGGACAGCCGCGTCTCGGCATCACCGAACTCGCGGATCGGCTCGGGCTCGCGAAGGCCACGGTGTACGGGCTCATCCGCGCGCTCGAGGAGGACGAGCTCGTCGAGCGGGACGCGGAAACGGGCAAGTACCGGCTCGGACCGGCCCTGTTGCAGCTCGGGAACGCGTTCCTGGACGGGCACGAGCTGCGGGCGCGCTCGCTGCTTTGGGCGGACTCGCTCGCGACGCGGACGTCGGAGGCCGTTCGCGTCGGTGTGCCGAACCGGTGGAACATCCTGATCGTCCATCACGTGTTCCGCCCGGACAACTCCGTGCAGATCCTGGAGGTGGGGGCCGCGATCCCGTGGCACGCGTCGGCGCTCGGGAAGGCGACGGCCGCGTACCGCAACGAAGCGTCCATCGGCGAGCTGCTCGCCGGCCCGCTTCCGAGATTGACCGGCCAGACGATCGTCGAGCCCGAGGACCTGCGCCGGGCGCTCGAGTCGATCAGGACCGAGGGCTACGCCGTCGAGGACCAGGAGGCGGTGATCGGTGAGGCGGAGCTCGCGGCGCCGGTCACCGATCACGACGGCTACGCGGTCGGAGCGATCGGTGTCGTGGGTCCGGTCGAGCGCCTCCTTCCCGAGGGGATGGTCCGCGAGGACGTGCTGGCTGCGGTGAAGGAGGTCGCGCGCGGGCTCTCGCGCGACCTCGGCGGCGTCCGCCGCTTCGCCAATCACCGCTGAGCCCCAGGCCTCTCGCGCATCGCGAGTTCGGGTCCTTGTGGGGGCACCCGCCGCACCGTAACGTCGGCGCGTGTTCGGGGATGCCCGCCGGGCGGTCGTCGTGGGAGGGATCGCGCTGTTCGCGCTCGGACTCCTCATCGGGTTCCTGATCGGCAGATCCGGCGACGACGAGGTGGTGACCGAGCCCTCACCGCAGCCCAGCGCGACGACGTCGCCCGATCCGACCGTCACGACCTCGCCACCGGTGGTCACGCCGTCGCCGGGACAGGAGCCGGCGATCACGACCGAGGGCCGGGTGCTCCTCGAGGGGGATCGGCCGGTCGTCGCCGTCGCGGCCGGGGGGCCGTGCGAGTCCCTCGTGAGCCCCGGCCTGCTCGGGGAGTGCGGCGAGGTGCCGGTCTCGGGGACCAGGGTCGTGTGGGTTGTGCAGCGCGACACGACGGCGGACGGTTCCAGCGCCTTCACGGCTCGCGTGTTCACCTTCGTCCCCGACGCCGGAGGCTGGGTGGAGTGGCTGCAGGCGAGCGATCCCGCCGGCGAGCGCTGGAGCGACGTGAACGTGCTTCCGGCCGACCTCACCGGGGACGGCGTGCCCGAGCTCCTGGTCGGATTCCGCGAGGTCGACGAGCGACTCACGCTCGAGTACGACATCGTCGGCTACGACCAGAACGGTATCCCGCAGGTCATCGCGCACCCGAGCGACGCCGCCCGCGGCTCGGTGGTCGCGGCGGGTGGCCAGATCCTCGAGTACGCGGCCCAGTACCCGAACGACGAGCCCGCCTGCTGCCCGCCGTCGTTCCTGCGACGGACGATCGCGTTCGAGCAGGGCTTCTTCCGCGTGATCGCGACCGAGACGGTGCTACCGAACGCCGTTCCGGCCTCGCAGCTGTAGGGCGCGCTCAAGTAGCGAAGCGGTAGCGCCCACATCAGGCTTCGCGCAGGCGAAGCCTGATGTAGATAGATACGCTGCGCGGATGCTCGGTGAGCGCCGTTTCGTGACGGTCGACGATTACGAGCCGGTCGCCCGCGAGCTCCTTCCGCCCGACGTCTACGGCTACTTCGCCGGCGGTGCCGGGGACGAATGGACGCTCGCGGAGAACCGTCGGGCGTTCGACCGATGGGTGATCCGCCCTCGGATGCTGACCGGCGCGTTCCCGCCGGATCCTTTCACCGAGATCCTCGGCACGCGGGTCGCCTTCCCTTTGCTCGTCGCCCCGTGGGCCTACCAGCGCAAGGCGCACCCCGAAGGCGAGCCGGCCACCGCGCGCGCCACGGCCCGAGCGGGAACGATCATGGCGGTCTCGACCACTGCGATGGACCTGCTCGAGGAGATCGCGGCCGCGTCCGAGTTCACGAAGTGGTGGCAGCTCTATGTCTTCACCGACCGCGGCCTCACCGAGGAGATGCTCCACCGGGTCCACGCAGCCGGGTACGGGGCTCTGTGCTTCACCGCGGACTTCCCGGTCGGCGGACTTCGGCATCGCGACACGAGGAGCGGATTCGACATGCCGCAGGGACTGCCGGATGACGACCAGGTCTACGATCCCGCGATCACGTGGGACGACCTCGCTTGGATCCGTGAGCGCGCACCGCTCCCGCTGTTGGTGAAAGGAGTCATGACCGCCGAGGATGCGGTGCTCGCCATGGAGCACGGCGCCGACGGCATCGTCGTGTCGAACCATGGCGGCCGTCAGCTCGACGGGGTCGCCGCGGGGATCACGGTGCTGCCCGAGGTCGTCCAGGCGGTCGGAGGGCGCATCCCGGTGATCGTCGACGGCGGCGTCCGACGTGGGACGGACATCTTCAAGGCGATCGCCCTCGGCGCGTCCGCCGTCATGACGGCCCGGCCGGTGTGTTGGGGTCTCGCCGTGAACGGGGAGGAAGGCGTCGTCGATGTGCTGGGCATCCTCCGTGCCGAGTTCGAGAACGCCATGACCCTCGCGGGCGTGAAGACCGTCGGTGAGATCACGAGAGCGTTCGTGACCGAAGCATGAAAGGAGCCGGCCCGAAAGCCGGCCCCTTCACGAACCCCGTCGATCAGAAGTCTGGGTTGTACTGCCCTCCGCCGCGACCGAAGTTGCACGTGTCCTTTTCGTTATCGAAAAGGGTGTTGTTGTTCGCCCGGACACCATCGGCGTCGAAGTACAGGATGCCGCACGCCGTGAAGGTCTCCGGCGTGTAGTCGTTGCCGCTCACGACGTTGTTCCTGACGATCGCGGTGGCGCCGAAGCCGACCTGGATCCCGTTCTGCGCCGAGAACGGAACACCCACGGGGCCCCATCCCGTGACCGTGTTGCCGGCGATCTTCGCCGCGACGGAGCCGTTCGCCACGATGCCGCCCTTGATGTAGCCGATGACGGTGTTGCCGGTGATGAGGACCTCCACGTCGGTGCCGGTGGAGTCGAACGGACCGTTCCGTGCCTCGATCGCGTTGCCCTCCTGGCACCCGCTCTTGCCGTCCGGTCCCTGGCCGATGTCGACGACGTTGTTCGTCACCTCGCCGCCCGTTCCCTGCAGGAGGATCCCTCGCAGACGGGTGTCGGGATCCGGGGGATCGCACACGTCCGCCAAGGTGTCGGCGTCCACCGTGAGGTTCCGGATCGCGATCCATGACGCGCCGTCTTCGTTCCGGATCACCGCGCCGAGGAATTGGCCGCCCGGCGGATCCACGCCGAACAGCGTGGATCCGTTGCCCTCGACCGTGTACCCGTCGGGCACGAGGAACGAGTGGTCGACGGTGCAGTCCGCGAGGAACGTCATCGTCTTCGTCGCGGGGTCCTCGTCGATCAGGCAGCCGTCAACCGTGACGTCGTACTCGGTCGTTTCCGACGACGTGTTGCGGACCCCGTCCTCCGCGTTCACGGTGAACGAGAAGTGGCCGGCGACGTCGGTGTCGATCTTCTCGCCGTCGGCGACGGGCCCAGAGCACACGGCCACGCCGGAGGGATCGGTGCACTCGTAATCGGCGACCACCGTCGAACGCCGCTCGTACGTCGCTCCGTCCGCGGGTGTGGTGATCGTGATGTCGGGTCCGGTGGTGTCGACCACGGACGGACACGCGCCGCCGAGGTCCGCGGTATCCAGCCAGGGAGTGAAGTCGATGTCTCCCTCGGTGCCGGAGGCACCGGGACCGGTTGAGTCACCCCACCAGTTGCACTCCGCGTCGAGGGTCGGGAGACCGGCGTTGTTGTGCACGGTCCCGTCGGGTCCGGTGTACCCCGTGATCGAGTTCCGGTTGAGGTGGATATCGAAGGGATCGCCGGCACCCGTGTCGTTGCTGGCGCGATAGGCGCGCCCGTCGCCGTCCATCAGGACGTTCTTCAAGATCGTCAAGCCGCTGCTGCCTTCGAAGATGCGGAGATCGGCCGTGGCAACGCCGGTCGATCCGATGAAGAGGTTCCTCTCGATGGTGGAACTCGTGAGGTTGAAGGCGTAGAGACCGCGCCCATTGCCGGCGAACGTGTTGCGGAAGATGGTGACGTCCGTCGCAGGCGCCACCGCGCTCGTCGAAGAGAAACCGATCCCCTGGCCGGCGTGGCCTTCGAAGATGTTCCCTTCGATGAGCACGTTCGTGACGGTCCCGCCGGCGATGAACTGGTCGGTGTAGATGCCGTGACCGCTCGATGCACCGGGGTTGTCGTTGTCGAGGAAGTAGTTGCCTCGAATCATCGTCTGCCCCGAGGCGCCGTCGTTCGCGAGGAAGAGACCGACGACGTTGTGGGTGACCAGGTTTTCCAGGATGGAGGCGTGCGACGTGCCCGCGCCGAGGACGATGCCGGCCCCGAACTGATTCACGTTGGTCTGGTCGCGGACGGTGAAGCCGTCGATCGTCACGTCGTCCGCGGTGACGAAGAACGACGTGCTGCCCGCGTTCCCGGTCACGATCGACTCGTCTCCGGTCCTGAGGGCCGGGTTCTGGCCGTGCTGGATGCCCAGGAGCGTCAGCGCCTTGTCCACGACGACGAGCTCGGCGTAGGTACCCGCGCAGACCTGGATCGTGCCGCCCGCAGCGGCGAGCGCCACGGCGCCACCGATCGTGGCGGAATCGGCGGGAGCGATCTCGTCGTCACAGTCGGCGACCGTGGCGGATCCGTCGTCGTCGACTACCCAGGTCGTCGCGGCCGATGCCGGAAGCGGCAGGAGCCACATCCCCAGGAACAGTCCGAGAAGAGCCGCGATGCGTACGCGCTTCGTCGCCCGACTGCTCGTCCGTCCGAGCGGAAGTCCATCAGAAGGGTGGAGGCGGCCGACCCAGGTCTTCGATCTCGTGATCGTTGGGGTCCTCCTCGCGTCCAGCGCTATGTGCCCTGCCGCGCCACCTCTTTGGTAACACCCAATCCGACAGACGCCCAGAGGGCGTTCGGGCTGTTCCCGGGAGGACCGTCCGGGGGACGTTCGTGCCTGGAGATGAGGGGATACAGTGGCGGAGGCTGAGAGCGCGTCGGAACCCTTGACCGTGTCCGACCGGGATTGTATGCTCCCCTTGACACACGACAAGGAGACCGACGAGAAAGGACAACCGAGAGTACCCGAAGGTCCGGAAGGAAGCGGAACCGCAAGGCTGGAGGCTGAAGCCCACGCGCGACGGCGAGATGTGGCTCGCACCAGACGGCCAAACGAAGGTGCTCTGGCACTTCACCCCTTCCGACCCCGGGCTCTCGACAACCACGTGAGCAAGCTCCGGCGGGCCGGGTTTGCCTGGCCGCCACCGAGGAGGAGGAGCCGCTGATGCGGTGGCATCAGGTCACCATCGAGATCGAGACGGGGTCCACCCCCGACGAGGACGCGCTCGGGGAGTTCATGGACGTCCTCGAGCAGCTCGGCGCGGGCGGCCCTGCGGTGGGTGGAACGCTCAGCTCGGTCTCGGCGACTTTCTCTCTGGACACCCTCGACGCGCTCGAAGCCGCGACGCGCGGGCGGGATCTGTTCCTCGCCGCGATCGAGAAGTCCGGCCTCCCCGTGGGCGGCGACATCATGCGCCTCGAGGTTCTGCATGACGTCCAGGTCGACCGTGATCTGAACGGCGAGCCGGAGCAATACCTCGGCGTCACCGAGATCGCCGAGCTCCTCGGCGTGTCCCGACAGCGCGTCTCCGAGCTCCGCGGCCGGCCTGGGTTCCCCGAGCCCATCGCCGAACTCGCCGCGGGCCCGGTTTGGGCGCTCTCGCACCTTCGCCGGTTCCTCGACGAGTGGCCGCGGCGTGCGGGTCGCGCACCGTCCTGGCAGGAAGAGCTCGACGTGATGCGCGAGCTGAACCGGGACCAGCGCGATGCCGTGCTCGCGTACCTGGAGACGCTGCCCACTGCGGAGCGCGACATCGTCGACGAGGTTGTCAGCCGCGGGACGACGTTCAGAGAGATTGCCTCGCAGTTGGGGATCACGTCGGACGCTGCCCGCTTGAGGTTCCGTCGCGCGCTCGTGAGGATGCGCAACTCCATGGTCCACAACGGCCTGATCCAGGCCGACATCGACGTCGTCCGTGACCGCGAGAAGGATCTCGCGTGAACCACGTCGTGCGCCTTATCGGCGGCCTGGTGGATGGATGGCTCGTGAAGCCCGACGCGGTTCCGTAGCCGCTGTCGCGGGTGTCTGGGAGCATCCATCCATGCCTGGGATCGATCTGCACACGCACACCGATCGCTCGGACGGGACCTTCGCGCCCGCCGAGCTGGTCCGCTTGGCCGCCGAACGCGGTCTCGACGTCGTCGCGGTAACCGATCACGACACGACCGAAGGGCTCGAGGAGGCGCTCGTGGCCGGCTCGGAGCTCGGGGTCGAGGTCGTCCCGGGCGTCGAGCTCTCCGCGGAGTACGAATCAACCAGCATCCACGTCCTCTGTTACTGGATGGACGTCGCGAACGCCGCGCTGCAGGAAGAGCTGACCCGTCTCCGCGACGAGCGGTTCCGCCGGGGGGAGCGGATGGTCGAGAAGCTTCGCGAGCTCGGCCTGCCGATCGAGTTCGAACGGGTCTACGAGATCGCGAAGGGCGGGAACATCGTCCGTCCTCACATCGCCCAGGCGATGGTCGAGGCCGGCCACGTCGAGACGGAGAAAGACGCCTTCGACAAGTGGATCGGCGACGGGAGGCCCGCCCACGTGCCGAAGCACGCGCTCGATCCGCTCGACGCCCTCGCCCTGATCACGAGCGCGGGCGGACTCTGCGTCCTCGCGCACCCCGGCATGTGGGGCGAGGAGACCTCGGTGCCCGAGGTGCTCATCGAGGCGATGGCCGAGGCCGGCATGGCCGGGCTCGAGGTCGACCACACCGACCACGCCCCCGAGCAGCGCGAGCACTGGCGGAAGCTCGCCGACCGTCTGGGCCTGATCACCACCGGCGGCTCGGACTGCCACGGCACTCGGTACGACCCGATCCGCCTCGGCACCGCGCTCTGCGATCCCGCGTCCTTCGCGGCCCTCCGCGAGCTCGCCCGCCGCTGAGCGCACCGCGAGCGCCCGCGTAGCATCGGGGCGTGGCAGGCAAGCGCATCCTCGTCGTGGGCGCCGGGTTCGCCGGTCTGTATGCGGCGATGGGCATGCGCGCGCTCGCGCGAGCGGGACACCGGATCACGGTGGTCAACCCGCAGAACTTCATGCAGTACCAGCCGTTCCTTCCCGAGGTCGCCTCGGGGACGATCGATCCCCGTGCCGTGGCGGTGCCGCTCCGGACGACGCTGCGCCACTGCGAGATCGTGATCGGCGAGATCGAACGGCTCGACCACGGAGCCCGGCAGGCCGCGATCCGGCTCGCCGACGGGACCGAGCGCGTGACGGAGTACGACGTGCTCGTCCTTACACCGGGCTCCACCTCACGCGTGCTGCCCATCCCGGGACTCGCCGAGCACGGCATCGGGTTCAAGACCGTGCAGGAGGCGATCTACCTGCGGAACCGGGTGCTGTCGCGTTTGGACGTCGCGGCGGAGACCGAGGACGAAGAGCGCCGGCGCGCCGCGCTCACGTTCGTGTTCGTCGGCGGCGGATACGCCGGCGTCGAGGCCCTGGGCGAGCTCGAGGACCTCGCGCGCGACGCGATCGCGACCTACCCCGCGCTCGGTGCCGAGGAGATGCGGTGGTTCCTCGTCGACGCGGCGCCGAAGATCCTTCCCGAGCTGGGACCGGAGCTCGCGGCCTATGCCGTCGAGCGGCTCGCCGAGCGCGGCGTCGAGGTCCTCGTCGAGACGCGGCTCGAGTCGTACGAGGACCGGATCGTGCGACTGTCGGGCGGTCGGACCTTCGCCGCCGACACGCTCGTGTGGACCGCGGGGGTGCGGCCCTCCTCGCTCGCTCGCACCGCGGGTCTTCCCGTCGACGAGGCCGGCCGCGTCCGCGTCGACGAGCACCTGCGCGTCGAGGGCGCCGAGGACGCGTGGGCCGCGGGCGACGCCGCGGCGGTCCCGGACCGCACGACCGGAGGGATCATGCCGCCGACGGCTCAGCACGGGATGCGCCAGGGACGACGGCTGGCCCGGAACCTCACCGCGTGGATCGAGGGCGGGCGCCTCGAACCGTTCGTTCACCGCAACATCGGCGCCGTCTGCTCACTCGGCCGCTACAAGGGGATCGCCGTGATCTGGGGCGTGAAGCTGAAGGGCTTTCCGGCGTGGTTCGCGCACCGGACCTACCACCTGTACGCGATGCCCACGCTCACGCGGAAAGCGAAGATCGCCGCGGACTGGACCGTCGCGCTGTTGTTCCCGCGCGATCTCGCGCAGCTGGGCTCGCTCGAGCATCCTCGGGAACCGTTCGAACGCGCGGCGAACGACTGAGCCGGAGCCTACTTGCGCTCGTTGATCTGAGCCGCCGCGGACAGCGTGGCGTTGCTCCGCTCCATGTCCGGCAGCTCGTGCCCGGCCGTCAGCTCGTGCACCGCCCAGTTCGTCAGGTCTCGGATCGAGATGATCCCCACGACCCCTTGGCCCTCCACGACGGGCAGGTGCCGGATGCGCAGCCGTGCCATGTGCTCGGCGGCCTCCGCGATGTCCGTCTTGGGATCCACCGTGTCGACCGAGGTGGTCATCCGGTCGGAGACCTTCGTCGCCTTGGGATCCCCGCCCTCAGCGACGAGGTTGACCAGGTCGCGCTCGGTCACGATGCCGGCCAAGCGGTCGCCGTCCATCACGACGACGGAGGAGATGCCGTTCGCGTGGAGCAGGGCGGCGACGTCCGCGTAGGTGTCGGTCGGCGCCGCCGTCTTCACGTCGGGGTGCATGATGTCTTTGACCTGCATCGTTGGGCCTCCCATCCGCCGAGCGAGTCCAGTCTATCGGGGTCAGTGGTCCGAGCGCCCGCTGAAGTTGAACGACTCGACCTTCAGCCCGGGGACCCGTGAGGCGCTGAAGAAGAACTCACTCGCGAGCTCGGTCTCGCGACCGACCATGCTCGTCTGGGCGAGCGCCTCCAGGATGGACTGTGTGAATCGGAAGTTCTTGACGGGATGGGCGATCTCGCCGTGTTCGATCAGGAAGGTCCCGTCCCTGGTCATCCCGGTGATCGTCGACTCGAGCGGGTGGACGATGTTCGTGTAGTGGAACCGGGTCACCAGCAGCCCGCGTTCGGTCGAGGCGATCATCTCCTCGAGCGAGGCCTCGCCCGGCTCCATGAACACGTTGAGCGGGAGCGGGCCCTCGGGGTTCGGCGGTGGGAGGGCATGACCGGTGCTCTGTTTGCCCGCCTGCTTGGCGGTTCGCAGGTCGTACACGCCGTCGCGGAAGACTCCCTTGTCGATCAACATGACGCGCGAGCGCGGGACGCCCTCGAAATCGAAGGGAAGGCCGATCGTTCCGGCCTCGCGGGCGTCGTCATAGAGCGTGATCGTGTCAGCGGCCACCGGTTCTCCCTGGCGGCCCGAGAGGCACGAACGCTCCTCGACCAGCAGTCGCCCGCCCAGGCCGATCCACGAGAGGAACCCGACCAGCGTCGACACGGCCGCGGGCTCGAGCACGACGGTGTAGCGGCCGGGGTCGAGATCGCGCGGCGCCTGCGACGCGACGGCCTTGTCGGCGGCGCGTCGTCCGATCGCCGCCGGGTCGACCTCGCCGACCGCCCTCGAGAACGTCTCGGCGAACCCGTTCCCGCCCTCGCCCCCGGTGACCACGGTCGTGAGCGAGGCCTGCGTCGTCGGAGCCCAGCAGAACTGGCCCTCCGTGTTCGCGACGGCGACCTCGCTCGCCATCGTCTCGAACGCACCGGCGGCGCCGAACCCGCTCGCGCACGCCGCCACGAGATCGGCGACACCTTCGGCACGATGCTCCGGCGTCGTGTTCGCGGTCGCCTCGTCGAAGCCCGATCCGTCATGCACCGGGTCCGGTGGCGCGAGGCCAGGGAACAGCGGATCGGGCGCAACGACACCGGCCATCTCCCGCGCGCTTTCGGCCGCCGCGACCACGCCCGCCGGCGAGAGGTCGTTCGTCCCGGCGACGCCCACCCGGCCGTCGATGACGACGCGCACCCGGATGCCGGTGTCCTCGCGCCACGTGCTCTGGTGGATCGAGCTCTTGGCGAAACGCGTGAGACCGCCCCATTCGTGCATGAACAGGACCTCGACGTCGTCGGCGCCCGGGAGCTCGAGGGCGGCCTGAGACACCCGCTGGATCTCGTCGGGCCCGATGATCCCGGCCATCAGGCCACGGGTCCCCGGCGCGGATCCGTCATCCGCGCACCCCGACCTGGACGTTCCGGAACCTGGCGGGGGCCGCACCGTGCCCGACGCGAGCGACCTGGCCCGGCTGGCCTTTGCCGCAGTTCGGCGTGCCCCAGAGCGTCCAGTCCTCCCGGCCCCCGACGGCGTCGCATCCACCCCAGAACTCGGTCGTGATCCCGGTGTAGTTCGGGTTCCGGATCATCTCGGTCAGACGGCCGTCCTTGATCCGCCAGGCGATCTCGCACCCGAACTGGAAGTTCACCCGCTTGTCGTCGATGGACCACGACGAGTTCGTCGACATGAACATGCCGTCTTTCGTGTCGCCGATGATGTCGGCCAGCGTGCCCTCACGCGGCTCGATCGAGATGTTGGTCATGCGGATCAACGGCAGGTGCTGCCACCCGTCCGCCCGCATCGCACCCGAGCTCGGGATGCCGAGGACGCTCGCGGTCTCGCGGCTCGAGATGAAGTTCTGGAAGATGCCGTCGACGATGATCGGGACGCGCTGCGCCGGCACGCCCTCGTCGTCCCACCCGAACGAGCCGAGCCCACCCGCGAGCGTCGCGTCCGCGGTGATCGAGACGAGATCGCTCGCGTACCGGAGCGAGCCGCGATCGTCCGG
>Ga0214471_10002771_pt1 | contig 13725 bp, 17 predicted proteins | sample RVTome_5_FD_207665 | JGI IMG/M metagenome (GOLD analysis project Ga0214471, IMG submission 207665) | Soil microbial communities from uranium-contaminated site in the Upper Colorado River Basin, Wyoming, United States - RVT142D155 | ecosystem: Environmental > Terrestrial > Soil > Contaminated >...
GGAAGGGATTGCCGGTGGTGCCGTAGACCGCGTTGGTGGTGTTGGCGCCGGCGCCGAACTCCGGCGTGTTGGTCTTGGCGGCGATCACCGCGCCGGCCGCGCGCAGGCCGGCGACGAAGTCGCCGTCCTGCTGCGGCACGTGGTCGGCATAGAGCGGCGAGCCGAAGGTGGTCCTGAGGCCCGCCGTCTCGTTGAGGTCCTTGATGCCGAGCGGCAGGCCGTGCAGCGGCCCGAGCGCCTCGCCGCGCACCACCGCCTGCTCGGCGGCGCGCGCCGCGGCCAGCGCGACGGGGCGATCCTCCGCCACTATGGCGTTGAGGGCGGGATTCACGGCATCGATGCGGCGGTGGCAGTCGGCCAGCAGCTCGACGGGGGAAATCTCCTTGGCGGCGATGCGCCGGCGCAGCTCGACGGCGGAGAGATCGCAGAGGCTCTGATCCTGGCTCATGGTCTGCCTTCGGTGTTCAGACGAGGTCGGGGCAGCCGGCGGCATCGGCGGCGGCCTCCATGTCGAGAATGCGGTCATAGGCCGAAAGCGGCAGCACCACAACGCCCGCCAGCAGCAGCGCCGCGCGCGCGGCGCTCAGCGCCGGATCGCCGCAGGCGCGCACCAGGCCGGCGCGCAGGCGCTGCAGATCGTCAGCCGGAATGTCGCGGCGCGTGATGTAGGGGAGCGCCGGCGCGGCGTCGGACTGCGCGAGGACGCGCAGCGAGCGCACCAGGTCGGGCTGTGTCCGCCCCAGCAGCGCGTAGGTCACGCCGTCGATCGCGCAGACGTCGGCCTCGCCCGCCGCCACCGCCTGCAGCGAGGCACGATGACCGCCGGTCAGCACGACGGCGCCGAAGAAGTGGCCTTCCGCGGAGAGCGCGCGCACGGCATGGCGCAGCGCATAGCAGCCGCTCTGCGAGTCGGCGGCGTTCACCGCCGCGCGGCGCCCGGCGAGCTCGGAGAGGTAGGCCGCCGGATCGTCGGCGCGCACCACGATCTCGCTGCGATACATCCCCGCTTCGCAGCCCGCGCAGCGATAGATCGGCGTCGCCACCAGGGTCACCTGCCCGGCCAGCGCGTGGGTCAGCGGATAGCCGCAGGTCTGGCTGAACAGCAGGTCCGGCGCGCGCCACAGGGCGGTGTGGTCGGCCTCGCGCGTCAGGCGCTGCGGCACCGCCGCGAGGCCTTCGGCGCGGAAGGCGGCGGCGAGGCCGGCCCACCAGGCGTCGGTCGCCGCCTCGAGCCCCGGCAGGTCGTACATCGGCAGGCTGGCGCGCACGGCCTAGGCGCCGCTGGGCCAGGGGTTGCCGCCTTGGCCTTGCGGCAACTGCTCCAGGCCATCGCCGAGCTCGTAGAAGTCGGCCTTGTCGGCGACGTAGATGTGCCGCACCTGCCTGAGACCCGACGGCTGGTCGAGCGTCCCGGCGGCGATGGAGACATAGCCGGCGGCCGCCCTGTCCCAGAACAGCGCGGAGCCGCAGCGCCGGCAGAAGCCGCGCCGCACGCCCGGCGAGGACTCGTACCAGGCGAGCGCGGCCCAGGCGAGCGCGGCCTCGTCGTCGACGGCGAGGCCGCCGCGCGCCACGGCGGTGAAGGCGCCGTAGTTGGTGAAGGCTTTGCGGCACTGGCTGCAGTGGCAGGCAACCACCGGGCGCAGTTCGCCGCTCGCGCGGTAGCGCACCGCGCCGCAGGCGCAGCCGCCGGCGTGATCTCGTGCGGATTCGCTCATGGCTGCTCCCTCTCGCGCGCTTCCAGTTCCTGCAGCAGCCGCTTCAGCAGCTGCGGCACCTCGGGGGGCTGCACGATAGCGCCTCGGATGAGATTGTCGAAGTGCTGCGCCAGGGCGCGGATGTGCTCGGTCGAATTGAACACGAAGTACATGTTGCCGATGTAGACCGCCGCGCGGGTCGGCCCGAAGATGGTGATCGGCGCCGAATAGTGCGCGAGGCCGTCGTAGAGGAACCAGCGCAGGGTCGGGTAGAGCTCGTCGACCAGGGCGATCATCCAGCTGAGCTGCAGCTTGCGGCTGGCCACCGGCAGCTTCTCCCAGATGCCCTGGCCGCGCGCGAAGCCCTCGATCGACTGCAGCGACGAGCAGACCTCGAGGTCGGTCTCCGGCCGGCGGCTGTAGGCGAGGCGCGATTCGGCCTGCTCCAGGCGGATGGCCGGCATCGCGCTGCCCTGGCGCATGTACTCGTAGCTGATGATCTCCTCGCTCTTCAGCAGGTCCGGCAGGCTGGCGGGCACGTAGCGGATCTTGTAGCCGACCGCCTCGGCGCGCCAGCGCGTCAGGCGCTCGTCGGAATAGGACGAGGCGCCGCGGGCGATCTCCGGCGCCTCGCTGAGGATGTTGGTGCCGATCTTCTCTTCCTGCACCAGGCCGAGCAGCCAGTCGGTCGAGACCTGCTGCTGCTCGGCGATGGCGGCGATGGTCTCGGCGCGCGGCAGGCGGTCGTTGGCCGAGGTCAGCAGCTGCGAGAGGGTCGAGCGGTCGAGGCCCGCCTTGGCGGCGAAGGCCGAGCGGCTGAGGCCGGAGCGCTCGATCACCTGGGTGAGGCGCTCGCGGAAGGTCTCCACGGTGCGGCGGCGGTCCATTCGCCCTCCTGTATACTTAATGCACCATTTGGTGATCTACCGCACATATTAGTATATTTTAACGGCATTTGTAAACTTTGATGATAAGAAACTGCGAAAAGTGCGCAGTCCCCCGTTGTTGCCATGGTGTGCTTCTGCCACCCTCCTGTCAGTTGACAAGCTCCTGCCAGAGTTCGCCTGCGGGGGCGTTTTGAGAGGGTTTCGAGGTTCGCTTGCGTAGCCAGGGCAGCTTTTCGTCCGCCTTCACCGAGGGCACCACGCAGTTCCAGATGCCGGCGGAAGACCGCCCGGGCCAGCACCCGGCGGTGCCGCCGCGCGGCCCGCTGCCGCAGAGCATCGAGTGGCCGACCCTGCTGGTGGCCGCGGCGATCTACGGCGGCTTCGGCCTCGTCACCTGGTTCCACGCAGCGTTGCCCTGGTGGGCCCTGCTGCCGCTCGGCGCCTACCTCGTCGCCTGGCATGGCTCGCTGCAGCACGAGGTGGCGCACGGCCACCCGACGCCCAGCGCGCTGGCCAACGAGCTGCTGGTGCTGCCGAGCCTGTGGCTCTGGCTCCCCTTCCGGCACTACCGCGAGGTCCACCTCGCCCATCACAACGACGCCCAGCTGACCGACCCCCTGGCGGACCCGGAGAGCTACTACCTCGACGCGGCGAGCTGGGCCGCCGCCGGCCCGCTGAAGCGCGCCTTCCTGCGCGCCCACAACACCCTGGCCGGGCGCCTGCTGCTCGGCCCGCTGCGCTGTCTCTTCGTCTTCTACGGGGCCGAGATCGGCCGCACGCTCCGCGGCGATACCAGCCACTTCAAGAGCTGGGCGATCCACCTTGTCGGCGTGGCGCTGGTGCTCGCCTGGGTCGTCGGGATCTGCGGCCTGCCGCTGTGGCAGTACCTGCTGCTCTTCGTCTATCCGGGGACCGCACTCACCCTCCTGCGCTCCTTCCTCGAGCACCAGGCGCGCCCCGAGGTCAGCGAGCGCTCGGTCATCGTCGAGGCCGGGCCGCTGATGGCGCTGCTGTTCCTCAACAACAACCTGCACCTGGTGCACCACGACAAGCCCGGCCTGCCGTGGTACCGCATCCCCGCTTTCTACAGGCAGCGGCGCCAGCTCTTCCTCGCCTCCAACGGCGGCTACTTCTTCAAGGGCTACCGCGCGGTCTTCCGCCGCTACTTCCTCACCGCCAAGGAACAGCCGCTGCATCCGGCCGCGGCTTAGGCGAAAGCTAGTTGCCGTCTTGTTATGCGCCGCCGCTGGCGGCGTTTCAGAACCAATCCTTGCCGAATGTATTCGGGCGCCACTACTGCAGAATGACGACGGCTTCGACCTCGAAGAGCATGGGGTCAATTGCAAGCTTGAGGACGGGAATCAGAGTCTGCGCCGGCAGTGCCTCGCCGAACATCTCCTTGACGTTCTTGGTCAACACCTCAAGCTTGGACATATCGTGATCGACCACGAAGACCGTGAGCTTGGCGACCTGATCCGTCCTGGCACCGAGCGCATCGAGGGCGGTGCGCAAATTTGCGTAGGCCTGCTCAACCTGGACAGCGAAGTCGGGCGACAAGGCTCCCGTGCTGTCCTGGCCGCCCTGCCCGGAGATGTAGGCCACCCGGGCATTGGGAGGCGTGATCACCGCTGTGCTGTAGCCATTCGGCGACGGATCGTAGAGAGTTTGCGGATTGACGATGGTCAGCTTGAGATCATTCTCGGCCGCTGTCGTCGCAGTGGAAACTCCCATGATGATTAACCCTCCGATGAGCAGACGCTTGATTGCGCGTGACATGATTTTCTCTTGACTCTGCGGACCGCGAGCAACGCACCTCGCGGCCGGCATGATTGAACTCCAATCCACATCGCCGATTGACTCATACAGCGTACGAGACAATCTCATAGTACGCTGTACGAGTCAATCGGTCAGGATCGACATGCGTGGCGTTGCCGACCAAAATCGACGTTCTGACCAGCGAGGAAGACGGATGGCAGCCAAACGTAGCGGTGCCCGGAGCAAACGGTCTCAACGGAAAAGTGTGCCACCTCAGGCCGTGCAGGAACCGCGCAGTGAACCGCCTCTCTCTCGGGAACGTATCGTTGCAGCCGCGGTAGAACTGCTGGACGCCCAAGGAGTCGGCGGATTGACGATGCGTCGGCTGGCCGATCGCCTCGGCTCGGGCGTGATGAGCCTATATTGGCACGTCGACAACAAAGAGGATGTCCTTGATCTGGCGCTCGACTCGGTGCTCGAATATCGCGGACCGCCGCAAATAGTTGAGTCTCAAGACTGGCGCGGAGAAGTCGTTCATGTGCTCGACGACTGGCGCGCCAGCATGCTGCGCCATCCTTGGTCGGCATCGCTGTTGCCGCGCCGGGCGCTCGGTCCGAACATCCTCAGTCGCCTAGAACTGCTCAGCAAGACCTTGTCCGGAGCCGGTGTAGCGGACGCAGACCTGAACGTCGCGATATGGTCGCTCTGGAACCATGTGATGGGCGCCACCATCACCCGGGCGAGCTTCGACCTCTCGGAAGACGACAGGGCCGCCGCGCAGCAGCGCCTTACGCGTCTCAGCGAACGCTATCCGACAATCGAACGCTCTCGTCTGCTGTTGGATAACGATTGGGACGGCGCTTTTAAGAAAGGCCTCGACTTCCTGCTCGATGGCCTCGCTCCGAGACAATGAACATGCTTGCGCTGACGCTGCCCTATCCGAAGGAACTGCTGTTTGACGGCAACTTCCCACCCGCTACAGTCCTTGGACTCTAGCCGCCGAGTGGCGGAAATCCGCACATTTACGTCATTCGCCGCTCGCGCGATTGCGCTTGGCGATATCAGCAACCGTATTCTTGCTGATGGCTAGATCGCGGGCGACCCAGCGATAGCTGCGACCTTCCCCACCCCAAAGGAAGAGCCGCTGCACCCGGCCGCGGCTTAGACGCGCGCACTGGTGACGCCGCCGCCTCGGCAGGGCTAGACTCTCCCCGCAGCACAGCGCGGCGGAGGAAGCGCCTATGCCTGGCGAATTCGGCGACATGGTGAAGATCGCCTTCGAGGTCGGCGACGAGAATGCCGGCTGCGAGGTCGAGACGCTGTGGGCGACGCCGCTCGGCGGCGATCTCTACCGCCTGCAGAACACGCCCTGGTTCGCCTACGGGGTCTCCTACCTCGACGTCGTCCGCGCCAGGGCTGTCGATGACGGTTTTCCCGTGTTCGAGGCGGTGGTGGAGAAGTCGGGCAACCGCACGGTGCGGCTGGTCCTGGATCGCCCGGCCGAGCCGGGCAACCGGTCGGCGGAGATTCTCGACGCCCTGGCGGCCCTGGGCGCCGGCTACGAGGGCGCCAACCACAAGTACCTCGCCGTGAACATCGGCCCCGAAGTCGACTTCGAGCACGTCTGCCGCTTCCTCAGCGAGAAGGCCGCGCAGTGGGAACACGCCGACCCCACCTACGAGCAGCTCTACCCCGACAGCGCGGGCTGAGTCCTTCCGCCTGAGACAGGGCGACAGCAGTCACGCGACCGCCCGGGCGATCCATGCCGTCGGCGTGGCGCTGGTGCTCGCCTGGGTCGTCGCCGTCTGCGGAGCCGTCGCACCGCCCTCTTCACAACACAAGTCGTCATGCTCGGCCCCCGAGCCGAGCATCCAGGGCGACCGCACCGTCACTTGCCCTGGACCCTCGGCTCAGGGGCCTACGACATTCACACATCTCGCGCGGCAGTCTCGCAACGGCCATACACACCGCTGTCGTCCCGGGGCTTGTCTCTACGACATTCATACATCTCTGTGGCCCACATTGAGGCTGTCATCCCGGCCAAGCGAGCAGCGCGAGCGCGAGCCGGGATCTATGGCAGAGGCCGGGCGCCAGGCCCAGCCACGGAGCTTCGATTGCAGGTGGCGGCGACAGTCAGCGGCTGAGGCCGCTCCAAAGGTCGCCCCACTGCGGGTTGTCGCGCTCGATCAGGGCGATCTTCCAAGGGCGCGGCCAGCGCTTCAGCGACTTCTCGCGACGGATTGCCAGCTCGACACCGTCAAATGCCTCGTAGTAGACGAGGCGCTTCACGCCATAGCGCTTGGTGAAACCGTCGGCGACACCCTCGCGGTGCTCATAGACGCGGCGAACCAGATCGCTCGTCACACCGACGTAGAGCGTGCCGTATGGCCGGCTGGCGAGAATGTAGACGGTGTACGCCACCAGCCGCAGTTGGCGCCGCTGCGGGTGGTTGGGTCAAGTTCCCAGGGCCGAGGCCGGGAAACTGTTCCCGCCATGGATCCCGGCTCGCGCTCGCTCACGCTCGCTTGGCCGGGATGACAGTCTCAAAATGGGCGAAAGCAGCTCAGAGATCGATTGAACCTCGGGCAACGCGGCAGCGACCTCCCTTGCGGACCCTCAATCGCGATGGAGCACCCGCCATGTTCAAGAACCTCATCCTGGCCACCGCCGCCGTAGCCCTGACCGCCACCGTCGGCCTCGCCGACAGCGCCGGCGCCAAGACCGCGGTCGAAATGGCGCAGGGCCTGCAGCTGAAGCAGGCGCCCGGCGATACGCAGCCCACGCGCACCCCCAGGGCGACGCCCGCCGTTCCCCTCGGCAGCACCAAGCTGGCGCCCAATCCCTATGTCGACCTCTATGGCGAGCCCTACTATCCGGCCGGCATCGAGGGCCTGCCAGGCTACAACTACTGCAACCCTGTCGTTGCCGGAAACGGCACGTCCAGCGAGGTGCGGGTGAAGGTGCGCAACAAGGGCACCAAGGTCGCTGGGCCGGTTCAGGTCGTCTTCGAGTTCGGCGGCGGCCAGAGCGTGAAGCAGACCCTGCCGATGAACCTGCTGGCCGCGACCTATGTCTTCGAGGCGGACATTCCCGCGGGCGCCTGGCAAAACGGCGACGTCTTCTTCACCATCCGCATCGACCACCCCGACAAGGTGGCCGAGAGCAACGAGGCCAACAACACGATCAGCAGCTACTGCCTGGGTCCTGAGGGCTGAGGCGAAGGCGGCCAGCGCGCGGCGAAGCGGCCCTCAGTCCAGGCGTTCGACCAGAACCTGCGCGGGCCGCCCATCGAGGTTGCCGACGCATGACCGGGACTGCCGCCACATCGTCAGTACACTCTGCTGGCGACGGGAGAAGTGCGACCGGTTCACACCAAAATAGCGGTCCTCGCCGCGCCGGACCGCCATTGGCACGCTTCGCCGGCTCAGCGTCGGGCAAAAGACGCGCCCCACGGGCGCTCTTTGGCTTGAACAGCGCCCTGGCCGGCGGCACAGTCAGTGGAGGGATTTCAAATGGAGAATCCCGGAAAAATGGGGCTTCCGTTTCGACGCATCAGATGACGCCTCTCTTCGGGATCGGCGTTCGTGCAGCACGACCGCGATGCGTCGCGTGCGATTGAAGCGCCCCGGCGCGCTGGCCCTGGCAGGGTTGGCTGCGTATATGGTGCTGACCGGCTCTGCCGTCGCCGATCAGGCGGTCACGGCGCGTGGGACCGAACCGGAGACCAGCGCTCGCCTGGCGCGGTCGATTTCTCTGTCGTTTGGCTTTTCCACTCCCGACGACTTCACGAGCATCATCGCCCAACCTTGGGACACCTCGTTCGAGGACACTTGGATCGTCAGCGCCGCGGCCTCGCATCTTCTTTGGGAGCTGGACGAGAACACCTGGCTCGATGGGGAATTGGGTGTCGGCAAGCGCTTTGGCGACTCCGACGCCTGGGAGTTCTTCGGCCTTGTCTTCCTCCGCTGGGATGGGCTCCCCTGGAACGAATGGGTCTACACCTCTATCGGTGTCGGCATCGGCCCTTCCTACGCGACGGAGATCTCGGAGACGGAGCGGCGGAAGAGCGGTAACGACCAGGGATCGCGGACTCTGAACATGCTCGTGCCGGAGATCGCGTTCGCTCTGCCCGACGACGAGGCGACGCAGCTTGTATTCCGGCTGCATCATCGCTCGGGCGTCTTCGGTCTCTTCAACGGCGTGACCGGTGGATCCACGTTCGTAACCGCCGGGGTCAGGGTGCGATTCTAGTTCGGCAGACCTCCCGCCTCATCCGGCAGTTCCGAGATGAATGGAAACAGCTGCCTGATGGCAGCAAACAGCCCTACCGCTTCTGCCTTGTCGGCCGGGGTGACAGTCTGAGTAGACGATAGAGAGATGTGTGAATGCCGTAGCCCCTCGCGGTGGAGCGAGGAGGCGGTTGCCGCCTACGCCACCAGTTCCACGGTCACCTGCGCGCCGTCACGCACCGCCGCCAGCGCCGTCACGTCGTTCAGCGCGTCGGCCCAGATGTTGGCCGGCGAGGCGAGCCGGATCTCGTCGCCGCGCGACACCGGCGTCGGCCCGAAGCCGATGGCGATGGCGTCGCCGTCGGTCCAGAAGGCGATCTCGCCCGCTTGCACGACCGCCTTGGCTTCGGGCTCACGCGGCACGTGCACGGGGACGTCGAAGTAGACCTCCCTGCCCCAGGTGCGCGCCGCCGAGCGGATCGGCAGCGCCGCGAGGATGGCGGCCGCGGTCGGCGTGTCCCGCGTCTCGACCTCGACGGCGACGCCGCCGGCGGTGATGCGCACCTTGGCCATGGCCAGTCTCCCACAGTCCGGCCGCGCGCAGCGGCGGCCTTGCGGAAGGCATTCTAGTGTCCGGCGGCCGCCGGCCAAAAGAAAAGGGCCGGCGCGACCTCTGGAGGTCGGCGGCCGGCCCTCTTCGGGTCGCTGTCGCGAGGCTTAGCGCGAGTAGTACTCGATGACGAGGTGCGGCTCCATCGCAACCGGATACGGCACGTCGGCCAGCTTCGGCTCGCGGACGAAGGTCGCCTTCATCTGGTTGTGGTCGACCTCGATGTAGTCCGGCAGGTCGCGCTCGGGCGACTCGACGCCCTGCAGCACCAGCGGCAGCTCGCGGCTCTTCGCCTTCACCTGGATCACATCGCCGTCCTGCACCTGGTAGGAGGGGATGTTCACGCGCTTGCCGTTCACCGTGACGTGGCCGTGGTTCACGAACTGGCGCGCGGCGAAGACCGTCGGCACGAACTTGGAGCGGTAGACGACGGCGTCGAGGCGGCGCTCCAGCAGGCCGACGAGATTCTCGCCGGTGTCGCCGCGGCGGCGCGAGGCCTCGGCGTAGTAGCGGCGGAACTGCTTCTCGCCGATGCTGCCGTAGTAGCCCTTCAGCTTCTGCTTGGCCGCCAGCTGGGTGCCGTAGTCGGTCGGCTTGCGGCGGCGCTGGCCGTGCTGCCCCGGGGGATACTCGCGCTTGTTGAAGGGGCTTTTGGGACGGCCCCAGAGGTTGACCCCGAGGCGGCGGTTGATCTTGTACTTCGACGCAATGCGCTTGGACATGGCTGCGCCAATCCTTTCTTCGACGATGCCGGCCTCCAAAACGCCCGGGGGGCGATTGCGGCCGGCCTTGTTGTTCCGGTAGGCCCAGGTTCGATCCCGAAGGACCGGCCGGAAAATCCGGCCTTTCCGCCGCCGCGCCTTTGAGGCAAACCTGAAAGGGCGCGCCGTCGGAGTTCCTGGGCGGGGTGGAGGCATCTGACCTTGGGGTCATGAGAGGCCCTCCCGCGTTCCCGGAAAGGAAGGCGGGACTATACGCAGGGACGCCGGAATGTCAAATGGTCCGGAAAGCCCGGAAAGCCCCCCAAAAAACCCTCGAGAACCGTTGCGATGCCCGCCCCCCGCCCCGCCTTGCCCGACCACCAGAAAGGCCTCCTGCTGACCACCCTGGGGGTCCTGGTGCTGACCCCGGACAGCCTGCTGGTGCGCCTGATCGACGCCGAGCCCTTCGGCCTGCTGGTGTGGCGCGGACTGCTGCAGGCGGTGGGCGTCCTGGTCATCCTGGCGCTGCTGCACCGCGGCCGCGTGGTGGCCCCCCTGCGCGCGGTGGGCCGCGCGGGCCTGCTGCTGGCGGTGGTGTTCTCCGGCTGCACGCTCTCCTTCATCGTGGCGCTCAGCCTCACCGCCGTGGCCGACGTGCTGGTGATCGTCTCCGCCGCCCCGCTGGCCGCCGCGCTGTTCAGCCTGGTCTTCCTCGGCGAGGGCGTGGCGCTGCGCACCTGGATCGCCATCTCGCTCACCCTGGTGGGCATCGCCCTGCTGGTCTCCGACGACCTCGGCTCCGGCTCGCTGCTGGGCGACCTGGTGGCCCTGTTCTGCGCGCTCTGCATCGGCGGCAGCTTCACCATCACGCGCCACGCGCGCGCCGTCAGCATGGTCCCCGCCATGGTGCTGGCGGGCCTCGTCACCGCGGCGGTGGCGCTGCCGCTGGCCCTGCTGCTCGAGGACGGCCCGCTGCTCTACAGCGGCGCCCGGCTCGGCTACACCCTCGCCATGGGGCTGGTCGTGGTGCCGATCTCCTTCGCCCTCATCACCGTGGGCCCGCGCTACCTGCCGGCGGCGGAGGTCGGCCTCCTCATGCTGCTGGAGACGGTGCTGGGGCCGCTCTGGGTCTGGCTGGCGCTGGCGGAGTACCCCGGCGACCTGGCGCTCATCGGCGGCGTCCTCGTGGTGCTGACGCTGGCCGGCCACGCCATGACCGGCAGCCGGCGGCGGCCGGCGCTGCCCGCGGCGGAGGCGCCGCGATGATCCGCATCGCCAACGGCATCGCGATCGACCCCGGCGAGATCGAGGAGACTTTCGTGCGCGCCGGCGGGCCCGGCGGGCAGAACGTGAACAAGGTGGCGAGCGCCGTGCAGCTGCGCTTCGACCTCCGGCACTCGCCGTCGCTGCCGATGGGTCTGCGCGCCCGCGCCGAGCGCCTCGCCGGCCGGCGCCTGACCAAGGAGGGCGTGCTGGTGATCACCGCCAACCGCTTCCGCAGCCAGGAGCGCAACCGCGACGACGCCCTCGAGCGCCTCGTCGCGCTGCTGCGCAAGGCGGCCATCCCGCCGGCGCCGCGCAAGCCTACGCGCACGCCGAGAGCGGCCAGGCGCGAGCGCCTGGAGTCCAAGGTCCGGCGCGGCGAGGTGAAGAAGCTGCGGCGGGGACCGCCTGCCGAAGAGTGAGGCCGGAGGAGTGAGGACTGTCGCCCGCGGCGAAATCCGGCGATTGCTTGCCGGTATTATTCGAATAATACTTCCGTTGTCGCATCCTATACGTTATTGGGAAAATAAACTGGCTCGGCCTTGAAAATAGAAATAAAATAACCACTTCTCTATTATCTGAATAGGATTCCAGAATGGCGGAAGAAAACGACCTCGCCCGCCGCGCCACCACGACGCCGTCGAGCGTCATGAGGGAGGACTGAAATGGGCCTGCGTCCGGAATACTCGCTCGTGCATTCACGCTATAACCCGTTTCTCTTCGCAGCGGTCGGCGAAGAGAAGAGCGGCCTGCCGCTCACCGTCCTCTCGGCGCTCGCGCGCCTCGGGTTCGACCCCTGGGACGAGGCCGCCCGTCTCGCCGGCCTGCCGAAGGAAGCGGCCACCTCGGCGCTGACGGCGGCGATCGCCCGGCTGCCCGAAGGCGATTGGAGCGTGTCGGACGCGCGCGCGATCGCCACCCGGCTGCTGGACTGGTTGCCGGGACGCGGCACGGCCGCGGACGGCTCCGCGCAGGACGGCGGTGCCGGCGGAGCGGACCCCAAGGCGGGCGCCCCGCAGTGGCTGACCTGGGCTGCCCTCGGCGTCGGGCTGCTCGTGCTCCTTCTCTGGCAGCAGGGCGGCTAGGCGCCTCAGCCAGCCCACGCCCGATCAACATGACGGCGGCTCTCGGAGCCGCCGCTTCTGTTTGTGCCGGCGCCTAGGCGTGCCGGCACCCTGCCCCAGAGCTACTGGATTCACACATCGCATGCAGGAGAGGCTCGCCCTTGCCACGCAGAAGGCTGTCGTCCCGGCACTTGTTGCCGGGACCCAATGCCCCAACCGTTCAATCGGGACGCCGATGGTGAGCGTCCCGTGCTTGCGGCTGGCAAAGACGCAAACCGTGTAGGACATCGCCACGCGCCGACGCCAATGGGTCCCGGGGACGAGCCCCGGGACGACAGCGGTGTGTATAGCCGTTGCAAGACTGCCGCGCGAGATGTGTGGCCACAGAGATGTGTGAATGCCGTAGGCCCCAGAGGGAGGGCGCCCGCTACGCCGACAGCGGGCGGTCGGGCTCCTCCGGCGGCACCTCCGGCTGCGGCGGGAACTCCGGCAGCTCGTCGGGCGGGATCTCCGGCCCGTTCGGCTCGTCCGGTGGGATCTCGATCGGCGGACTTGGCGGACGCTCGGGATGCGGCATCGGCGGCACCGGCTCCGGCGGCCGCTCGGGCGGCGGCCGCGGCGTGCCGGCTTCCCAGCCGGGGCCTGCCGGAGATCCAGGCCGCATGCCCGCCGCCCCGGCCCTAGGCGTCCTTGCCGGGCGCCTCGAGCACCTGGCTCGGCGCAGGCTCGTGCGGCACCAGCGAGGTCTTCTCGTCGTTGGTCCAGGAGGCGATGCGCACACCGACCAGCTTGCCGTCCTCCGACGGCTCGTCCGCCACGGTCTCCCAGATGTGGAGACCCTCGGCGTCGAGGAAGAAGGTGTGGTCGCCGAAGTTCTGCTTCAGGGCGGGCATCGAGGGATTGTCTTCCGGCACCACGCTGGCACCGGTCTCTTCCTGCACCCGCTGGGTCTGCGGTTCGCTAAGCTTCATCGTCATGCACCTTTCGCTGGGGATCGCTGGGGGAAGGGCCCCTGTTCGACACTGCCCCTGTTCGACACTGGCGGGATCGCATCCCGCCGGAGCCTTGCTGCTTGAGCGCTCTCTGCATCGCTCCTAATGTATTTTCAACTCAAACCTTTTCAAGTCGAAGTACCTCAGCGCGAGGGCAACCGGGGCGTTATACGATGCTGACAGCAAGAGAAAACGGGGCGAAGCGGGCAACCGCGGCGCGGCGGCGCCCGGCGGCGGGCACAGAGGATGCGAGCCGCGCGGTGCTGACCGCGCTGCGCCGCATCATCCGCGCCACCGATCTTCACTCCAAGCAGCTCACCCGCGAGGTCGGCCTCACGACGCCGCAGGTGGTGGTGCTGCAGGCGGTGCGCGACCTCGGCGAGGTGACCAGCGGCCAGCTGTCGCGCCGCGTCAGCCTCAGCCAGGGCACCGTGACGACGATCCTCGACCGCCTGGAGAGCCGCGGCCTGGTCGAGCGCTACCGCAACGCCGCCGACCGCCGCGTGGTGCACAGCCGCCTGACGCGG
>Ga0214471_10002772_pt1 | contig 13716 bp, 11 predicted proteins | sample RVTome_5_FD_207665 | JGI IMG/M metagenome (GOLD analysis project Ga0214471, IMG submission 207665) | Soil microbial communities from uranium-contaminated site in the Upper Colorado River Basin, Wyoming, United States - RVT142D155 | ecosystem: Environmental > Terrestrial > Soil > Contaminated >...
GGATCTGCTCCAGCTGACTGCGCAAGTCGACGAGATCGAGCTCGCGGCCACGCTTGATCTTCGTCGCTATTTTCTGCGCCACCTGCTCGTCGGCCTGGCGTTGCACGCTCTCGACGAATCCGACCATGTCGCCCATGCCTAAGATCCTCGAGGCCATGCGCTTGGGCACGAAGTCGTCGAGGGCGTCGAGCTTTTCACCGGTGCCGACGAGCTTGATCGGCACACCGGTGGCTTCCCGAACCGATAGCGCGACGCCACCGCGCGCGTCGCCGTCGGCCTTGGTCAGAATCGCTCCGGTCAACGGCACCGATTCGTGAAAGGCGCGCGCCGAGTTCACCGCATCCTGACCGGCCATCGCATCGACGATGAACAAGGTCTCCGCGGGATCGACCGCAGCGCGTATCGCGGCGGCTTCGGCCATCATCTGTCGATCGACGTGCAGCCGGCCGGCGGTGTCGACGATGAGCCAGGCATGTCCGCCGCTGCGGGCGTGAGCGAGCGCCGCCTGAGCAATCGCCACGGGTTCCGCGCTCCCGGGTTCGACGCACTCGACGCCGAGGTCGCGCGCAAGCGTCGCAAGCTGCGCGCGCGCGGCCGGCCGGTAGACGTCGGTGCTCACGAGCAGCACGCGCTCCTTGCTGCGCTCGGTCAAGCGCTTGGCGAGCTTCGCCGCGGTCGTCGTCTTGCCCGCGCCCTGCAGGCCGACGAGCATGATCACGCTGGGCCGGCCCGAGCGCTTGAGGCCGGCTTCCTCGCCACCCAGCACCGCGACGAGCTCGTCATGGACGATTTTGACGAACGCCTGCCCGGGATCGAGGCTCCTGGCGACTTCGGCACCCAAGGCGCGCTCGCGGACTCGGTCGACCAGGCCTTTCGCGACCGGCAGGGCTACGTCGGCCTCGAGCAGCGCCATGCGGATCTTGCGAACCGTATCGCGAACGTTGTCCTCGCTGATGCGTCCGCGGCCGGTGAGGTTCCGCACCGCAAGGCTGAGCCTTTCTGTCAAGGACTGAAACATGTGTGCTTGAGTGCTGCAGCTGCCGCGATCGGCCCGCCAGCCTAGCACGCGGGCCCTGAGGCGGCGAGGCCCGAGGCCGAAACCCGCGGGGACGTCCTTGACACTGCCGCGGATGCCCCCCAATCTACGGAATCTATCGTGTACCGGGAGGATCACCTTTTTTGAGTGAAGACGTTCCGTTAGGCCTGCTATTCGGCCTACTCATCGTTTTGCTCCTTCTGTCTGCGTTCTTCTCCAGCACGGAAACCGCCCTGATGAGCCTGAACCGCTATCGATTGCGGCATCGGGCACGATCGGGCAATCATGCCGCGCGTCTCACCGAGAAGTTGCTGCAGCGCCCCGAGCGCCTCATCGGCCTCATCCTGCTCGGCAATAATGCGGTCAACCTGGCCGCAGCCGCCCTGGTGACGGTGATCGCGATCCGGCTCGGCGGCGAGGCGGCCATCTTCGTGGCGACGCTGATTCTGACCGTCGTAGTGTTGATCTTCGCGGAAGTGACGCCGAAGACGATCGCGGCCCGCTACCCGTCAAAAATCGCTCTGCCCGCGGCGCTGATCTACTACCCGTTGCTCAAGATCGCTTATCCGCTCGTCTGGGTCATCAGCTTCCTCGCCGGCGGCCTGCTGTGGCTGATCGGCATACGTGGGGATCGCGACTACAACGACGCGCTCAGTGAAGCGGAGCTCAGGACCCTGGTCGCGGAGGCCGGCAGCATGATGCCGCGGCGCCACAAACGCATGCTGTTGAGCATCCTCGATCTCGGCGAGATTACCGTCGACGACGTCATGGTTCCGCGGCAAGAGATCGTCGGCATCGATCTCGATGAGACGTGGGAGGACAACCTGGGCTTGATTCGCAAGAGTCGTTACAGCCGCCTGCCCGTCTACCGCGGCGATATCGAGAATATCGTCGGCGTCGTCCACCTGAGGAGCATTCTGCCCGATCTCGCCCAGGGAAAATTGAACCAGGAGCTGCTGCTCGCGAACACCGAGGAGCCGTACTTCGTTCCCGAGGGGACGCCGCTGAACAAGCAGCTCGTGAATTTCGAGCGCTTGAAGCAGAGGTTCGCGTTTGCGGTCGACGAATACGGCGACGTTCAAGGACTGGTGACGACGGAAGACGTGCTTCGCGAGATCGTCGGCGAGTTCGACACCGAGCCCGGCTCGATCGGCCCCGAGGTCAAACAGGAGCAAGACAACGTGTTCGTCGTCGACGCCAGCGTCAACATTCGCCAGCTCAACCGCCTCATGACCTGGGACCTGCCGACAGACGGCCCGAAAACCTTGAACGGGCTCATCGTCGAGCAGCTCGAAACCATTCCCGACTCGGGCGCCAAGCTGACGCTGGCGGGTTACCAGCTCGAGATACTCGAAACCAGCGAGCACGCCATCAAGCGCGTGCGTATCACGGTGCCGAAACGCCCGGCCGTCGAGCCGCGGCTCAGCGCCATCGGCTAAACTCCGAGCCCGGCCGCGGCGAACGCCTCGGCCAGCTGCTCTACGACCACGACCTCCACGCCCTCGGGCGGCTGCCGCGGCCGGTTGGCCTTGGGCAACAGCACCTTGCTGAAACCGTGCTTGTGCGCCTCGAGCACACGCTCCTCGCCGAAAGGCACCGGACGCACCTCGCCCGTCAAGCCGAGCTCGCCGAAAACCGCGAGATGGCCGGGCAAGGCACAGCCGGACCAGCTCGACAGCACGGCGAGTATCACGGCGAGGTCCGCCGCGGTCTCCGCGACCCTAAGACCGCCGACGACGTTGACGAAAACGTCGCGGTCACCGAGGTTGACCCGGCAGTGGCGATGCGCGACCGCCAGCAGCAGGCTCAGCCGCTGCCCGTCGAGCCCTTGCGCCACCCTGCGCGGCGTGCTCCCCGGAATCGTATCGACGAGCGCCTGCACCTCCACCAACAGCGCGCGCGTGCTTTCCCGGGTCACGAGCGTGACGCTGCCGGCAACGGGCTCGGCGCGCCGCGCCAGAAAGATCGCCGACGGGTTGCGCACCTCCTTGAAGCCGCGCTCGTCCATCACGAAGAAGCCCATCTCGTTGGCGGCGCCGAAGCGGTTCTTCACGGCACGAATGATCCGGAAGCGACTGCCGAGATCCGTCTCGAAATAAAGCACGGTATCGACCATATGCTCGAGCACTCGCGGTCCCGCGAGCGTGCCTTCCTTGGTCACGTGCCCGACGAGAAAGGTCGCGACGCCGCGCTGCTTGGCGAAGCGGACGAGCTGTGCCGCGGTCTCGCGCAGCTGACTGACGGAGCCCGGCGCCGATTCGAGCTGCTCGCTGTAGAGGGTTTGAATGGAGTCGATGACCAGCACGCGCGGAGGATCCTCTCCGAGCGCCTCGATGACGGCCTCGACGCAGGTCTCGGAGAGGAGCTCGAGCGGCGCCTTGGCGACGCCGAGCCGCGCCGCGCGAAGACCGATCTGCTCGAGCGATTCCTCGCCGGTAACGTAACAGACGCGGGCGCAGGCGGAGATACGCGCCGCGGAGTCGAGCAGCAAGGTCGACTTGCCGATGCCGGGGTCACCGCCGATCAGCACGACCACGCCGGGAACCAGCCCGCCACCGAGCACACGGTCGAGCTCGGCGAGGCCGCTCGACAGCCGCACCGTCTCCTCGACCGCGAGGCCGTCGAGCCGGGTTCGCTGCAACTGAGCCGCTCGAGGGATCGGCGCCGAGTCGCGCTTCGCCGGCCCACGGGTTTCCGCCAGCGCGTTCCATGAGCCGCAATCGGGACACTGTCCCTGCCACTTCAGGTGCTGCGCCCCACATTCGCCGCAGGTGTAGATGCGCTTCGAGCGACTCACCGGGCAAGCATAGCATCGCCCGCCGAGCACATCGCCGAGGCGGCGGTCGCGGCTCGAGAATCCTTGAAATTGCGCTGGAAAAGCGTCCTGGATCACAGGGGCGATCCGGGACAACTGGCATACTTTCTCTACCACCGACACTGGATACCCATGATGGGGTGCTGAGCTTGCGTTTAGCGATCCCGAAAATCCTATCGCTCGGCCTGCTCCTGCTCGGAGCGTTGAGCCTGCCACCGCTGGAGCTGCCTCAGAGGCTGGATCGCGCCCTTTTCGACCTCTGGACGCGCCTCGCTCCGCCGACGGCACCGACAGACATGCTCGTCGTCGAGGTGCACGGCGCGGGCTCGCACACGGCGCTGCTCGAGACCGCGGCCTGGCAGTCGGCCCGGCTCGTAGTCACGACGCTGGCCGACAAGCCGAGCCTGCCAGGCAAGGGAGCTGCCCTCGGGCCGGTGGCCGTCGCCTCGGCGGCGATGCCGATATTGCGGGAAACCGCCTGGCGTGACGGCGGCTACCTCTGGACGCGCGCCGATATCGACGGCACGGTTCGCTTCGAGCGCCCTTCTCTCGGCGGCGCCCCACCCACCCCCTCGCTGGCATTCGCGGCGGCCGCTTGGCTTAAGGCCAATCCCGCCGCGCACGCAGGCCGCGGAGCGACAGTGCTCAGGCTCGAGGACGTCGAGGCGGACCGCTTCGGCCGGCGTTGGCTGCGCTTCTTCGACCGTGACGCGTTCGCGCCCATCGGCATCGACGAGATCGGCGGCCAGCCCAACGCCCTGAGGGACAAGATCGTCATCGTCGGGGATCTCGAGGCGACCCCGTATCCGACCCCGGTGGGATCGCTTGCACCCGCCGAGCTGCTCGCCCACGGCTTGGCCGGATACCGCCTGGAGCACCGGGTCAGAACCGGGCCATGGTTGGACGCCCTGGCTTGGTTGCTCGGCGCGGCCTGTGTCGCGGCCATCGCCTTTGCACCGCCGAGCCTCATGGGCACGATGCTGGCCCCAATCGGCAGCGCTTTGGGCCTGCAGGCCGCGGGCGCTCTCGGATTTACCGCAGCCGGCGTGTGGCTGCCGGTCGCCGCCCCGAGCCTGCTGGTGCTCGCGCTGAGCGGTTTGACCCCAAGCCGCGACCGTGGCAGAGCCGCGCCGGCGCTGGCCGGGGGCGCGGGAGATCAGACGCTGCTGGACGCACGCCGCCTCGCGTCCGCCGGCGCGCTCGAGCAGGCTTGGGCCGTCTATAGGAGACTGCCGATACGCCAAGACGTGCTCGGCGATCTCTATGAGCTTGCCGATGCCCTGGCCGGCAAAGGTGAGCCGCGGAAGGCCGCCGACCTCTTCCATCGCATGGCGCAGGCCCACGCCGGCTTCAAGGACGTCACCGCGCGCCTGGTCGCAGCCTCGTGCCGGGAGCAGGGTCCGTCGCATGGCGTCGACATGCCCAAGACCCTGGGCCGCTATCAGATACTTGGCAGGCTCGGCCGCGGCGCGATGGGCGTGGTCTACCTCGGTCGGGACCCCGCGATCAACCGCATCGTCGCCATCAAGGCGATTCACTTCGAGAAGGAGCTGGATCCCGGCTATGCGGAGGAGGCACGCGGGCGATTCGTCCGCGAGGCCGAGACGGCCGGGCGCTTGAGTCACCCCTCCATCGTCACGATCTACGACGTCGGCGAGGAAAGCGGCGTCGCCTACATCGCCATGGAGTACGTCTGCGGCATACACCTGAGCGACCATTGCGAGAAAGAGACGCTGCTGCCGATTCCGATGGTGCTCGACTTGCTGGCCCGCACCGCCGACGCGCTTGCCTATGCTCACAGCCAGAACGTCGTGCACAGGGATATCAAGCCCGCCAATATTATGTATGATTCTGCCACGGATTCGTTGAAGATCACTGACTTTGGGATCGCACGGCTGATGGATGTGAGCCGGACTCGAACGGGCATCGTTCTCGGGACGCCTTCGTACATGTCCCCGGAGCAGCTTCAAGGGGAAAATGTGAACGGGCACACCGACTTATTCGCGTTGGGCGTTAATCTATACCAGTTGCTGACTAGTCTCTTGCCCTTCCGGGGAACCTCGATGACTCAACTCATGTTCGTGATTACCAACGAACCTCATGTTCCTGTGACGACGATTCGAGCTGACCTGCCCCCCGACCTAGATGAGATTCTCGATCGCGCGCTCGCCAAGCAGCCGGCGGACCGCTATCAGACGGGCGGCGAGATGGCCCGCGCATTACGCGCGGTCCCCGCAAGAGCCGGCGGCTAGAGCACGGGCAGAGTCTCCCAATGAGCCTGAAAAACAAGTTCACCCACATCGAGCTCAGTGACACCGGCAGGGTCAGAGATCACAACGAGGATGCGATCGGTTGCGTCCAGGAGATCGGTCTTTGGGTGCTTGCCGACGGCATGGGAGGCTACAACGCCGGCGAGGTCGCGAGCGGCATCGCGGTCAAGACCATCATCGATCTGGTCTCGGAGGCCTGCGAGCGCGAAGACCGCTCGGACATCGAGTCCGGCACCGGCTACATGCGGCAGACGATCGTGCTCCGCGACGCCGTCCACAGAGCCAACAAGATCATCAACCAAACAGCAAAATCACAACCGCAATGCGAAGGCATGGGCACGACTTTGGTCGCTTGCCTGTTCTACGACAATCGCGTGTCGATCGCGCATGTCGGTGACTCGAGGCTTTACCGGATGCGGGACAATCGCTTCGAGCAGATTACCATGGATCATTCGCTGCTCCAGGAGCTCGTCGACCGCGGCTTCTATTCCCAGGAGGAAGCTCAGCGATCGACCAACCGGAACTACGTCACCCGAGCCTTGGGCGTGGAACCGAACGTCGAGGTGGAGGTGCAGGAGGTCGACGTCGAGAAGGACGATTACATCCTGATGTGCTCCGACGGCCTGCCCGACATGGTCGAGGACGAGGATATCCACCTAACGATCAGCACGTTTAACAATAATATTGATACAATCGGCCAGCAGCTCATCAAGCTCGCCAACGACAACGGGGGGCGGGACAACGTCTCGGTCGTGCTGGTGCGCGTGATGGACGCATTCCCCGCCAATGCGGGGCTGCTGGCTAGAGTTCGTAACCTGTTTGGATAATCGGAACGAATACGATGGCACGTTTGATACTGAGTTTAGATGGGCAAACCCTGGCCGAGTACAACATGACCAAGGAGCGCTATACCATCGGGCGTCTGCCGGACAACGACATCCGTATCGACAATGCGGCCGTTAGCGGGCATCACTCGTTGATCATCAACATTCTCAACGACTCGTTCCTCGAGGATCTCAACAGCACCAACGGCACTTACGTCAACGGCAAGCTCATCAAGAAGCACGCGCTGCAGCACGGCGACGTGATCACGGCCGGGCACCACCAGCTGCGCTACGTGGATGATCAGGCCGAGGAAGCCGCCGGCGGTCAGCAGGACGAATTCGAGAAAACCATGGTCATCGAGCCGAGCGGCAGGATGGAGGAGCAGATCGCCAAGGTCGCGCGCGCCGCCGAAGCCGCCGCCAGCGGCGGCAGGGCTGCGGCACCGGGCAGCCGCCCGGCTGCGCTTGGCACTGCTTCCAAGCGATTCTCCCCGACGAGCACCCAAAACGTCGACGAGCAGGCGGCGCCGGTGTTGCCGAGAGCCAAGCTGCAGGTGTTATCCGGAACGTTTGCCGGCCGCGAGCTCGATTTGACCAAAGCACTTACGACTTTAGGCCGCCCGGGCGTTCAAGTCGCGGCCGTAACGCGCCGCTCCGAGGGCTACTACATCGTGCACGTCGAGAGCGGTAAGCCGGACGATTATCCGAAGGTCAACGGCCAACCGATCGGTCCACAGGCGCGCAAGCTCGAAGACAACGACGTCATTCAGCTCGCCGGCGTGAAAATGGGGTTCTTCGTCAACTGAGCGGCGAGCCGCCGCGCTTGCCGGACTAGCCCAGTACGCCCTCTCCGTAGGCCTCGGAAACGGGATTCTCGAATCTCGTTGAGGCCGCGAGGAACGTCAGCTCAAAGTCTCCGATTGGGCCGTTGCGCTGCTTCCCGATGATGATATCCGCGTATCCCTTGCGCGGTGTTTCCGGGTCATAAACCTCGTCTCGATAAATAAAGACAATCAGGTCTGCGTCCTGCTCTATCGCACCGGATTCGCGAAGATCAGACATGACCGGTTTCTTGCTTTCGCGCTGCTCGACGCTGCGATTGAGCTGCGATAGCGCGATCACCGGAAGGTCGAGCTCCCTGGCCAGGGCCTTCAAGGATCTCGAAATCTCCGAGATCTCCGTGGCGCGGTTTTCCTTCGTGCCGGCGACCTGCATGAGCTGGAGATAGTCGACCACGATCAGCCCCAAACCGTGCTCGCGTTTGAGCCGCCTGGCGCGTGCGCGGACCTCCGTCGGCGTCAGCGCCGGAGCGTCGTCGACGAAGATCGGCGCAGTCGACATCAGCGACACGGCCGAGTCGATGCGGGACCAGTCATCATCGGTTAGATTGCCCGTGCGCAAATGCGCCTGATTGATGCGCCCATTTGAGCCAATCATACGCATGGTCAACTGCTCCGCAGACATTTCCATGCTGAAAATCGCCGTTGGCACCTTATGCCCAATGGCAGCGTTCTCGGCGATATTCATTGCCAACGTGGTCTTACCCATCGACGGACGCCCAGCGATAATGATGAGGTCGCCGCGCTGCATACCGGCGGTCATCTCGTCCATCTTCTTAAAACCCGTTGGGACTCCCGTTATCTCCTCGGTAGAGTGATACAGAAGATCTATCCGATCTATCGCCTTTGACGTAAGCACGCTCAAAGGAGTAAATCCCCGACTTCGCCTCTTCCCGTGATCAGCGATCTCGAACACGCGCTGCTCGGCGAGATCGACGAGCTCCTCGACTGTTCTGCCCTCCTCGTCATGGACGCTGGCCGCGATGGCGCCGCCGATCGCGATGAGCTGCCGCAGCATCGCGCGGTCGCGCACGATGCCTGCGTAAGCGCGCACGTTGGCGGCGCTGGGCACGTCGCGGACGAGCTGCGACAGATACGCGAGACCGCCGGCAGCGGCGAGCTCGCCCTGGCGGTCGAGGTGCTCGCTGACCGTCAGCGCGTCCGGCGGCTGGTCGCGCCCCGTGAGCTGCTCTATCGCCGTGAAAATGAGCCGGTGATCGGCGCGATAGAAATCTTCCCTGGTGACGATGTCGGCGATTTGGTCCCAGGCCGAAGGATCGAGCATGACTCCGCCGAGCACTGACTGCTCGGCTTCGACGGAATGCGGCGGCAGGCGCAAGGCCTCGGTATGTGCCGCGGCCTGCTTCGACTTTGCGATCGCTTCAACCATGCCCTGCCGGCCTCGTTTCGATCGAGCTTAGCATAGCCGCGCCGGCATCACTCCTCGGTGTCGTTGGTCTCTTCCTCGTCTCGGGGCTCCGGATCCACGACCTCGCTCGCTTCGATGACGACCGTCATTGCGACGTTGACATCGAAATGCAGATGCAGCTCGATCGGATGCTCGCCGACGACCCGCAACGGCCCCTCGGGCAGACGAACCTCGCTGCGCTCGACCGGAACCCCCAAAGCCTCGCAGGCCTCGGCGATATCGATCGTGCCGATCGAGCCGAACAGCTTGCCTTCCGGTCCGGCATTGCTCTTCAGATACAAGACTTGGCCCTCGAGCTTGGCGCCCCGTGCTTTCGCGGCGTCAAGCTCCGCCTGAGCCTTTGTCTCGAGCTCCGCGCGGCGGCTTTCGAGCTTGGCGATGTTCTCCGGTGTCGCGAGCGCGGCCTTGCCTTGCGGAATCAAATAGTTTCTCGCATAACCGGGCTTTACGCTCACCTGGTCGCCTATGCCACCGATGTTTTCCACTTTTTCCAACAGAATGACGTCCATAGCCGCCTACTCCTAACCTCAAGCGACCGGGCGCAGCGGCGCCCGCAGATTGATCCAATTATCCGTCAGGCCCATGGAGCCGAGAACCAATATCATCACGGCCGTCAGCGGGCTCACGAGCAAAAGATAAACAAGCAGTAAGATCGCCGGATTCCAACGCTTGGCGTGGGCCCAGGCATGCGTCACCGCAAGCCCCTGGAAACAGAACCCGAACAGCGCGACCGGAAACAGGTTCTGCACCACCGGCGTGGACAGCAACAGGCTCGAGGCCATCAGCAAGGTCGCGGGAATGCCTAAGAGCTTGCCGAGGCGCAGGCTGCGAAAATCGCTGCCTGGCTGCCCCTCGGTCCCGGCCAGGCTGGCCCACCAATAGCCGAGTATCGCCGCAACGACGACCTGGGCGAAGATTGCGGCCGCCAGCAGCCCGAAAAACACGCCGCCGAGCTGCGCCAACGCTTCGAGCTGCTCCGGGGAGGCGCCGTTGCCCTCCAATACCGCGAGCAGCGAATCGAGGCGCGGGCCGATCAACGCGCCCGGGTCCGGCCACACGAAGAGCGCCGCGACCACGCCGAGCACGCAGACAAGCAGGCTCGCCTGAAACGCCAGGGTCAAGGACTGCGTCCAGCCGATGATCGAGCCGAGCGCGGTGCCGGACAACATCGTCAAGCCGCCGACCGGCGCGAGCACAGAGAGATCGGTGCCGACGACGCCTCCGAGCACAAGCACGCCGGCGAGGCCGAAAGCCGCGCTCAAGAGCCCCTGGTTCGGGCCGCGACGCAGTGTCTCCAGCGTCATCAACGCGGCCGACAACAACGGGATCATCGGCGCCACGGCAATCGCCAGGATGATCAGCCGATAGCGGCGCTGCAACAGCCATAAGACGAAGGCGGTCACGACACCGGGTTGAACCGAGCCATGCCGCGGCTCAATGCTGGTCCGTGTAGGGCAGTAACGCCAAGTAACGGGCGCGCTTGATCGCAGTCGCAAGCTGTCGCTGGTAGTGGGCCTTGGTGCCGGTAATCCGGCTCGGAACGATCTTCCCGGTCTCGCTGATGTAAGCCTTGAGCGTGGTGAGATCCTTATAGTCGATCTCCTTGACGCCCTCGGCCGTGAAACGGCAAAACTTCTTGCGTCGAAAATAGCGCGCCATGCCTACTTCTCCTCGTTGTCGCTAGCGTCGTCGCTAGCGTCATCCGCGCCGGCATCGTCGTCGAAGCCCGCGGCGACGTCGCCACCCGTATCCTCGTCTCGCGACTCGCTGTCGTCGTCCGCCCTCCGCTCGGAGGTCTTTGCACGACCCGGCCCGCGCGCGCGAGCGGCGTCGGCGGCCGCTTGCGCGTCCCTGGCCTTCTCCTCTTCTTCAGCCTTGGCCATGTGCGAGGCCTCGGTGATCGCCTCGGTACGCTTGATCACGAGGTGGCGCAGCACCGCATCGTTGAAACGGAACGCGCCCGTCAGCTCATTGAGCGTGTCCTGCCCACATTCGATATTGAGCAGCAAATAGTGGGCCTTGTGAACTTTGGAGATCGAATGGGCGAGCTGACGCCTGCCCCAATCCTCCTCGCGGTGAACGGCGCCGCCGGCCGCTTCGATCATGCGGCGGTACCGCTCCATCATCGCAGGGACTTGTTCGCTCTGGTCAGGATGGACCAGAAACACGACTTCGTAGTGTCTCAATCGAGGCTCCTCTCGGTTAAAAGCCTCCTGAGCAACACCAGTGAGGCAAGGAGTATTTGTTAATCTGGGCGCGCCATCCTACTGTAGGCCTGCCCGGGCCTCAAGTCACGCGCCTTGCGGGGCTGCGGGCTCGGATCTGGCGGTCGAGCTCGAACAACAAGATACCGACCGCGACGGAGACATTGAGGCTCGCCACGGTCCCGTGCATGGGAATGCTGACGATCTCGTCGCAGAGCTCGCGCGTTAGACGGCGCAGGCCTCGGCCCTCGCCGCCGACGACCACTGCAATCGGCGCGCCGATCTGGGTATCGTAGAGGCAGCGTTGGGTCTGGGCATCGGCGCCCACGATCCAGACGCCCGCGTCCTTGAGCCAGTGCAGCGTGGACGCCAGGTTGGCGACCCGCGCCAGGCGCACGCTCTCGGCGGCGCCGGTTGCGGCCTTGACGGCCGTGGCCGTGAGCGCGGCGGCGCGGTGCCTGGGAATCACGACGGCATCCACGGCGGCGGCATCGGCGGTGCGCAGGCAGGCGCCTAGATTTCTCGGGTCCTGCACCTGATCGAGCACCAGCAGCCGCACGGACTTGCCGCGCTCGAGCACCAGCGTCTCGAGCTCGCGGATACCGATCTCGGCGAGCCCCCGGGTTTGCACGACGACGCCCTGATGAGCCGCGCCCTGCGTGAGCCGGTCGAGCTCCTGGCGCTCGACGTGGCTCACGGGGATTTTCAAGAACGCGAGCCTGCGCTCGATCTCAGGCAAGGATCCCGCTCTGGACCCGCGCAAGACCCGCGCCGCGAGGATGCCGTCCGGGCGCTTGTCGAGCAGCGCCCACACGGCGTGCAGGCCGTAAACGAGATTCGCGCCGTGGCGATGTCGACGGGACGCTATCTCGGCACCCTCCCTCTTTGAGAGCCCGCCCGCCGCCTCAGCGGCGGCCTTCCCGCCGTTTTCGGGGCGGCGGCTCGCCGTTTGCATTCACGGGCACGAAGTCGATCTTGCGCTCCGCAACGTCGACGTTGACCAGCCGCACCCGCAGCCGGTCCGTCACGCGGTAGCGGTTGCCGGAGTGCTCGCCGACTAGCATCGAGCCGCCCGCCTCGCGATGATAGTAGTCTTCGGGCAGGGCCGTCACGTGCACGAGCCCGTCGATCTGCAAGTCGTGTAGCCTGACGAACAGGCCGAAAGGCACGACGCTCGATACGAGCACATCGAACTCCTCGCCGATGCGTTGCTTGAGGAACGCACACTTCAGGCGCTCCTCAACCTGCCAGACGGCCTGGTCGGCGCGCCGCTCGGCTCTCGAGCAATGCTCGCCGAGCTGCTCCATCTCCGGGAAAGCATGGCGATAGCCCTTGCTGCCGCCGTGCTCGAGCAGCCACTTGAGCGCGCGGTGCACGAGCAGATCCGGATAACGCCGGATCGGCGAGGTGAAATGGGCGTACGCCGGCAGCGCCAGGCCGAAATGCCCGACGTTGCGCGGCTGGTAGTGGGCTTGCCTCATCGAGCGCAACACCATCGCGTCGATCAGCTCGGCCTCCGGGTGTCCTGCGACACTTTCGATCAGGCGGCTCACGTCTTTCGGCGTCAGCTTCTCCGGGGAGTTGAGCCTGAGACCTAAGCTTTGCAGGAACACCATCAGCTCCTCGATGCGCTCGGGATCCGGGCCCTCGTGCACGCGATAGAGACCCGGGATGCGGCCCTGGCGCATGCGCTTCGCCGACTCGACGTTGGCGGCGATCATGCACTCCTCGATGATGCGATGGCTGATGAGCCTTTCTGCGACGCACACGTCCGCGACCTGGCCCCGATCGTCGAGCAGAATCTTGGTCTCCGGCAGATCGAAATCGATCGCGCCGCGGTGTTTACGGCGTCGCTCGAACACGCGATAGACCTCGTGCAAGCATTCGAGCCTCGGTGCGAGCGCTTCCCGCTTGCCGGCGTCTCTCTCGCCGTCGAGCATCGCCGCCGCCTCCGTGTAAGTCATGCGCGCATGTGAGCGCATTACGCCTTCGAAGAACCGTGATCGGCGCACCTCGCCGTTTGCGCTGATGGCCATCTCGCAGCACAGGCAGAGGCGGTCGGCGTTCGGATTCAACGAGCACAGACCGTTGGACAGGGTTTCCGGCAGCATCGGCACGACCCGGTCGGGGAAATAGACCGAGGTGCCGCGCGCGCGCGCCTCGACGTCGAGCGTGGTATCCGGCGAGACGTAGTGGCTCACGTCGGCGATCGCGACGATGAGCCGCCAGCCGTCGCCGTGGCGCTCGGCGTAGACGGCGTCGTCGAAATCCCGAGCGTCCTCGCCGTCGATGGTCACCA
>Ga0214471_10002773_pt1 | contig 13713 bp, 13 predicted proteins | sample RVTome_5_FD_207665 | JGI IMG/M metagenome (GOLD analysis project Ga0214471, IMG submission 207665) | Soil microbial communities from uranium-contaminated site in the Upper Colorado River Basin, Wyoming, United States - RVT142D155 | ecosystem: Environmental > Terrestrial > Soil > Contaminated >...
GAGGGGTGGAACCCCTCGCTCTAGTTAGCCGAAGCCGTAGCCGACCAGCAGCAGCGCCGAGTTGACCCCGAGGTTCTTGCCGGCGGTTTGGGCGTTTGAAAGGTGATGGAAGCGCCCCTCGAGCAGCCAGCTGCGCCGCTCGCCCGCCGGCCAGCGGACCCCGAAGCCGGCCTGGAGCAGGAAGTTGAAGCGGCGGTCGATCTCCTCGAGCTCGGTGAGGTCGGTGAGGATCACGCCGGCGCCGAGCGACAGGTAGGGCCGGCTCGAGCTTGCTCCAGTGTAGATCCGAAAGCCGACCGGCAGCACTCCGACCAGGATTCCGCTCGGGCCGAAGGTCTGGTGGAGCTGAGCTTCCAACACGTACTCGACGCGGGGCGAGAGCGCGCGCGCCCATTGCGGCGCCAGGCTCAGGAACTGGATCTCGGGATTGGACGGTCCCAGATCCACCGACAGCCCGAAGCCGCCCGCCAGCACCCATTCGGTGAAGCCGGCTCGAAAGCGCGGCGGCTGGTCCTGGGCGGCGGCCGGCGCCGCCGACAGCAGCGCGATCCCCAACGCCCCCAATGCAACCCGCGGTCCCCACCCTGCTCGCCCCATTCCTATTGCGCCCTCCTTGGCGGTATCCTAGAAGACTCCAAAGCTAACACCAGCAGCAGCGATTCGGCGAGCAGTCACCGAGCAGTCGCCGAGCAGTCACGTTGAGGGGTGGACAGCCGGCCCAATGTTGCCCGACACTTAGGAACACGTTGGCAGACGCGGAGGGCGCCATGAGGATGGTAAAGGTAGGGTGGGGAGCGAGCTGGTGCGGCGCCGGGCTGCTCGGCCTGGTGCTGGGCGGATGCGGCGGGCCGACCGAAACGATCCAATTCGGAGTCATCGCTCCTCAGACCGGCGAGGGCGCTGCCTATGGCAAGGAAATGATCCTGGGGGCTCAGCTCGCCGCCGAAACGATCAACAGCGAGGGTGGGGCCGGCGGTCGCAAGCAGATCGAGCTCCGGATCGAGGACAGCCGCAGCGATCCGGCGCGCGCCGCCCAGCTCATGGAGCAGATGGGCCAGGACGAGAAGATCATCGCGGTGATCGGCGGCGTGACCAGCGGCGAAGCGGTCGCCATGGCGCCCAAGGCCGAAGCCACCAAGACGGTTTTGATTTCGCCGACCGCATCCACCCCGACTCTGAGCGAGTTCGGCGAGTACGTGTGGCGCAACTACCCCAGCGACGGTCAGTTCATCAGCACCTTGGCCTTCTACTGCCGCTTCAGCTTGCGGGTCAAGAAAGTCGCGGTGGTCGCCGCGCGCAACGAATACGCCGACGGTGTGCGCGAGGTCTTCGAGCGCAAGTTCACCGCCGCCGGTGAGACCGAGATGAAAGAGTTCCTTTACAACGAGGGCGAGCTGAACGCCGGCGCCATCATCGGTGAGGTCAAGGCCTACCGCCCCGACGCCGTTCTGCTGGTGGCTTACGTGGATGACCAGGTAACGCTGCTGCGGGTGATCCAGGAGCAAGAGCTCAAGGCGCAGATTCTGGCCAGCGAAACCTTCACGGTTGAAGGCGCCCATGAGGCCGGTCCAGCCGCCGAAGGCGTCATCACGCCGCAGCCGCCGTTCGATGTCGCCGACACCAATCCGCGGGTCAAGAGCTTCGTCACCCGTTTCCAGGAGAAGTTCAGGCACCTGCCGACCGTCGACTCGGCGCAAGGCTACGACGCGGTCCGGATCTTGGCTTCGGCGCTGGCTCCGATCGGCAAGATCAAGCATACGCTCAAAGACAACATGAAGGGCGTGCAGGACTTCCAGGGCGTGGCCGGCGAGACCAGCTTCGACGTCAACGGCGACGTGGTCAAGGATCCCTGGCTTTATCGAGTAGAGAACGGCGAGCTGATCCGCATTCCTTCCTAGGCGGCGGATAGGGCGCCGTCTGCGTCGTTGGGCTCGATCGGCCTCCTCCAGCGTACCGTTCAGTACGCTTCCGTCGGCCTCGCTTCGCCCGCCTAGCATCCGGCACCCTCTCCACCGCCCAGTGAGCCGTGCTGGCACGCCTTCCGTGCTCGATCAAAGGCAGTAAGCCCGGCGGCGGATAGGGCGCCGTCTGCATTCCTGCGATCAATTAAGGGGGATCGTTTCGCTGGTTTCGGCGGGTGGGGTGGGGGTCTCCCAAGCGGCGCGTAGCTCGAGCGAGACTGCATCGGGTCCGGCGCTGAGGGTCAGCACGCGCAGGTAGGCGCTGCCGGCGCGGCGCTCCAGCTCTTCTTTGTTGAACTCGAAGCGCTCGCGCGCGGCGGCGTGGTCGCGGGGCTGGCCGTCGGAGCCCTTGACCGTCGCATACAGCGCCAGGCCGCAGCTCAGCCGGCCCTGCTGTTCGACGAAGATCAGCCGCTCGTAAGGCACTTCGAACGTGACCGAGAGCAGCACCCGGTCCGGGCCTGCGGTGCGCGCCAGCTTGTACTGCAAGGGCGGCGGCTCGACCGTCAGGCTCGGTTCGGTCCCGGGCGCACCGCGAGCGCTGGAAGCCGCGGTCGGCTCGTGGGTCTGGATCGCGCGGCGGTTGGCGCGCTGCAGCGCCCGCGCCACCGAGCTGGGGAAGCGCTCGGCCGCCGCCGGATTGCGCCAGCGGTCGAGCACCGCGCGCAGATCGCCCGAGCGCAGCAGCGGCGGCAGCAGCCAGTAGTGGCCGTTGTGAAACGTATCCACGAACAGGAGCGCGGATTGAAAACCGAGCCGCTCGTATCCGTAGCTCCAGGCCCGCGCCGGAACCATCGACCCGCTGTCGGGGTTGGGAACGTAGCGCGGCAGGTCGGAGCGCGGTGGACCCAGCACCAAGTAGACCCGGCCGCGGTGGGTCTGCCAGCCCGGCAGCCCAGGCTCGGAGAGGTGCTCACTCACATGCTCGAGCCGCGCCTCGAAGTCCTGCCGAAACTCGTTGACTCGGGTCGACGGCAGCGGATCGCGCCGGGTCCAGAAGTCCGCGATAAACGCGTTCCGGGCCGCGTCATCGGTGAGGCGCTGGAAAGCGCCGCGCTCTTCCGGGGTGGCCAGCAGTCCGGGCGGACCATCGATCCACAAAGCCAGCGCCGCTTCGAACGCCAACAGCGCCCCCCAGGCGGCCGGCACGATGGGTTACCAGCTACCCAAGCGGATCCGCTTGTGAATCCGCTGGAGCACCAGCCTGCGTTTGAGCCGGCTCATGCGATCGATGAACAGCACGCCGTCGAGGTGGTCGATCTCATGGTGGAGGATGCGGGCGAGCAGCTCGCTGCACTGAACGCTGATCGCATTGCCCTGGAGGTCCTGAGCCTTGATCTCCACCTGGGCCGGCCGGCTGATGACTTCGACGATCTGCGGAAAGCTCAGGCAGCCCTCTTCGGCGCGGATCTCGCCTTGCACCGCGACCACTTCGGGATTGACCAAGACATGCAGCCGGCCGGGCTCGCGACCGGCGCTGGGATCGACCAGGATGATGCGCTTGAGCTCGCCGATCTGGTTGGCCGCCAGTCCGACGCCGCCGGCCTGGTACAGAGTCTCCATCAGGTCCTCGGCGAGCCGGCGCAGCTCGGCATCGAAGCGCTCCACCCGCCGGGCCTTTTCGCGCAGCGCCGGAGCCGGGTATTTCAGGATTTCTCGTTGCGCCATGGGCTTCAGGGAGCGGGAACGACCGAGACTATTTTATCAATGTTGATCCAGCGTCCTGGACCGGTCGCCCGTCTCTCGATCCGCGGCGGACGCGTCGCAGCAGCCGGCGGCGAGCTTCTCGGCCAGCTCGCGGGCGGCGCAGGGGCGGCCGAGCTGCTGCCCGGGAAGACCGTGGAAATCGCTGCCGCTGGTCGCGATCAGATCGAGCTTGGCGGCCAGCCGCCGCAAGGCGCGCTGGGTCGCTTCGCCATGGCGCGGGTGGGCGACCTCGATGCCGTCGAGCCCCGCACGCTTGAGCCGCAGTAGCTGCTCGGCTGCCAGCTTCGGACCTGGATGGGCCAGCACCGCATAGGCGCCGCTGCGATGCAGCAGCGCGATGGCCGATTCGAGCGAACGCAGCCGGCGCGGCACGAAGGCCGCGCCGCGGCTGCTGAGATAGCGCTCGAAAGCGGTGCGAGTATCGGGGCAGACGCCCAGCGCGACCATGGCCGCGGCGATGTGAGGCCGGCCGATCGGGCCTTGATCGGCGCGCAGGGCGCCGAGCTCGAGCCGGATGCCCATCCGGCTCAGGCGCTCCAGAATCGACTCCGCGCGGCGCCTGCGGGCCGCGGTTTCTTCGGTCAACCCGTCCAGCAGCGGCCGGTTGGTCGGGTCGAGCCCGTAGCCCAGAAGATGCGTTTCCGCGCCTTCGAGCTCGCAGGTCAGCTCGATCCCCGGCACGAAAAGCAGCCCCTGCTGCAAGCTGGCCGCGGCCGCCTCGGCCAAGCCGTTCAGGGTGTCGTGATCGGTCAAGGCCAGGCCGCTCAGGCCGGCGCGGCGCGCTTCCGCGACCAGCTCGGCGGGGGTCAGACGTCCGTCGGAGCAGGTCGAGTGCGCGTGGAGGTCGACGGCTCCAGTGGGAGGGATGGAAGGTGCTGGCATGAGAGGATCGGCTCGATCGTAGGCGGCGGGTCCAGGCCGGTCAACCGGCCTCTCAGCCGCCCCGCGGCCCGTTTTTCGGGGCGTTTGCTGTTGACTCCAATGGCCACCAAAGCTATCCTGGTTAGTGATTTGTAGGGCTTTGGCTGGAGGGCAGCTCGACAGGAGCTCGGGGTCGAGGGCATTTCCGAGCCGACGGAGAGGTTAGACGCAGCGCTCAAGAGAGGGAGAACCTATGATCATGCGAAAGTACCTCTGCTTTGTCCTGACCCTGGCTCTCGCTGTTCCGCTCTTGGCTGACGACGATCCTACGGTGACCGGCGACAGCGGGCTGATCAAAATTTTCACCGCCCGCACGGTGGAGGCGGGCAAGGGTTCGTTCGGCTGGTTCTACGATAACCGCGACCGCGAGACCGGCGACTACGACGTCAACGACCACGGCATCGTGTTCGGTTGGGGCGCGACCGAGCGGCTCGAGATCGTAGGCTCCTTCGTCGCGATCCGCCAGCCGGACTTCGATAATCCGCCGGAGACGCCCAACGAAGCGCCGATCTTCAATCACCTGATCGAGGAAGGGGTCGGCGATTTCCAGGTCGGCCTCAAGTACCGTTTCGTCGATGAGGCGGCGTCGCGTCCCGGCGTCGCGATCCGCGGCTTCGTCAAGGTTCCGAGCGGCGACGAGGACGAAGGCCGCGGCAGCGGCAAAGTCGACGGCGGCTTGGATCTGGCGCTGTCCAAGCGCAGCGACGCGATCGGTTTCGCCGGCAACGTCGGCTTCCGCTTCAACGGCGAGCCCGACGACTTCGATCTGGCCAACGAGTTCCGCTACGGCGTGGGCTTCAATTTTCCGACCCACACCGTGCTGCAAGGGGTGCTGGAGCTGATCGGCACCAGCTATGTCGGCGACTCGACCTTCGATCAGGAGACCGCGGCCGACCTGATCGCCGGCTTTCAGCTGCGGTTCAAGAACGGCTTGCGTTTCGCCTCCGCCTATCAGCGCAACCTGGCGATGGACGACACCATCAACGGCGAGAAGTCGCGGCCCGACGGCGTGGTGGCGATCCTGAGCTACAGCCCGCGCCCGCAGCCGCCTCCGCCGCCGGTGGAGGCTCCGCCCGCCGCGCCGCCCGAGGCGCCGCCGGCCCAGCCGCCGGTGACGCCGGCCCAGCCGCCGGTGACGCCGCCGGTGGTGGAAGGTCCGTTCAAGGACGTCTACTTCGTGTTCGACGACACCACCTATCTGTTCCCCGATCGCGCCGAGCAGAATCTGGCGGCGCTGACCACCTACATGCAGAATCACCCCGAAGCGCGGCTGACGATCGAGGGCAACACCTGCTACATCGGCACCAACGAGTACAACCTGGCGCTCGGCGATCAGCGCGCGCGGCGGCTCAAGGAAGATCTCGCCAGCCGCGGCATCGATCCGAGCCGGATCTCGACGGTGTCGTTCGGCGAGGAGCGGCCGGCGTTCGACAACACCACCGAAGAAACGCGGCAGTTCAACCGCCGCGGCCACTTCGACGCCGGGGACCAGTAGGCGGCGCTCAAAACATTCGCGAGCTTCCGAATGGCGAGGATGGGGAAAAAGCCCCATCCTCGTTTTGTTTTGTATGATCAGTGTCGTGATTCCGTCGAAGGACGGCGCGCATCTGCTGCCGAGCTGTCTGGAAGCGCTGCGGGCGCAATCGATCGCGGGCCTCGAGCTGATCGTGGTCGATGACGGCTCGCGCGATCAGACCGCGGCGCTGCTGGCGCAGCGCTACCCCGAGGTGCGCCGGATCGGTTTCGCCCGCAGCCGCGGCTTTGCGGCCGCGGCCAATGCCGGGATCCGCGCGGCGACTCGGCCGAACGTGGCCTTGGTCAACAACGACGCGGTGGTCGCGAAGGACTGGGCCCGCGAGCTGCTCGCGGCGCTGGAGTCGGACACCTCTGCCGGGTCGGCCGCGAGCCGCCTGCTCCGGGCCGATGATGGCGCGCGGCTCGACGGCGTCGGCGACGGCTACACCCGCGGCGGGTTGGCCTACAAGCGCGGCTGGGGCCGGCCCAACGGGCCGGAGTTCGATCGGCCGGCGGCGGTGTTCGGCGCCTGCGCCGCGGCCGCGCTCTACCGGCGTGCCGCGCTCGACCAGGCCGGGCTGCTGGACGAGAGCTACGGCAGCTACGTCGAAGACGTCGATCTGGCGTTCCGGCTCCAGCTGCTCGGCTATCGCTGCCTCTACGTGCCGGCGGCGCAGGCCAGCCACGCCGAGGCCAGCAGCAGCGGCGGCCGCATGACCGCGCCGCGCGCGCGGCTGATCGTGCGCAACAGCCTGCGCACCGTGGTCAAGGACTACCCCGGCGCGCTGCTGCTGCGCAACCTGCACCGCGTGGTGTTGGATCAAGCGCGGCTGCTCTTCCACCTCGGCGGGCGCGGGCGGAAGCCGGTCGCGGCGCTGCGCGGGGTGATCGAAGCGTTCGGGTTCGCGCCGCGCGATCTGAAGCAGCGGCGCCGGATCCAGGCGCGGCGGCGGATTGCGCTCGACGCGCTGGCGCGGCTGCTGCGCCAAGGCGATGACGAGCTGGCCGCGCAGCGCCGGCGCGCCGTCGCCGGCTGAGCCGCGGGCGTTGCGGGTCTTTTTTCTCTGCGGCGGCACTCGGGAGTTCGCGCCGACCCGGCTGCGGGTGCTGCAGTACCTGCCGCTGCTGCGCGCGCGCGGGATCGAGTGCGAGGTGTCATCGATCAGCGGAAAATGGGCTACCGTATGGGATCAGCGCGACGCGGTCTTGGATTTCGCCGGACGGCTGCGCGCCTATGGCGACAAGCTGCTGCGGCCGCTGCGCCGCGCGCGGCTGCCGCGGCGCATCCGCGGCGCCGACGTGCTGTTCGTGCAGCGTGCCTTGGGTCCGATCGCCTGGCAGCGGCGCTGTGCGGCGGCGGCGCGGCGTTGCGTCTTCGATCTCGACGATGGGATCCATCTGGCGCACCCGCAGCTCGCGGTCGCGCCGCGGCGGCAGCGGCGGCGCGCGGCGCGCGTGAGCTCGTGGCTCGCGCTCGCCGACACGGTCATCGCCGCGAGCCCGTATTTGGCGCGCCAGTGGCCTGAGCATTCGATCGCGGTGCTGCCCACCCCGGTGGATTGCGAGCGCGTCCGCCCGGTTGCCAAAGCCGGGCGCGAGAGCGTGGTGGTGGGCTGGATCGGATCGCCGCCCAATGCGGCGGAGCTGGAGCTGGTGCGCGAGCCGTGGAGCCGGCTGGCGCGCCGCCACCCGCAGCTTCGCCTGCTGCTGGTCGGGGCCGGCCAGCCGGCGGCGCGCGAACGGTCGATCGAATACCGCGCTTGGAGCGAATCCGTCGAGCTCGAGGCCCTGGCTCAGATCGATATCGGAATCATGCCGCTGACCGACCGGCCGTGGAATCGGCTCAAAGGCGGCTACAAGCTGCTGCTTTATATGGCGGCCGGGCTGCCGGTGGTGGCGTCGCCGGTTGGGATCAACCGCGAGCTGGTGCGCGACGGCGAGAACGGCTTTCTGGCGCCGGACCCGGCGGCCTGGGAGGCGGCGCTCGAGCGGCTGATCCTGGATCCGGCGCGGCGCGCCGGGCTCGGCGCGCGCGGGCGCGCTGCGGTCGAATCGGACTTCTCGCTGGTGGCGCTGGCGCCGCGGCTGGCGCGGCTGCTGGAAACGCCGTGAAAATTCTGCTGGCCAACAAGTTCTACTATTCGCGCGGCGGCGACGCCACCTACACATTGGCGCTGGAACAGGCGCTGGGCGCTCGCGGGCATACGGTCATTCCGTTCGCGATGGATCACCCGCAAACCTTGCCGACGCCGTACCGTCGCCACTTCGCGCCGCCGGTGGACTTCGTCGCGCTGCTCGAGCGCGGTGGGCTGCGGGCCGGCTGGCGCGCGGCCCGCAGCGCGATCTACTCGCGCGCGGCGGCGGCGGCGCTCGAGCGGCTGCTGGCCGAAACCCGGCCCCAGATCGCGCACGCGCAGAACATCCACCACCAGCTCTCGCCGGCGATCTTCCCGGCGCTCAAGCGCCACGGCCTGCCGCTGGTCTGGACCTTGCACGACTACGCGCCGCTGTGCCCCAACGACAACTTTTTCACCCACGGTGCGCCGTGCGAGCGCTGCAAGGTGCATCGGTTTTATCAGTGCGTCCGGTGGCGCTGCAAGAAAGGCTCGCTCGGCGCCAGCCTGATCGCGGCGCTGGCGGCCGCGACCCACCACGGCCTCGGGCTCTACCGTCACGTCGACCGGGTGATCTGCCCGAGCCGCTTTCTGCACGGCAAGCTGCTGGAGTTCGGCTGGCCGGCGGAGCGGCTGGTCCATCTACCGTACCTGTTGTCTCCGCAAGCGTTCGAGCGCCCGGCGCTGGCGCGCGGCGCTGTGGTGGTCTACGCCGGCCGGCTGGCGCAGGAGAAAGGAGTGGATGTGCTGCTGCGGGCCGCGGCCCGAGCCAAGCTGCGCGTCCTGATCGCCGGCGACGGCCCGGAGCGCGCTCGCCTCGAGCGGTTAGTCGAGGAGCTGGGTCTCGGCTATACTCCGTTTTTAGGACATCTCGAGGCGAGCCGGCTGCGGGAGCTGGTCGCCGGCGCGGCCGCGGTCGCGGTCCCGAGCCTGTGGTACGAGAACTTCCCGTTCAGCGTTTTGGAGGCGCTGGCGCTCGGGGTTCCAGTGGTGGCTTCCCGGATCGGCGGCATTCCGGAGATCGTGGTGGACGGCGAAAATGGATACTTGGTTCCGAGCGGCGCGGTCGAGCCGCTGGCGGACGCCCTGCGCCGCCTGGTCGGTGACCCGATCCGCAGCCAAGCGATGGGACAGGCCGGCCGCGCGCGGGTGGCCGAGCTGTGCGATCCGGTCCGCCATGCCGAAACGCTCGAGCAGCTCTACACCTCCCTGAGCTGACCGATGCCTTCCCGACCCAACTCGGTTCCCCAGCCGCGCAGCGCGCTGATCGCGACCACCTTCAAATGCAACGCGCGCTGCGTGATGTGCAACATCTGGCGGGTCAAGGAGCACAACGACCTCAAGCCCGAGGAGTATCGGGATCTGCCGCGCAGTCTCGAGCACATCAATGTCTCGGGCGGCGAGCCGTTTCTGCGCAAGGATCTGGTCGAGATCGTCGGCGTGCTGGCCGAGCGCTGCCCGGCCGCCCATCAGGTGATCTCCAGCAACGGCTTTCTGCCCGAGGTGCTCGAGGAGCAGGTCGGGCGCATGCTCAAGATCACCAAGAAGCTCGGGGTGCGGGTCTCGTTCGACGGGGTCGGCGCGGTGCACGAGGAGATCCGCGGCACGCCCGGCGCCTTCGACCGCTGCGTGCGCTCGATCCAAGTGCTGCACCAGCTCGGGGTGCGCGATCTCGGCATCGCCTTCACCGCCAGCGACGGCAATATCGAGCACATCGACAAGGCTTATCAGCTTTCGCTCGACCTCGGGGTGCAGTTCTCGTTCGCGGCGGCGCAGAGCTCGGCGATCTTCTTCCAGGCCGACGGCAACGCGATGCTGAGCCGGCGCCCGGAGCTGGCCCGCGCGGTCGACCGGCTCGCGACCCGCGAGCTGCGCGGCTGGCATCCCAAGCGCTGGTACCGGGCGCTGTTCGAGACCCGGCTCAAGCACTTCGTGCTCGGCGAGCTGCCGTTCACCGGGTGCAGCGCCGGTTCGAGCTCGTTCTACCTGGCGCCCGACGGCACCGTCTATCCGTGCAACATCATGGAAGCGCCGCTCGGCAACCTGCGCCAGCAGCGCTTCGAGGAGCTGTGGGCGGCGCCGCGCGCTTGGCAGATCCGCGAGCGGGTCGATCGCTGCCCGCATCCGTGCTACATGATCTGCTCCTCGGCCAGCGACATGCGCCATCGGGTGCTCGAGCCGCTGCCGTGGATCGCCAAGAGCAAGGCGCGCGCCCACCTCGGTCTGCCGCCCGGACCGGCGTGAACGCCGCGCGCTATCAGCGCGCTGCCGCCGAGGTCGCCGCAGCCGCCGGCGAGCTGCTGCTGCGCCGCTTCCGCAAGCCGCTGGCGATGCGCCACAAGCAGCGCCGCGGCGCGATCAATCTGGTCACCGAGGCGGACCTCGCCGCCGAGCGTTTCATCCGCCGCGAGCTCGAGCGGCGCTGTGGCCCAATCCCGTTCGTCGGCGAAGAGAGCGGCGGCTCGGAGCGCGCCGCCGAGCGCTGGATCGTCGATCCGATCGACGGCACCACCAACTACGCGCACGGCCATCCGTTCTTCGCGGTCTCGATCGCCTACGAGCGCGAAGGCGGGATCGTGGCCGGCGCGGTCTGCGCACCGGCGCTGGGCGAGCTGTTTGAGGGGCGGCGCGGCGGCGGGGCGTATCGCGGCCGCAAGCGCCTGGTCGTATCGAACACCCGCAAGCTCGACCAGGCGGTAGTCGCCACCGGCTTCGGCTACGACGTGCACCAGCATCCGCAGCGCTACCTCAATGCGTTCGGCCGGATCATGCGCAAGGCCGGCGCGGTGCGGCGCGACGGCGCGGCGGCGATCGATCTCTCGTATGTCGCCGCCGGGCGCTTCGACGGCTTTTGGGAGACCAACCTCAAGGCTTGGGACACCGCCGCCGGTTTGCTGCTGGTGGAGGAGGCCGGCGGCCGGATCAGCGACTACGCCGGCCGCAGTTACCGCCCCGGCGACCGCACGATTCTGGCCACCAACGGCCGCCTGCACCGTTCGATGCAGCAGCTCCTGAACCGCTGAGATTCGGCCGCGCGCGCCGACCGAGCGCGCTTATGTGGCTGAAGGCGCGGTCTCAAAACGGACACGCACGGAAAGTGCACCGCGCCAATGTAGGGGCGGGGCTTGCCCCCGCCCGGACAAGGCCGGCAGGTCTCCGCGGCGGCCACCGAAGCGAAAGCGCGACTCGGCCAGGATCGCGAGCGCCGCGGCGCAGCGCGAATCGAGCTGCAGCGCGCGCCGTGCGGCGGCTTGAGTGTGGCGGTAGACCTGGGCGCGGGGGACGATGCCGACCGCGCCCAGGAAGTGATAGGCCTGCGCGACTCCGGCATGGGCCGCGGCCCAGGTCGGATCCCGGCGGGTCGCCTCGCGGAAGCAGCGCAGGCTCTGGCGCAGCGGCTCCGGGGTCTTGAGCTTCCAGAAGTGAACCCCGCGCAGATAGGCCTCTCGCGCCGGCGCCGGTGTGAGGGGGCGTGGGGGCCAGAGCAGCCACCCAAGCAGCAAGACCGCCGAAGCAGCCGCCCCGATCCAGGCGCTCCAGCGGCGCGCGCCGGGCCCGATCCGGAGCTCGACGATCCGGCGCCGGACTGAAGCCGGGCGCTCCGAAGCGGCCGGCCCGATCCACTCGACCGGGACCTTGAGCCGGTACCCGCGCCGTGCAAGGGTCTCGATGTAGCGCGGCTGGTGGGCGCTGTCGCCCAGGGCCTGGCGCAGCTTGAGCACCGCATTGCCGAGGCCGCGATCGAAGTCGACATGGACGCCGGGCGGCCACAGCCGCAGGCACAGCTCCTCCCGCGAGACCAGCTCGCCGGCGGGCTCGGCCAGTGCTACCAGGAGCTGGAAGGGCAGGATCTGGAGTCGAATCCGGCGCTCCGCGCGCCGCAGCTCTCCGGTTCGCAGGTCGGCGACGAAGGCTCCGAACTGGATAAAACGGCGCTCTTCGGGGGCGGGTGGCATCGCTGGCGCATCAGCTTACCAGTGCCGGCGCCGGCCCCCAAGTCCGTCGGCCGCGATGGATCGGACCCAACGCTTTTGCCCTCAACCGTTTCGGCGGTGACAAAAAGTGGATCGATCGAAGAACTTCAAGGGTTGGATCCGAGGGCCGAATCGCGCTACGAATAGTCGCAAACGGAGGGCTCGAGCGGCTCCGCGCCGAGGGCTACCACCAGCAGCATCCCAAGGCGTACTGCGAGCAGCGGTGGAAGGTCTCGCGGCTCGGTTTAGTCGGGGATCTGGCTCATGCCGATCGGCTCGGCCCAGGGGTCTGCGACCTGGCCAACGAGTGGCCGGTGAACCTCGACTTTCATTTCGAGCATCATTTCGGATCGGCTCAGAAACACGTGCTGACCCGGGAGGAAATCGCCGCGGTGCGGGTGCCGGTGCTGACGGTGCACGGCACCAAGGATCGCAACGCCCCCTACGGCGCCGGCCGCGAGTGGGCGCTGAGCTTGCCCGCTGCGCGACTTCTGACCGTGGCGGGCGCGGGGCACCATCTCTGGGTCGAAGATGCGGTGGTCCTGCCGGCGATCCTTCAGTTCCTGAAGGGCGGATGGCCCGAGGCGGCGCGCAAGATCACCTCCCTCGATCCCTCCGCCCGCATGGAACCTCCCCGAGGCCGCGGGCATCCAAGCACCGAATCCAACGCAAGGAGCGAATAGCGATGAGCGCGGTCAAGTCGATGGTGGATACCCTGCCCCAACCGGTGCTGCCGAGCTGTCCGATCAACCCGGTGCTCCAGGGCCAGAAGGCGCTGGTCACCGGCGCCAACTCGGGTATCGGCCGAGCGGTGGCGGTTGCGCTGGGTCACGCCGGCGCGGACGTGGTGGTCAACTACTTCAGCGGCGACGAGGTGGCCGAGCAAGTGGTCGACGAAGTGCGCACCAGCTGCAACACCAAAAGCTACGCGCACCAGGCCGACGTCTCCAAAGAGGATCAGGTGGAGGCGATGTTCAAGCGGATGTTCAAGGAGTTCGGCACCATCGACATTCTGGTGCCCAACGCCGGCATCCAGCTCGACGCGCCGTTCGATCAGATGACGCTGCAGCAGTGGAACGGCGTGCTGGCGGTCAACCTCACCGGGCAGTTTTTGTGCTGCCGCGAGGCAATCCGCGAGTTCAAGCGCCGCGGCGTGCGCCCCGAGGTCTCCTGCTCGGCCGGCAAGATCATCTGCATGAGCTCGGTGCACGAGATCATTCCCTGGGCCGGCCACGTCAACTACGCGGCCTCCAAGGGCGGCGTGATGCTGATGATGAAGAGCCTGGCTCAGGAAGTCGCGCCGCACCGGATTCGGGTCAACAGCATCGGCCCGGGCGCGATCCGCACTCCGATCAACATGCAGGCCTGGGGCACCGAGGAGGCCTACAACGAGCTGATGAAGCTGGTCCCCTACAAGCGCATCGGCGAGCCCGCCGACATCGGCCGCGCCGCGGTCTGGCTGGCCTCCGACGAGTCCGACTACGTCACCGGCACCACCCTGTTCGTCGACGGCGGGATGAC
>Ga0214471_10002774_pt1 | contig 13712 bp, 12 predicted proteins | sample RVTome_5_FD_207665 | JGI IMG/M metagenome (GOLD analysis project Ga0214471, IMG submission 207665) | Soil microbial communities from uranium-contaminated site in the Upper Colorado River Basin, Wyoming, United States - RVT142D155 | ecosystem: Environmental > Terrestrial > Soil > Contaminated >...
CGGCGCCTTCGGATTCACGCTGGCGCCGGGCACGCGCACGATCCAGGTGGGTCGTGGCGAGGTGAACACGCGGCTGGACGCGGTCTATCTCACGAACAGCCCGACCGACGTTCCGGCGTTCGCTCCCCAGACCGCCTCGAGCCAGACGAGGTAGACAGAAAGCGTGGCGCCGCCCGCATCCCGGGCGGCGCCCCCCTCGCCCAGCCGGCCTGATCGAGCAGGCGGAGATACTCGAGGTACAACGCCTGCCAGACCGCCTCGGGACGGAAGTGAGTCAGCACGCGGCGGCGGCCGGCCGCGCCGTGGCGGCGGCGCAGCGCCGGATCCGAGAGGTAGGTCTGGATGGCGCTCGCCAGCGGATGCGCCTGCCCGGCCGGCACCAGGATCCCGGTCCAGCCGTCCTCGACGGCATCCACGCAGCCCGTCACGCGGGTGGCGACGACGGGGAGCCTCATGGCGCCGGCCTCGAGGACGACATTCGGAAAGCCTTCCCGATGGGTGGGAAGCACGACCACGTCCGTCGCCGCGTACCACCGGGGCATCTCCCAGGTGGTACCGACCAGGTGCACTCGCGGATCGGCGCGGATCGCCCGCGCGGTCTCCGCCGGAATGGGGTCCTTCGGCTCGAATGGCCCGATCACCAGCAGGTGCGCGCGCTCGTTCGCCTCGCGGATCGACCGCCATGCCTCGACCAGCTCGGGAACTCCCTTGTCGCGGACGATGCGTCCGACGAAGGCCACGACCAGCGCGTCCTCCCGGATGCCGAGGCTGGCCCGCGTCTCGCGTCGGGCCTCCGGCCCGAAGGCGTCGGGGTTGAATTGCCCGGCCGCGTCCACGCCATTGCCGCTGCCGCGGCCCAGCACCGTGATCCTCGCGGGGTCGCACAGCCTGTCCGCGACGGCGACCGCGCGCACGGATTCGCTGACGCACAGCACCTGGGTGGCGAGGCGACACGAGAGCCGCTCGGTCTGCCGCAGCAGCGCCCGCCTCCACCCCCGGGCGGTGGTGAAGGGCAGACCGCGCATGTGATAGATCCGTACGGGGATCGCCGCCGAGCGGGCGGCGATGAGCCCGAGCAGGCCGCCCTTGGGCGTGTGCGCATGGACGATCGCCGGACGATGCTGGTGGAGGAGGCGGCGCATGGCCCTGACCGCCACGACGTCGGTGAGCGGCGTGATCCGCCGTGGCATCTCGACGGCGGTGATCCCGATGTGGAGCTCCGCCGCGAATCGCCTCAGGTCCGGGCCGGGCGAGGTGATGGCGCGCACGGTGAACCCCCGCTCCTGCATGTAGTCGACCTGGCCCCGGAAGAAGCCGAGCGAATCGGGGACGGTGGTGACGTGGGTGAGCCCGGGATCCGGCATGGCCGCTCACGCCTCGCGATTCGGGGCCTGCCGGCTCCGCTCGACGTCCAGATCGTGCTGCAGCCTCGTGCTCGGCCCCAGCTGCACGTCCTTTTCCTGGAGGACGCGGAGGGCGGTGAGGGCGAGGATCCGGAGGTCGAGGACCACCGACCGGTTGTCGACGTACCACGCGTCCATCTCCAGCCGCTCGGCCCACCTGAGGTTCGCCCGCCCGTTCACCTGGGCCCACCCGGTGATCCCCGGCCGGACCGTGAGCCGCGTGCGCTCGCGCTCGGTGAACCACGCCGAGTACTCCTGCAGGAGCGGCCGCGGGCCGACCAGCGACATGTCGCCCCGGAGGACGTTCCAGAGCTGGGGCAGCTCGTCCAGGCTCAGCGCCCGGAGTCGGCGCCCGAGGGGCGTGATGCTGCGCTCCCAGGCGTCCGGCTGCGCCCGGGGCTCTGGCCGGGGCACCTCGGCCATGGTCCGGAACTTGTACATCACGAAGGGCCTGCCGTCCTTGCCCGGTCGCATCTGCCTGAACAGCACCGGGCGGCCCATGCCCGCGACGATCGCCACGGCGATCCCGCCCAGGAGGGGCGCCAGCGCCGCCAGGAGCACGGCAGCGGTCGCGGCGTCCAGCGTCCGCTTCACGAGCCCGTAGAGCATGGATTCCCCGGGCCGGGCGCCAGGACGATCGAGGTCAGGCCGGCCAGGGGCCGGCCGTGGGGCGCGCGGCCGCGCCCGACGCCCTCGTAGTGGAAGCCGAAGGCCTCGGCGACCTCCGGCTCGTACACGTTCCTCAGGTCGAGCAGCACCGGCCGCCGCATGAGCGTCTTGAGCCGGGCCAGATCGAGATTGCGGAACTGGTTCCACTCGGTCAGCAGGACGAGGGCGTCCGCGCCTTCCGCCGCGCTGTAGGCGTCGCTCCGGTAACTCACCTCCGGCAGGACGCGCCTCGCCTGCTCCATCGCCGCGGGATCGTAGGCCTGGACCGAGGCCCCCCGCCGCCGCAGCTCGCGCACGATCAGCAGCGCCGGCGCCTCCCGGATGTCGTCGGTGTTCGGCTTGAAGGCGAGGCCCAGCACGCCGAGGGTGAGACCCGCGAGCGAGCCGGAGCCGGCGACACCGAGTGCGGCGCCGATCTTGTCGAGCATGCGCTGCTGCTGGCGCTCGTTGACCTCCACCGTCGCCTCCGTCAGCAGGGTGGGGCACCCCTGACCACGCGCCAGGCGCGCCAGCGCCCGCGTGTCCTTGGGGAAGCACGAGCCCCCGAACCCGGGGCCGGGATGCAGGAACTTGGGGCCGATCCGCTTGTCGAGGCCGAGGGCCCTGGCCAGGACGTGCACGTCGGCGCCGAGCGCCTCGCAGAGGTTGGCCATCTCGTTCATGAAGCTGACTTTCATGGCCAGGAAGGCGTTGGCGGCGTACTTGATGAGCTCGGCCGTCTCGATGCTGGTGATCACGAACGGCGTCTCGATCAGGTACAGGGGCCGGTACAGGTCGCGCAGAATGGCGATGGCTTGAGGGCTGTCGGCGCCGATGACGACGCGGTTCGGCCGGAGGAAGTCCTCGATGGCCGAGCCTTCGCGGAGGAACTCGGGATTGGAGGCGACGTCGAACACGGCGCCGGCGGAGTGGCCGTTGTGATCGCGGAGGATCTGCCGGATCCGACGGCCGGTCCCGACCGGCACCGTGCTCTTGGTCACGACGACCCGGTAGCCGTCGAGGTGCCCGGCGATGGTCCGGGCGGCGTCCTCGACGTCTTGGACGTCGGGGCCGCCGTCGGCGCGCGACGGCGTCCCCACGGCGATGAAGACGACGAGCGAGTGCGTGACGGCCGCGGCGGCGTCGGTCGTGAAGTCGAGCCGCCCTTCCGCCAGGTTCTTGCGCAGCATCTCGGCCAGCCGCGGCTCGTGGATCGGCACCTCGCCCTGGGCGAGGGCCCGGATCCGCGCCTCGTCCTTGTCGACACACGTGACGTGAAGGCCGAAGTCGGCCAGGCAGACGCCCGTGACGAGCCCGACGTAGCCGGTGCCGATGACTGCGATGTTCACTCCGTCACTCCTCCCGGTGTTCGACGGTCCCCCGCCGGTTCAGCGCCGGGCGGAGACGGCGCGGCGCTCCTGCGGCGTCCACGCGCTGACCGGCGGCGGGGGCGCCCCCAGCACCTCCCGGACGACGTAGACGGGCTTGCCCTGGCTCTCGTGGTAGAGGCGGGCCAGCATCTCGCCGAGGAGCCCGAGCGCGATGAACTGCACGCCGACGAGGCAGAGCAGGATCGCCAGTAGGAGGATCGGCCGGTCGGCGAGCGCGACACCGCGCACGAGGCGCTCGATGCCGAGGTAGATCGTGAGCAGGGTCCCCACCGTGGCGGCCACGATGCCCGGAAAGCCGAACACGTGGATCGGCCGCGTGAGATAGCTGGTCATGAACTTCACGGTGACGAGGTCGAGCAGGACGCGCGGCGTGCGGCTCAGCCCGTACTTCGACGCGCCGCGCACGCGCGGCCGGTGGTTGACCGGGATCTCGACGACCGAGGCGCCGAGGTCTCCGGCCAGCGCGGGGATGAACCGGTGCATCTCGCCGTACAGGCGGAGCGAGCGGGCCAGGCTGCCGCGGAAGGCCTTCACGGGGCAGCCGTAGTCGTGGAGCTTGAGCCGGGTCGCGAACGAGATCAGGCGGTTGGCCAGCGTCGAGGGCAGCCGGCGAGTCACGAACGTGTCCTGTCGATCGATCCGCCAGCCGTTCACGAGGTCGTGGCCCTCGTCCAGCTTCGCGATCAGGCGCGGAATGTCGGCCGGATCGCTCTGGAGATCACCGTCCAGCGTCACGATGACCTCGCCCCGCGCGTGGGCGAGGCCGGCGGCGAGGGCCGCGGTCTGCCCGAAGTTCCGGCTGAGCCGGACGACGGTGAGCGACGGGTCCTGATCGCACAGACGCTCGAGCACGGTCGCCGTCGCGTCGGTGGAGCCGTCGTCGACGACGATGACCTCCGCGCTGCCGCCGATGCGACGCAGGACCGCTCGCAGCTCCTCGTGGAGCGCGACCAGGTTGTCGGCCTCGTTGTAGACGGGAATGACGACTGAAATGTCCATGGCATGACTCGCCAGGGCGCCGTCGGCGGCGCCGTCGGAACGACTTCGTCGATCGGGCCGGATGCGCTCTAAGGACTCCCGTGGAATCCGGTGACGCCGGGGGGCGGGCGCGGGGGCCGCGGGCGCGCCGGCATGGCTCGCCTGTCGCCGTAACTCGCTCCGGGCCCGGCTCGCTCGTGCCCCCCATCCCCCCAAGGGGGCTGGGGCGCGGACCAGTCGATTCGTTGACGCCTCGCTCGCCGGGCCCTGCGCTCGAACGGCGACGACGGCTCGCCATGATGGCGCGCCCGCGGCCCCCGCGCCCGCCCCCCGGCGTCACCACGTTTCACGAGATCCGCTAGCGCGTGGGCAGTGACGCCACCGAGACCGCCGTGGCGGCCGCGAAGCAGCTCGCGTAGATCCAGGTCGCGGCGGCCGCCCACGCGCCGCGGCAGCCGCGGACCGCGCGCACGAGACCGATCAGCGGCAGGAAGACGACGGCCTCCCGGACCATGAGCAGGGCGTTGTGCGCACTCACGACCGGCTCCCTGGTGTGCTGCACGTTGGGCAGGAGCAGCCAGGGCGACTCGTAGGTCGTGTCGCGCCACGGCCACAGGAGTGGCACCCCGCGGGGGTCGGACAGGTCCAGCGTCAGCGCATCGAGCACGCTGTGCGACGCATAGAGCACCGCCACCAGGACGACGAGCCGCGCGGTCGCGCGGCGGCCGGCCCAGGTCCCGAGCGCGGCGAACGCGCCGGCGAAGAGGACCGCGGCCGTGAGGCTGTGGGTCACGCCGTGGTGGAACCGGCTGGGGTCGCCGACGACGAGGCCCGGGATCACGTCGAGATCGGGAACGCACGCGACGGCCGCCAGCCAGGGGCCGTGCGCGCGCTCCCGGCCGTCGCGGGCCAGGCCGGCGGCCAGCGCGAGACCGAACAGGTAGTGTCCGAGCGGCGTTGCCATGAACGTGTTCAGGAGCGGCTCGCCCACCAGAGCTGGAGGGCTCCGGTCCCGGCCAGGAGGCCGGCGGTGAGCAGCTGAAGACCGTGGATCTGGAGGCTCGCCGCCGCCGCCACGCCGCGATCGATCCCGCTCGCGACGAAGCAGATCACGAGGAACGCCTCGGTGACGCCGATGCCCGCCACGACGTTCACGGGCAGGAGCGGGAGCAGCGTATAGAGCGTCGTGATCAGCAGCACCGTCGCCAGCGACAGCGGGATCCCGACCGACCGGAAGAGGTACGACACGGCCACGATGGCGATGAGCCGGACGAGGAAGCCGAGCGCGAGCGTCGCCAGCCAGACCCGCGGGTGAAGGCCGCGGACGTCCGACCAGATCCGCCCCACCGCCGGCGCCACCCGGCGGACGAGCGGCGTTCGCGCCAGCCGGCCGCCGAGCAGGACGGCGGCCACCGCCGCCGCCGCCAGACCGAGGAGCGTCAGCGGCAGCCGGGGTTCCGCCGCCTCGAGCAGCCGGGGCCCATGCCCCAGCCAGATCAGCGCGACCGGCACGAGGGCGCCGGTGATGAAGACGTCCTGGAGCCGGACGACCAGGAGGCTCGGGATGCCGTCGACCAGGTCGCGGGAGATGCGGAACCGCTTCAGGAGCACCGGATAGGAGAGGTCCCCCGCGCTGAAGGGCAGGAGGTTGACGAGGAGCGTGTGGAGCGACACGATGCCGTAGAGCTTCGGCAGGCTCGCCGCGCGACTGATGAGCGCGCGGAATCGCCACGCCCGGAGCAGGTACGTGCACGCGGTCAGTCCCAGGTAGACGACGACGTCGGCCAGCTCGACCCGGCGGGCGCTCGCCAGCACGTCCTCGGGGCCGAGCCAGGCGATGAGCGCCGCGGCCGCGAGCACGCCCAGCACCGTTCCGACCAGCGGCGAGCGCAGGACGTCCGCCATCACTCCGCCGCGGCCTCGGCCTTGCGGCCGGCCAGCGAGAAGATCGAGAACCGGAAGCCGAGCACCGTCCACGCGAGCTGCACCACGCCGCGCGAGAGCCGCGACGGGCGACGAAACGCGCGGGCCGGACGGCCATCCGGCGGGCGCCCCGGCTGGGCCAGGCGCGGCAGGGTGCGGACCGCCCAGGCGGCGAGGGGGAAGCCCGCGAAGTAGCCCTCGAACCCGTCGAATTCCCGGTGCCGCAGCAGGCTCAGCGCCAGGAGGTTGTCCCGGAGGGTGACGGGCCCGAAGGCTCCCAGGTAGCGGATGTCGTTGGCGTCGAACCAGCGCAGCAACGCGCCGATGGAGTGCCGGCTCTCATGGGGGATGGCGAAGGCGTCGTAGAGGATGGCGCCGGCATCGTCGCCGCGGTTGCGCCGGAGCGAGCGGCACGTGCGCGGAAACAGCCGCGTGGCCCAGGCGACCCGGCGGTCGGGATCGTGCCCCGCCACGAGGCGGACCAGCGCCTGGCGCGCGCTGTGCGGCAGCCGGCTGAACCGGTTGTAGAGGCTCACGATCAGGACCCCGCCCGGCCGCAGCACGCGACAGAGCTCGCGGAATCCGCCGTACGGATCGGGCGTGTGATGCAGCACGCCCATGGAGTACACGTAGTCGAAGCTGCCGCTCGGGAAGTCCAGCGCGAGCACCGACTGCTTCAGGAACCGCACGTTCGGCAACCCCTGGTCGGCGGCGTACTGCGAGGCCTGCCGCAGGGACGGCTCCGAGAGGTCGACGGCCGTCACGTGGCCGCCCTGGCGCGCGTGCCAGCAGGCGTACTCGCCGGTGCCACAGCCGGCGTCGAGGACGCGCCGGCCGGCGTAGTCCCCCGGCTCGATGCCGAGGAGGCGCAGGCGGATCGGCATCTCGGCGCCGACCTTCGCCTGCTTGTCCGCGATGGAGGGAAACGGATGGTCCTCGTACAGGCGGACCACCCGCGCCTGGATCTGGCTCGCGGTCGCCATGGTCAGGTTCCCGCCACCGGGCGCCGCTCGCGGACCGGCGCGCTCGGATTCCTCACCAGGAAATCGCCGATCGCCAGGTAGTCGAGGTGACCGATCCGGAAGGCCCGGATGGCATCCTCGGGCGAGCAGACGATCGGCTCCTCGTGGATGTTGAAGCTCGTGTTGATGATCGTCGGCAGGCCCGTGCGCTTCCGGAACTCGTCGATGATCGTGTAGTAGCTGCGGTTGCCGGCCCGGCTCACGAGCTGCGGCCGGGCGCTGCCGTCGAGGTGCACGACGCCGGGACAGCGCTCTCGCATCCAGGGTGTGCACTGGAAGGTGATGGTCATGAAGCGGGCGGGACCGGTGGCCCCGGAGAGATGCTCGTAGCACGCGCCGGCGTGCTCTTCGAGCGTCGACGGGGCGAAGGGCATGAACTCCGTGCGGCGCAGGGCGGTGTTGAGCCAGTCGTTCACCGAGGCGTCGGTCGGGGTGTAGAGAATCGACCGGTTGCCGAGGGCGCGGGGGCCGTACTCCATGGGACCGTTGAAGCGCGCGACCACGTGACCCTCGGCGAGCAGCCGGGCGACTTCAACCTCGATATCGAGGCAGTACCGATGGGGCAGGTCGGTCGCCTTGAGCGCGGTCTCGATCTCGCGGGCGCCGTACGCCGGCCCCACGTAGACGTGGGGCAGCGTCCCCGGCGCGCCGGGCTCGCTCCCGTGCGCAACGAGCAGGGCGGCGCCGACGGCGAGGCCGCTGTCGTCCATGGCGGGGTGGATGAAGAGCCGCCGGACGCTCTCCAGCTCGTGGACGCGCTGGTTGATGCGGACGTTGGCGAAGACGCCGCCGGCGAGCGCGACGTCACGCGGCGTGATCCGATCGAGCCAGTAGCGGACGTAGCTGGTGACGAGGTGCTCGGCGTGGACCTGGATGCTCGCCGCCAGGTCGTCCCGCCGGTAGTCCGGAGGCAGGCGGTCGCGGATCCCCGGCAGCGCGCCGCGGAACAGCAGTCGGCCGTCGTTGACGATCTGGCCGTCGCGGTAGGTGATCAGCCCGTCGAGGACGTCCACGTATTTCGGGACCCCGTGGGCGGCGAGGCCGGTGATCTTGCCCTCGTGCTTCTGCGCCTTGAAGCCGCACACGGCCGTCACGTACGCATAGTAGTTCCCGAGCGAGTCGTAGCTGGATACCTCGTTGAGGCGCCGGAACTTGCCGCCGATGACCTCGTACACCTGCGAGGACGCGCCGTCGCCCCCGCCGTCGAGCGTCACCACCAGGGCGTCCTCGAAGCCGCTGGTGTAGTAGGCGGAGGCGGCGTGCGCGTAGTGGTGGTTCAGGAACGCGACCCGGGCGGTGACGTCGAACTCCTCGCGGAGGATCGCCTGGATGCGTCGACGGCGGCTGAGAAAGATCGGCTGCCGGACGTGATGGTAGAGGCGGCCGAGGCCTTTCACGCTTCCCGCCGAGGGCCCGAGCAGCGAGGCGGCGGCGAAGATGCGGCTGCGAAGCGAGCCGTCGGTCTTGCTCTCGAACCAGCCGTCCCAGGGCTGGCACTCGTAAGCGAAGTAGTTGTCGCGGGTCGCCACGGCGACGCGGTCCACGTCGGCGGGGCTCCAGCGGGCCAGCCGCAGCACCTCACGGATGGCCCGGGACGGGAACCCGAACGCCATCTTCTTGCGCGCCAGCCGTTCCTCGTTGACGGCCGCCACGATGTGGCCGTCCCGGACGGCCGCCGCCCCGCACGTGATCCCGTCGGTGATGCCGAGGACGTTCATGACGTCTCCCCCGGCGTCGAGGCTCGCGGGTGACGCGGCGCCTCGGCGCGGATGACCGAGCTGGCCCAGGCGACCTTGCCGTGCCGGAAGTGGCCGTGCTCCGAGGCGAGGAGCTCGATGGCCGTGAAGCCCGCGGTGTGCAGCAGGCGCCGGATCTCGGGTGCCGTGTAGTAGCGGACGTGGCTGCTCTCGGCGAGCCGCAGGATCCGGTCCCATGCCCGGACCCACAGGCAGCCGGCGCGGTCGGGGTCCACCAGGACGAGCCGTCCGCCCGGTCGCAGCACCCGGCGGATCTCCAGCAGGGCGTGCACCGGGTCCGAGTAGTGGTGGAACGAGTTCGTGCACACCACGATCGTGAACTCCGCGTCCGGATACGGGATGGCCTCGGCGTCACCGGCCCGGAATTCCACGTTGCCGAGGTCGCCGCTGTTGGCCCGCGCCCGCGCGATCATCCCCGGGGAGACGTCGACGCCGCAGGCCTTGGCGATCGGCCGTCGGGCCGCCGCCAGCACGGCGCCGCCGGTGCCGCAGCCGACGTCGAGGAGCCGGTCCTCCCGCCCCGCGGCCGCGGCGTCGAGGGCGGCCGCCTGGGCCCGCGTGAACCAGGACTTCCGTAGTCCGCGGTCGTAGGTCTTCGACCACCGGTCGAACCGGGCGACGGCGGAGCGGTTCGCGGCAAGGCTCATGCCGCCCTCACAGGTATCGCTGGGCCCGGTACCACGCTGCCGTGGCCCTCAGCCCCTCGCGCAGCGTCACCTTGGGCTCGTAGCCCAGCTCCACACGCGCCTTGCGGATGTCGAACGCCCGGTTCTGCCGGAACCAGTCCACGCGGCGGCGGAAGAGCGGGGGCTCCAGCGGTAGGATCTTGTAGACCGTCTCGCACGCCAGCGCCGCCAGCCAGAGCGGTCGGAACGGGTAGTGGCGGATCTCGACCGCGATCCCGAGCGCATCGCCGATCGCGCGCACGAGGTCGTCGAGCGTGTAGTACTGCTCGTCGGCGATCAGGTACGCGTCCCCGCGGCGCCGGTCGCTCTGCGCGGCGAGGACGAAGGCGTCGATGAGGTTGTCGACGTAGAGGGGGTGGTAGTGGGCCCGCCCGTCGCCGAACATCGGGAACCGCCCGCTCCGCACCCGCCTGAACAGCATCAGGAACCGCTCGGGATCGCCGGGGCCGTAGATCGCGGCCGGCCGGAGGATCACGGCGCCCTGCCCCCGCGCCACGAACTCCTGCACGACGCGCTCCCCCCCGTACTTCGTGGACTGGTAGTAGTCCTCGGGGGCGATCGGCGCGGTCTCGTCCGCCGGCCACGACTTGACGTCGCCGTGCACGCCGCACGTGCTGCAGTAGACGACGTTCGCGACGCCGTGACGGAGCGCCGCCTCCAGCACCGCCCGCGTCCCCTCCACGTTGGTCCGCGGGTACTCCGCCCGGGGGAGATTCACCTTCCGGAACGCCGCCGCCAGGTGGAACACGACGTCGCAGCCCTCCATGGCACGCGCGACCAGGTCCCGGTCGGCCACGGAGCCCAGGAGCAGCGTCGCGCCCAGGCGACCGAGGTCGGCGGCGAACAGACCGGGTTGGGTGTCGATCGTCACCACCTCGTGGCCGTCGCGCAGCAGGCGGCGCGTGAGGTGGGTGCCCGTGAACCCTGTTCCACCGGTCACCAGCACCCTCATCGGGGTTGCTCCTCTCGAGGCGCCGGGGGCCGGCCGGCCGGGGCCGGCGCCTGTTTCAGTGATCTCGCCTTGACGATCAGCATGCAGCCCTGTGCGCGGAAGAAGAGCGCGTCCAGCGCGGCGAAGGCGCGCGCCAGCGGTTCGCTCACGGCGTACAGCGTGACCAGGGCGCGATGACGCCGGAAGTCCTCCGCGACGAGCACCACGCCCTTGGAGCCATCGGGCCGGCGGGCCTTGAGCCGCTCGGTGGCGGCGCGCGTCACGATGTCGAGGAGCTCCGAGGCGGCCTTGCTGTACGTCCGCTCGGCCACCACCTCGAACCGCCCGTCGAGCAGGGCGCGCAGCGTGCCCGGCGTGTAGCCCGGCCGCACGTGGCCGTGCGTGGCGTCCGTCTGTCCCACCAAGAGCCGCAGCCGCCGCAGGAAGCCCTCCCGCCAGTGGGGCACGTTGACGATGAGCTCGCCGCCCGGCCGGAGGACGCGGAACAGCTCGGCCACGAAGGCCCGGTCGTCGTGGACGTGCTCGAGGAGGTCGACGATGACGACCCGGTCGAACGCGTCGGTGGCGAAGGGTGTGGGCCCGGGGTGCAGGCGGTACACCCGCTCGCCGACGAGGCGGCGGATCGAGGCCACCGCCTCCTCGTCCAGGTCGGCGCTCGTCCACTGGCCGCCGCGCTGTCTGAGCCGGTGACTCACCACCCCGTTGTCCGCGCCGAGGTCGAGACAGCGCAGCCCCGCCGTCTCGCCGAGCAGCCGCGTGATCTCCGCGAGCTTCCGCCGCTTCAGCACCGACAGCCGGAGCGGCGGCCGAGCGGCGTCGTGGCCCCGTCCGGCCGCGTCAGCGCGGCACGCCGAAGCGTCCATGGACCTCTCCGAGCTCGTCACGCCGGCGCTCCGCACTCCATCCAAGCTCGGCGGCGACCTCGCTGGCGGCGGCGCCGAGAAGCTCCGGGCCCGGGTTGCCGCCGGCGCCCAGCTCCGTACGCCGGAACACCACGTCGGCGAGCGACCGGGCCATTTCCTCGCGCACGGCGTGACGGACCTCGGCACGAAGGACGGCGCCGGGGTCCCCCAGCTCGTCGCCGGGCGCCAGGTGCGCCAGCACCTCGCCGTACGCCGACCCGTAGGTCCGCGTCAGTCGCGCGAGCGGCGCTTCCCCGGCGGCGGACCCCTGCCGGGCCATCGCGTCTCCGGTGGCGCCGGCGATCGTGGTGGTCTCGCTGCCGTGCAGCGGGACCAGCGCGGTGATCGAGGGCGGACCGCGCCGGCCCAGCCGCGCCAGCACGAGATCCACGGCCCGTTCCGCCGTGAGGCGCGCCGTCGTGTACTTCACGCCGATGACCGAGAAGACCCCGGCGAGTCCGTCGGGCGCGTGGTCCACGATGCGGCCGTGCCTCGCGAGCCGGAGGGCGCCGGTGCCGGCCTCAGTGCCTGCGCTCGGCACCAGCCCGGCGTGCACCAGCCGGACGTCGTCGAGCGAGAGCGCCAGCGCGGGGCACGCGCGGTTGACGGCCTGCAGGAGGCGGGCGACGTCCGTCACGGTGATCCGCAGGGCGCCCGGCCCTCCCTCGTGTGGCTCGTACCAGGTGCCGACGAGCGATTGCTCCCGCCACGGGACGACGAACAGGAAACGTTCCCGCGATGCATGCCGGGTCGGCAGCGCGACCGCGCAGGCGGGGAAGAGCCGGCGCGTCACGACGTTGAACGCCTTCGCGAACGCGGTCCCGAGCCTCGCCGGCCGGGGGCCCAGGCCCAGCACGTGCTCGGCCCACGGGCCGCTGGCGTTGACGACGGCGCGCGCGCGAAGCACGTGGCGCTCCTCGGTGAGACGGTCGGTCAGCCCGACGCGCAGGCGCCCCCCCGGCTCGGGCTGGACTCCCGTGACCTCGGCGTAGTTCGCGAGCTCCGCGCCGGCCTTGGCGGCCGACCGGAGAAAGGCCAGGAGGAGGCGTTCGGAGTTGTCGACCTGCGCGTCGTAGAAGAGGGCGCCGCCCGTCACGCCGGCTGGGTCGAGCCCGGGCACGAGCCCGAGACACTCCCGCCGCGACAGCGTCCGGCCGCGGGGCAGGCGTTGCGCGGGCGCCAGCCCGACGTTGCGGTCGCGGCCGACGAGATCGCCGAGGACGAGCGCCGCGCGCAGGACCTGGCGGCCGTGCCACCCGTGCCCGGACGTCGGGAGGACGACGGGCAGGGGACGGACCAGGTGCGGCGCGATGCGGAGCAGCGTCCGCCGCTCGCCGATCGATTCCCGCATCCGGCGGTAGTCGGCGTGCTGGAGGTAGCGGAGACCGCCGTGGACGATCTTCATGGTGTTGGCGGACGTGGCCGAGCCGAAGTCCGCCTTCTCCACGAGGCACACCGTGAGTCCGCGCAGGACGGCGTCCCAGGCGACACAGGCGCCGTGGATGCCGCCGCCGACGACGAGGACGTCCCACACCCGCTCGGCGAGGGCGCGTGGATCCCGCTTCATGCCGGGAGACGCCCCGTCTGGCTCTCGAGCCAGTCGAGCAGCCCGTTCAGCCGCTGGCGGAACGCCCGATAGGTGAAGTGCTCCTCGGCGAGCCGGCGGCCGGCGGCGCCCAGCCGGGCCCGGAGCGCCGCGTCCACGATGACGCGCACCAGCGCATCCGAGAACGCCTCCGGCGCGGGCGCCGCCAGGAGGGCCACGGTGCCGTCCACGAGCTGCGTGTGGGTCGGCAGGTCGGTCGCGACCAGCGCCTTGCCACTGTGCAGGTAGGAGTAGAGCTTCATCGGCGTGTTGTTGCCGCGCAGCCGCGGTGACACGACCACGTCGGCACCCGCGAGGAGCGCGCCCAGCTCACGGACCGGCCGGGGCCCGAGCAGATGGACGCGCGGCGCGATCCCGAGGCGCCGGGACTCGGCGCGATAAACCCCGATGTCGCGCGGCGCGCCCCCCACGACGACGAGATCGGCCTGGTCCGTCCGGGCGAGC
>Ga0214471_10002775_pt1 | contig 13710 bp, 12 predicted proteins | sample RVTome_5_FD_207665 | JGI IMG/M metagenome (GOLD analysis project Ga0214471, IMG submission 207665) | Soil microbial communities from uranium-contaminated site in the Upper Colorado River Basin, Wyoming, United States - RVT142D155 | ecosystem: Environmental > Terrestrial > Soil > Contaminated >...
TTCCCCGCGGGGCAGGCCACCATCGTGGACGTCTGGCACGTGACCGGGCTGCGCGGGACCGGCAGCGACGCGTTCACGGTGACGGATCTCTTCGTCCCCCACGAGCATTCGGTCTCGCGCGACGATCCCGCCGAGCGGCGCCACCCCGGCCCCCTCTACTGCTTCCCGTCGGGCAGCCTGTACGCGTCGGGCTTCTCCGGCGTCGCGATGGGCATCGCGCGCAGCAGCCTCGACGCCTTCGTCGAGCTGGCCCGCGACAAGGAGCCGCGGTCCTCCAAGCGGCTCGTGCGCGACAGCGCGCTCATCCAGTTCCAGGTGGCCGAGGCCGAAGCGAAGCTGGGGGCGGCGCGGGTGTTCCTGCACGACGCCCTCGGGCGCATCTGGGCCGACGTGAGCCGGTCCGGCCGCCCGCTCAGCGTGGAGCAGCGGGTGCAGATCCGGCTCGCCTCCACCTACGGCATCCACCAGGCCAAGCAGGTGGTGGACACGGTCCATCACGCGGCCGGCTCCAGCGCGATCTTCACCAGCAGCGCCTTCGAGCGGCGCTTCCGCGACATCCACACCGTGACCCAGCAGCTCCAGGGCCGCCAGGCCCACCTCGAGACCGTCGGCCGTTACCTGCTCGGCCTCGACCCCGACCAGACCTTTTTATAGGCAGGGCCCCCGCCGGGATGACCCCGGACGGCCTCCTGGCTGCGCGGGAGCAGTCGGCCGGTGCGGCCCCCGCAGAATTAGGCGCGAAATAATCCCCTGTGTAGAATGATCGTGAGCCTCGAGCCGGGTCCGGGATGCCGGACAGGAGGGTGTGATCGCTCGAAACTCGCGACGAAGTTCCGCAGTCTTCCAGCGCGGGGGACTGCCGTGAGCGACATGCCGGCCGAAACCCCCCGTATTGCCCGCGCTTACTGCCCCGCCTGCGAGCCCGACGCCGACACGCTGCTGGAAATCCTCGAAGTGCAGTGGTGCAACGTCCACATGCCGATGCGCGAGGGCCTGGACGACGCCCGCGTCATGTCCGACGCCATGCTGACCGGGAGCGCGGAGGCGGGCGGCGACGAGAACCGGCGCTGGTGCGACATCATCCACGGCGACTCCCACCGCCGGCGAGGCCACTAGAACGGGGTCAGGTCTTGCATTACGACATTTTTCTCGCGGTCGGCCAGACTGCCGGCGCGGAAATGTCGTAATGCAAGACCTGACCCCGGATCAGATCAGCGGCCAGGGGTAGCGCAGGCCGCTCTCGTCCACCGGATAGTTCCCCGTGCGGAGGAGTCCGCGCGCGCGGCGCTTGAGCGCGCGCTGCTCGTCGGGATCGAGCAGCTCGGCCAGCGCGGGTGGGAGGTCGTCGCTCAGCACGCGCCGGAGATCCTCCTGCAGGGCGGGCGCGATCGGCTCCTCGCCGAAGTCCCAGATCACCGTGCGCAGCTTGGGCTCGGCATGGAAGGTCAGGCCGTTGTCGATCGCGTAGATCCGGTCGCCGGGGACGAGCAGGCAGTGGCCGCTCTTGCGGTCGGCATTGTTGGCCACCAGGTCGAAGAGACAGATGCGCTGCAGCGTCTCGCGGTGCTCCTCCGCCTCCAGCAGCGTGAAGTAGTGCTGGCGGAAGTCGGCCGGGACGAAGAGCTGCAGCGATCCCTCGCCCAGCGGGCCGTCGCGCGGCGCCGTCGGCGGCACGAGGCCCCAGCCGAGCGCCTCCGAGAGGAGGTACGCGGCGATCTCGCGGCGGTAGAGCCCGGGCGGAAAATCCCAGAGTGGCCGCTCGCCCTGCTCGGGCTTGTAGACGGCCAGCGCGGTGCCGCCCTCGAGGGCCAGCTCCACCAGGAACGTCGCGTTGCTGCTCCGCGGCATCCGTCCCTTCACGATGATGTCGCCGTCCCGGAGCAGCCGTAGCTCCGTCTCCGTATCCGCTCGCCTCTGGCCCTCGCCCATCGCGCGCCGGCGGGCTAGTGCTTCACGTGCCCATTGGCCCGCGGGCAGACGTGGCCCTCGGGATCCATGGGACGGCTGCACACCGGGCAGGTCGGGCGGCCCCCCTTCATCAGCTCGTTCGCCCGCTCCACGAAGGCGGCGGCCTGGGCGCGGGTGATGCGGAAGCGGGCCATGGCGGGCTCGGGCTCAGGCGCGGGGGCGGTCTCCTCCTCCGCCTCGTCCGCCTCGATCAGCTCGCTCGCCTCGACGACCACCCGATCCTGGCTCTCGTCGTAGCCCACCGCGAGCGAGCCCACGTCCCACGCGGCCTCGAGCGGCTCGAGCAGCTCGGCCGCGCCGCGCGCGGCCCCCGGCGCGCCCTTCACGCGGGCCAGCAGGCCTCCCAGGTACTCGGCCAGCGCGCGCACGTGCTCCTTCTCGACCTTCAAGGTGATGAGGCGTCCGGCGTCGCGCGATTGCAGGTAGAAGACGCGCTGGCCCGGCGGCCCCACCGCGCCGGCCGTGAAATGGTCCGGCGAGTCGAGCTCGAAGGAGGGGTTGTCGCTCATGCCTTGCCCCCGCCGAGCCAGGCGAGGTCGCCCGCGAGCGAGTTCACGGTGAGGACGGCGGGGCCCGCGCGCCGGTAGGCCACCGCGGTGATGGACGAGGGCGCGATCATGATGCGCTGGAAGAGGTCGAGCGGCGTGCCGAGCGCCTGGGCCACCGCCGCCTTGATCGGATCGGCGTGCGACACCGCCACCACGATCTGCCCCGGATAGCGGGCCACCAGCCGGCCGAGCGCGGAGGTGATGCGCGCCTGCATCTCCGGGAAGGACTCGCCGTCGGGGAAGCGGAAGCCGCTCGGGTTGCGCTGCACCGTCTCCCATTCGGGGCGCCGCGCCGCCTGCTTGAGGCTCAGGCCGGTCCACGCGCCGATGTCGAGATCGGCCAGGTCGCGGTCTATGCGGAGCGCGAGCCCGCGGATCCGCGCGATCGGCGCGGCGGTCTCGCGCGCCCGCTCCAGGTGCGAGGAGTAGACGGCCGCGACCTTGGGTAGCGCCTTGATGCGGTCGGCGGCGGCCTCGGCCTGGCGGCGCCCCTCGTCGGTGAGGTGAAGCCCGGGGGCCTGGCCGGGCAGCTTGATCCCGGTGGTGGGCGTCAGCCCGTGGCGTACGAGCAGGACGACCGTCGCGGCGTCCGCCATCGGGCGGGCCGGCTAGGAAACAGCCCGACGCTTCGCGCGGACGAAGTCCACGAGCACGTACTCGCCCAGGCGATCGGACGTCGCGAAGAAGGCCCGGCCGCGGTTGATGCGAGTCATCTGCTCGACGAAGGCGGTCAGGGCGTGGCTCTGCTCGAGCATGAAGGTGTTGATCGTGATGTCCTCGCGCGTGCAGCGCTGCACTTCCTTGAGCGTCTCCTGCAGGGTCCGCCGGGTCGGGGGGTAGGCGAACTCGGGCTCGCTCCCCTCCAGGTGCGCGGTGGGCTCGCCGTCGGTGATCATGATCACCTGCTTGTTGCCGCCCTTGTGCCGGGCGAGGAGCTGGCGGGCGAGCAGGAAGCCCGCGTGCATGTTGGTGCCCACGCTCCACTCGCCGGGGGCCAGGTGGGGAAGCTGGGCCGCGGTGAACTCGCGCGCGTAGAGCGAGAAGCCCACGATGTAGAGGCTGTCGCGTGGAAACTGGCCGCGGATGAGGGCGTTGAGCGCGAGCGCGACCTTCTTGGCGGGCAGGAAGCAGCCGTTGAAGATCATCGAGCGGCTCATGTCGAGCATGAGCACGGTGGCGGCGTGGGTCTGGGTCTCGGTGCGCGCCACCTCGAAGTCGTCGGGGGCCAGGCGCACCGGGATGCCCGCCCCGTTGCGCTCCACCGCGTTCATCAGGGTCTCGCGCAGCTCGAGCAGGAACGGGTCGCCGAACTCGTAGGGCTTGGTCTGGTCGGTCCGGTCGCCGCCCGCGCCCCGCCGCTCGAGCGCGTGGCCGCCGAAGCGGTCGCGCTTGAGGTGCCCGAAGATGTCGCGCAGGGCCTTGTCGCCGATCTTGCGGATGGCCCGCGCGGTCAACTCGAGCCGGTCGCCCTTTCTCTCGAGGTAGCCGGCCTCTTCCAGCTTCTTGGTCATCTCGCGCAGGCGCTCGAGGTCCCGGGCCGCCTCCTCGCCCAGGAGCTGCTCGACCTGCTGCGGGTCGATCTTCTCGAGGTCGTTGGGATCGCGCACCTTCTGGATCTGCCGCTCGAGCTCGTCGAGCTGCCGGAGCTCGTCCATCAGCTCCATGGCCTGCTTCATCGTGAGGTCATCGTCGCCGCGGAAGTTGTAGCGCTGGCCGTCGGGCGGCGGCATGAGCTGGCTCAGGTTCATGCCGAGCTGGCGCAGCTCGGCCTCGAGCCGCTCGTCCTGCATGAAGAGCGACTGCATCATGTCCTGGAGCTGGCCGCGCTGGCCGGGCGACATGCTCGAGAGCAGCGACTGCATCTGGCCGGCCTGCTGGGCGATCTGCTCCATGAGCTGGTCGAGGTTCTGGGCGCCCGGGAAGTGGTCGCCCCACTTCTGCTTGAACGCCTCGAAGTCCGGCTCGCGCCCCTCCGCGCGGTCCTGGAGCATGCGGTTGAGGTCGCGCAGCATCTCCCGCGTCCGCTCGAGATCCTGGGGGCTCATGTTGCCGAGCGCCTTCTGCATGTTGGAGAGGAACGGCTGCAGCATCTGCTGCTGCAGGCCCTTCATCAGCTCCCAGAACAGGCGGTGCGCGTCGGGGTCCATGAACTCGTAGTTCTGCAGGCCCTGGATGCGTCCGGCCGGGGACTCCGGCATCTCGTCGAGCGTCTTCTTGTGCTCGGCGGCCGCCTGCTCCATCGCCTGCCGGAACGACTCGGGCGCCTCGCCGCGCTCGGCCCGCTCCTTGGCGTCGCTCACCCGCCGCTCGATACCCTCGCGCTCGGTCTGGAGGATCTTGTCGAGCTTCTGCTTGATGTCGTCGAGCACCGAGGAGAGGTCGTAGCGGTCGAGCTGCTGCTGGCGCTGCCGGCGCAGCCGGTTGAGCAAATCTTGGAGCCCGGGGAGGTTGGCCCCGTCCGGGTTCTTCGCGCCGCGCTGGAAGAGGCGCCTCAGCGCGCTCCACGGATCGCCGTCCGACAGGAGGTCGTCGGACATGGCGTCGAGGAGCTGGTCGGCGTCGAGATCGTCGAGGCGCTGGGAGCCGTCCCAGCGCGAGTACCAGCTCAGCGGGGACACCGGCGCCTCACGCGACCCGGTAGCGCGCCTGCCCGGCCTGCACGTCCTTGTTCAGCTTCTTGCTCAGGTGCAGGCCCTCCAGCACGAACTCGACCGCGGCGGCCACGCTGGCCGGGTCCTGCGCGCCGAGCTTGCGCACCGCCGCCTGCAGCGGGCGGACCTGGCCGAGGTGCCGGAGGTAGAGGTCGGCGGGCATGGAGTCGGAGACCTCGATCTTGAGGCCGTCCTGAAAGGCGCCCACCACCTCGTCCAGCTCGCCCCCGCCGAAGCTCCGGTTGAACACGTTGAGCACCGCGCGCTGCATGATCTTGCCGAGCACCTTGTCCTCGGTCGCGTCGCCCAGGCTCTCCATCTCGATCTTGCCGCCGGTGGAGGCGGCGATGGCGGAGAGATCGCTGATGCGGGGCACCGCCACCGACTCCCCGAGGCGGATCGCCCGCTTGAGCGCGCTCGACAGGAGATTTTCGTAGTTGCAGATCGTCACGCGCACCGACACCCCCGAGCGCTGGCTGATCTCGGGTGAGCGGCGGGCGAGGTGGGTGACCTCGGCCACGAGCTGCTTCATGAACTCCGGGCTCTTCGTCTCGAGCCCGGCGTCGGCGTAGCCGGTGCGCTCCGCCTCCATGATCGCGATCTCGTCCTCCACCCGCTTGGGGTAGTGGGTGCGGATCTGGGAGCCGAAGCGGTCCTTGAGCGGGGTGATGATCCGGCCGCGGTTGGTGTAGTCCTCCGGGTTCGCGCTCGCCACCACGTAGAGGTCGATGGGCAGCCGCACCTTGTAGCCGCGGATCTGGACGTCGCGCTCCTCCATGATGTTGAGCAGCCCCACCTGGATGCGCTCGGCCAGGTCCGGCAGCTCGTTGAGCGCGAAGATGCCGCGGTTGGTCCGGGGCAGGAGCCCGTAGTGAATGGTGAGCTCGTCGGAGAGGTAGCGGCCCTCCGCCACCTTGATCGGATCCACCTCACCGATCAGGTCGGCGATCGTGATGTCGGGGGTGGCGAGCTTCTCGCCGTAGCGCCGGTCGCGCGGGATCCAGGCGATCGCGGCCCGGTCGCCCTGCTCGCCGACGCGCTGCCGGCACGCCGAACAGATCGGGGCGAAGGGCTCGTCGCTGATCTCGCAGCCGGCCAGCGCGGGCATCTCGTCGTCCAGAAGGCCGACCAACAGTCGCGCCATGCGCGTCTTGGCCTGGCCGCGCTCGCCCAGGAAGACGATGTCCTGGCCGCTCAGCACCGCGTTCTCGATCTGGGGCACGACGGTCTGCTCGTAGCCCACGATGCCGGAGAAGAGGCCCTCGCCGCGGCGCAGGCGGGCGATCAGGTTGTCGCGCAGCTCCTGCTTGACGGACCGGGCCGTGTACCCGCTGTCGCGCAGCTCTCGAATCGTGGTCGGCTTCGCCATGAGCGCTCCCTTCGGTGTCGTGGGCTCACTATGCGGCGGGCGATGGCGGCTGTCAATCCGACGGCGCCTCAGGAGGCCTCGCGCGGCGGGAGCAGGTAGCCGATCAGCAGCACGTTCAGGTGGAGCAGCAGCAGCTTGTTCCACGCCACCGCCGCCTCGAGCGCCGCCGCCGGGTCGCCCAGCTCGTCGCGGAAGATGCGGGCGAGCGCGGTCTGGGTGAGGCTCATCGCGGCCACCATGAACTGCGGGGGGATCTTGCCCCCCGGCCCGTATTCGCGGTGGCTGTGGGCGAGGCCCACCGAGAGCAGGTAGTACGCGAAGTCGTGGGTCAGCGCGGCCTGGGCGGTCTCGCGCAGCCACCGGGCCAGGCTGTGCTTGCGCCGGTCGATCCGGGTGCGGTCCGGCGCCCCGTCCGGGCCCAGGAAGAAGCGCGCGGTCGCGGGAAAACTTAGGAAGTGCTCGTAGAGCGCGCTGGTCAGCGCGGCCTCGTGCTTCAGGATCGCGGGCGCGCTCGCGCGGATGGCGGTCGCGTCCGCCTCGTCCAGGCCGACGAACTCGGCCAGCTCCCGGACGTACCGCTCGAGATCGGCGCCCGGGGGTACTCGTTCTTCGTCGCCGGCGCTCATGGGCTCTCTCCTGTCCGCGTGCGATAATACCGTGCATGCGGGCCCTCGTCCCGGTGATGGTGCTGACGGCCGCGCTCGCGGCCTGCTCCTCCACCTCGCCCGACCTGCCTTACCGGCCTACGGTGCAGCCCGCGGGCGCCACCGTCTCGGCCGCCTACACCATCGTCGGCGACCGGCTCCGGGTGGAGATCGCGGGCGGCGGCCGCCGGCTGGAGCGGGCCCAGATCGTGAAGCCCGACGGGACCCTGCTCGAGGCGCAGACCATCGAGTACACCCCGGCCAGCCGCGGCGGGGGCAGCCCGGTCAGCATCGGCTTCGGCGTCGGCAGCTTCGGCAGCATGGGGGGCGGCGTGAGCACCGGCGTCGGCGTCTCGACCGGGAGCGTGGTGGGCGGGGGCGGCGGCAGCGAAGTCGGGAGCAGTATCGCCTCCTTCCCGCTGGCGCAGGCGGGGGCGCGCCCCTGGCGCGTGCGCGTCAAGCTGGTCGGGGTGGAGTCGGCCGACGTCCTGATGGGCGAGCCCGAAGGTACCCCGAACCCGCGCTGACCGGATGGCCGCCGCGCCGGTCAGCGCCGGCGGCGGGACGGCGGTGGCGACGTAGATCGACCGCCCGGATCGGCCGGCGCGCTGATCCCGGCGGGCCGCCGCTCTTCCAGCTCCTCCAGCGTGCGCGGCCAGTCCCGGCGGAGCAGGCGCGAGAGTGCGCGGTCGGCCAGGAGGCGCCCGGCGGTCTGGCATCGCGCGCAGTAGTTGGTCTCGTTCGCCGCGTGCACGATGCGCTGCACGGGGGCGCCGCAGTCGGGGCAGGGGCGGCCGTAACGGCCGTGCACCGCCATGTCGGGGCGGAACGCGGTCACGCCTTCCGGGAACTCGCCCCCCGCCTCGCGCCGCAGTCGCTCGATCCAGTCGGCCAGCGTGGCCTTCGCCGCCTCGAAGAGCCGGGTGGTCTCCTCCTCCGAGAGCTGGCGCGTCATGCGCACCGGCGAGAGCCGGGCCCGGTGCAGGATCTCGTCCGCGTAGGCGTTGCCGATGCCGCTCAGGATGCGCGGGTCGGTCAGCGTCCGCTTGAGCGTGTGGGACTCGCGGGTGATCGCGGCCCGGAAGGCGGCCGGGTCGGCGTCCCCCAGCTCGAGGCCGCCCGGATCGTGGGCGGTCAGCGCGGCCTCGCCGCGGACCAGGTGGATGGCGGCGCGGCGCTTGGATCCCGCCTCGGTCAGCGTGACGGTGCCCGTGGAGAAGTCGAGCGCGGCCAGCCCGATCTTGCCGGGCAGCTTCGCGCCGGCCTCCTTCCAGTGCAGCCGCCCCGCGATCATCAGGTGGATGACCACGAACCGCTCGCCGTCCAGCGCGATCACGATCCGCTTGCCCAGGCGCCGGAAGCCGGTCACCGCGCGGCCCGCCACCTCCGCGGGTCCCGGATCGACCGAGCGCAGCACGAAGGGGTTGGCGAGCCGGATGCGATCGAGCCGCGCGCCGCGGACGCGCGCGGCCAGCGCTTCGAGGTAGACGGTGACGTCGGGGAGCTCGGGCATGGCCGGGTCGCGCCAGTGTAGGGACCGAGCGCGCGGCCGCGCAAGCGCCGGGCCTGTGGTACGGTGCGGAGCATGCCGTCCACCCCCCCGGTCGCCCGGCCCCCGGTCGCCCGGAAAGTCCCCCAGGTCGACGTGATCCACGGGGACGTGCGCCAGGACGACTACCACTGGATGCGGGAGAAGGACGACCCCGAGGTCATCGCCTACCTGACCGCGGAAAATGCCTATACCGACGCGGTGATGAAACCCACCGCGGCCTTCCAGAAATCGCTCTACGCCGAGATGCTGGCGCGCATCAAGGAGGACGACCAGTCCGTGCCCTACCGCCTGCGCGGCCACTACTATTATTCGCGCACCGAGAAGGGCAAGCAGTACCCGATCTACTGTCGCAAGGCCGGCAGCCTGGAGGCGCCCGAGCAGGTGATGCTCGACCTCAACCAGCTCGCCGAGGGGCACCCCTTCCTGGCCCTCGGCGCGGCCACCGTGAGCGACGACGGCCGGCGGCTCGCCTATACCACCGACCCGACCGGCTTTCGCGAGTACACGCTCCACGTGAAAGATCTGGAAACCGGCGCGCTGCTGCCCGACCGCGTGGAGAAGGTGAGCGCGGTGGCCTGGGCCGCGGACAACGAGACCCTCTTCTACGTCACCGAGGACGAGGCCAAGCGGCCGTACCGGCTGCACCGGCACCGCCTCGGGGTCGCGGGGGCCGACCTGCTGCTCGAGGAGCCCGACGCCCTCTTCCGGTTCCACCTGGGCCGCTCACGCAGCCAGGCCTACCTGTTCCTGGTCTCGGGCAGCTTCACGAGCACCGAGGTGCGCTATCTCCCCGCCGGCGATCCGGGCGGGGCGTGGCGGATGGTGCTGGCGAGGGAGAAGGACCACGAATACCAGGTTGATCACGGGCGGGGGGCGGACGGCGACCTCTTCTACATCCGCACCAATGGCGGTGGGCGACGGAACTTTCGGCTGGTGACGGCCCCGATGGCCGATCCGCATCCGGATCGCTGGCGCGAGCTGATCGCCCATCGCGCCGACGTGATGCTCGAGGACCTCGACGTCTTCGCCCAGCACTACGTCGTCCACGAGCGGGAGGACGGGCTGATCCGGCTGCGGGTCACCGACGCGCGCACCGGCGCGCACCATCACGTGCAGTTTCCGGAGCCCACCTACGACCTGAGCTCGGACGCCAACGCGGAGTTCGAGGCTGGGGCCTACCGGGTGCGTTACCAGTCGCTGATCACGCCCGCCTCGGTGTTCGACTACGAGATCGGGGGGCGGCGCCTGCTCCTGCTGAAGCAGGTGGAGGTGCTGGGCGGCTACGATCCCGCGCGGTACGCCTCCGAGCGCGTCCACGCGACGTCCGCCGACGGCACCCGCGTCCCCATCTCGCTCGTGCGCCTCGCCGAGTCGCGTCCGGACGGCTCGAGCCCGATGCTGCTCGCGGGCTACGGGGCCTATGGGTATCCCTACCCGGCCGGCTTCTCGTCGAGCCGGCTGAGCCTGCTCGACCGCGGGGTCAGCGTGGCGATCGCCCACATCCGGGGCGGGGGCGAGCTGGGCAAGCGCTGGCACGACGACGGCCGCATGATGAACAAGCGCAACACCTTCACCGACTTCATCGCGGCCGCCGACTTCCTGGTCAAGAGCGGCTACACCGCGCCCGACCGGCTGGTGATCGAGGGCGGCAGCGCGGGCGGTCTGCTCATGGGCGCGGTGCTCAACCTGCGCCCGGACTGCTGCGCGGCCGCGGTGCTGCGGGTGCCCTTCGTGGACGTGATCAACACCATGCTCGACGAGTCGCTGCCGCTCACGGTGGGCGAGTTCGAGGAGTGGGGCAACCCGAAGATCCGCGAGCAGTACGAGTACATGAAGAGCTACTGCCCCTACACCAACCTGGACGCGCGGCCGTATCCCGCGCTGTTCGTCAAGACCTCGCTCCACGACAGCCAGGTGATGTACTGGGAGCCCGCGAAGTACGTGGCGCGCCTTCGCGCGATCGGCACCGCCGTCGTGCCGCCCGTGTTCAAGATCAACATGGAGGCCGGCCACGGCGGCGCCTCCGGCCGCTACGACTACCTCCGCGAGAGCGCCTTCGACTACGCGTTCATCCTCACCCGCCTCTCCGCCTTCCTCATACCCTCTCCCCCCGTGGGGGAGAGGGCAGGGTGAGGGGGCCAGGGGTGAGGGGGCCACGCCGACGCCGGACGTAGCTTCCGCTCTCCTCGCCCACCTCCGTCGCGAGCTTCACGCGCCCGACCTCGCCTACGCCGAGCCCCTCGCCGCGATCACCGGCGGCTACGACACCCGCATCTTCGCCTTCCGCCTGAGTGCCGGGCCCGCCGCGTGGTCGGGCCGGCTCATCCTGCGCGTGCTGAGCCCGGCCCACGATCCGCTGCGCGCGCTCCGGGAGCGCGCCACCCAGAATGCGCTCGCCACGCTCGGCTATCCCGTCCCGCGCGTGCTCACCGCCAGCGCCGACCGCGGACCCCTCGGCGCCGGGTTCCTCGTGATGGAGCGGGCGGCCGGTCGCCCGCTCCTGGAAGCCCGCCGACCCGGCGTGGGCCGGACGCTCGCCGAGACGCACGCGCGGCTGCACGCGCTCAACGCCGAGGCGCTCCTGCGCGCGCTGGACGACGAGGGCCGGGCCGCCGGCTGGGGCTTCGATCGCGACGCGTTCAGCTTCGAGAGCCATCTGGCATCGCTCGACCGGCGCATCCGGCAATCCGGGCTCGCCGGTCTGGCGGAGGGGATGCGCTGGCTCCTCGACCGGCGGCCCTCCGGGTCGGCCGCGCGCGTGATCTGCCACGGCGATTTCCACCCGCAGAACCTGCTCACGCTGGCCGGGCGGGCGACCGCGGTGCTCGACTGGCCCAACGTGGTGGTGGCCCCGCCGGAGTACGACGTGGCCGCGACCCGCGTCATCCTTACCCAGACGCCGGTCGGCCTGGTCCCGGTGCCCGTCGTGCTGCGCCCGATCGCGGCCGCGGCGCGCCGCCTCGTGGCCGCGCGCTACCTGGCGGTCTACCGCAAGCTACGCCCGCTCGATCGGGCGCGGCTGCCGTACTTCGAGGCGGCCGGGTGCATGCGGGGGCTGGTGCGCACCGCGGAGGCGCGCGTGGCGGTGGCCGCGTCGACGAACCCGCTCGACACCTCGTCGTTCGGCGAGCGGCTCGCCGCGCGCTTCGCGCGCGTCAGCGGGGTGCCGGTGGCGCTGCCGCCCCGCCGCGGCTGACCGTGCTACCATCTGCGCGAACCGATCCGGAGGCCCCATGAACGCGACCGATCTCGCCTACACGCCCGCAACCGAGCTCATCCCCCGCATCCGGTCGAAGGCGCTGTCGCCGGTGGAGCTGGTCCGGGCCGTGCTCACGCGCATCGAGCAGGCGAACCCGAAGATCAACGCGTTCTGCACGGTGACCGCGGACGCGGCGCTGGCCGCGGCGCGCGCCGCCGAGGAAGCCGTGGTGAAGGGCGGTCGGCTCGGTCCGCTCCACGGCATCCCGGTCTCGATCAAGGATCTGGCCCTGGTGGAGGGCGTGCCCGCGCGCTTCGGCTCCCACGTCTTCGCCACGCGCGTCGGCGAGGTGGACGCGCCGTACGTGCGCCGGCTCAAGGCGGCCGGCGCCGTCCTCACCGGCAAGACCACGACGCCGGAGTTCGGCTGGAAGGCGCTCGGCGATAGCCCCCTCACCGGGATCACCCGCAATCCGTGGAACCTGGGCATGACCTCGGGCGGCTCGAGCGCGGGCGCCGGCGCGGCGACCGCGGCGGGGCTGGGACCGCTCCACCAGGGCTCGGACGGCGCCGGCTCGGTGCGGGTGCCGTCGGCGTTCTGCGGCATCTACGGGCTCAAGCCCACCTTCGGGCGCGTGCCCATGTGGCCGGTGTCCAATACCGACAGTGCGTCGCATACCGGGCCGATGACGCGCACGGTGGCCGACGCCGCGCTGATGCTGGCGGTGATGGCCGGTCCCGACGACTGGGACCGCCAGTCGCTCGACGCGGCGCCCGCCGACTACGTGGGCCGCCTGCGCGACGGCGTCAAGGGCTTACGCGTGGGCTGGAACCTCGATCTGGGAAGCCTGCAGGTGGATCCCGAGGTGGGGCAGGTGGCCAAGCGCGCCGCGCTCGCGTTCCAGGAGCTGGGCTGCGCGGTCGAGGACGTGAAGGTGAGCTGGCCGGACACGCGGGAGATGATCCATCTCATGTGGAACGCGCACTACGCGGGCAACTACGGGCAGTACCTCGACGAGTTCCGCTCGCGCATGGATCCGGGCCTGGTCGCGGCCCTCGAGGACGGCCGGCGCTACAGCGCGGAAGCCTACGTGGCGATGCGCGGCCGCAAGAACGCCTATTGCGACGCGGTGCGCGTGCTCTTCGACACCTACGATCTGCTGCTGACCCCGACCGTGTCGGTCGCGGCTTTCGAGGTCGGACGGCTCAATCCGGTGGGCTTCCCGCAGCATGCCTGGGACTGGTTCCCGTGGGCCGGCTTCAGCTACCCGTTCAACTTCACCGGGCAGCCCGCCGCGACGGTGCCCGCGGGCTTCACCGCCTCGGGCATGCCGGTGGGGCTGCAGATCGTCGGCCGCCGCCTGGCCGATCTCCAGGTCCTGCAGGCGTCGGCCGCCTTCGAGCAGGCGCGGCCGTGGGCCCAGAAGCGGCCCAGCGTCTGAGCCCATTGCCGCCGATGTGGATCATGGTCGCGGGACCATATCGCTCCGGTGCCGCGACCGCGGAGGCGCGCGCCCGGAATCTGGTCGAGCTGAACCGGGCCGCGCTCGCCCTGTTCCGCGCGGGCCACGTGCCGGTGATCGGCGTGAATCTCGCGCTGCCGCTGATCGAGGCGGCCGGCGAAGCCGCCTTCGACGAGATCATGATGCCGCTGTCGCTCCGCCTCGTGGAACGGTGCGACGCCTGCCTGCGCGTCGGCGGGCCCTCGCGGGGCGCCGACGAGGAAGCCGCGCGCTTCCGCGCGAGCGGGCGGCCGGTCTACGTGGCGATCGAGGAAGTG
>Ga0214471_10002776_pt1 | contig 13709 bp, 6 predicted proteins | sample RVTome_5_FD_207665 | JGI IMG/M metagenome (GOLD analysis project Ga0214471, IMG submission 207665) | Soil microbial communities from uranium-contaminated site in the Upper Colorado River Basin, Wyoming, United States - RVT142D155 | ecosystem: Environmental > Terrestrial > Soil > Contaminated >...
TGCTTCCCGTCTTTCTCCCGTCACAGACCGGAAAACCATGGGCAATGACGGGTAGCGACGAGAGCCAAAAAGCCCTGTTCACAGACGCTTTCGCGGCTTCTGCGCAGGTCGGCGGCACCACATTGGCCACCTTGCCAAGGTGGGGGTCGCGGGTTCGAATCCCGTCGTCCGCTCTCTTAAAGCGGCTGATCAGAGGCATTTCGCATTACTCTCGGACGCGATCTCCCCCTCGGGCCGCATTCAAGCCGCACGAGACTCTTGGTAGACCGCTTCCAGCCCACGCCGGAGCTTCTATGACAAATCGCGGCGACGGCGGGCCCGTGCCTGGTGAGGTGAGTCGGATGCTCCGCGGAGCAGACACCAACAGCGGAGCACCTTCTTGTCCGCATCCGCCACGGTCATGCGACGTCTCCTGTTGCCCCTGTACCACGCTGAGGCCATACTCCTGGGCGGTGCCGGGCGTGTCCGGCCGGGGCCGCAGATGGACATCAGGCGTGCCAAACCCAGGGCCTGGATGAGGCAGTCATGCTCCGCACGTTCCTGATCGCGGATATCCGGGGCTACACAACCTTCACTCGCGAGCACGGCGACGAGGCTGCGGCCCGGCTCGCGCAGGCATTCGCGCACCTGGCGCGCGACGCGGTCGAGGCTCGGAGCGGCACGGTCATCGAGCTCCGCGGCGACGAGGCCCTCGCGGTGTTCACGTCTTCGGCGCAGGCAATCCGAGCGGCCCTCGAGTTGCAGGCTGCGTGCGACGAGGAGACGGCAACAGATCCGTCCCTGCCATTACCAGTCGGCATCGGTATCGATGCCGGCGATGCCGTTCCGGTCGAGGGCGGCTTCCGAGGAGTGGCCCTGAACATGGCGGCTCGACTCTGTTCGAAGGCAGCAGCCGGCGAGGTGCTCGTGACGAGAACCGCAGCGGAGCTCGCCGGTGAGGTGAGCGGCATCCGGTTCCAGGAGCGAGGGACGGCCGAGCTGAAGGGATTCGAGCAGCCCGTCGAACTCCTGCACGCCGTGTCGCTCGACGGGCAGCGACTTGCGGTGTCCGCGGTCTCGCCGGCAGTGCCCGAAGGCCGGACCGAATCAGCCCTCGAACCGCTCCCGCCGGAGCTCGATCCGATCACGCCGATGGTGGACCGTGACCACGAGATGCGCTGGCTGCGGGGAACGTGGCGGCAGGCCCGGCGAGGCATGGGTCGGCTGGTCTTCGTCTCCGGCCCGGCCGGGATCGGCAAGACACGGCTGATCGCGGAGCTCGCCGGCTGGGTCTACCGGCGCTCCGGAAGGGTCCGGTACGCGGGGGCGGGCGGAGCGGGGACTGCGCTCGCGCTTGCCGCAGTCCGTGAGGTCGCGGAGGCGACGGTTCCGACCCTGCTCGTGGTGAACGATCTCGAGGCGCTGGGCGACGCGGTCATCGATGCGCTCGATGTTGTCGCGGCCTCGATCGCCGAGCGGCCCGTGATGATCGTCGGCGCGTTCCGCGACGCCCAGGGCCTTCCCGCACTCGCCTCCCTGGTCGAAATGATCGACGAGCGCGGCGACGGTCACCGCTCGCTGCCGCCTCTCGATGTAACTGGTGTCGCGGACATCGTTCGCCTGTACGCGGGCCGTGAGGTGGAGGACGCGCCGGTGGAGTCGATGTGGCGCGCCTCCGGCGGGCTGCCCAGTCGCGCTCACGAGGTGGTGAGCGAATGGGCCCGCGACGAGGCGAAGCGCCGCCTGACCGCCGCCGCGGAGTGGCTGGCCGAAGGACGCAGCAACCAGGCCGGCGAGCTCGAGTTCGCGAACAACGTCATCGCGCTCAAGCTGGGCCGCCTGTACGACGTCGACGCTGGCGGCGCCGTCCCGATCTCCGAGGTCTGTCCCTACAAGGGCCTGGCCGCGTTCGACGTCGATGACGCCGCCTACTTCTTCGGACGCGAGCGCCTCGTGGGAGAGCTTGCCGCCCGCACGGTGGGGGTTGGACTGCTCGGAGTGGTAGGCCCGTCGGGGAGCGGCAAGTCATCCGTGGTCCTGGCCGGCCTCGTGCCATCCCTGACCGCGGGCCTCCTACCCGGAAGCGAACGATGGCAGCACGTCGTCATGAGGCCTGGTGAGCATCCGATCCAGGAGCTGCGGTCGGCTATCGGATCGGCCGGGTTCGCCACGAACGGCGACGGTGACGCTTGGATGGGGCAGGTCGAGGCGGGCAGTCGCCTGGTTCTCCTCGTGGACCAGTTCGAGGAGCTGTTCACCACGACCGTCGACGCCGACGAGCGCGACGCGTTCGTGGAAGCTCTGGTTCGGGCGGCGACGGAGGACCACGAACGGGTGATCGCCGTCCTCACGATCCGGGCGGACTTCTACGGACACTGCGCCGAGTACCGGGAACTCGCGCGGCTCGTCGCCGCGAACCACGTCCTGGTCGGCACGATGAGCGCGGACGAGCTCCGCCGGACCGTCGAGCTCCCCGCCCGTCGCGTCGGCCTCCGAGTGGAGTCGGCGCTGTCCCACGCTCTCGTTGAGGAGGTCACTGACGAGCCGGGCGGACTTCCGCTGCTTTCGACCACGCTCGTTGAGCTGTGGAGGAAGCGCGACGGTGGATGGCTGCGGATGGACGCCTACGAGAAGACGGGTGGACTGCGGGGCGCGGTTGCTCGGCTCGCCGAGCGCTCCTATCAACGGCTCATCGACGCAGAGCGGCAGACGGCGAAGACCGTCCTTCTTCGGCTGGTCGGTTCCGGTGAGGGGGAGGCGGCCGTCAGGCGCCGGGTCCCGATGGCCGAGTTCGATCCCGAACGCGACACCGCGGCCGCGGCGGTGCTCGATCGACTGACGCGGGATCGCCTCCTTACCCGGAGCGACGGCCTGGTCGAGATCGCGCACGAGGCGCTGATCCGCGAGTGGCCCCGGCTCCGCGACTGGCTCGAAGAGGACGTCCAGGGGCGCGCGGTGCGCGCGCATCTCACCGAGGCGGCCAAGCAGTGGCGGGAGGCGGATCGGGATCCGGCGGAACTTTACCGCGGGCCGCGGCTGTCGGTGACCATGGACTGGGCGGCGACGCACTCCGATGAGCTGAACGAGCTCGAGCGGGGATTCGTCGTGGAGAGTCGCCGGGCCAGCGAACGAGAGGCCGAGCGGCAGCACAGGACGAACCGCCGCCTGCGCGCTCTCCTGGCCGGTGTCGCCATATTCCTCGTGCTGGCGCTCCTCGCCGGAGGGCTCGCCCTGGTGCAGCGAGGCCGGGCGCGCGAGTCCGCGCGAGAAGCCGACCGTCAGGCCGACACCGCTCGATCCCGAGAGCTCGCCGCCTCGGCGATCAACGTTTTGGACGAGGACCCCGAGCTGAGCGTCCTGCTGGCGATCGAGGCGATCGAGGCGGCTCCGGTTGGCACCCCCCCACCTCGCGAAGCCGTGTCCGCGCTTCACGACGCTGTGCGATCGACGCGGGCCCTGCTGTCCCGTGCGTGGGACGGGTCGCTCCCGTTCGACGAGCTCGACGGGGTGATGAGTCCCGATGCTTCGCTCATCGCGGTCACCGCCGGGGCGGAGACCCTTCGGGCGTGGGACTCCGCGACGGGAGACCTGGCCTGGGGGATCGAGGACGAAGCCGGAGCGGGTTGGTTCTCACACCCACACTTCAGTCCCGGGGGATCCGTCCTGGCGGTGGCGTTCAACCGCTATCGGGCGGAGGAGCAATCCGTCGACGGGGGCCGGGCCACGGGGATCTATCTCATCGAGCCGGGGAGCGGAGAGGTCCTCGATGTGATCGCGCCGCCATCGACATGCGACTGGGTGGGGTTGCCGTTCCGGGACGCCTTCACTCCCGACGGTGGCCAGCTGCTCCGGCTGACCGACCCCCCTCCCTGCTTCGACGGGGAGCTGGACCTGGAGTTCGTCGATCTCGACTCTTTGCGCGTCACCCGCCGCGTCGCGGTCACGTCTCCGCAGGTCGAGAAGGGTGGACCCTACCTCTTCGCCGGCGTGGACATGCGTCATGGCCGGCTGCTCGTCTCCGACGGGGAGGGGGCGTTCGGATTGTCGGCAGGTTCCACACGGATGATCGACCTTGCATCCGGCGAGGTGCTCTGGAGGCGGCAGGAGGTCAGCGGGTTCCTGAGCCCCGATGGGTCGATCGCGGCGCTGTCGACCCGGGGCCCGGCGCAACGAGTGGTGGAGCTGGTGGATCCCGCCACGGGCGAGACCGTCCGGGAGCTCATCGGTCACAGTGCCGGCGCCGCCGACGCGGCGTTCAGCAGCGACGGGCGCCTGGTCTACACGGCCGGTCTCGACGGGACGGCTCGGGTGTGGGAGGTGGCCACAGGAACGAACACGATCACGCTGAGAGGCGACCAGCAAGGACTGATTCGGTTGTCGGTCGATGACCAGGGCGAGAGGTTGGCGACGTTCGGGCTCGACGGGAACGTCCGGATGTGGGACCTCAGCGAGCAACCTTTGGGTGAGACGATGGCCGTGAACCTGAGCCCCGCCCAGATCGGTCTGAGGAGCATCGATGCGGCCGGCGGCGTCGCCGCCGTGATGGCGTTCAAGGGTTCGGCGGTGGCCTCGGTGTTCGATCCGGCATCCGGTGAGATCATCCGCCGGTTCGGGGACCATGCCGGCCAGGTGCTGGCGCTCACGCCCGACGGCGCCATCGTCTATCAACAGTTCGTGGGTCATCGCCCGGGCAGCCCGCCCGCCGTCGGACCGATCGTGGTCCGCGACGCAGCCACCGGAACGACCCGGGCCGAACTCGAAGGGCTCTGCGACTGGGTCGATCCCGTCAAGGACTGTCCCATCCTTCCCCCTGATCACCCCTATGCCGAGTGGGTCATCGGGATGTCAGTCACGGCCGACGGCCGGCGCGCCGCCGCTGGAGGCGACGTCGGCTTCGCCGTCTCGGTTTGGGACCTCGACACGGGGTCGGTCGTTGCGACTCTCGGCCCCTTCGGGGAACCCGGCTCCGGCGGCGTCGCCGGTGCAGCGATCCATCCGGACGGGTCGAAGGTCGCGGTGCGCATCATCGACGACGAGCCGAGGTTGGCCATCGTCGCGCTCGACGGCTCCGTTCTGGCCGAGTTTCCCTTCGAGCCCCCCGCCACCTCGGCCGGTCACGTCGCCTTCAGCCCGGACGGGTCGCTGCTGGCCGCCGGTGGGGATCGGCTCGCGCTGTTCGAGACCGGGAGCTGGACCATCCTCTGGCAGGTCGATGCCCACGACGGTGGGGTGTTCCATCTCGACTTCAGCCCCGACGGCCGATCCATCGTGACCACCGGGTCCGATGGCTTCGTGCGGTTGTGGAACGCACGCGATGGAAGCCTGCTCCAGGTCATCCCCATGGGAGACGATTGGGCGAAAGCCGTGGCGTTCACCGACGATCGCCGGGTGGTCGTCGGCACCTTGAACGGACTCGTGGCGGGCCTCACCTTCGATGTCGACGAGCTCGTCCAAATTGGACGCTCCAGGGTTACCCGAACCCTGACGGACCAGGAATGCCGAACTTATCTGCATCTGGACACTTGCCCCTAGGACTTCGCCCACCGACTCCCTATCCGTCGTCCAGCGGCAGAAGCACGAAGCCCAACCGTTCGCCAGAGCCCCGGATGTAGCAGTGCTTTGAGCTGATGCGTGGGAGACCCGGAGACCTCCCCAACGTCCGCACGACCGACTACACCCGCAGCCGAGAGGCGTCGGTCGAGGCCGTGCTGGCCGTTCTAGCTGCGTCCGGCAAACCCCGAGAAACCCGAACGAGGTGGCCGTGTCCCGGCTGTCCGACGCGCTCGCCGCCAACGGGTCACGGACCGCGCCCTGGGCCCCCTGCCGCTCTGGCTCGATGCGGTGGCGCTGCCCGTGGGAGGCGTGGGAGTCGCCAACACCATAGTGATCTCGGTGCTGAACGCCGGGTGGAGATCGGCCGGCGAGGCGCGCTCGGGGCCACTTGAGGCCACATCCGGTTGCAGTTCCTCGCGAAGGCACTCCTCCCTTTCCGCGCTGGGAGGGATGGGCGGCCCTGCTGGGCATCGCCGTCACGGGTTCGTACTCGACTGCTCAGAACTGGCCAACGGTCGTGCCCGCCTGGGGCCAGCGGAGGCGGTCTGGCAGCGGCCTCCGGAGAGAGTGACAAATCGGGGTCCCGTCGGGGTCCCGTGAACGACCGCGCAACAACGCGAAACGATGCCGATGCATGCGAACGGAAACACGCAGCTCACGGACCAGATGGGGTCGACGCCGCAGGTCACAGAACCCGGCCCTGCTACCTTGCCAAGGTGGGGGTCGCGGGTTCGAATCCCGTCGTCCGCTCCGAAGACGTTCCTCGTCAGGGCCGTGAGGCCGCCGATCACGCCACGAGCGGCGACCCGCCGCCGGACGGAAGGAGCCTCGCCGATGGAACCACTGATTCCCGAGCCGCCCGAGAGCCCGCGCCTGTTCCGCCCGAGGACCGTCGGCGAGATCCTCCGTCACGCCTTCGAGCTGTACCGCATGCACTGGAAGAACCTTTTCGCGATGGTCGCCGTCGTGGTGGTCCCGCTCGCGATCGCGCAGGCGCTGATCACGGACCTTTGGCTGAGCGAGTCGCTGACCCGCGAAGAGATACGCAGAGGGGTCACGGTCGAGGTCGATGGCACGTTCTTCGCTGGGATCGCGGCCTCGCTCGTATTCCTGCTCTTCTCGGTCCTCGGGTACACGGCGCTCCAGGGCGCCATCACCCGGGCGGCCGCCGGGACGTTCCTCGGCCGAGACATGGACATCGGCGAGAGCCTCCGCTTCGGCCTCTCGCGCTTCTGGTCGATCATCCTGGTCGGCGTGCTGGTGGGTCTCGCGGTCGTCGGTGGGTTCATCCTGCTCGTCGTCCCCGCGTTCATCTTCCTGACGCGCTTCTGGGTCTCGGTCCCGGCGCTGGTGATCGAGGACCGGCGCGGTCGCGAGGCGCTCAAGCGTTCCTGGAACCTCGTGAAGGGCCGCTCGTGGCCCGTGTTCGGGACGATCGTCGTCGTCGGCATCGGCACCAGCGTCCTCAGTGGGGTTCTGACCCAGCTGTTCGGCGACAGCGTGCTGGCTCAGGCGGCCGGCGGCGCGATCGCGTCGATCGTCACGACGCCGTACGTCGCGCTGGTGAGCATCCTGATCTACCTGGACGTTCGGGTTCGGAAGGAGCGATACAGCCCGGCAGACCTGGAGGCCGAGCTCGGGCGTACGCGGTCTAGATAGACTGGTTGTTCGCCTCGGAAGGGGCGTTCGGCGGGGTGGCCGAGTGGTTAGGCAAGGGTCTGCAAAACCCTGTACACCGGTTCAATTCCGGTCCCCGCCTCGAAGGCCCGTGATGACGTCCGGTAGCATGCGGGCTCACGGGCGCTTAGCTCAGTCTGGTAGAGCGCTTCCCTGACACGGAAGAGGTCAGAGGTTCAAGTCCTCTAGCGCCCACTACCCTGGTCACCCGGCTTGTTTCCCCTCGGCGCCCGCTGAAGCGGATCGAGAATCGGCTGGACGACGCGACCCCGGACGGGCCTCGGTCAAGGGCTAGCCGCGGGGAGCAGCGCTTCCGGTGGCATCTCGCCGCCGGCGCGGAGCCGGATCTCGTCCCCGCCTGCCCGCACAGAGACGGATCCGTCGCCGAACACCACCCACCGGTCGGGAGCGCGGACGAGCATCGTGTTCTCGTCGATCCCGAGCGCGACGCCACTCGGCGGGATGCGCGAGAGGAAGTACTCGCGAACTGGGTCGCCGAGGGCATCCCAGTGCGGCACCATGGCCACGCTCCCGTCGCCCGCCGCGAGCGAAGGGAGCAAGCGCTCGCCCTCGGGCGCCCAGGGCTCGAACTCGCCCGAACCGAGCAGCGGCATGGGCGCGACGACCGGCCCCGTCATCTCGGCTCCCGCATGGGCTCGGCAGTACCCCTCGAGGGCGCTTCGCAGCGGCCGGCGACCCCTCCCGCCTGCGAAATAAGTCTTGCGTCTCCGGTCATGCCGGTGCACACTTTCTCCCTTACCGTCCGGGCTGTAAGGCTCGGCGACAGACGGCGGCGCGACGCGGGCACGCGCCGCCGTCTCCTTATCCGGACTCGATCCGGGCCGGCTGGGGCCTCGACGGGCGGTGCTACCCTGTCGAACCCGGGCGCGTAGCTCAGCGGGAGAGCGCTCGCCTCACACGCGAGAGGTCGCAGGTTCAATACCTGCCGCGCCCACACCGGGAGTTCACGGTCCCGCCGTCGACGCTTCACACGGCATTCGGTAGCTTGGCCGTCGACACCCAGGGGGAATCCACATGTCCACGATCGACCAGGGGCCGTTCGCGCCCACGACCACCGCCGCAGCAAGGGCCGTCGACCTCACGAAGGTCTACGGCGAAGGCGATGCCGCCGTTCGAGCGCTCGACGGCGTGTCGGTCCAGTTCGAACGGGGCGGGTTCAGCGCGATCATGGGGCCGTCGGGCTCGGGTAAGTCGACGCTGTTGCACTGCATGGCCGGCCTCGACTCGCCGACCGGCGGGAACGTGTTCATCGGCGACGTCGACCTGACGACGCTGTCCGAGAAGCAGCTGACGCTGCTTCGGCGCGAGAAGGTCGGTTTCGTCTTCCAGGCGTACAACCTGGTACCCACGCTGACCGCCGAGGAGAACATCACCCTTCCGCTCGACATCGCCGGGGACAAGCCCGATGCCGCGTGGTTCGACACCGTCGTCGACACGATCGGCATCCGGGACCGGCTCTCGCACCGGCCGAACGAGCTATCCGGCGGCCAGCAGCAGCGGGTCGCCGGCGCTCGAGCGCTCCTCAGCAAGCCCGAGATCGTCTACGCGGACGAGCCGACCGGGAACCTCGACTCCCGATCGGGGAACGAGCTCCTGTCGTTCCTGCGGTCGGCCGTGAAGGACCATGGGCAGACGATCGTGATGGTCACGCACGACGCAAGCGCCGCGTCGTTCGCCGATCGCATCGTGTTCCTGGCCGACGGGCGGATCGTGGACGAGATGCGCGAGCCGACGACCGAACGCATCCTGGACCGCCTGAAGTCCCTGGAGGGCTGACATGCTGCGTGCCGCGTTGCGGAGCACCATCGCGCACAAGGTCCGATTGCTCCTCACCGTGATCTCGATCGTCCTCGGCGTGAGCTTCATGGCCGGGACGTACGTCCTGACGGACACGATGACGCGTGCGTTCAACGACCTCATCGACACCAGCTACTCCTCGATCGACGTCCTCGTGCGCTCCTCCAACTCCTTCACCGCCCAGACGAGCAGCCTGGAAGAGCGGGAATCCATGCCCGCGTCGGTGCTCGATGAGGTCGCCGCGGTTCCCGGGGTCGCGCAGGCGGTGGGCGACGTGCTCGGCTACGCGCAGATCGTCGACCCCGCGACGGGGAAGGTGATCGGCACGTTCGGGCCGCCCACGGCCGCCTCGTCGTGGAACGACCTCAACGGCTTCACGCTGAGGCCAGGGGGATCGACGCCCCAGGGTTCCGGCCAGGTCGTGATCGACGCCGGCACGGCCGAGAGTCACGACATCCAGGTCGGCGACCGGGTCCAGATCCTGTTCGAGGGCCCACCGGGCGAATTCGAAGTCGTCGGCGTCGCGGGCTACGGCGAGGAGGACAACCTCTTCGGGGCCACGTGGGCGCTCTTCGACCTTCCGACGGCGCAGGCCGTCCTCGGCAAGGATGGCGAGCTCGACTCGGTTTCCGTCGTGGCCGAGGAGGGCACCCCCGGCGTCGAGCTCCAGCGCGAGATCGCCTCGGTGCTGCCTGAGGACGTCGAGGCCGTGACGGCCGCGACGGTCACGTTGGAGGCGCAAGACCAGATCAGCACTGGCCTCGGGTTCCTCCGGACTGCGTTCCTGGTGTTCGCGTTCGTCGCGTTGTTCGTCGGCGCGTTCATCATCTTCAACACGTTCGCGATCATCGTCGCGCAGCGCACACGCGAGCTGGCGCTGTTCCGGGCGCTCGGCGCGAGCCCCCGGCAGGTGATGACCTCGGTCATCGTGGAGGCGGTCGTGGTCGGCGTGGTCGCCTCGGCGGTCGGCGTCGTCGTCGGGATCGGGCTCGCGAGCGTGCTGAAGGCGGGGCTCAATGCAATCGGGTTCGAGATCCCCGCCTCGGGCACGGTGATCCTGCCTCGCACGTTCATGGTGTCCGTCGTCGTGGGGACGCTCGTCACGGTGGTCGCCGCCATCCTCCCCGCACGTCGTGCGGCAAAGGTGGCCCCGATCGAGGCGCTCCGAGATGCACAGGATCGTCCCGGGCGCTCGCTCCGGTTCCGGCTGATCACCGGCACGATCGTCCTGGCGCTCGGCGTGCTCCCGCTGCTCTACGGGCTCTTCGGCAACCCGGCGAACGCGCTGCAGCTGGTGGGCTTCGGGGTGGCGTTCACCTTCATCGGTGTCGCGATGCTGACGCCGATGATCGCGCGGCCGGTGGCTGCGGCGCTCGGTGCTCCGATCCGTCGGACGGGAGTGCCCGGCAAACTCGGCCGTGAGAACGCGATGCGCAACCCGCGCAGGACCGCCGCGACGGCCTCGTCCCTCATGATCGGGCTGGGACTCGTCGTGTTCGTGGCGGTGTTCGGCGCGTCGGCGAAGGCCTCCACCACCGCGGTCCTCGAAGGCACGCTGAAGGCCGACTTCATCCTCACCTCGCCCACGTTCAGCGGCTTCAGCACGGCGGCCGCCGCCGACATCCGGGCGGTCCCCGGGGTCGAGACCGCATCGCAGGTTCGGCAGGGAGAGGTGCACATCGACGGTGGAACCTCGTTCATCACGGGGGTCGACCCGGCGACGTTCGAGGCCGTCTCAGACGTCGGCGTCGTCGACGGGTCCATCGAGGATCTGGGACAGGCAGGGTCGATCGCCATCTTCGAGGACACCGCGGCCGACAACGGGCTGGGTGTGGGCGACGTGGTCACGGTCGAGTGGCCCTCAACCGGCGAGACGGAGCTCGAGGTCGTAGCGATCTACTCGGAGAACGGGTTGATCGGTGACTGGACCGTGTCGCTCGAGACCTACGACGCGAACATCGCGCAAGAGCTCGACATCTTCGTGTTCGTGAAGGCCGAGGAGGGCGCCGACGTCGCGGCCGTGCAGGCCGGTCTCGAGGAGGCCCTCGCGGCCTATCCGAACATCCAGGCCCAGGATCAGGCTGCGTTTCGAGACCAGTACGCGGCGTTGATCACCCAGGTGCTGAACCTCGTGACGGCGCTCCTGCTCCTCGCGGTGGTCATCGCGCTGTTCGGGGTCATGAACACACTGTTCCTGTCGATCTACGAGCGCACACGCGAGCTGGGTCTGCTCCGCGCCGTCGGGCTCACGCGACGACAGACGCGCTCGATGGTGCGCTGGGAGGCAGTGATCATCTCGATCATGGGAGCGCTGTTCGGCGTGGTGATCGGCATCGCCTTCGGCTGGGCCTTGCAACAGGCGCTCGCCTCTGAGGGGTTCAGCGAGCTCGGGATCCCCGGCGGCCAGATCCTCGTGTACGTCGTCCTGGCCGCGGTGCTCGGCGTGTTCTTCGCGATCTTCCCGGCTCGGCGCGCGGCGAAGCTCAACGTGCTCAGAGCGATCTCGTACGAGTAGCGGGCGGTCGCCGCTCCGACGGCCGATATCATGGCCGTTCCATGCCGAGGATCGAGCTCGCCGACGGCCGTTCCACCGAGCTTCCCGAGGGGGAGCCGGTCGGTTCCGTCCTGCCGCCGGAGGCGACCGCGGCGCGCTTCGACGGGGAGCTGGTCGACCTCTCCTTCGTCCCGCCGAGTGACGGGAAGGCCGAGCCGGTGCTCGCATCGGATCCGGACGGCCTGCACGTGATGCGGCACTCGGCCGCGCATGTCCTGGCCCATGCGGCGTGCGACCTCTGGCCCGGGACGAAGTACGCGATCGGCCCACCGATCGAAGACGGCCTCTACTACGACCTCGAGCTTCCCGGCCCGATCTCCGAGTCCGACCTCGCGAAGGTCCAGGACCGGATGCGCGAGATCGTCGCGGAGGACCAGCCGTTCGTGCGCGAGGAGCTCTCGCGCGCCGAGGCGCTCGAGCGTTTCGCGGACCAGCCGTACAAGCGCGAGATCATCGAGAGCCTCGAGGAGGGCGAGGTCTCCGGGGGGGACACGGTCACGGTCTACCGCAACGACGGGTGGTCGGATCTCTGCCTCGGTCCGCACCTCCCGTCCACGGGCCGGGTCGGCGCCTTCAAGCTCACGAAGCTCGCCGGCGCCTACTGGCGGGGCGACGAGGCCCGTCCGATGCTGCAGCGCATCTACGGGACGGCGTGGCCCACGCAGGCAGACCTCGACGACTACCTGCATCGGCTCGAGGAGGCCGAGAAGCGCGATCATCGCAAGCTCGGTCGTGAGCTCGACCTGTTCAGCTCCCCGGAGGAGCTCGGACCGGGCCTGTGGATCTGGCACCCGAGAGGCGGCATCTTCCGCAAGGAGCTCGAGGACTACGTGCGGAACCTGCACCTGGACCGGGACTACGACCTGATCGTCACGCCGCACATCGCGCGCTCGGTGCTGTGGGAGACCAGCGGGCACCTCGACAAGTACGCGGACAACATGTACCCGCCCATGCACGACGAGCAGGGCGACTACTACGTGAAGCCGATGAACTGCCCGTTCCACGTGCTGGTGTACAAGTCGAAGATCCGGTCGTACCGAGAGCTGCCGGTCCGGCTGTCCGAGCTCGGCACGATCTACCGGCACGAGCGCATGGGCACGCTGCACGGGCTGCTGCGGATCCGCGGCGGGACACAGGACGACTCCCACATCATCTGCACGCCCGCCCAACTGGTCGACGAGATCCTGGCCGTGTTCGAGCTCACGCTGGAGATCCTCGGCACCTTCGGATTCACCGAGCCGCTCATCAAGCTGTCGACGCTGCCCGGTCAGACGATCGTGACGCCGGAGATGGCGGCCAAGGCCACCGAGGCGCTCACGGACGCTCTCGAGAAGAGCGGATTGCCGTATCAGGTCGCCGAGGGCGAGGGCGCGTTCTACGGGCCCAAGGTCGACTTCGACTTCAAGGATGCGATCGGGCGGCTGTGGCAGCTCACCACCGTGCAGTGTGACTTCGGCCTGCCCGAGCGCTTCGACATGGAGTACGTCGGGGAAGACAACCAACGCCACCGGCCGGTGATGATCCATCGCGCGATCCTCGGCACGCTCGAGCGGTTCAGCGCCGTGCTGATCGAGCACTACGGCGGTGCGTTCCCGCTCTGGCTCGCCCCCGAGCACGTGCGCCTGGTTCCGGTCGCCGACCGGCACGTCGAGCACGCGCGGACGGTCGCCGCGAGGCTCCGCGAGGCCGGACTCCGTCCCGACGTCGACGTCTCGGGCGAGACCGTCGGCAAGAAGGTACGCGCCGCCCAGCTGATGAAGGCGCCGTATGTCCTCGTGATCGGCGACAAGGAGATCGAGTCGGGCGCGGTGACCGTTCGGGACCGCGAGGGAACGGAGACCAGGGGAGTGGGGCTCGAGGACTTCGTGGCCGCGCTCGTCGAGGAGGTCCGCACGCGCCGCCTCACGCAGTCCCGGTTCGAGGGCTAACGGTGGAGCGCCTCTGGTCGCCCTGGCGGATGGAGTACATCGAGGCGGACCGGGACGACGAGGGCGAGGGGTGCGTCTTCTGCGCGCTCGCGGCGTCCGACGATCCCGATGGCGCCCGCGTCCTGGCGCGTGACGAGCTCGCGTTCGCCACGCTGGCGAAGTACCCGTACAACCCCGGCCACGTGCTCGTGCTGCCCGTC
>Ga0214471_10002778_pt1 | contig 13706 bp, 21 predicted proteins | sample RVTome_5_FD_207665 | JGI IMG/M metagenome (GOLD analysis project Ga0214471, IMG submission 207665) | Soil microbial communities from uranium-contaminated site in the Upper Colorado River Basin, Wyoming, United States - RVT142D155 | ecosystem: Environmental > Terrestrial > Soil > Contaminated >...
CCCTTTGCCGGGCGTGTAGGCCATCTCAGGCTCCTAAAATGTCGGCACGGAAACTTCGTACATGACAAAGTAATCCTGCTCGACGTGGTACAGTCCGGACGACTCGCCGGCCTGCGGAGGGTCGTAAAGCGTGACTTCGTTTTCCAGCATCACGGCGCTGACCGTTTCGCTCCCCATCGCGCCACTGTAGCCCTGCATGTGCGCGCGGATGATTTCGGAGATCACGCGGCAGTCGGCCAGATGTTCGTCGTAGACGGATACCTGGATGCGCGGCGTGGCGCGTCCAGCGCCTGCGGTGAGCGTGTGGTCGTGAGGTTCGCTCACCACGGCGTAGACCACAAATGGCGTCGTCGTGGTCTGGGGTGCAAACAGCGGAAACAGCCGCGTGCCGATCTGCGAGGTGAGGTCGGCTTTGCCGCCCAGATACGATTTCAGTCCGCTCTCGATGCTCAACGCACACCTCTGCGGCCCTCCGCTTTAATCGCCGCCGCGAGTTTTGTCCGCGTCAGACGCAAGACCTCCGCTCGTTTCGCGTCAAACGCCGGTCGCATAAACGGACGCGCGTTGCGGCGGCCCAGCGGACGGCTGCCAAACTCGACGGCCGCCGGATAGTACCACGTGACGTCTTCCGGATTCTGCGGCAGCAGCGACCGCTCCGGCATCTGGACGCTAAACGAGACGCCGCTGCGGCTGCGCTTGCCGGCCTTGACGGTTTTTGCTTTTTTGCTCATCGCCTTTTTCAGGTCGCCCGAATCGACGGGTATCCTCGCCACCATGTCCTTCCAGATGATCGTGGCGCCATCGCGGAGTATTTTGCGCAGCTCTTTTTTCGGCAGCTTTTCCAACCGGCCGAGTTTCAAGGTCAATTCCAGGAGCTTCGCGCGCTCGCGGGCCTCTGCTGCGCTGGCCATCAGACACGCTCCTTACAGAGCAGGGTCTGCTCGATCTTCCGCTCGTCCCGGTCGGAGATGCCCAGGATGTGCAGCGACCGGCCGTCATGCACCAGGTGCCTCTCCGGCACGAGGTCCGACGTGTAGCGGACGGTCACCTGGTGGGTCACCTCGGGCTGGATTTGCTGGGCGCGCCACAGTTCCTTGCCGCTCAGCGGCTTGACCTCTCCCCACACGGTCGCGCGCGTGGTGGCCGTCACGGTCTCTTGCCCGGTCCCGTCCTGGCCGGCCACCACGTCCTCGACGATGGCGACGCGATGGCGCAACAGTCCGGCCCTCATCCGTAGTACCCCCAACCGTAACTTTGCAGCAGCGCCGTGACCGACAGCGGCACGTCGCTGGCAATGGTTCCGGTAATCACCGGCTCGCGCATCTCGTACCAGTGGCTGGCCAACATCTTGACGGCATGACGGACGCCGGCCGGCACGGCGGTTTCGCTGGTTCCGTAACCGGCGGTGTAGCGGACCGTCACCGCATCGGGGCGCGTGGCAACCGTCGATGGCCACAACTCGATCGGCTCCGGCACCAAGTAGGCTTGCCCGTGCGTAGGCTTCAACAAGAGGTACTCGTCCACGGTCGTCGTCGCGGCCGTCGTGTTGTAGTAGGTGATCGTGACGTTGGTGCTGCTGGACAGCGTTGCCGGCGGACGCGGCAAGTAGATCGGCGCGTCGCTGGCGGGGAACTCGTCCATCACCAGATCGTAGACCGTCGAGAGCAGTTGCCGGCCGCCGCCGAAGTTTCGCTCGATAAACTGTTGAGCGCTGTCCAGCAAGGTCTCGATGTAGGTGTCGTCGGCGCTGGTGCTGATTCGCGCGTGGCTTTTGAAGTCCGCCACACTGACGGCGCGCGTGCTGCTTGCTGTAACGGTTTGCAAGTGCCATTTCACCGCTTTTTCCTGCGCGTCTGCGTCGCGCCGGCGAGGATGCGCTGCGCCCATTCCGGCACGATCCCGACCGGGCGGGCCACGCCGCGCTTGATCAGCATGATCGCCGCGTCATTTGGCAGCGTGTATTCCTGGCCGATCGCCAAAAACTGGCCGCGCTGCCAGGCCGTCGTCTTGGACATTAGGACTTTCACTTCACGCCCATTGCTGCATGTATTCGAGGTCGTCCAGCGCTCCATAAAACATATCGTAGTGCGACTGCGCCTCGGTTCGCTTGGCCGCCCATTCGGAGAGCGCCTGGTTGTATTTCGTGGCGCGCTCCGTCAAGAGCGGCTCCACCTCGCCGTTGGTGCAGGCGGCCAGGTCCTTGATGATTTCAAGCGCGCCCAGCGCGCGGTTGGCGTGCTGGTTGGCCTCATCGACGCACTTTTTTGCGTGAGCCTGGCGCTGCTGTAGCTCAGACTTGCGCGTAAGAATCTTGCCCTCGAAGTCGCCGGGGTCGGTCACGCCGTACAGCCGGCGCACTTTCATCAGGTCGGACTGCGGCGGGACGTAGACCGGCACCCCCATGCCGCGGGCGAAGCCGACCAGGTACTCGCACGAAGGCCGTTGCTGGGCGTATTCGCTCTTGACTCCGATGCCGTGTTGCGCCATGTCGACGCCGTACAGGCCCAACTCGGTTGCGCCCTCCAACAGCGCCGCGGCGATCATGTAGCTGATCGAGTTTGTGAAATACGTTCCGAATTTTTCCAGCACCGCGTCCAGCGGATAGATGGTCGCGTTGGGAAGTTCGATCGCCGGTTCGCGGATCGTCAGCGATCCGGGGCGCTCGGCGTCGGTTTTTTGCATCCACTCCCAATATTTGGCGTAGTCCGCCTGCCGGCGGTGGATGTCCAGGTTGTGGATGTCGAAATGCCGATCCCAGCGCTCAATCTGCGAGTCGCACGGCAGATCGTTCAGCGCCCAGATTTGCCACGTGGGGTCTTTGTAGGGGGCCAGCGCCCAACTGCTGGGCGCCTTGCCGACGATGGCGACTTTCATTTTTTTCCTACGTGCTCTGGTTTGCGACCGTGACGGTGCCGCCGGTAGAACTGGCGACTGTCGAAAAAATGCCCCATGCGGTATCGGTCAAGCCGATCAGCGTGATGGCCACGCGCGGCGCTGCGGCGAACGAAAGTTGATTCGCGCCGGTGGTGGTAAAGCTGGTCCCGGTCGAGTTGGCGTTGACCGTGTGGGCCGCATCGCCGCTTGAGCGGATGTCCAGCCGCGCGCCGGGCGTCGGCGCGGGCAGCGATGCCTCCATGCCGCTGGAGCCGACGATCGTCACAACTCCGCTACCCGGCAGCAGCTTGGTGTCCGTGTTGGCCGTCGTGACAATATCGCGTCGGACGCTGGGCGCTACGTCGCGGGCGTCGATGGACGGAAAGACTGTCTCTGCCATATCAGGTGCTCCGTGTGGCGACGCCCACTGAATTGTGGTTGCTGGCGATCATCCAAGCCGAGGGCGACAGACCGCGCAGGATCACCGCCTCCTTGGCGGCGTCCAGCGTCAGTTGGTTGGCGCCGGTGGTGGTAAAGCTGGTCCCGGTCGAGTTGGCGTTGACCGTGATGGTCCCGCCCCCCACGGCGAGCGCGATCATCGCCAACTCGGAGCCGGACTTGGGAGGACGCAGCGTGTGCGTCACGTTGCCCGACGTGCTGGTGATCGTGACCACGCCGTGGTTGGGCAGCGTTGCGGCGTCTCCGGTGATCGCCGTGACCAGGCCACGCCGAACGGTCGGGGCAACGGTGTCAATCCGCGGGTAGCTCATTAGGTGCTCACGCGCAGGTACTTGTAGGCGCCGCTGCCGGCGGTGGTGCCGGCGATGACCGGCCGCCCATCGGCGCGGCTGAACGCCAGGAACGCCACCTGTCCGACGTTGGCGTAACGCTCGTCGAGGCGCAACAGGTCAATCGCCATCACCTCACGCCACCAGTAATTCGAGAGATCGCCGAACGCGATCGCGCGCCGCAGGCCTTCGCCGGCGGTTGTCGATCCGCTGACGGTCGGCATGTCCTGGTTGATCGTGTAGGGATAGCCCAGCAGCATGTCCGGCGCGCTGGTCGTCACGCCCGGCAGCCAAATCGGACGGCCCTGGCCGTCTGTCATCTGCTTCAGTATTTTCAGCGTGTCGTCGTGGAAGGTGAACCGTCCATTGCGGCGGTAGGCCGGATCGACGGCGTGCTCCAGGTCGATCAACTCGCTGAGTCTAAATCCGGTGCTGCTGGCCGTGATGACAGCGGTGCTGCCGATGATCGTCCCCGAGGCGATCAGGCCGATCGGACCCGTGGCGGTCGTGCTGTTGACCGTGGCGTGCTGGTTGTAAATCCTTCCCAGCCGCTCACCCAACTCGCGGCCGATGTAGCCGACAATATCAATCGCCGTGTCCTGCAAAAGTTCGATCGACACCAGCACCATGTCGGAGGTGTACTTGTGCGCGCCGAGCGTCACCTGGCCGAATGCGATGTCGCCCACGGCGGCCGACGTGTTTTCGGCAAGAATCTGACCGCGGCGGGTGGTGCCGTCCACGGTCGGGATAGGCAGCGAAGCGCCGGTTCCGGTACGGAGGGTCGTACTGTATTCCCGATATCCGCCGTACTGCTGGAGCGCGACTTCCAACGGCATCATCGCCTCGTCGGCGATCGTGTTGCCGCCCTCGGGTCCCGGGGTGGTGGCCTGCGGCGAGGTGCCGGCGGTGATTTGCAGCCGCTCGATGTCGGCCTTCGTGCGCGGCGCCTGGGACAACAGCGGCACCGTGCACTCGTTGTCCCGCCAGTTGAAGCCGGTTTTTTTACACGACTGCTGGATTTGTTCGGCCAGTCGCGGATCGACCTTGCCCTTGGACATCCGGCCGCCCAGGAAAAACGCCCGCGTGGTGTTTTGCCAGTCGCGCGCCGTCGGGGCCTGATCGTCCGGCTTGGCGCCCGTCTGGTTGACGTTCTCACGCCCTGGCAGGACCGCGACGCCGGCCGAGGTGTCATGCTCCAGGCCGTCGTAGAGTCCTTCGACCTTTTCGAGTTGTTCGGCGCGCTTGCGGAGCGACTCTTGGTCGGTGTCGATGCGGTCGAACTCCTGGCGCTCTTCGTCGTTTAGTTCGCGGTCTTCCTTGGCGGCGGCCGCGACCATCTCGCGCATCTCACGCACCAGCGGGGCGCGCTTCTCGCGGAGTGATTTTGCCGAAATCCAGTCTGACATCTGATCCGTCCTGTTGGTTGGGCCGGCGGACGGATCATAAAAAAACGGCGACCGTGCGCCGGCAATGTCTTAAGCGGACATTGCCAACAGACGGCCGCCGTTTGTCGGCAGCGGAATCTGCTGAACCGACCCGTAAGTCGCCGCGGCTGGGCGCGGCGGGGTGAACGGGTCTGAATTGAGTTGTTAAGCGTCGAAGATAGACCGATCGCCGCGGCCTGTCAAGTGCAAGTAGACGGCATGGCCGCCGACGAGTAGTGACCAGACCGAGCAGCCCGCCCACACGGTCCACACCAGCAGGTCGTAGTTGCTATCGATCATCGGAAAGCGCAAGCAGCAAGGGGGTATCAAGCGTCAATCTCCGCTAGCCGCGCCCGCTCTGCCGCCCTGGTGGCGGAAGTCTGACGGACGCCGAGACTTGCCAGCACACCTTCCAGCGATGATATCCGGTCCACCATGCCTTCCGCCAGCGCCGCCCTGGCCCCCACGGCCCGGCCCTCGCCGAAGCCGCTCTTGACGGCCGATTGCGTCACGCCCCTGCCGCGGGCGACCGCCTTGGTGAAGTCGTCGTAGTAATCGTTGACCGACTCCTGGATGGCCTCGCGGTCCTCATCCGAGAGCGGCGCGAACGGGTGGCCCTCGCCCTTGTGCCGCCCGGCCGTGATGAGGGTCGGCTTGACGCCGGCGGCGGCCAGCGCCTCGCTCCAATCCTCATGGACGGCGATGACGCCGATGGAGCCGACCTCGCCGGAGGGCGTGACGGCGAACTCCGACGCCTGGCTGCCGAGCCAGTAGGCGGCGCTGAAGGCGTAGCTGTTCGCCGCGGCGAAGATGTTCTTGCGCTGCCGGCCGGCGTGGATTTTATCCGCCAACTCTTGCACCCCGTAGACGGAGCCGCCGGGGGACTCGATGTCCAACACCACGTGGTCGACGTCGCGGTTGGCCAGCACCTGATCGAACACCTGGCCGAATTTCTCGGTGCTGGTCCCGCCAAACATCCGCAGCAGGATATCGTCGTGTTGGGCGATCGGACCACGGATCGGCAGCACCGCCACCTTGCCGGTGCGGGTGCGGGGGTGGTCCAGCTTGGCCGCATCGATCTGGACCTCCACGTCGGAGTCAATCTCAAGACGATGCGCCAACCAGTGCGGGCAGATTGCCAGCGGCCGACGCGATAGCAGGCTGCGGATGTTCATGGTTCGTTTCCTCGATCTGGTAGGTTTTCGATTCGCGGATCACGCTGTCGGCCAATGTCGCCGGCAACGTGAACTCCAACTCGCCGGACACTTCCGCGACGCGGCACTCGAACTGTTCAGGCGGCCCGTCGCCGGCCTCAAGATACCGCGCGTGGCAGGATGCGAAAAACGCCGTCGCCATCGCGTCCGGTTCGCGGCGGCAGCCAAGCGTGGCGCGGATGGCCCTCAACACTGGACCGACCGACTCGACGAAGACGGCGCCATGCTCACCATTGAGGGCGTCAAGCCAGGCGTGGTATTCCTTCGGCTTCCGAGCCGCCCGGGTAGCGTGCGTGGCGACCCGCCGGGTCATCCGCGCAAGCGCCTCAAGGAGCAGCGTGCGCAGCGCCGCGGCCTGATCGTCGCGATCCGCGTCGTCCTCTTCAGGCTCCGGTTCGTCCTCTTCGCCGGCCGGCCCGCCCATGTTGAGCGGCACCAGCATGACGTCGCCGCCAGGGACCGGGTTGAGGTTTTCAAACTCCCGCGCCTCGTTGGGCAACAAAAACCGATTGGTAATGCCGACTGCGTACGAACTGTATCGCGTGGTCATGTCGGCGCGGACCAGCGCCTGTCGGCGGAACTCAATAAGGTGCGTGTCGTTTTCTTTTTCCTCTTCGGTCAACAGCTTCGTCGTCGCCTCTTCCTCGATGTTGACCAACCAGGGATCGAGCGCGTCGTCGAGGAACGATTGGTTCTCTTGTTCCAAGCTGGCGAAGCTGGTCTTCGTTGTGTCGCCCAGCTTGTGGCTCGGCAGGCCGAACACGTTGGCGATCTGTCGGATTTCAAATTCCCGGTTCGCCAGGAACTCTACATCCTCGTGATTCATCGCGAAGGCGTGCAGCTTCGCTCCGTCTTCCAGGATGGCCGGCCGGTGCGCGTTTTGCAGACCGCCGTGCGCATCGGACCAGCGGCGGCGGAAGGTTTCGATTGCCTCCTCGTCCTTGAAGTGCGTCGGCATTTCGATGATGACCTTGGGCGCGGCGTTGTTGGCAAAGAACACACTGGCGTGTTTCTGCAGCGCGATCCCCAGCCCGATCGCCTCTTTCAGTTTGTCGATCACGGAATAGCCGTTCAACCCGTCCCAGCCGAGACCTTTGACGTGGAACACGTTCTCCGTGAGCATCCGGAATTCTCGGCCGTCCAGCAGGGTGCGATACATGAGCCGCCCGTCTTCGCGGATCGGCCAGGTGCTGAGCGGATTGAGGACCAGCATTTCAAGCGGCCGCGCGGCCGTGTCGCGGCGAATCCACGCGAAGCCGCCGCGGTGCAACAGCGCGTGGCCCATCAGCGTCGAGAGAAACGTGTACGCCGTGTACTCCGGAGACGGCCGGCGGCGCAACAAGCGAAACGACGGGTGCTCTCGGTCGAACTCCTTGCCTCCCTCCGGCAGCCGGCGGTAGACGTGCAGCGGTAGCTTGGCCACCTGCGTGGCCAGTAGGTTGACGCCGCGCCACACGGCCGGATAGCCAAGCGCGGTGTCGTTGCCCACCACCACGCCGGACGAGCTGCGCGTACCGCCGAAGATATCCCAGATGTTGCTACTTGCAATGGAGACATTCTGCCGCTCCGGCGATCCGCCGGCGAACAGTTTCACGGCGATAAAATCAAACAGTCCATTCATTTTCCGTTGGCCCTCACGGCCAGCGCGATCCACAGCAGCGCGCCAAAACTACCGGCGGCCACCCACGCAAGCGATTCGTTCCACGTGGCCGCGCCGTACACTATCATACCCGCCGAGGCGACAAACACTAAGTCACGAGGGTGCATCTAAACTTCGTCCAGGTTCTCCCACTCTTCGTCCAAGCGTTCCCACTCTTCTCCTAGCGACTCTGCAAAGCTCGAATACATCCACCTCGGCCAGACGCACATCCAGGCAACCGTCAGAACGCAGACCCCCACCGGTGGCAGAAAAAAGAGCCAGCCTGTTTGTGTCACTATCGCGACTACAAGGAGACCCAGGCAAGCAGTCCACACCAAGGCTCCGCGATTGCTGAGCGGAGGCAAGCCTCCGTAGTGACGCAACATTTGCTCCTCAGATAGTGATAGCGGCCTTTTCGACATGACATTGGTCCTTTCTTCTAAGTTTACTCTTGACCGGCAACTCCGATTCATAAACCCGCTTCACCCCGTCGCCCAGCGCCACTTCGAGAGTGCGGATGTCGCGGACCAGTCGCTTAAGTCCCTCCGGCTCGATCGAGGCCGCCTGGTCGCTGCCGAACATCGAGCGGTCCAATGTAATGTGCCGCTCCACGCAGCGGGCGCCCAGCGCCGCGGCGGCGATCGTGGTTTGCAGACCGGTCTCATGGCCGGAGTAGCCGTACGTTCTAAATCGCTTCCGGTCTTCAATCACGCGGAGATTTAAGTTGTCCGGCGGACAAGGGTAGGCACTGGTGCAATGCATAAGAATCCAAGTCGCGGTGTAATCCCATACATGCGTTTCGGCGTGCTCGATTTCTGCCGGCGTGCTCATGCCTGTGCTCAGTAACAGCCGGCGTTGATCGCCGCACGTCTTCGCGGTAGCCTCAACTAATTCGCAATCCGTCAAACACGGCGAAGCGATTTTCAAAAAGTCCGCGAACTCCTGTACGTCCGCCAGCGCCTGCAAGTCCCACGGCGAGCACCCGTATCGCAAGCCGCAATCGTCAGCATATCTCCAAAGCTCGTAATGCTGCCCCGAAGTGAATTCCAGCCGCCGCTTCAACTCGCCGTTCGTCGTTCCCCACGGGTGTTCTCGCGGCTGGGCCAGTTCCTCCGCGGTGTAGACGACGTCGACCGTGCGCTTCTGAAACTTCACGGCGTCGCAGCCCGCCTCGGCCGCCACGTCGATCAGACGCCGCGCGATGTCCATGTCGCCGTTGTGGTTGATGCCGATTTCGGCAATCACGTAGACGCGGTTCGGTCTTTCCATAGCACAGCCTGTGATCTCTTTTTTGTCAGTTCGATCCCGTTGACTTCGCAAAACTCGTCCACCGCCCGCTTTGCGCCGGGGCAACTGCCGTAGCCATAGTCGTCGCAGACCAGCGCGCCGCCGCTCGTGATCCGGGGCCACAGCGCAGTCAGGGCGTCGCGCGTCGAGAGGTACAGGTCCACGTCCACGTGCGCCAGCGCGATCCTGTCCGGCAGCGACGCCGTATGGGGAAAGACGGCTGGGACCAGGCACGCACAGCAGTATGGATTAATCGCGCGGCGGATGCGCTCAAGCACCTTGTTGGGGTTTGTGTCCCGATATTTGCCAGGCTTATGTCCCGGCTCCGACTCGTCACCAAAGCATTCCGCCGGATGGCCTGTGAACGTGTCGTAGAGCCACAGCCGCCACGGCGGACGGATCAAGCCCGCCAACTCCACCGCGGAGTCGCCCTTGTAGACGCCGACCTCCACCCAGTCGCCGGAGAGCGGATAGACCGTGCGGGCCACGTCAATCAACGTTTGGTATCTGCTGTCGGGCATTGTCTAAAAGTATCTGGGTGACTACCTTTCAGAGTCCTCGTTTCCACGTCCACCACTTCATTCTTCGCCGCCATGCTCATTTCCTGCAGTAAAACGTCATAAAATTTCCGGGCCACGGCGGGCTGACGCCCGTGCCATCAAGCCATCGCTGCATGTTCTCGGCGGTCGCGTAGCGGTCGGGGAACGGATACTGGACGTCCAAAATCCTAAATCCGAAGTCGCGCAAAAACCTGTGCATCGACTCGTTGGTGAACAGGCTGCAATGCGTCTTGTCGTGCAGCAGCCGGTACCGGTCGCCGAACCGCTTGGCGCATGGCGAGGCGAAGTCTGGCGTGGCCAGCAGCAGGTGGCCGCCGCGCTTCAGTATCCGGTGCACGTGGCAGATTTCCGTGATCGGGTCGGGCATGTGCTCTATGACGTGGTGCATGATAATGACGTCAAAACTGCCGGTTATGTCCGAGAGTTTTGGTTTCAGCATCCTGTATCCAAACGATTTCGCTACCGTCTCTGCGTCGTCGTTTAGCTCCGTGCCGTACCATCGCCCATCAAGTCCGCCGCGAAACCATCCTGGCCCACAGCCAACCTCAAGAAACGCCAGTTGTGTTTTCGACTTTTCAATCGCCGTGACAACAAATGACCACATACCCTCGGTCAATTCGATAAAGTTATCTCGATCCGACTTGGATAACCTCTGCCGCCGCTTACCGTCCGGGTCCGTCACCGTCCCCCAGTAATCCGAGTAATCCTGGCTCGCCTCGCGCGGCGTGAAGTAGGTTTGCGTCTCGCGCTTCATCGTCGCCGACCAGGGGCGGTGCGGATTAAGTTGCTGTACCAGGCTCATGTGCTCACCATGCCCTTGCACACTTGGTCCGGCAGGCGCAGCAGCATCAACTGCCGAATCCGCTCGAAGTCTTCCGCAGTGTCAACCTGGAAGCTGTCCAGCGGGTCCATGATGTAGCCGACCGGCCGGTCGCTGAACCGGCTTTTGCGCGCTACGAATACCGTCCGCGGAATCACGTAGATGCTGCCGTTTTCCTGGTAGCTGCCGGTGTGCAGGCACCGAGAACTGTCCGGCCGCGAGTGGATGTAGCCTTCGACCTTAGCGCACGAATAAACCGAGTCCGCACCGTACTTGCCCAGCAGGCAGATGGCCTTGTCGATATCGTCCGGCTGGCGGATCGGCGACGTGCATTGCAGCAGGGCCAGCACGTCTGGCTTTGGTGTAATCTCGTCCACGGCGTGCAGCCACGCCTCTTCGCTGGTTGTGGTGCTCCGCGCCAAATAATCCGGCCGGTCGATCACCGTCCCGCCGTACCGGCCGCTCACCTCCGCGATCTCGGCGTCGTCGGTGCTGACGTAGACACGCCCCACCCTTGATGCGTCGCGCGCCTGCTCGATCGTCCAGGCGATGAGCGGCTTGCCGCACAGATCGAGCATGTGCTTGTGCGGCAGCCGCTTTGAGCCGCCGCGGGCAAGGATGATTGCTGCTGTGCTCATACCACCACCGGCCCCCTCGTCTCGTAAATACACCGCGGCTCAGACTCGCCCAACATTGACAGCGACATCACGGAGCAAACCACGCCGTCCACTTTGCGCGTGTCGCCGGCCTTCGGCTTGATCGGCCGGATGTTGCCGTTCTTGTCCGTCTCGACCGCGCAGTGTTGGATCATCCAATCGAGGATTTCGTGCCGCGGATGGGCCAGCCCGCCGGAACAGACCAGCTTCTCAAACCTCTTGGTCGGCTCGGCGAACGTCGCCATGCCCTGGCGAAACTCGATGCGCTTCACGCCCGTCGCCTCTTCGATCCGCGCAGTGATGACCTCCGCATTCCAGGGGTCGTAGGCGAACTTCTCACACTGGAAGCGTTCCACGATTTCCCGCACGTCCTCTTCGACGATGTTGTAGTCCACCACGTCGCCCGGCGTGGCCTTGAGCAACCCGTGCTGGCGCCAGATGCGGAAGTCGCCGGAGCGTGTTTTGTTTTCGACTTCCGCTTCCGGCAACCAGAACCACGGCAGCAACCGCACCTTGCCGTCGGCGCAGTCAAACGCCAACACGAACGCGGTGAAGTCTCGCACCGTCGACACGTCCAGCGCGCCGCAGCATCGCTCGCCGATTAGGTCGTCAACCGTGTAGTCCTCGCCGCACGCGACCCACTTGTCGTACGGCAGCCAAGGGCTTTCGCTGGTCCGCCAGATGTTGAGCCGATAGCGCTTGAACGCCTCCACCTCGGACGGCGAATCCTTCGCCGCCTCCCACGAGCTGCGCATCTCGGACTCAAGGATGATCGTTCCGTACGACGGGTTCGCCTTGCGCCACACCGCCGGGTCGGATGGGTCGTCATCGTCGTCGGCCGCCGCCACGTAGCCGAGAAAACTGTGATCCACGCTCTGCCCGCTCGCCACCCGCAGCGCCTTGTCGTGCTGCTCGCGGCAGACGCTCTGAAAATCGTCGCCCGCTGTGGTGATGGAAAACAGGATCGGCTCAGTTCGACCGGCAAAGGACCAACGAAGTTCCTCCCATTGCTGACGGCCTTTCCAAACGTGTAATTCGTCCGCGACTAAACATGACACCTGCGGCCCCTCGTTTGTTGCCGTCCCGTCAGAAGGCACGGCTGCGTACGTGCCGTCCAAGGCTGGGTATCTGATCACCGATTGATGTTCGAGAATCTTTGACCGATCGCACAAATCAGGGCTGACTCGCACGTATTTGATCGCGTGCCTATGAACGATGTTCGCTTGCTGCTTCGTCGTGGCTATGCTCAACACCAACGCGCCCCCCTCGCCGTCGCCGTACAGCGCATAGGTCCCGACCGCGGCGCCCATCGGCGACTTGCCGTTTTTCTTCGGCAACTCGATGTAGACCATGCGAAAGCGGCGGACCGGCCGCCCCAGTTCTTTGTCGTATCGGAACCAGCCGTAGAGCGGACCGAATACGTGCTTCCATTGCCAGTCCTGCAGCTCAAACGGATCGCCCCGCCAGCGACCTTCCCAGTGTCGCAGGTACTTGCGGCAGAAATCGCGGAAGTGCTCAGCGAACCGAATGTCAAACCAGTAGCCGGCCTCCAACGCCAACTCATCCGCCTTCGTGATCGGCCAATCCTCCGGCGGCCGCGCGCCGCGCCGCTTCGACTCCGGAAGGTGCTTCGGCTTCGCCGGTTCGAGCGGTCCCATCGCCTCCAGCGGGATGCCGTGCCGATCGCGGCGGTACGTGCCGGCGCGCTTGTGGTGCTCCACGCTCTTGCGCTGCCCGCCCCGCTTGCGTTTTTCTTTGATTTCAGTCGCCATCGATTCGTGGATTCATGTCAAAAAATGTGCGCGCGAGTTTGACGTTCCCCAGCCCGCCCAGCTTCACAGGATTTTCACCCCCTCCCCCGTCGCATCGTCTCCCGGCTGTGGCAACTCACGCACAGGGCCTCAAGGTTGCTCCACTCGTACGCCAGATCGGGGCGTGCTGCCCGGTCGATGCGATGATGCACGTGCCTTGCCTCGCGACCGCAACGCTGGCAGATGTAATCTCGTGCGATCAGGTATCGCTTCCGCAGCAGCCGCCACTTGGCGCAGTGGATATCGCGCCGGTCCGTGCGACGCACGCGGCACGTTGCCGCATGTCGCGGTCGATGCTTCGCCGACTTAGTCCTCACGCTGCACCTTGGTTGGGTCTACCCGCAAATCGCTAAGCTCACGACGCAAATCATTGATCGCCTCAGCCTGCCAGGTCATCGTCGTAAGTCCTTATGCTTCGTCAGCCCAGCAGGCGGCCCGGCGCTTCGGGCTGATCGCGGGGACGACACTCCACCTCCGCGCCCGGACTGCCGAGGTCGATGTCTTGGGTTTCGATTTCGTTCATGTTTTTTCTCCCATGTTATCCATGCGTTCTCGCAGTCTTTTGATCGATTCGCTGTGTCTCACTAACGTATCGCCATGCGCGCGGAACAGCGGCCGGTGTGCCTTCTCGTC
>Ga0214471_10002779_pt1 | contig 13702 bp, 7 predicted proteins | sample RVTome_5_FD_207665 | JGI IMG/M metagenome (GOLD analysis project Ga0214471, IMG submission 207665) | Soil microbial communities from uranium-contaminated site in the Upper Colorado River Basin, Wyoming, United States - RVT142D155 | ecosystem: Environmental > Terrestrial > Soil > Contaminated >...
ATCGCCTTCGGTGCCGGCGAGTACGCCCCCGAAAGCCGCTCGGGCCGTCGCCTGCTGGCGCACGAGCTGACCCACGTCGTCCAGCAGACGCCACTGGTGGCGCGCCGAAAGCCACTTGTCCAACGTCAGCCGGAAACGCCAGCACCACTTAAGGAGAGCGGGACAGAAGAGGCCCGAGAGCCCGTTCCGGAACCAGCCCCCGCGGCAGCCGAACCCGAAAACGCCCGTGCGGAGGAGACTACCGCCCCCGGCCTGATCGTCGACGACGAGGCCGCGGATCTCGGTTCGGGCCAGATGAGGAAAAGCGACTTCCTGGCCGCGGTGCGCAGCGCCGCCCGTGCCGCCGCCGACGAGGCCTTCGCCGGCACCGAAAACACGGCCCAGGGCTGTCCCTGGCTCGAGGCGTCCTTGTGGTTCTACGAGGGCCGCAGCGCCGAGCGGGTCGAGCGGGATCTCATGGTCCATTACGTGCCGGAAGCAGCCGGCGCCGCCAGCGCCCGTGACTACGTTCCTTTCATTGCCGCGCGGGTTCGCCGAAGCGTCGAGACCTGGGTGGAGACCGGGAAGGTCACCGGGTTGCCAGAGGGTCTGCCGGGGAGAGGTCTGGCCGGCTCGCTGGCTGCCGGGTTGGCCGGAGTCTTCTTCAAGGCGAAACCGGGCGGTCCGCGAGGTAGTGCTCATCCGCGAGCCGTCGAGGCACAGCTCGGTAAAGGCCGACTTCTGGCTGGCTCTGTACGATCGCGAATGGAGTCGGCCGTCGGAGAAAGCTTCTCGAGCGTCCGGGTCCACGACGATTCCGGCGCTGCTCGCATGTCAAATCGCCTGCGCGCCGAGGCCTTTACCGTGGGCGAGCACATCGCCTTCGCCTCGGGGAGATACCGGCCCGGCACCTTGATTGGCGATGCACTGATGGCCCACGAGCTGGCCCACACCGTTCAGCAGAAGGACGCGGACCACCTGACGACCACGACCAATCCGGCCCTCGAGACAGATGCGACCTTGACCGCGGCGCGAGTCGTCGCCTCGCTGAGGTCACCGGCCGGACGGAGCACTACACGTGCAAAAAGCAATCCGGGTCCGCGATTGCGTTCAGGTTTGAGGCTCCAGAGATGCTCGTCCGAAGATGCGAAAGAAGCGGAGGAATCTGCCAAGCAGGCGGAAGCGCGGTTCTCTTCGGCCCCCCACGACGAGCCGACGCCATCCGCAGGAGAGCGCGAGGTGGATCGTGCTGATGCGAAGGATGCTGGGGAAGCAGCAACCAAGGCGGCTGGGATCGAAAAAGATAAGGTCGCCGAAAAGAACTGCGATAGCAAAGCAGATCCCAAAAAAATCGTCCGCGAGCACAAGGTTGAACCTAGTATCCTCGAAAACCCTGCGGACACAGTGAAAGTTACCGTCAAGTTCGCTTGTAAAGTCAGATCCTGGGATTCTATAATCGAGACCAAGGACGGCACGTCTCTGGGCCTTCGGCAGCCGACATCACCCGCAGAGCCGAAAAACGAATTCAAGCGGGAATGGGACGGCAAGAGACTATTTGAAAAGGAAGGCACGCTCAAAATCGACGATGGCGAATATCAACACCGTCTCGACAGGGTGAAATATGCTTTCAAGTATGACAAGACTACGAAGAAATCGTCCGACCTGTTTGCCGCGGAGGATCCCAAGCTCATCTCGCCGAGCATTCATGTCAAGTTCAGAGAGCGCGAAGGCACCGGTAGCCATCACCCCCACTTCACGAAGGAGAACGTAGATTATGTAGGCAAAGCCGTCCAGACCGAGATGGGAGCCGAAGTGAAGAAAGCGAAGGAGGCGGTCGCGTGGGCAATTCGCAACCAGATGGTACGCGTAGGGACCGACAAAGCAGAAACCGCCGGTGCTACTTTCCGAGTCAGATCTCACAAGAGCGCAACCGAAGAGAGTTTGAAAATCGCGGACGATATTCTAAAGAAACCAATGTCAGAGGATATCACTCAGGGCGCGCATAAATGGTTTTCTCCCAATGCTCAGCCGAAGAAAGGTGAAGTGTGCAAGGGGGAAGGATGTGGGGGTGGGCTGGATTCGTTTACCGATACCCAAGGAAGGAAAGAGGAGGTCTGGACTCCAGGGTTCCACAAGAATATGACCTACGTTCCCATTGAGGGTATTCACGAGTGGAGAGTGCGTTTCTATAAGTTATAGATATGGCCCATCTCGGCCGCAACCAGATCTCAGGAAAGAATCGAGTGTCACATGGCCATTGAAGCAGCACTCCACGCGGCCTCTCGACAATGTCAGAGATCATCGAGATCGCAGACGCCTGCGATCTCGGCTCGAGAGAAACCAACTGCCCGCGAGTCGAACGATAGTTCATGGAGCGTGACCACTCCCAAGCGGACCTTTCTCAGGCTGCAGCAGGCAATCGGGAATCGCGCCACACGTGACGTCCTCAGCGTCGTCCAACCCAAGCTGCGGGTCGGCGCGACCGACGATCGCTTCGAGCGCGAGGCCGACCGTATGGCCGACGCGGTGATGGGGATGCCGGCGTCCGACGAGCGAGATGAAACCGAGGTGAGTCGGGCACCGGTTGCCCAGCCCCAGCGGACGTGCGCGGAATGCGCCGAGGAAGAAGAGGAAAAGCTGCGTCGCCAGCCGCGCGAGGAAGAAGAGGAAGAGCTTCTCCAGCCCAAGGCTGCACCGGGCGGCCCTCACCAGCCCGCCGCCGGTCTCGAGTCTCACATCGGACACCTTCGCGGCGGCGGCCGGCCACTGCCGCCTTCCGTCCGCTCTTTCTTCGAGCCGCGCTTGGGACATGTGCCTGGCGTCAACTACTTTTGTGCCCCAACGACAATTAGACTTGTGCAGGGTTGTCTCTCCAATCATCGTCGTCGTAGGGGGGTGGGATCGGTCCTGGGTACCAGGCAAGCGGCGCCGGCGCCCAGCGTCCCAGGGCCCAGGCCGCCAGCGCCAGCACCAGCAGATGTTGCCAGAAGAGCACCACCGGTCCCCAGCCCGGCCCGCCCGTCCACAACAGCCAGCGGTTCGGCGGCACCTCGAGGCGCAATATCACGTCGACGGCCTCGCCGCCGAGGTCGACCGCCGGCGCCCGCTCGAAGAAGCCCGTCCGGTGGTCCTGGCGCCAGGAGACGGTCACCTTGTGGTCGCCCGGCTCGAGGCTGAAGGCGAACCGTCCGCCGTCGCCCTGGACCGGGTGGGGCCGGCCGTCGATAGCGAACGCCTGCAGCGCCGCCTCCGCTGGCAGGCGGATCGCCTGCTCGCCACCCTGGCTGGCGCGCGCCGCCAGCGTCAGGTCGGCCTCGAGCAGGCGGCGGCCAAGCGAGACCGTGAGCTCGGCGCGGTCGAAGGTGGTGGTGCGTCCGGCCGCCGCCGCCGGACGCGCGAAGGCGAGCGTCACGCTCTCGCCCGGCCACGGCAGCCACAGCGGACGCCAGACGCCTTCGTCCATGTGACGCACCGGCGCCAGGCCCGCGGCCGTGCCCTCCCCCACCGAGGGGGCCGTGCTCTCCCCCCCGATCCCCCCCGAGGGGGCCGTGCAGTGCCAGATCGGCGAGCAGGCGAGCTCCCAGCGCTCGAGCCAAGGCCGGTCGGCCGGCGCCGTCAGCTCGAGGACGGCGGTCTCGGCGAGCGTCGACTCGAAGCGGCGGACGGTCTCGCCGGGGTCGAGGCCGACCAGGGCCTCGCCGTTCTCGACCGGGATGCCGGCGGTGGTCAGCGACTCGCCGGGCCACAACGGCACTCGCGCCCGCACCACCTCGCCCGGCGGGCCGTGACGGCGCAGCTCGCTGCGCACCAGCCACTTGACGCCGACGTCGAGCCGGCGGTGGAGCTCGAGCCAGGGCTCGGGCGCGAAGGCGGCGGCGCCGGCCTCGGCGGCCAGCGGAAGCTGGCGGTCGAGGCGCAGGGCGCCCGGCGGCGGCTCGTCGGGGCGCCAGCCGTCGACGGTCCAGCCCTCGCCTTGCCACTCCAGGGTGCGCGGGCGCAGCGGGAATTCGAGCGAGACGCTGTCGCGCGCCGGACCGGCGAGCACCACCTGATGGACGCCGGCCGCCAGCCGCAGGCGGAAGAAGCCGTCGTCGCCGCGGCGCAGGGCCACGGCGCGCTCGCCGTCGACGGTGACGCGCGCCGGCGTCCATGCGGCGGCGGGGCCGGGCAGGGTCCAGGCGCCGTCGGCCGCGGCGTGGACGTCGGCGGTCACGCGCAGGCCGCCGGCGTCGGCCGCCAGCACCAGGCGCGGCACCTCCACGCAGTCGGGGTGGCAGGCGGGGGGCGCGGTGAGGCGGCGTTCGAGCTCGGCGAGGAGGTCGATCGGATCGGGCGATTCCGCCGGTTCCTGGGCCTGCGCCGGCGCGGTGCCGAGGAGACCGAGGAGGACCAGACCGGCGGCGACTGCCGGCGTCGCCTTTGCCGCCGCGGCTCCGGTCGTCCGCCGCGGATCGATCAGGCCCCACGCGATGAGCACCACCGCGGCGATCCTGAGCAGCGACAGCAAGCCCTCGACGCCCGGCGACACGAAGAAGAGGCGCAGCGTCTGCTCCGCCGTCACCGGTCCATTCCACGTCAGGTCGTAGGACTTCCACTGCCATGACGGCACCCCCGCTCCGGTCTGGACGACGGCGTCGGCGTCGATCGTCGTGTCGACCGCCGGAGCGAGACCGGCCTCCCGCGGAGCAGCCGGAGCCTTTGGTCGCGGGATAGCGTTTTCGACGACCTCGTCGCGCCACCAGCCCGAATACATGAATCGCATGTACACGGCATCGGGGCCGAGGGGCTTGTGCTCGAGCTGCGGAAACAGGCCCGTGCGCCACTGGTCGGCACAGAAGACCACGAGCTGAAAGGTGAACGCGGCCAGCACCGCCCAGCGCAGGCCGCGCACCAGGCGGGCGCGCTCGGCGGGCAGTACCAGGAGCAGGCCGCGCAACGGCAGCAGCGCCAGCCACCAGCACCACAGGGCGGTGGCCCGCGGCTCGTGCCAGGCGAGGGCCAGGAAGGCGAACGCCAGCAGGCCCCGGAGGCGCCCGTCGAGACGCCAGGTCGCGAGGCTGAGGATGAGCAGCAGGAAGAGGTCGAGGAGCGTCCACTCGTCGAGCCACGAGCCGCCGGCGCGGTCGGTTCCCGGGGCCGCCAGCAGCGTCCAACCGGGCGGGACGCGCAGCGCGACGTGGAGCGATTGGACGTCGCGGTTCCAGCCCACGGCCGGCAAGGCGCCGCGCCGCGGGTAGGTGAGCTCGGCCACCGCCTGGAGCGCGGCGTCGCGCACTTCGACGCCGGTGCCGCCGTCCCACTCGGTGATCACCTGGCCGCGCTCGCCGGCGCCGAGGGCGAAGCGGCCGAGCTCGGCGGGCGCCAGCGCCTCGAGGCGTCCGCCCTGGAAGAGCTCGCCGCTTAGCACGTCGCGTGCCGTGTAGCGGTCGCCGGCCTGCTCCAGCCACCAAGTGCGCCGGAGCTGAACGCCATCGGGCGGCGGCTCGGGCTGGCCGCGGCGCAGCTCCTCGAAGAGCAACGTGGCACCCGGCGTCAGTTGGTAGATGGGCAAGCTGCGCCATTCCTCGGGCAGCTCGGTGCGCTGCGGGTCGATGCCCGGCGCCCCCGACACGCGTACCGCGCGCACGTCCGGCGCGGCGCGGAACGCCCACAGCTCGCGCTCCGGCCACTCGACGCCGGCGGCGCCGGCGCGCTCGGCGAGCGCGATCTCCCTCACCGGTCCGGCGGCGCGCGCGCGCAGCGTCACCTCCCAGGTGCCGGGCCGCACCTGGACCACCAGCAACGTGCCGCCGGCGAGGCTCAATGGCAGCTCGCCGCCGAGCCCGGTCGGAATGAACCCCGCGGGCAGCGGCGACGCGAGCTCCACGGCGCGCGCGCCGCCGGAGACGCGGAGCCTCAATCGCGTCGTCAGCGTCACCGGCACGCCGTCCTCGAGCAGACGCTCGACCTCGATCTCGACGCGGTCGCGCTCGTCCTCCTGGCGGCGGTCGCGGGCGAGCCAGAGGGTCCCGTCGTCCTCGCGCCGGGGCTCGGCCACGGCGGCGCCGCGCAGCTTGAGGTCCACCAGGGCGTAGGCCGGCGGCACCGGCAGCGTCTCGGGCAGCCGGCTCCAGCGCCAGCGTCCGCCGAGGCGATGGCGTCCCGGCCCGAGGCGGGCGGCGGGCACCTCGCCGAGGCGGCGCATGAGCGCGTCGCCGCCGTCGTCCGTCACCTCCTCGGGCCAGTGCGTGGGGCTGCCGGGCAGCGGCAAGTCGAGCTCGCGGTCGGCCACGGCCTCCACGGTGAAGGTGCCGCCGCCGTCGTCGAGGTCGAGCGCGAGGCGGCCGGGCCAGGCGCAGAGGCGCTCGCCGTCGACCAGCGGGCAGGGCAGGTCAGGGTGCTGCGCCAGCACCCAGGGCACCCAAGGGCGCAGCGGCTCGGGCACCGCGGGCGGGGATTGGGCCGGCAGCGGGACGGCGGCGAGGAAGCTCCAGGCCAACGGAAGGACGCGTCGATAAAGCGGCATGGGCGAGATCTCCCGCGATGGGTGCCGTCATCTTAGCGCCTCCTGAGCCCACGGGCGTCAGTCGGCAGCCCGGCTTTTCGAGCCCAGTCGAAACCCACGCGTTACACCTGTAAACCCGGCGATACGTCCCGGCGCCTCGCGTCCGAGGACGCCAACTCCTTTGTCTCCTGACGCTTGCGCGCGCTCTCCCCACCCGGCACGGCCCTTGCTGAGCTACGCGGAGCCCGATCGACGCACCTGCCGTTCGTGGACCGCGAACGGCAACAGACCTACAGGAGACCCGCATGCACCCATCGCAAATCGAGTCGCAAGCAAGGTCAGAAGAGCCCCGCAGCAGGAGGTCCGCCTACGGGCTGGTCGTGGCGCTGTGCTGCGGCCTCAGCGTCGTCGCCATCGCGACGGTGCTGGACGACTTCGGCCCGCCCCCGCCCGGCGACCCCTCCGCGCACACCGGTCCCCTGATCGGCGAGGACGAGGCGATCGACGACCTGGAGCTGCTCGATCCCGCCAACGAAGGCGCCTTCGAGCCTGTCGACAAGGAAGCCGTCGGCGAGAACAACTCGGTGCCGGAGGACGAGCAGGTCAGCGGCGGCGGCTTCGAGGTGCCGACCGGCGGACCGCCGAGCCCGCTCTTCGGCGCCGGAGAGTTCGAGCAGCAGATGCTGCGCTTCGAGGAGTTCGGCACCGAGCCGCTCGCCGGCGCCGGGCCGGCCACCATCGCCTTCCCCCGGCCCACCACCGGATCCGCGCCCGAGCAGGATCCCTCCGAGGTCGCCGCCAGCGGGCCTTCGCCGGCGGCGCTCGAGGCGTTCCTGGAGCAGGACGGCATCGCCCCCGCCCCCACCGAGTTCGCCAACGTGACCGACTCGAACCCGTGGGAGACGGACGTCGAGGACTTCCTCGGCCGCGCCCTGGTGACGCCTCCGGCCGAAGGCCGGCCGCCGGGCAAGGGCTGGGCGCACCAGCGCTGGAACGAGTTCCATCCCCAGGTCTTCTACGTCACCGCCCAGGCGGGCGCGCAGGACAACAGCGGCTTTCGCGACGGCCGGCAGCTCCACGGCTACGCCGTGGGCGAGTTCGCTTACGGCGGGCTCTACCACAACACCACCGGCAAGTCGGGGTTCAACGGCACCACCGCCGGCATCGAGGTGCGCTTCCACCCGGACCTGCCGATCCAGAACCACAAGGCGGTGTGGACGTTCGACGGCACCTTCCCGCCCAAGCTGCTCATGGGGCGCTACGGCGAGGCGATCCTGATGCGCCACTACAACGCGCTGCCGATCGACCCGGCGGCCAACCGCGGCTTCGGCCTGCACACGATCACCACCCACGAGCACAACGGCCACAACCCGGCGGAGAGCGACGGCTATACCAACGCCTTCTTCTTCCCCGGGCAGTTCTACGACTACCGCTGGCCGATGCAGCTCGCCGGCTACGACACCGTCAACACCACGGCCGACGACCCCCGCGCCGCCTTCCCTTGCGCCTCCGGCGAGACCCTCTTCGTCCACGACGAGGCGGAGAGCGTGAGGAGCTGCGACGCCAACGGGCGCATCCAGCTCCGCGGCGACTGGCGCGAGACCATGAGCACCCACTGGTTCCACGACCACATGCTCGACTTCACGGCGCAGAACGTCTACAAGGGCAACGCCGTGATGTTCAACTACTACAGCGCGCTCGACCGCGGCAACGAGGCGCACGACGACGGCGTCAACCTGCGTCTGCCCAGCGGCACGGCGCTGCCCTGGGGCAACCGCGACTACGACGTCAACCTGATCCTCGCCGACAAGGCCTGGGACGAGGACGGCCAGCTCTGGTTCAACATCTTCAACACCGACGGCTTCATCGGCGACCGCATCCTCACCAACTGGCTCTACAAGCCCTACTTCGAGGTGCGGGCGCGGCGCTACCGCTTCCGCATCCTGAACGGCTCGGTGTCGCGCTACTTCGCCATTGCCCTGGTCAAGCAGGTCAGCGGCAGCAGCGGCGAATTCGACGGCCCGCCGGGCTCCGGCGTCTCCTACGACCGGGTGCCCTTCCACATGGTCGCCAACGACGGCAACGTGATGGAACACGCGGTGCGCTTCAACGCCACCCTGCCCACCCAGGGCATCGCCGAGCGCTACGACGTCGTCGTCGACTTCGCGGCCCACGGCATCCAGCCCGGCGACAAGCTCTACTTCGTCAACGTGCTGGAGCACACCAACGGCAAGGTCACCAACGACAAGATCCCGCTCGACGAGATCCTGTCCGAGGAGTACAAGGCCGTGATCGACGGCGGCCGCTGGGACGACGGCGACCCGGGCGTGGGCAAGTTCCTGGAATTCCGGGTAGTGGCCTACGGCGGCACCGACCTGTCGCTGGATCCGAGCGACTTCGAGCCGGGCGAGCAGAAGATGATTCCGCTGCCCATCGACCGCAACGACCCGCAGCTCGCCAACGCCACCCACCGCACCTTCAAGTTCGGGCGCTCCAACGGCACCGACGAGGCGCCGTGGACGATCAAGACCGACGGCGGCGCCGGCCTCACCATGGATCCGCGCCGGCTCTCGGCCGCCCCGCAACTGGCCACCGGACCCACCGCCGCGGGCTTCGACGGCACCAACGCCGCCGGCGACGACGAGGTCGGCACGCTCGAGATCTGGGAGCTCGAGAGCGGCGGCGGCTGGAGCCATCCGATCCACGTCCACTTCGAAGAGGGCGTGATCTTGAAGCGCGGCGGCGAGAATCCCCCGGCCTGGGAGAAGTGGGCGCGCAAGGACGTCTACCGGCTCGGGCCGCAGGACGACAGCACCGACAGCGTCGAGTTCGCGATCCGCTTCCGCGAGTTCGCCGGCACCTTCATGGAGCACTGCCACAACACCCAGCACGAGGACCACGCCATGCTCCTGCGCTGGGACATCGAGCATCCCGGGCAGGTGAAGCTCATGCCGGCGCCCATCCCGACCTGGGACGGCGTCGAGTACGTCGACTCGGCGGCGCTGCCGACCTTCCGCACCGGCGACGGCACCGGGCCGTCGTTCTCGCTCACCGCCGAAGCCGCCCCCACCAAGGTCTTCGCCCGCGACGCCGGGGTGACCGCCGTGAACGTCAACCGGGTCTCCTACAGCCCGACTTTCGGCCAACTGTGGGCCGAGGGCACGGTGCCCGCCGGCGTCACCAGGGTCGACGTCCACGAAGGCGCCCCCGATCTCGGCACTTGCCCGGGAGCTTTCCTCGGCACGGCGACCGTCAACCGCGACGGCACCTGGTCGTTCAGCAAGCGCGGCGTGACCGAGCCACCGGTGACGCTCTGCGCCCGCTCGGAGGCCGGCAGCGACGACAGCTTGCGCGTCAACGCCAAGGTGTCGACGCGCCAGTAGACGGCCTCGATGGAACGGGCCTCGCGAGAGGCAGTCGACGGGGTCCGGGGAGCTTCGGCAGGGGCTCTCCGGACCCCTGATCCTGGTCAACGAATCACAGCGAGGAACTCAGCGAGGAAATCATGAACGAGAAACGCAAGGCAGTGCTGACGACGGCCGCAGCCGCCCTCTTCCTGGCGCTGGTCGCGGCGGCGATGCTCAGCGAGGGCTCCGCGACCGCCGCCGAAGACGACCGCGCCAAGGGCGGCTCCGTGTGGGGCGCGAGCTACTTCCCCAACGTCCCCCTGACCACCCACGACGGCAGGACCGTCCGCTTCTTCGACGACCTGGTCGAGGGCAAGGTCGTCGCCGTCAACTTCATTTACACCACTTGCCCGGACTCCTGCCCGATGGAGACCGCGCGCCTGCTCGAGGTCCACGAGCTCCTCGGCGACAGGATGGGCAAGGACGTCTTCTTCTACTCGATCACGATCGACCCGGAGCACGACACCCAACCGGTGCTCGCCAAGTTCGTCGAGGACTGGGGCATCGGCGACGGCTGGACCTTCCTGACCGGCAAGGAGGAAGACGTCACGCTGCTGCGCAAGAAGCTGGGCCTCTACATCGAGGAGATTGCGGTCGAAGGCTCGCGCGACCACAACCTGAGCATGATGATCGGCAACCAGGCCACCGGCCGCTGGATGAAGCGCTCGCCGTTCGAGAACGCTTTCGTCCTGGCCAAGCAGATCGGCGGCGAGCTCCACAACTGGAAGGTCCCGACGGCGGCGCCGCAGGACTACGCCCAGGCGCCCGAGCTGCGCAGCATCTCCAAGGGCGAGAGCCTCTACCGCACCCGCTGCTCCGCCTGCCACACGATCGGCGGCGGCGACGTGAAGGATCTGGCGGCCCGGCGCATCGGCCCCGACCTCTACCAGGTCGTCGAGCGGCGCGACCGCGCCTGGCTCGAGCGTTGGCTGGCCGAGCCGGACGCGATGCTCGCCGAGAAGGACCCGCTGGCCATGGCCCTGCTCGCCCAATTCAACGACGTGCCGATGCCCAACATGCAGCTCAACGCGGTCGAGGTCGAGGCCGTGATCGAGCACCTCGAAGAGGCGAGCGCCGAGATCGCCCGCCACGCGGCCATGGGGCATCGCCGCGACCCGCTGGCCGCGCGGCAGGCCGCGCACGCGGACCATCACGCTGACCACGCGGGGCACCGATGAGACGCGTCCTCTCGCTGTTGGCGCTGGGTCTGGCGGCCGGCGCCGCCTGGGCGGCGGCGGGCAACCAGAAGCTGAACCCGCCCCTGGCGGGCGGCAAAGGCGCCGTCAGCGGCGCCAGCCGCTTCGTCGACAACCCGTTCCTCATCAGCTCCGACGGATCCCGCGTCGTCTACCTGGCCGACCAGGAGCGCGAGGGCGCCGTCGAGCTGTGGAGCGTGCCGATCGCCGGCGGCAAGGCGGTCAGGCTCAACGGCGAGCTGGTGGCCGGGGGCGACGTCAGCGGCGCCGCTCCCGAGGTCCACAACCCGTTCCGCATCAGCCCGGACGGCCGGCGCGTCGTGTACGTGGCCGACCAGGACGTCGACGAGGTCTTCGAGCTCTACAGCGTGCCGATCGCCGGCGGCAGCGTCACCAAGCTCAATCCGCCGCTGGCCGGCGGTGCCGGCGACGTCGGGGGCGTGGCGCCGGAGATGCCCAACCCGTTCCTCGTCAGCCCCGACAGCGAGTGGGTCGTGTACGTCGCCGACCAGGACGCCGACGAGGTCGTCGAGCTTTACAGCGTTCCGATCATCGGCGGAGCGTCCGTCAAGCTCAACCCGCCGCTCGCCGGCAGCAAGGGCGACGTCCGCGGCGCGGCTCCCGAGATGCCCAATCCCTTCCGCATCAGCCCGGACAGCCGCCGGGTCGTCTACGTCGCCGACCAGGACACCGACAACGTCTACGAGCTCTACAGCGTGCCGATCGCCGGCGGCCGGTCCGCCAAGCTCAATCCCGTCCTGGCCGGTGGCCGCGGCGAGATCCGGGGCGCCGACAACATGGTGGCCAACCCGTTCCTCGTCACGGCCGACAGCCGCCGCGTGCTCTACCTCGCCGACCAGGAGACGGTGGGGGTGATGGAGCTCCACAGCGTGCCGATCGCCGGCGGCAAGGTCGTAAGGCTCAACCCGCCGCTCGCCGGGGGGCACGGCACGATCGTCGGCGCCGATTACGAGGTGAACAACCCCTTCCGCATCAGCCCTGACGGCAGGCGGGCGGTCTACGTCGCCGACCAGGACGTCGACGAGGTCATCGAGCTCTACGTGTCTGACCTGCCCGCGGACGACCCGCGAGAGCGGGATCCCTAGCTGCTAAGATCCGTGCTTGTCGCCAGCGAGGACCGGATCATGGAGTCTTCCGCCACGATTCTCTTGATCGAGGAGGACCAGGAGCTGCGGAAGGTCTTCCGCGACCACCTGGAGGCCATGGGCTATTGGGTGGTCGCCGTCTCCGGTACGGCGCGCGCGCCGTTCGTCGACTTCGCCGCCGCGGCGGACCTCCTCGTCGCCGACGTCACCGTGCCGGGCTCGGACAGCGTGCTGGTCACCGAGGAGCTGCTGGAACGTCATGACGCTCTGAGAGCGCTGCTGATCTCGACCAACGACGTCGAGCTCGAGGTCCGGCGGCGCTTCAAGGACCGCCGCACGCGCTTCTTGCTCAAGCCCTTCGCGATCGACGAGCTCCGCGACGCCGTGAGCCGGGCGCTGCCGGCGAGGACGCGACCGTCGTGGGTCGCCGGCCGGCCGCGCCCGCGTCTCTATGCGGCCTGGGGGCTGGCCGCCGCGGCCGTGCTCGTGCTGGCGGCCGGCGCCCTGCTCTCGGGCCGCGGTCCGGCGCCGCCCTTGCCCGAGCCCGCGGCGAGCACGGTGCCGCGAGGAGCGTCGCTCAGAGCCCTGGAGCCCGTGGGCGACTTGTCGGAAAAGCCGGCACGGCTTTCCTGGGCCGGCCTCGAAGGCGCCGCCGGCTATCGGATCCTCATCCTCGCCGTCGACGATACGATACTCTGGCAGGGCGAGTCGCGCGCTGAGGCCGTGGCGCTGCCGCCGGAGGCGGTGGCGGTGCTCCACGCGGGAGTCGTCTACTTCTGGACCGTGGAAGCGCTCGACGCCCGCGGCGAGGTGCTGGCCCGCTCGGCGCCGGCGCGCTTCCAGGCGGTGCCGCCGCGCCCACCGGAGAAAGGAGAGCGACCATGAGGATCCGTCTTGCCGCCGCGCTCGTCGCGGCCGTGATCACGGCGTCGCCGGAGGCGGTCGCCTCCGCCGACGACCACCTGACCCTGAGGGTCAACGACACCAAGGCCGAGCCGGGCGGCATCGCCGAGGTGGTGGTGCGCACCTACTCGCCCCGCGGTCTGGAGCAGGGAGAGATCTGCCTGTCGGTGGGCGGCGGGTCTGACAACGCGACGATGGTCGGCGCGCTGCTCGGGCACAAAGTGGCGGACAAGGCGGCGGACAAGGCGCTCTCCGGACCGCTCGTCACGCTCGAGGCCGTCGCCGTCTTCAGCTCCGCCGGCGACGCGGTGAGCGACGCGGTCTTCGACGCCGCCGGCCAGACGGCCATGCTCCGCTTCTCCTCTCCCACCGCCACCGTCAACCAAGGCGACGGGCCGCTGGCCATCTTCTACTTCCGGCTCAGCGACAGGCTCGAGGACGGCCAGCGCTTCTACGTCAATATCGACTACGGTGGAACCTACGTGATCGACGCCGACGGCGTCGTCGTCGAGATCGAGCCGAAAGGGGGCCGGCTCGAGGTCGACGTCGACGAGGACGACGACGATGGCGACGGCTACTGAGATCGTCGACGTGCCTGGTAGGTCAGGCTGCGCCTGACGATTCTCC
>Ga0214471_10002780_pt1 | contig 13696 bp, 16 predicted proteins | sample RVTome_5_FD_207665 | JGI IMG/M metagenome (GOLD analysis project Ga0214471, IMG submission 207665) | Soil microbial communities from uranium-contaminated site in the Upper Colorado River Basin, Wyoming, United States - RVT142D155 | ecosystem: Environmental > Terrestrial > Soil > Contaminated >...
GGGACAGAAAATGACTGAACGAGCGTACGGTATCGACCATGTGCAGTTTTCCATGCCGAGGGGAGGCGAGCCGAAAGCGCGCGAGTTCTATGGCGAGCTTTTGGGCCTCGCCGAAATCCCGGCGCCATCGAATGTCGCTGCACGAGGAGCGGTCTGGTTTCTGTGCGGATCAATGCAGATCCATCTCGGCGTCGAAGATGACTTTCGGCCGGCTCGAAAGGCGCATCCGGCGTTTCTCATTCGAGACTTAAAAAAAGTGCTCGAAGCTCTGGCGAACGCCGGTTATGAAAATAAACCCGATCCCGAGCCGAACCCAAGCTATGCACGCGCCTTCACATCAGACCCATTTGGCAATCGCGTTGAGCTCATGCAACCACGTTAAAGATCGGCGCAGCCCTAACTTTAGGTGGAACGGACGGGCCATGAGCGTCGTGCCACCGCCCACCATAGTGCTGGCCCGCCGTTCACCAAGACGTTGGACGCCAAAACATCACTTGGTGCCAAAAGTGGCACCTTTCCGGAAGGGAGGATCCTCATGTACTGCGTATCAGTGGCTTATCCGAGGAAGGACGGTGCCAAGTTCGACTTCGATTATTACGCGAAGAAGCACATTCCCATGGTTGCTCGATTCCTTGGGGCAAACACCGTGAAAACTGAAATCCGTAAAGGGGTCGCTTCACCGGATGGTTCGCCGGCGTCGTTCGTCTGCTTGGCGAACATATGGATAAAGTCCGTCGAGCAGTTTCAGGCCACGCTCGGTAAACACGGCCCGGAAATCATGGCAGACATTCCGAATTACACGAACATTCAGCCCATTCTTCAGGTTGACGAGGTTGTCGGGTAGCGCCTGCTTCCGGGCCGCAAGAGATGATTGCCGCCGAACGCCGGCGTAGGCTCACGATAGGAACGGAATCCGTGACAAAGGAGACACGAATGAACAGGATCCGGGAGGCGGCCGTGGCGACTATTGCCTTGCTGGGCGCCAATTTCCCGGCTGCTGGAGCGACTGGTGACACGGGTGCCATCGCGGGCATAACGGCCGCTCCGGGAGTGGCCTACACCGTGTTCGCCACGAACCTGTCTGGTCCACGCGGGCTCCTGGCAAATCAAGACGGTAGCCTGTCGGTTGCGGAAGAAACTGCCGGACGAATCGTGAGGATCACGAGTGCCGGACACATCGTCCAGATCGCGAGCGGCTTGAAGGGTCCTCACGATCTCGAAAGTGACGCACAGGGGAACCTGTATGTCGCGGAAACCGGGAGAAACCGGGTTGCCCAAATTACTCCGAACGGGGTCGTCAGGTCCTACATCGATGGTCTAAATGCGCCCGTGGACCTGGCGTTCAATCCGCAAGGAGAGCTGCTCGTCTGTGAATTTTCAGGCGAACGAGTGATCGCGTTCAAATCCCCTACCGACAAGAGGAACGTGATTTCGGGATTCCGACCGCATGGACTGGCGTTCCCCCGCTCTGGCGCCACTATAGTGAATGACATTACGGGCAGTCGAGTGATAAGTGTCTCGCCGGATGGAAAAGTGGACGTCATCGCAGCCAACGTCGAGTTGCCGATCGGGGTGGTGATAGGGCCCTCCGGCGATCTCTACGTCGCGGCCCGCAATGCGGGTCAGCTGCTGCGCATCACGCTCAGCGGCAGCCGCACCATATTGCTTCGCGGATTGAAGACGCCCAGGGATCCGGCCTTTGATGCGAAGGGCGATCTGTATGTTGCAGAAAGCGACGCGGGCCGTATTCTGAAAGTCACCGGCCGCTTTTGATCAAGTAGGGGCGGCGAGACAGCCCCGCTCAGATCGCCGGCGCCGGCGGGAAATCCACCACGGTTTGATGCACCCGGTTGAACAGGGTGGTGAACACCGTCTGCGCGAGGACCATGAGGATCTCCGCGATCTGTCCGTCGCCGAAACCGGCCGCGCGAATCGCCTTGAGATCCTCGTCCGTGATGCGCCCCGCCGGCTGCAGCGCCTTGTTGACGAATTGCGCCAGGGCGGCAAGCTTCGGCTGGTCGATCGTCCCGCGGCGGATGGCGATTGTCTGCTCCAGCGTCAGGCCCGCCTTCTGGCCGACCATGGTGTGCGCCGCAAGGCAGTAGTTACAGCCGTAGGTCTGGGCGACCACGAGCTTGACGGCTTCCGTTTCGGCGCCGCTCAGGCTTCCCTGGCGCAGCGTCTCGCCGACCTGCAGGAGCGCGCCCAGTGCCGCCGGGCTGTTGCCGAGGCCTTGATAAATGTTCGGCACCTTGCCGACCGCCTTCTTGAGGCCGTCGTAGAGCTCGCGTACCTGCCCCGTGGCCTGCGCGTCGGTCACTACATTCAATCTGGACATCCGGTTTCTCCTTGAGTTCGGGTCGTCCGGCGCGTTCGACGGCCGGGATCGAAGTGGAATTTAGTCCGGATGGGGTGGAGTATCCATGCTGCATGCTCCATAATTCATGCCCGATCGTCCATAATTGCGCCTATGGATGTACTGACGGACATCCTCCAGTCCCTGCATCTCAAGGCCGGGGTGTACTTCCGCTGTGAGTTCTCGGCGCCGTGGGGAATGGAGATTCGCCCGACGCCGGTGGCTGAATTTCACGTCGTCACGCGGGGGAGTTGCTGGCTGCGGCTTGCCTCGCGCAGGAATCCGATTCCGCTGCAGGGCGGCGACGTCGTTGTGTTTCCCCACGGCGAGGCCCACGCGCTGGTGGATGCGCCGGACCGCAAGGCCGCCCCCGCCGAGAGCATCGTCGGCAGCCGCAGCCTCGAGCACTACGGCCCCGTCGTCTACGGCGGCGACGGCGTGCCCGCCGACGTCCTTTGCGGCTACTTCGCGTTCGACCGCGAGGCCCGCCATCCGCTCGTCGCGGCGCTGCCATCACTGATCCACATCCGCGGCGCGGACGGGGAGGAATTCGCGTGGCTGCAAACCGTGATCCGCTTCATCGCCCACGAAACCCGCGACGCGCGGCCAGGAAACGACGCCGTCGTCAGCCGGCTCGCCGAGGTCCTGTTCATCCAGATCCTGCGCGCCTACGTCGAGCGGGCGGAGGCGCCGGCGGGGTTTCTGGCCGCCCTCGCGGACAAGCACATCGGCGAGGCGCTGGCGCAGATGCACGGCGCGCCGGAGAAGCCGTGGTCGGTGGCAGCGCTCGGCGCGCGCGCCGCGCTGTCGCGTTCGGCGTTTGCCGCCCGCTTCGCGCAGCTCGTCGGCCGGCCGCCCATGGAATACCTGAGCGCGCTGCGCATGGCGAAGGCGCGCGCGCTGCTGGCGGATGCACGCTCGAGCACCGCCGCGGTGGCCGAGCAGGTCGGTTATCGCTCGGAAGCCGCCTTCAGCAAGACCTTCAAGAAGATGACCGGAACCGGTCCGGGCGCCTATCGGCGCAGGGCGCTCGGGCGCACTTAGGCGTCAACGGGTCCACGCCAGCCACCCGTTGAGGAGCCGCTTCACCAGGGGTGTCAAGCGCGTGCGATTGAATTGATCGCCGAGCTTGCGAATCGCTTCGGCCTGTGTCGGGTAGGGGTGAATCGTGCTGCCGATCTGGTTCAGCCCCAGGCCGTGGGTCATCGCCAGGGTGATCTCGGAGATCAGGTCGCCCGCGTGGCGCGCGACGAGGGTCGCGCCGACGATCGTGTCGGTGCCTTTCTTCACGTGAACCTTGACGAAGCCCTCGTCTTCCCCGTCCAGGATCGCGCGGTCGACGTCGCGGAGCTCCTGGATGAACGTGTCGATCGCGATTCCCTTTTCCTTCGCTTGTGCTTCGTAAAGCCCGACGTGGGCGATTTCGGGCGAGGTGTAGGTGCACCAAGGCATCACCAGCGACGCGGAGGACTTGCGGCCCTTGAACAGCGCGTTCTGGATCACGATGCGCGCCATGAAATCCGCCGCGTGCGTGAACTGGAGCGGCGAACAAATATCGCCCGCGGCATAGATCCTGGAGTTCGTCGTCTGCATGCGCTCGTCGACCTTGACGCCCTTGCTGTCGTAATCCACGCCCACGGCTTCCAGGTTCAGATGCTCGACGTTTGGCGTGCGGCCGACGGCCAGCAGCAGCTTGTCGATCGGCTCGTCATACCCCTCGCCGTGCGATCCGACCACGAGGCGGATTCCGCCGTCGTCCCTGATCGCCAGGTCCTTGCCGCAGCACAACAGCCTGACCCCGTCCCGCGTCATCGCCCGTTGCACGATCTCCGCCGCGTCGCGGTCTTCGCGCGGCAGGATGCCGTGCATCGCCTCGACGAGGAACACTTCCGAGCCAAGCTGCGCGAACGCCTGCGCCATCTCGCAGCCGATCGGTCCGGCGCCGATGACGCCGAGCCGCCGCGGAAGCTCGGTCAGCGAGAACAGCGTCTCGTTGGTCAGATAGTCCACCGCGTCCAGGCCGGGAATCGGCGGCGCCGCGGCCCGCGCGCCGGTCGCGATCACCGCGCGCTTGAAGGCGAGACGCGTGCCGTCCACTTCCACGGTGCCGGAATCCACGAACCGCGCCTGGCCGAAGTAGACGTCGACGCCGAGGTCGCGGAACCGCGGCGCCGCGTCGTTCAGGCTGATGCGGGCCCGCAGCCGTCGCATGCGCTGCATGGCGGCGGCGAAGTCCACGTCCACCCCGTGCGGCACTTCGACGCCGAACGCGCGTGCCTCGCGCACGGCGGCCGCGGCGCGGCCCGCGCCGATGACGGCCTTCGACGGCACGCAGCCGACGTTCAGGCAGTCGCCGCCCATCAGGTCGCGCTCGACCAGCGCGACGCGCGCCCCGAGTCCCGCCGCTCCGGCCGCGGTAACCAGGCCGGCGGTGCCGGCGCCGATGACGACCAGGTTGTATCGTCCGGCGGGCCGCGGGTTCACCCAGTCCGGGGGACGCACGTTGCGAACGAGCGCCTGATTGAACCCGTCCGCCGGACGGGTTTGCGGCAGGCGCTCGATCACCGGCGCATCCCCGAGGAACGCCGGCGCCGCGGGCAGACCGTGTCCCGTCATGCTCGCGCCGCGGCAGCCGCGGAGCTCACGCGATGGCGCGGCAGAGCCAGCGGCAGGAAAAAACCGGCCGTGCACAACGCCAGCCCGTAGAGATTGGTCCCCAGCAGGATCGCATACTTGCCCGTGCCGATCGCCCAGCTCGCCGGGATCAGGTTCACGGCCTGCAATATGCCGAGGGTGATGCCGGTCCAGAAGGCGAGGTGGAAGGAGAGCGGCGAGTAGCGCACCCGGCGTGAGAACAGGAAGATCGGCGCCAGGCCGACGACCATGGTGCCGCTGACGGTGGTCGCCTTGAGAATGTCGGTGCCGGCGATCATCGGCAGATTGCCGAGCAGCGCGAAGGCGACCATCGCGAGCGAACCGATGGTCATCGCCCTGGGCGAGGGCAGCCGGCCCGCGAGCAGCGGCAGCTCGCGCGCCGCCAGCTTGGACAGCGACGTGAAGGTCGAGTCCAGCGTGGAGCCGGCCGAGGTGATCATGACCACGACCATGGCGAAGAACCCCGCGAAGCCCAGCCCCCGGGCGACATCCGCGGGAACGTTGCCGGTGACCTCGATGCCTTCCAGGCGCGCATGCACGCCCACGAGGCTGAAGGCGAGCATGGCCAGGAACCCGAGAACGCCGGCGACAATGAAGGCGCGCAGCATGGTCCTCTCGCGGGTAATGAATCCCCGGTCCGTCAGCACCGGATCGTGGAACGGGTAGGAAAGGACCTGCAATAGCGCGACCAGCAAGAGGTCCGCGCCCGAGTCCAGGGCGAACTTTCCCTCGGCGAGAAATCTGGCCGGCGCATGGGCCGGAAGCACGAACGCCAGCACTACGCCCAGGAACAGAATGAACACGAGTGCCTGAATCACGTCGCTGAAGATCGAGCTGCGCAGTCCGCCCTTGAGGCTGTAGAACAGCACCGCCGCGGTGAACAGCAGGGCCGACGCGATGAAGCTCGCGGAGCCCGTGTCGCCGTAATAGCCGCCGACCACCGCCGTATTGCTCCAGACCTCGTTGAAAAGCCTGATCAGAATGGCCGCGGAAAACGCCAGCGCGGCACCGCGGCCGTATTTCCCGATCAGGAACGGCACCAGTCCGGTCGCCCCTTCGCGCGTGCGCAGCCGGTAGATGACCACCCCGGCCACGGGAATGGACAGCCAGTAGGCGGCATAGGCCAGCCCGCCGACCACGCCGTAGGCGGCGCCCAGGTTGGCCGCGTTGGTGACCGACTTGGCGAAGATCCAGCTGATGAAGATGCTCAGCATCAGGGCCCACTCCGATGCCGGACGGCCTGTCGAATCGTGCCCGCCGAAAAAACCGGCTTCATCCCTTGATCGGGGTACCACCAGATACATCGCGACGCCGAAGGCCAGCAAGAAGCCCCAGAAGAACAGTCCCTGCAATTCAGTCACGCTGGAGTCCCCGATCGTGTGATTTGCCGCGCGGGCGGCGCAAGCTGGCGCCGGCGCGGTTTCGTTTCCCGGGGCGCCGCCCAATGCCGGCGCCCGGCCGCTGGCCTCAGTCCAGGTCCTTCTCGATCGCCTCCGGAAGCTTGCGCGAGGTGCGGCGGAGGAACTCGATCTGGCGCGAGAAGTTCTTGCAATGCCTGCACAACATCAGATGAAGGCTCAACTGAATGCGTTGCAAACGCCCCAGCGGCTCCTCCATCGCCTGCGACGACAGCTTCGAGGCCTGCTCGCACGAATACATCAGCCTACTCATGGTCGGCGCCGAACCAGTGTTTCGTCATGCACGATCGCAATCGCAACCTCGCGCGGTAAAGGATCACGTGCAGGTTAGACGTCGATATTTCCAGTTTCTTGCAGATTTCTTCCGTCGACATGTCCATCACTTCGCGCATCGAGAAAACCAGCGCGTGACGTTCCGGCATCCGCTGGCAGCACTTCTGATACACGCGCCAGAACTGAGTCGACTCGAGCGCGGCGTCGGGCAGGCCCCAGTCCGCCGGCGGATCGATCCAGCGGCCCCCGGCGTTGAACGAGCCGTCGGGGGAGTCGTCTTCCTCGCCGAGCTGAACGGCATCCATCGGCAGGCCGCGACCGCGTTTGCGCACCAGATCGATGACCTTGTGCTTCAGGATGGAGGTGAGCCAGGTGCGCAGCTGCGAGCGCCCCTGGAAGCCCTCGCCCTGCGCGAGTGCCGCGACGAGCGTATCCTGCACGGCGTCCTCGGCGAGCGACGCATCGCGCAACTGGAAAAGCGCGTAGCGCAACAGATACTTGCGGTGCGCTTCGAGCGAATTCGCCAGACCTCCATCTGCGCCCACGCCGGCTTGCCTCCGGGCTGTCGCCCAAATTGCGTTACGGTATTCTGCCACGCGCGGCAGCGCCGGCGCCGGCGCCCGTGCCAGAATCCGCGATGGAGGACCCACCGCCCATGAAGCCTCGGATAACGCTCATTACTCTCGGCGTTGACGATCTCGAGAGGGCAGTCCGGTTCTATCGTGACGGCCTCGGATTAAAGACCGAGGGCATTGTCGGCACGGAGTTCGAGTACGGGGCAGTCACTTTCATCGACCTTCAAGCCGGCATGAAGCTCGCGCTCTGGCCAAGAGCGAGCCTTGCTCACGATACGTTCTGGGGTGGATACGCCGGCTACTTCCAGGACCCCGACTCGCATCTATGGGAGGTGGCGTGGAATCCCCAGTGGATTGTGCAAGAGTGAGGTTAGAGCGCGCGTAAGGTCTGGAACATGAAAGCAGCTTTCGTGGTATTTGATCGCATGACGTCGCTGGATTTCATCGGCTTCTACGATCCCGTAACGCGGCTGAAATCCATGAAGATCATTGAGGATTTTGAATGGCACATCTGCGCCACTACGCGATCCGTGGCCGATGACAAGGGCCTGCGTATCGAAGCAGACGTCATAGACAAGCCTCTCGACGCTTACGACGTGCTTTTTGTTCCCGGCGGATTCGGCACGAGGACCCTCCAGCATGACGGCAGTTTCATCGATTGGCTGAAAACCGCTCGCTCCGTACCGCTCAAGGTATCCGTATGCACGGGCGCGCTGCTTATCGGCGCCGCGGGTTTTCTCCGCGGCCGCCGCGCGACGACGCACCCGAGCGCATACAAGGAGCTGGAGCCCTACTGCGGGGTGGTGGTTCGCGAAAGAGTTGTGGATGAGGGCGACATCATTACTGCTGGCGGCGTTTCGTCCTCCATCGACCTGGGTTTGCATCTCGTGCAGAGATTGGCAGGTGGGGATGCGCGTGACCGCATCGCTGTCCAGATGGACTATCCATACCGGTGGCATCCGTAGCCCTACCGGTTCCGCATCCGGCATGCATGGACTTGGGCGCGGCCGAAGGTGATGCTTGCCGCCGGACAAGGAATTCGCCCGTCACCTCACGAAAGGGGAGGAAAACATGAAAGCGTTGCAAGCAGCAGCGGTCACCGCGATTGCCGTGCTCATCTCGGGCTGCGCCGCCGGCCTCATGCGCCCGGCGGGAAGCGAGCAGGTCCCGGCGGCCGCCCCGGACAAGGCGCAGGTCGTGTTCATGCGCTCCTCGATCGTCGCCGGTGCCATCGGCTGCGAGCTGTTCGAGGTGGTGAACGGCGAGCTGAAATTCATCGGCCAGCTGCCCACCGGCAACAAGGTGGTCTACGAGACCACGCCGGGCGACAAGGTGTTCATGGCCTACGGCACGGCGGCCGACTTCATGCTGGCCAAGCTCCAGGGCGGCAAGACCTACTACTCGATCGTGCGCCCGAACTGGGGCACGGGCGGCTTCGCGCCGACGCCGATCCGCCGCCAGAGCGCGAGCGAGCCGACCTTCGACGGCCAGGAATTCAAGGAGTGGAACGCGGCCACCAAGCGCATCGAGCCGAACGAGGACGCGCCGGCGTGGTTCAAGGACAACAAGGCGCGCATGCGGGCGATCTACACCGAGTACTGGCGCCGCTTCCAGACCAAGACCGAGCAGGAGAAGTACTTCCGGACGCTCCTGCCCGAGGACGGGCGCTGAGCCGAACGCCACCGACCGAGGCTAGTCACGGCCCCGCCCTACGCCGGCGGCTGCGTCTGCGGCGCGACGCGCTACCGCCTGACGGCGGAGCCGCTCACCCTGTACGCCTGCCACTGCACCGACTGCCAGAAGAGAAGCGGCGGCGCCTTCGGCCTGTCGATGTGGGTGCAAAGAAGCGCCCTCGAGCTGACGCAGGGCGAGCTCGCGCACCACGACCTCACGCTCAGCGGCGGCCGCAAGAGCATCGCGCGAACCTGCGTGCGCTGCGCCACGCGCTTGTGGTCCGAGCCCGCGAAGCATCCTGAATTTGCAGTCCTGCGCCCCGGCACGCTCGACGACACCTCGTGGCTCGAGCCGGTGGCGCACCTCTGGACGCGCAGCGCCCAGCCCTGGTTCAGGTTTCCGCCGGGTGTCACGACCTACGACACCCAGCCGCCCGAGATCCTCGAGCTCGCGGCGCTGTGGCAGTCAAGGAGACGCAGATGAGGAAATGGCTGGTTCTGGCAGTGACCCACGGCGCCGCGCTCGCGGTCGGCTTCGCGCTCGGCATTTACCTGCTCCCCATTCTCACGGCGCCGTCCGCACCGTCCGCGGGCGACGTGACCGCCGCCGCGGGCAAGGCCGAGTTCAAGGGCGAATTCAGGAGAGACCTCAAGGACAGCGACTTCCTGCACTGGGGCGAAGGCACGGTGCTGGTGAGCCGCAGCGCCATCGCGCTGATGGGGAAAATCGCGCCGGGCCCCGACTACAAGCTGTATCTCTCGCCCGAGTTCGTAGAGACCGAGGCCGACTTCAACCGCCTCAAGGCCAAAATGGCGCGCATCGGCGACGTGAAGACCTTCGAGAACTTCATCGTCCCGCTGCCCGCAAACGTCGACCCGACGGCCTACACCACGGTGATCGTGTGGTGCGAGTCCTTCGGCCAGTTCATCACCGCCGCGCGCTACCGGTAGAACACGTGCCGCCCGATGCGCGTGACACGCTGCTGCGTCCGCGCCCAGCTCGGCTTGATGTAGGTCGCGTGGTAGTACGTAGCGCCCTCGACCCGCGGCGACGCGCGCCCGAAGTACACGTCCTCGGCCACCTTCTGCGCGAACGCCCAGGCCTCGCCTGAGGGCTCGGGCACGGCGTAAAACTCGGTCCAGGAGAACGCGCCCACGTAGCGCTGGCGGATCGCGTCCCAGCGCTTCTCGTGCACCACGGCGCACACCGTGGCCGGATAGCGCTTGGACGCCTTGCGGTTCATGGTCACCTCGGCCACCGCGTACTGCCCTTCGGGCGGCTCGCCGCGCGCCTCGTGGTAGACGTTGCGCGCCAGGCACTCGACATTCTCGCGCTCGGTCTCGCGCGCGAGCTCGAGCTTACGCTCGTGGCGCGCGAACACCGCGTGCAGGCCGAAGCCGAGGACCACGAGGACCGAGCCGATCAAGAGCGCGAAGGCCATCGCCTCGCGATCCGCCCGGTACCAGGCAAGCCGCACGCCGCGGCGCGCGTCGGCCCAGGCCGACGCGGCGCGGAAAGCAAGCTCATCGAGGCGGAAGCGCAGGGACATGGCGGCGCAGTGTTCGCGGCACAAGTGGGCCCTGTCAAGGGCACAATGGCGCCTTCTTTGACAATCCTGAAGCAGGTCGAGTTTCCGCCCTACTTGATGCGGTAGACCTCGGTATCGAAGTTGCCGCGCCAGACGTTCAAGTCCACGCGCCGGCGACCGGCCATCGAGCTCAGGACCGCGCGGTCCTGCCCCTTTACCCAGCGCACCTTGTAGACCGAGCGCGCGTCGCCGCGCCGCTGGAACGTTTCATTGCCTTCCGCCTCCGGCCTGCCGTAGCGCTGCCGCAGATGCTCGACCACGCCACGCAAGTCTTTTTCCTCGAAACGCACGTCGAATGCCTGCACCGCGCCGCGCTTGAGGAAGAAGGTGACGCGCGCCTCGGCGCCGCCGAAGCGCACCGGCGCGTCGTCGCAGCGCCGCTCGGCGGCGTCGGTCTTCCACTCCATCGGCTTGCAGCGCGCCGTGGGAAAGCGCTGCTGCACCTCGGCCTCGCTCGCGCCGAGGACGACGCCGTTGGCGTCGAAGCCCCAGGCCGGCGCCGCCGCCAGCAGCAGGATCAGCGCAGTTCTTTCCACCGGAAGCATTCCATCGCGTGGTCGTTCACCAGGCCCGTCGCCTGCATGAAAGCGTACATGATGGTCGAGCCGACGAAGCGAAAGCCGCGCTTTTTAAGGTCCTTGGACAGCGCGTCGGAGAGCCCGGTACGCGCGGGCCCGTCGCGCAGGCCGCGCCGGCGGCCGGCGAGCGGCTTGCCGCCGACGAACCCCCACGCGTAGCGCGCGAAGCTGCCGTATTCCTTCTGCACCTGCAGGAAGGCCCTGGCATTCGCCACCGAGGCCTCGATCTTCAGGCGGTTGCGCACGATCCCGGCGTCGGCCAGCAGCGCGCGCTTCTTCTTCGCGTCGAAGCGCGCGACCTTCTTCGGGTCGAAGCCCGCGTACGCCTTGCGGTAGGCCGCGCGCTTCTTCAGGATCGTGTCCCACGACAGGCCCGCTTGCGCGCCTTCGAGGATCAGGAACTCGAACAGACGCCGGTCGTCCCGCACCGGCACGCCCCACTCGCGGTCGTGGTAGGCGACGGCGAGCGGATTCCTCGCCCAGGCGCAGCGCTTGGGGACAGACCTCATTTAAGCCTTCGCCTCGTGGCTCGCGGGCCGCGCGCGCAGCTTCACGTCGGTGAGCTCGGCGCGCTCGCGCGCGGCGTTGCGATAGGCCTGGTCGCGCCCGGAGAGGTACTGCGGCGGCCAGTACTGGCCCGGATGCTGGTACCAGGCCGAGGCCTGCAGCGTGAAGTACGGGTTGGCGAGGTGCGGGCGCGCGAGCGCGACGAGATCCGCCTTGCCCGAGGCGAGGAGCGTATTTACCTGGTCGGGCGTGGTCACCGCACCCACCGTCATCGTCGCGATGCCGACTTCGTTCCGCACCCAGTCGGCGTAGCTCGCCTGGTACATGCGGCCGTAGACGGGCTTCTGCTGTGGCACCGTCTGCCCGGTGGAGACGTCGATCAGGTCGCAGCCGGCGTCTTTCAGCATGCGCGTCATCGCGACCAGATCCTCGCCCGAGAGCCCGCCCGGCGCCCAGTCGGTCGCCGAGATGCGCACGGACATCGGCTTTGCCTGCGTCCAGGTCTCGCGGCAGGCGCGGAACACTTCCAACGGCCAGCGCATGCGGTTCTCGATCGGGCCGCCGTACGCGTCCGTCCTGCGATTGGTGAGCGGCGAGATGAAGCTCGCGAGCAGGTACCCGTGCGCCATGTGCAGCTCCAGCATGTCGAAGCCCGCTTCGTGGGCGTATTTCGTGGAGCCCACGAAATCGTCGCGGATGCGATCCATGTCGGATCGCGCCATCTCGCGCGGCACCTGCGACTCGCCCTCCAGGTAGGGAATGGGCGAAGCCGAGACCAGCGGCCAGTTGCCGCTCTCGAGCGGATGGTCCATGCGTTCCCAGCCGAGCTGCGTCGAGCCCTTGCGGCCCGAGTGCCCGATCTGCATGCAGAGCTTCGCTTTCGAGTTCGCATGGCAGAAATCGGCGATGCGCTTGAAGGCGTCGCGCTGCGCCTCGTTCCACAGTCCGGTGCATCCGGGCGAGATGCGCGCCTCGGGCGAGGTGCAGGTCATCTCGACGTAGACCAGGCCCGCGCCGCCAATGGCGCGGTTCCCGAGGTGTACGAAGTGCCAGTCGGTGGGCATGCCGTCGACCGCCGAGTACTGGTCCATGGGCGAGACCACGACGCGGTTCTCGACCACCATGTCGCGCAGACGGAACGGCGTGAACATGGGCACCGGCGGGTTCCGCATGTCGATGTCGAAGCCCTGCGTGCGCACCTGCGCCGCGAACCAGCGGTGCATGCCCTGCACGTAAGCCGCGTCGCGCAGCTCGAGGTTCTCCCAGGTGATCTGCTTCGAGCGCGACATGACGCCGAAGGCGAACTGCTCGGGCGCCATGCCCCAGTAGCGCTGCATGTGCTCGAACCAGGCGAGGGACACGTTCGCCGCGTGCTGCGTCTTCTCCACCTCCTCGCGGCGCGAGGTGTCGTAAGTGGCTAGCGCTCGTTTCACCTCGCCTTCCTTCATCAGCGCTTCATACAGGGCGATGGCATCCTCCATGGCGAGCTTGGTGCCCGAGCCGATGGAAAAATGCGCGGTGGCCTTGGCGTCGCCCACCAGCACCGCGTTGCCCTTCACCCAGGTCTGGTTGACGATGGTGGGGAAGTTGCGCCAGATCGAGCGGTTGGCGATGAGCGGGTGCCCGTCCAGTTCATCGGCGAACACGCGCTCCAGCACCGGCAGCATCTGCGCCTCGCCCATCTTGTCGAAGCCGAAGTTCCGCCAGCTGGCTTCGTCCGTCTCGATCACCCAGGTCGAGCGTCCCTCCTCGTACTGGTAGCAGTGCGCGAGGATGATGCCCTCGGGCGTCTCGCGGAAGAAGTACTTGAACGCGTCCAGCGGCCTGGTCGAGCCGAGCCAGGTGAACTTGTTGGGGCGCAGGTCGACGCTCGGCTTGAAGTGGTCCTTGTGCTGCTCGCGAATCCTGGAATTGATGCCGTCGGCGACGACGATCAGGTCGGAATCGGCGAACGCCTCGAGCCCTTCGACCTCGGTCTGGAAGCGGATCTGCACCCCAAGCTCGCGGCAGCGGTCCTGCAGGATGGCGAGCAGCGCGTTCCTCGAGCAGCCGCAAAAGCCGTTGCCGCCCGA
>Ga0214471_10002781_pt1 | contig 13695 bp, 10 predicted proteins | sample RVTome_5_FD_207665 | JGI IMG/M metagenome (GOLD analysis project Ga0214471, IMG submission 207665) | Soil microbial communities from uranium-contaminated site in the Upper Colorado River Basin, Wyoming, United States - RVT142D155 | ecosystem: Environmental > Terrestrial > Soil > Contaminated >...
GAGGCTTCACCCCTGCAGACATCCCCGGTGCGGAGTTCCGCGCGGGGTGGAACGCCAGTGTTGTGGGAGTACAAGACCGCTCTCGGTGGATCCCAATCCGCCGATGCGGAACGCGAGCTGAATCGACTCGGCCGCGAGGGCTGGGATCTGGTTGCGGTGGTTCCACCCCATGACCCCTCCGGCCAAACGGTGATGTACCTGAAGCGCGCCCGACGCGCCTGACTGCGCCTCGAACCGCGTCACTCCTCCCAGCGAACGACGATCTCCTCGACCCCGGGCAGCGGCAACGACGCGGCTTCGGCCTCGATTGCCCGGCGCTCGCTCACGGTCACCGCCTGCCAGGGCGAGATCGTCACCGTCTCCTTCTGACGCCGCCAGGTCCCGGCGATCTCCCCTTTGACGAGAAGGGCGCCCGGCCAGACGCGTGAGGTCCACAGCAGGCGGCGCCGCGCCGCATCGGGAACGAGCAGCTCGCGGTCGGCCCCCTGGAGGAGGTAGTAGGTGTCGCCGCTGGGGAGCAGCCGAGCGGGAGCCGCCAGTCCCGAGGCTGAGCGCATCTCGGCCGAGTCACTGGTAAGGATCCAGGCATCCCCGATCGGCGTGGCGACCGGAGTCAGCGTGGCATCGAGGGACGCGAAGGTAACGATTGCACCCTTCGCGGAGATCCCCGCCCAGCCGCCGAAACCCTCCGGAGTGCCCGGCCCGAACACCCGTAGATACCGGCGGGCCAACTCGAGGCGTGCCTCATCGGGTTCAACCTCGGGGGCGGGCACCGTCCAGACATCGGGCTGGCGGGCGCCATCCCACCGGATCAGAACCCGCCCAGTTGGCGCCGCGTAGCGGATGGCGTTGGGATGGATGCCGAGATCTCGGCCGGCATCGCGGCAGTCGGCAGGCTCGCCTCCCAGGAGGGCATTCAGCCGATCGGCGATGTCGATCGCCCTGCGCCGGGCCTTTTCGGCGTCGGGCAGCCGCCCCAGAGAGAAGGTCGCTCGATCCTTCGCTGCGACCACGTAGGCGCTGTAGCGGGGGCCCCACAGTTGGACGAACGCCGGGTCGCCCCACGCCATGGGTCCGACACTGTCCACACGGGCGTGTAGCGAGAGCACCGCGGCGCGCGGCATGCTGTCCTGCAGGCCGGCGAGCGCGGCCCGCTCCAGCGACTCCCGTGTGCCGGGAAGCCGCTCGTCGAGCGCTCCCACCTTCCGGCGGTGGCCGACGATCTGATCGCGGGTAAGGGTGAGGGTTGCCGTCATCGCGCTGCTGCTTTCACGGCCGGGAGACTATTCCGAGGAGTGCAGGCGGCGGCGTCCGCTCGAAGGGTGGTTGCCGATATGGCCGATGTGGCCGACGGATGAGCGAACCGCCCCCCCAGCCAGTGTGCAGAATTGTTACCTGAGGAGGGGGACGTCGGGGGCGCCGAGGGGTTGCTGAACTCCACCACCCTGCGATGGAGGCGCCTCAATAGACCCTGATGGGCACCGTGTGAATCCCGATCTCACCGCGCCGTCGACGAACCGTTGGGTTGGATGTTGCGGTTGACGCGAAACAGATTGGTTGGATCGTACGTCGCCTTGACCGTTTCCAGACGGTGGTGGTTGTCACGATAGGACTCGACGGTGCGCTCGTCGGTCTCGTCCTCGGTCTGAAAATTCACGTAGTTGCCGCCGGTCGAAAAGGGCTTCAACGCACTCCAGGCATCCCGGACCCAGGTGCGGTATGTATCCGCGGCCGGGGAGCCCTCCGGCCACATCGCCTGCATGACGCAGGCGTAAGCGGCCTCGCGGTTGCCCATCGCGCCATCGTCCTCGGGGTGCTCGTTGATCTCCCCGGCGAGATGGAACAAGACGATCTGATTGGCGGGAGAGGTGTTCTCGGCGAACTGGGCCTTGTAAGTGTCGAGGAGTCCGTCGAGACCGGGGAGGAACTCCGACTTCCAGTAATAGTGCATGCCCTTGGGCTGGGTGGCGTCCAGCATGGATTGCTGGGCGACGTAGTCCTTCACCTGGATCAGGTCCGCCACCGGCTCTCCATAGGCCTTGATGGGGGCCAGATCAATCTTTGCCTGCTCGAGATCCCCGGAGTGGCACACGAGCATGGCAATGATCGGCGTGCCGTGGAGCGCCTCCGGCATCCATGGCGCGGGGGGTGCGTTGCGCATCAACACCACGGCCGTCAGCTCGGATGGAGCCGACGCGGTGAGCGTGCGATAGAGGTCCAGAACGCCGTCGGCCTCGGTCGCAGGCCAGGCAATCAAACCGGCTGTCACCTGCGGGCCGACCTCGTGGAGCCGGAACACGAACTCCGTGACCACGCCAAAGTTGCCTCCGCCGCCCCGTAGCGCCCAGAAGAGATCCTCGTTCTCGGAACGTGAGGCGCGGTGCACAGCTCCGTCGGCGGTGACGATCTCCACTTCTTCGAGATCGTCGACCGTCCACCCGAAACGCCGGCTCAGATAGCCGAACCCGCCCCCGAGGGTGAGTCCCGCCACACCGGTCTCCGACACGAATCCGAGCGTGGTGGCCAGACCGTGCTCCTGGGTGGCTCGATCGACGTCGCCGAGGTTGCAGCCCGGTCCGACCCGGACCAACCGGGCATCGATGTCGACCTCGACGTCGTTCAACTTCGACATGTCGAGGGTGAGGCCACCGTCGCATATCGCCAGCCCGGCGATGTTGTGTCCGCCGCCTCGCACGGACAGCAACAATCCGTGGTCGCGAGCGAAACCGATGGTGCGGACGATGTCTTCCTTGTCGGCCGCTTGCACGGCCATCGCCGGCCGCTTCTTGATCATCCCGTTCCACAGGAGCGTCGCCTCAGCAAAGCCATCGTCGCCCGGGAACAGGAGCGAGCCCCCGATCCCAGCAGAAAAGGCGCTCAGCGTCTCTGGTGCCATCTCCAGTACGTCGCCGTCCAGACCGGTGATCTGCATGTTGACCATCAGGTGGCCTCCTTCGCTGGGACACCGATTGGTCCCACTTGGTGATGGTCCGAACACGTGGCTGCCATCAACCATCGATCACCCACATCAAGGAGATCAAACCCGGTCTCTTCGACAAGGGGGGCGGCAATGCCCCACCCGCGTAGGGAGAACAAGGAGCACCCTAATGACGAGCACAGTAATGGGTCCGGGCACCTACATCGGCTCGAAGACGGCCTTCTTCTCGCAGGCTGCCGGGTCACGCCCGACGGACTCGCGAGGTCACCGTCCCCTCCGCCAGCGTGTGGCAATGTCACATGACGGAGGACACGCATGAGAAGACCGTCTAACTGACGAGAGTTGCAGTCCCCACAAGCGACAACTCCGTGAGCGTGCCGGTGGTGAGGTCATACATAAGCACTGGAAGGTAGACCCACTTAGCGCCGCCTTGCTGTTGTTCGATGGTGACCCGGCTGATCGCAATCGCATCGCTGCCTGCATGGACCATCTTGACGAGAGTCATGGTGTCAGCTGCGTCGATCCGGACACGGCCTACTTCGGTACCGGTGTTCGTGTCGAAGATCACGAGATCGGCGGGTTCACGCCAGACATCTTCGGTGTAGGCGATGAGCGTCGTGCCGGGGATGGTGGTGATCTGGAGGTAGCCGTCCCAGCCTTCGGGCAGGGGATTGGTCGACCACTCGATCGGGTTACCGGCTGTTGACCACATCGAGAGAAAGACTTCCCCTTCGCCTCCACTGGACATCACAAGTGCGCTGGTCGGATCCTGCCAGCCGAGGCCGGTGACACCACCGTCACTTCTCTCTGGTATCAGCGTCGGTGTTGTGGTTCCGTCCAACGGGAGAATCATGACGCGTGCCCAACTGAACGCCGGGTCCGCGGGGTGAGGTTCCGTTCTTGTGAAGATCGCGCTCGGTGCCCCCGAGATCTGTGAGACGACGGCGACCCCGTAGAGGTTGAGTATCCCGGTGCCGAAATCGGACACCTCGGAGACGTAGAGGGCTTCGGCTGTCCCATCCGGGAACACCCGCCACAACACCCGACCACCCCCCGAAAACGGGTCCGGCCAGTAGGCCGGATACAAGTCAGGGTCCGGCGCCAGCACGACAATCCCACCACTCCGGTCAGCAACGGCGGTCTCCACCGGGGAACTCACCGGAGTCGCTACCACCAGGCCGTCACGCACTATTCGAACCCCGTCGTTGTTGGATACCAACGCGTCACCCTTCTCCAGCACCCAGCCGGTGGATACCTGAGGGACCAGCGGCAGGACGCTCGGAACCGTGACAGTTGTGGTTGCCTGGACCGCCGTCGTCGTTGTCGACGGCGGGGAGGTCGTCGAAGGCACACTCCCCAGGGTCGTGGAAGTCACTCCCGTCGCCGGAGTCGCATCCTCTGTCGACGAACAGGCCGTCGCCGACAACGAGAAGAGAAACAACAAAGCGACCAACAACCCACGGTCTCCCACACGACGATTGTATTCCCCTCGCAAGTCTGACACCTGACGGTGTGATTAAGGCGACAACGCTGTGGGGCGATCCGGTGGCCATATACGCGCCATCGGGTGAGACTCCTCCCTCCTGTCTCGCCTGAGGCGACCGGCCTTCTTGACTTGAGTATGCAACGAAACTCGTCACGGTGTGCGGCGGGCTGTCTCGGGGCATAGGGATGGGTGTGGGGTGTCTTAGGGGGCGGCGGTGACGAGGTGGCGTAGGGGTCCCCGCCGGTCTTCCGGGTGGGGGGCTGCCGAGGAGCCGACGTTCGTGAGCGCGGTTACCGCGATTCTGTCACGGGGTGCCCGTATTGTGCGGGGTGTAACCGAGGGAGTTCCCACGCCATCGTGCGGGGTTATGAGTTGCGGCCCTTCTAGGTCCTCGGGTGGGGCGAATCCACTGAGTCTTTCTCTCTTGGAGGCGTCCCATGGCTGCAGGTTGGTTTCTTTCGTTGTATCCGGGGGCTGGTGAGGCGGGCGGGTCGTTCCGCGGTCTCGGCGACGGGCGATCGGGGTCGGGTGGTCAGTGGGTGTCTGAGCCTGATGAGGGCCGGGCGCTGGAGGAGGCGGCGCGGCGGGCTCGGGGGAAGGTCCGCCGGTACTGCGCGGCGAACGGCCTGAATCGGTTCGGCACTCTGACCTATGCCGGTGAGGGTGTGCATGACCCGCGGGTGGTGCGGGCCGATATCGCCGGGTTCTTTCGTTCCGTCCGCCGGGGCATCGGCGAGCCGTTCGCCTATCTATGGGTACCCGAGTTGCACAAGACGGGTCACGGCTGGCATGTCCATTTCGCGGTGGGCCGGTTCGTGCCGCGGGGGTTGATCGAGTCCTCGTGGGGTCGTGGGTTCGTGTTCATCAAGCTGATCCAGGGTCTCCCGACCGGGTCGGGGGTGCGGGAAGAGGCTCGGGTGGCGGCTCGATATCTGTCGAAGTATCTGGGCAAGGAGATGGGGTCGGGGGCGGGGGGGCTGAATCGGTATGACGTGGCGCAGGGGTTCCAGCCTCGCCGGGAGCCGATTGAGGCTCGGACGGTGGAGGGAGCGATTGCGGCGGCGTCGGATCGGATGGGCGGCCCACCGGCATATGTGTGGCGGTCGGAGGGGACCGAGGGCTGGCGGGGTCCCTCGGCGGTGTGGCTGCAATGGCGGTGACTCCGGAGGAGGTGGCGGCGTGGGTGGAGGAGACCACCCGGCGTCAAGGTGTCCCGCTGCGGGTCGAGGAGCCGGGGACCGTCGATGCGGTGGTGACCTTGTTGCGGGAGGGACGGGTGCCGGTTAGAGCCGCCAGATCGGGTCGAGGCGGGAAGGGTCGAAGCGGTTCCGACCGGGAACAGCCGGGTTGACCACCAGGTGATCCAAGACGGTGGCGATGATGGCTTGTTGGCGTAGGAGGTCGAGTCCGACCCAAGCGTCGGCGAGGGCCTGCGACTTGCCGACGTAGTCGTCGATCCGGTTGGTGCGGGAGATCCGGGAGAGGCGGCGTTTGGCTTGGTCGATGCGCCCCTGGATCGGTTGACGGGCTGTGGACCATTCCTGATGGCTGATTGCCTTGTCGGCGTAGTCCCGGGCGAGTTGGTCGAGCATCGCGGCATCCTCAGCAATGGAGGCAGCGAGCTGGTCGTGGTCGGCGTTGGCCTTGCGTACTTCGGTGAGCGCCTGGGCGAGCTGCGGGGTGTCGAGTCGGTAGAGGACTGCTTGGGCAACGAATCCCTCCACCGGGTCGGCGTTAATCGCCATCTTGCCGCAGCCACCGAAGCCAGGGCCAGAAGAGCAGACGTAGCGGCGGAGGCCACCGGTGCGGGGGCGGGAGACCATCGGGGTGCTGCAGAGGCCGCAACGGAGGAGCCCGCCGGCGAGCAGGTAGCGGCGGGGGTTCCGGCCCGTAGGGCCGGGTCCCGCCGCTCTTCTCAGACGGGCCCGCAGACGGTCCGACAGTGCCGGGGTGATGACCCCGGGCCACTCGGCCTTGGCGGTGATCTCGCCCCGATGCTCCCGGCGACCGGAGATGCGGGCTGAGCGCAGCATCCGGTTCAACGTGGTCGGGGTCCATTCCCCGCCAGCGCTGGTGTTGATCCCTCGTTCGTTGAAGTCAGAGCAGATCGACCGGGCCGAATCGCCAGCCAGGGTCCGCTTGGCCGCCTCGCGGATGATGGTGTCCTCCCCGGGGACGATGTGACGACGATCCTGGGTGTATCCGTAGGGGCGGGTGCCGCCACCGGAGACCTTCCCCTTGGTCGCCAATTCGGCGTGCTTGCGGCGCAGCCGGTCGGCGGCCTTGTCGGACTCTCCCCTGGCGATCACGCCCCCCAGTCTGGCAACCATCCGACCCTGCGGCGTCGTCAGATCAACATCACCCGCCCGCGCCGTCGCAATGTCCGTAAGCGAAGCGGCGTCGCACAGGTCGATGAAATCCTCCAACTCCCGAGGCGAGCGGTGCAGCCGATCCGGATGCCACACCACCAAGGCATCCACCGTCCCCGCCTTGATGTCCTCACACAGCCGCTCGTACTCGGGTCGCCGCTTCCCCGAGTAGGCCGACACGTCGTTGTCCACGAACACCTCGACCACCGGCCACCCCAGGGACGCAGCGATAGCCTCGCAGTCCTCGATCTGACGTTCCACGCCCAGACGGGTCCCATCGGGATCGGAGGAGATACGGGCGTAGATCGCAGCAGCCTGAGCCATCAGGGAACATTAACGCACGCTCCCCTCGGGGACGGCGGCGTCATCTGATCCGTGGCCTGCTTACGCGTCGGGCGCCGGGGGCTCCGGGGTCTCGCAGGAGTCGATGGAGTAGATCCCCCTGACGAGTGCGTCCTCTGCTTGGGAGTCGACGGGGCCCCAGAGCAACAGCTCGCCGCCAGAGTTCTCGCGCAGCTCGAAGGTGAGACCCACTTCCTCGTCGACGACGTATTGGATGGCGAATCCCTCATAGATCCGCTCGAGGTCGCCGACCTGGTCGCCTACCCGGAGACCGGAGAGTGTGGCGATGTCGGTGGTGGGGGAGGTGATTCCGCCGTACCGCAGGTCGAGCCGATAGGACACGAAGTCGGCGCTTCCCTCCTCGCCGACGGAAACGATCCGTAGGGGACCCCAGCCAACAACCCGCACCGATTCACCGGGGCACTCCCCCCATGACCCGCTTCCGACGAAGAAGCCGGTGTCGTCGGTGGGCTGCCCGTAGGTGGAGGCCAGCCTGCCCAGCACCTGATTGGATTCGGCGCCGAACTCGAGCGGGCCGATCCCGGCCGCCTTCATCTGCATCTCGGTGAGCGGGATGGGATCGCCGACCGGGGTGATGGTGCCGGTGCCGCCGTTGCCAGGGATGGTCGTCTGGCCGGGGACGGTGGTGGATCCGTCGCCGGGGATGCTCGTCGTCGAAGTGTCACCGGGCAGTGTGGTGTCGGTGGGGAGTGTCGTGGCGACGGTCGTCCCGCCGGCGGTCGAGTCGGCGCCGCCGAATACGCCGAAGGTGATGATGCTCACCGCGGCGAGCACCGATGCCACGGCCATGCCCACGATCCACGGGCTGGGCTGATCGCCACCGCCTCGGGGTGGGCGTCCGCCCTGGCGAGCCGGGCGCGGCCCGGGCCGAGGCTGCTGCGGGCGCGGTGACCGGCCCTGCGGGGCTTGACCGCGGGCGGACTCGGGTGACGTGAAGTCGGGGTCGAAGGAGGGGAATGGCTCCCCGCCGCCGGGCCCGGCTGGTGGTTGTCGTTCCACGGCTGACCTCTTCCGACCATCCTAAGGGGGTCAGCGAATAGGTCGCTGGCTCTTTTTCTTCCTGACTTGCGTCACCGAGGTGCTCGATCGCAGCGCGAGCCTATTCGTTATCACACCGAGTTCTGATTTCGCGGCCCGCATCCAGGGCCCGCTCAGGTGTCTGAAGCCGCGAACAGGGTCGCGGCCGATGGGTCGGCGGCAACGATGACCTCTTCGAACGACTTCGTCGGAACGAGCACGTATGCGCCATCGGGTGAGATGAAGTTGGCCACCTCGAGCACCGGGCGCACGATCGTGTTGAGGTCGAGTGATCGCAGACTCCAGGCGGTTCCGATCGCCTGGCCGAGCGTCAGGTTGTTGTCGACGGTGAAGGCGTTGGATAGGTCCTCCACAAGCGCCGTCAACACGGAGATGTCGGTGAAGTTCTTCACCCGGCTCAAGGCCTGGATGATGAGATCTTGCTGCCGCTGGTTGCGGGCGAGGTCGCTCACATCGGGAACGGTTCTCCAGACACCATTGATTTGGTGTTGCGTCTTGCGGGATCTGACCCACGAGAGGGCCATGTCCCCGCCGATCGTCGAGCACCCGGCAGGGAGTTGGAGTTGCGTCGGGCGCACATTGAGGTCGCGTACCGGCTGCTCGACGCAGATCTCGACGCCGCCGACGCGATCGATGATCGCCCGGAAGCCGTCGAAATCGAACACCACGAAGTGGTCGACCTCGATCCCGGTGAAGTCCTCCACCGCCACCGCCAGCTGCTCCGGCCCGTTGGCGAAGTCTCCGCAGCCATTGAGGTTGGCGTTGATGCGCGACAGTTGCCCGGTGCACGGATTCGGCAGGTACAGATCGCGTGGGATCGACACCAGGATCGGGTTGCCGCTGTCGGCGGGCTGGATGAAGAGAAGGATCACGTCGGCCCGACGGCTCGCTCCATTCGCGGATCGCTGGTCGCTGCCGATGATCAGGAATGCCTCGGAAGACTCACTGGAGCTCCGGCTGCGGGCCCGGGCGTAGGCGTCGGCTTCCTGTGCCAACTCACCCTCGATGATCGGCCCGGTCTGGTCACCGATGTCGTCGTCGGGTATTGGCGCGTAGTCGACCCGCTCGGGCTGGGTCCCCTCGAGTGCGACCCGGGCCGATTCCAGATCGAAGGGGACACGGTCGACATCGCTCCACGCGCGCCACACCCGGTAGCCCGTCCAGCCGGCAACGACGACGATCGCAATGCCGAGGACGACGGCGACCCGACGGATATAGCCGCTCACCTTCGCATCCATGACAAGCAAATGTAGACGCGGGATGTCTGGGGATTTCCAGCAGAGCGCTCGAGGCCGGAGGTCACGGGAGAGCGGCCTCCAAAGCAGCGGTGTCGGTGGTCGGAGCGTCGCAGACGAATCCCCGGCAGACGTAGGCCGTTGCCATCGAGTCGAGGGGCGGTTTGTCGGCCAGGAGAGGGACATCGCCGTTGTTCGAGCCGACTGCCAGGAAGACCTCGGGGCGGTACTTGGAGCGAACCACCCTGGTCAGCTCGCCGGCATTGGGGCCGACGATCGCTACTTCGTACGGCGGGGCGAGGTGGACCAGGGCAATCGAGAGAAAGTGCCCCGCGCCCCCCGGGAACCGCTCCATGAGCAGCGACGAACCGCGGAGGATCGCCTCCACCCTGTCGGTCCAAACGGGGTCGGCGGAGAAGGCGGCCATGTATTGCATCGCTTCGGCGGCGAGGGCGTTGTCCGACGGCGCGGGGTTGTCGAAGACGTTCTTGGGGCGGGCGATCAGCTCCTCGGCGTCGTGGCCGGTGGCGAAGAACATTCCGTCGGAATCGTCACGAAACAGATCGACCATCTTCTGGGTGATACCCGCTGCCTCGCGATGCCACGCTTCGTCACCGGTGGCCTCGTACAACGCGAAGAGGGCCACGGCGGTCGCCGCGTAGTCGTCGCAGAAGGCCGGGGTATCTCCTCGCCCCTTCCGACGCGACCGGATCAGCCGCCCATCGGCGCGCCGCATGTCGTCGAGAATGTATCGCGCCGTTGACTCGGCGGCGTCGAGGTACCGCGGCTCGTCGAGCATCACCCCGGCTTCTGCGAGGGCCCTGACCGCCATGGCATTCCATGCGCAGACGGCCTTGTCGTCGAGTCCCGGTCGCACCCGATGCGAGCGCAGCTCGCGCAAGCCCTCCTCGGTGCGTCGAACGATCTCTGACACCTCGTCGGGGGTCAAGCCGAACTCCGCGGCGACCTCAGGGATCGTCATTGGCTCGTGGACGATCGAGCGCCCCTCGAAGTTGCCTTCCGGTGTCACCCCGAGCGCTCGCATGGCGACTTCGGTCTGCTCCCAGGCCGCCGCCACCTCGTCGTGGGTGAAGGCATAGAACCTGCCTTCCTCGCCCTCGGAGTCGGCGTCTTCACCCGAGGCGAATCCGCCGCCGGGTAGGGAGAGGTCACGCAGCATGTAGTCGAGCGTGCTCCGGGCGACCCCACGGAAGCGCTCGACTCCGGTCACCTGCCAGGCACGCCCGTAGATCCGGGCCAGGAGGGCGTTGTCGTAGAGCATCTTCTCGAAATGGGGGACCAGCCATTGATCGTCGACGGAGTACCGGGAGAACCCGCCGCCGAGGCGGTCGTGGATCCCGCCCCGGGCCATCGCCTCCAGAGTGAAGGAGAGCATCCGTTCGGCGGCAGGTGCCCAATCCCGACCGGCGGCCCGCAGGAGGAATTCGAGCGTCGGCGCCTGCGGGAACTTCGGCGCCCCGCCGAAGCCGCCGTGGGTCTCGTCGAACTGCGAGGCGAGGGCATCGAGGGCCCCCGCGAGGAGGTCGGGAGTCGGGGCGCTTCCGACCGGGACTCGCGGCGTGGCGATCGATTCGCGCAGCGCTTCCGCCTGGCCGGATATCTCGTCGCGTTTCGTGTTCCAGGCGTCGATGATCGCCCGCAGCACCCGCACGAACGATGGCATCCCGCCCCGGTCGGACTTCGGGTAGTAGGTGCCCGCGTAGAAGGGCTCGGCATCGGGAGTGAGAAACACCGTCATAGGCCAGCCGCCGCGGCCCGTCATCGCCTGAACGGCGTCCATGTAGATGCGGTCGACGTCGGGGCGCTCCTCGCGATCGACCTTGACGTTGACGAAGTGCTCGTTCATCACCGTCGCCGTGGCTGGATCCTCGAAGGACTCGTGAGCCATGACATGACACCAATGGCAGGAGGCATATCCCACCGAGAGCAGCACCGGGACATCGCGGCGGCGAGCCTCGGAGAACGCCTCGTCACCCCACTCGAACCAGTCCACCGGGTTGTCACTGTGCTGCAGAAGGTACGGCGAAGTGGCATCGCCGAGGCGGTTGGGCATACCTGGATGGTACGGAGGTGGGAGCAGCCCGCAACTTGGAGCCAGCATCCAGCAGCCATGGAGTGGATTGCCGGTCGCTTTCCTTGCCCACTTTCAGTGGCGGTGTTTCGACGGATCGTGTTTGGCGCCCACCCGAAGGGGAACGCGAAATCCCCGGAATCCCCATACGAATTGGGGGGTTCACAAGGAGGGTGCACTGTGACATAGTGAGCCGGAGCCGGCCCTCGTGAGACAGTCACCAGCGCCAACGTTTCCCGGCGCATCACGGGCCGGCCACGGCATTTTCAGGGACGACGACGCGGGTGTCGATCACGACCCCAGGGAGAGGACACAAAGCGAATGGCAGTTGCGAAGACGCGGCGCGACCGAGACCGGAACAAGCTCACCGATGAGCGCGGCCGGCTGACCACCGATCTTGTCAGCCAGTACCTCACCGCCATCGGCGAGTACGAGCTCCTCACTGCGGAGCTCGAGGTCGAGTTCGCCCAGAAGATCGAGGCCGGCGAGGATGCCGCCACCCGCCTCGAAGAGGGCGACTACAAGGGCAAGACCGAAGAGATCGAGCTCAAGCGTCTCGTGCGCCTCGGCCGCCAGGCCAAGGACGACTTCCTCACCGCCAACCTCCGGCTGGTGGTCGCCAACGCGCGTCGGTACGCCAATACCTCCGGCATCGACTTCCTCGACCTCATCCAGGAAGGCAACCTCGGCCTCATCCGCGCCGTCGAGAAGTTCGACTGGCGCAAGGGCTTCAAGTTCTCCACTTATGCCACCTGGTGGATCCGCCAGGCGATCACCCGCGCCATCGCCGACAAGTCCCGCACCGTCCGGATTCCCGTCCATCTCCACGACACCCTCGCTGCCGTTCGCGCCGCACAGGCCAGCCTCAAGGCGGAGTTGGGCCGCGACCCGAAGCCGGCCGAGATCGCCGAAGAGGCCGGTGTCACCGTGGACAAGGTGGAGCTGGCGCTCGGTGTCGCCGACACCGTCTCGCTCGAGCAGCCCGTCGGTGAGGACGGAGCCCAGCTCGGCGACTTCATCGAGGACGAGGACGCCGTCGACCCGGTGCGCGTCACCGAAGAGGGCGACATCGCCGACAGCCTGCGGCGCTCCATCTCCCGGCTTCCGGACCGCGAGGGCCGCATCCTTGCCCTCCGCTACGGCTTCCTCGACGGCGTGCCCCGCACCCTCGAGGAGATCGGCGAGGAGTTCAACCTGACCCGCGAGCGCATCCGCCAGCTCGAGAAGCTGGCACTGTGCCGCCTGCGCCACCCCTCCTTCGGGATCCGCGAGCAGGATCTGGTGTAGGCGGCCGGCGAAGCCGGCCCGCCCGCAATGCGCAAGTCCCGCGGCTCGGGTTTGCGCGCACCTGATGGCATCTCGGGTCGCGTCGTCACGCCGCTCGGCGCAATGCGCAATTCGACCGATCGCGAGGAAACGGCCTGAACGCGCTCTGTCGAATCGCGAATCGCGTATTGCGCATCGCAACTCTCCCTGATCCCACGGTGGCGACGCGCCACTAGCCTGACGCGGGTCCTACTCGAGGAGCGATCCAATGAAGCTCGGGGCGCTGGTGGGCGGCTCGGCGACCGTCATCGGGAGCGAGGCCACGCTCGGGGATGCCGCAGAGGCACTCGTCGAAGCAGGCGTCGGCAGCCTCGGTGTCATCGTGGACCGAGCCCTCGTGGGGATCATCACTGAGCGCGACCTGGTGCGAGCGCTTGCCGCGGGGGCGGATCCTGAGACCGACACCGTCGCGGACTGGATGGCGGACGCTCCCGACACCTTCTCGCCGGACGTTGACGTGGAAGAGGCGGCACGCTGGTTGCTCGAGGTGGGGTACCGGCACATGCCGGTGATGGACGAAGGCGAGCTCCTCGGCATCGTCAGCATCCGCGACATTCTCTGGGCGATAGTCAGTGACGGATCGGCCGGATAGCGGCCGATCCGTTCCGGCTCCGGCTCCGGCTCCGGCCAGAACCGATGTTGTCGCGCGCGATGTGTCTTTTCGCGATCTGGCTGGGGCGGTGGCCGGATCAGAGGACGGCGGATGGGCGGTCAGCCCGACACGCGTGGCGCCGGATAGCGGCCGATCCGTTCCGGCTCCGGCTCCGGCTCCGGCCAGAACCGATGTTGTCGCGCGCGATGTGTCTTTTCGCGATCTGGCTGGGGCGGTGGCCGGATCAGAGGACGGC
>Ga0214471_10002782_pt1 | contig 13695 bp, 14 predicted proteins | sample RVTome_5_FD_207665 | JGI IMG/M metagenome (GOLD analysis project Ga0214471, IMG submission 207665) | Soil microbial communities from uranium-contaminated site in the Upper Colorado River Basin, Wyoming, United States - RVT142D155 | ecosystem: Environmental > Terrestrial > Soil > Contaminated >...
TTGAGTTTCCCGCTCCGCGCACGGAGAGGGATGAGGGAGAGGCCCTAACCATCGAACGGGAACTCCCGCCCCTCCACCATCCGCACCAGCTCGTCGACCGCCGAGTAGCACCGCGAGAGCAGCGCCCCAGCGTACCCGTAGCGCTCCCGCGCCGCCTCGAACTCGTCCTCGTCCTCCAGCGTGTGGGTCAGCGAGCCGTCGATCTCGGCGCGCACGAGCACGTCCAGCTGCAGGTCCACGTAACTCACCGTCGCCCCGTCGAACTGCAGTGGCGTCGCGACGTTGCAGTAGTAGCCGTACAGGCCTCGTTCCGGTAGCTCCAGCCGGATCACGTTGAACCAGCGATCGGGCCAATAGTGCCCGTTCGTGTTGTACGGCGAGATGAATTCGCCACTTTCATGCGCCGTCGCCTTCACGACGAGACCTGCGGACGTCTGCGTCACCACAAGGCCACCATCGGTCCGTTTCAGCCACGCGGCATGCTCCCAATGCAGCGACCCGTCGTAGTTGGTCGCGCGCACCGTGATCTCACGCAGTCCAGCCGCCTCATGCTGCGGCCGAGGCATCAGTCACCACCGCCCACCAACTTACGTAAGAGCAGGCCCGTCGCCAGCAGCAGGACGATGCCTACGCCAATAGACCCGTAGGCGTTCTCAATGATCGGGACGTCCTGCGCCGCCTGCTCTACGCCGACCACGAACAGCGCGAAGCCAACGGCCCCCAACACGCCGGTGGCGAGCTGGCTCGCCCTCAGCCGTCGCACCGGCTCCGTGCCCTCAAGGAAGCTCAGCAGCTTCTGGGCTGTCTCTTCGGTCATGTGCGTCGCCTGGGTGATCGGGTCTCGGCGTCGCTCCGCCGCCGTGCCCAACGCCGCCGGCAGCTCAAACGTCCCATCCACGCGACACGGGAAGTCGATAACGCCCGTCACCGCGTCAAGGTCCAACGGCCCGTAGATATGAGGGAACAGACCAGCGCCTTCACGATGCCCCGCATTGCTCGCGGCCTCGCGCTTCAGCGGCGCCTGTAGTTTCGACGGGTCGATGCACAGCAGCACAAGCCCATCCTGCCCGCCGTAGAACAGGTTCGCGGTCTCGATCACCTGCCCTCGCGTCGAAGCGTGGATGAACCCCTGGACGCCCAGCGACTCCGCGACATACTGCCCGGCCGCCTGAGCCGCGGCCCAGCTGTGCCGCTCGGTGATGTGATAAATCGTCTCGTCAGCCACACTTAGAGCTTAGCTTGTGGGAACTGCTCGGCGTGCAGTCGCCGCCAAGATCAAGAGGCCGAGCATAGAAAACGGGAAGACAGATAGTGCCCATCCCCACCAGCGCGGACGGCCCGTTCCTCGTGCATAGATGCCCGCTAGGATCGGCAAAATCAGGACGGCAGAGTACGGCAACCAGAACAACAGCAACGCCAAGATTAACGCGATGCCATGATCCACGCGAAGGAACTCGCCAAGAATCAGCGTATTCCAGAATGGCACCGCGCATCGCCACATTCGGCCTTCACCACGCAGTACAGCCAGACGCCATGCGGCGGCACCAATAGCCACAGAAGCCAGCAGGAAGTAGATTCCACCAACAACGAGCAAGTCGTCCATTTGTAAGCATTATCGACCAAGGACTCAGCTCACCTCTCCAGTGACGATGCGCCGCATCCGCCCCACCGCCGCCGCCAGCTCCTCGTGCTCGGGCTTCGCCAGACCGGGGTCCTCCGCCAGCAGCTGCTGCGCCTCCCGCCGCGCCGTCTCGATCAGCTTCACGTCTGAGAAGTCCGCCGCCTGGAACTCCGGCAGGCCGCTCTGCCGCGTCCCGAAGTAGTCGCCCGGCCCGCGCAGACGCAGGTCCGCCTCCGCCAGCGCAAAGCCGTCGTTGTGCTCCTCCAGCAGCCGCAGCCGCTCCAGCGCAGTCTCCGACGGGTCGTCCGACAGCAGCAGGCAGAAGCTCTGCTCCCCGCCCCGCCCGACACGCCCGCGTAGCTGATGCAGCTGCGCCAGCCCGAAGCGGTCCGCCCCCTCGATCACCATGACGCTGGCGTTGGGTATGTCGATGCCGACCTCGATCACCGTCGTCGCGACGAGAATATTCAGCTCGCCACGACGGAACGCCTCGAGCACGGCATCCTTGTCCGTCGAGGACATGCGCCCATGCAGCAGGCCGAGCTTCAGCTCCGGGAATACCTCCTTCGACAGCCGCTCATACTCCTGCACCGCCGACCGCGTCTGCAGCACGGCCGACTCCTCGATCAGCGGGCAGACGACAAAGACCTGGCGTCCCCCCGCCACCTGCTCGCGCACGAAGGCGTAGGCGTCGGCGCGGTCGTCCGGCGCCACGAAATGTGTCTGCACCGGCAGCCGCCCCGGCGGCATCTCGTCGATCACCGACACGTCAAGGTCGCCGAAGAACGTCAGCGCCAGCGTTCGCGGGATCGGCGTCGCCGACATGACCAGCAGGTGCGGGGTCGCCTGTCCAGTCGCGATCGCGCGGTCCTTGAGCGCCGCACGTTGCATCACGCCGAACCGGTGCTGTTCGTCCACCACCGCCACGCCCAGGTTGCGGAACGTCACGCCCTCCTGGATCAGCGCGTGCGTCCCCACCACAACGTCGACGTCGCCCGACGCGATCGCCGCCACGACGTCCTGCTTCGACTTCGCCGCCGTCGACCCGGTCAGCAACTCCACGCGCAGCCGTCGCCCGCCAACCTCGAGTCGCCCCAGCAGCGACGTCAGTGTGTTGTAGTGCTGCTCGGCGAGGATCTCGGTCGGCGCCATCAGCGCGCCCTGGTGCCGGTTCGCGACCGCGATCACCAGCGCTGCCGCCGCGACCGCCGTCTTGCCCGAACCCACGTCGCCTTGCAGCAGGCGCGCCATCGGGCGCGACTGCCGCAGATCGCTGACGATGTCGCCCAGTACGCGGTCCTGCGCGCCGGTCATGGGCCAAGGCAGGGTCTGCCGGTATGCCTCGACCACGCCATCAGCCCCCATCGGCGCCGAGCGGCCCTCCTGCCACGCCAGACGTCGCTCCAGCACCGCCAGCTGCACGCCCAGCAGCTCGTCGAAGGCGATGCGGCGGCGAGCCGCTTCGTGCTCTTCCATCGAATCCGGGTAGTGCATCTGGCGCAGCGCTATTTTCAGCTCCGGCAGCTCGTGGCGCTTGCAGATGTCGGCCGGCAACGGCTCCTTCGCCAACCCCGCGAAGCGGTCGACCGCCTCCTTGGCGACGCGCCGCAACGAGCGCTGGGCGATGCCCTGAGTCAGCGGGTACACCGGCACCAGCCGCCCCGTGTGGGTCAAATCCTCGGCGCCGACGCGCTCCCACTCCGGGTTCTCCATCACCTTGCTGCGGTTGAACAGCCCCACCTTGCCCGCCACCACGATGCGGTCGTTCGTCTTGAGCTGCGCCGCCAGGTACGGCTGGTTGAACCAGACGACTCGCATCGTCCCCGTCTCGTCGCCCACCATCGCCTGCGTCCCCGGTCGACGCCCCAGCCGCACCACCGATGCGCTCCAAACGCTGACCAGCGCCGTCTGATGCTCCTCCGGCGCCAGGTCCGATATCTTGCGCACGTCCGCGTAGTCGTTATGTCGATTTGGGAACAGGTACAGCAGGTCGCGCACCGTATGCACGCCCAGCTTCGCCAGCTTGGCCTGCATCGCGCCCTTGACGCCCTTCACCGCCGTCACGTCCGCGTCCAAAGGATCGCTGGGAGCTGCAGGCGCGGTAGAATCGCGCGCCACTTCTGAACCCGCTCGTCCCGAGGCCGTCGTAGGACGCGAGCCTTGACCACCCTCCGCCCGCGCCGCGGTCCGTTTTGCCTTCGCCGCCTCCGGCTTCGCTGCCAGCACGCCGCGCAGCCAGCGTTCCCGCGCCGCCGGCGCCAGCACCCGGTAGGCCTTCGGCGACTCGACGGCGTCGATCATCGTCGCGACGGCCTTGTCCTGCCGCGCGTTCTTGAGAAATGCGTCGATACCGCCGATCACCGCGCCGTCGTCGCAGCCGCGACGCAGCTCCAGCTCGATAACCTTTCGGAGCCTGACGACCGCCTCGCTCTCGGGCCGGGAGCGGGCTTGTGCACTGCGTCGGGCGGGACTGACGACGCGATTCACGCTGAACCCCTTACCCGCGCAGCATAGCGCATCCGTTCGGGGCTACGTAGGGGCGTTCGCGAACCGCCCTTACGTGCCGTCTCGCGAACCTCGATCCGTCCACCCCTCATCGAATTGCTGCCTGCAGCTTCTCCAGCCCACCTTACGCTGAGTGCTCGTAGCTGAAAGCTCGAAGCTCCCTCAGCTTGTCCCAGCCCCCTCGCCTTTGTTACTCTACGACGGCTATGGCAACCAAATGTGAGGTCTGCGGCAAGGGCACCACCTTCGGGCGCAACATCCGTCACCAGCACTCCGGTCGCTGGCAGCGCAAGGCGCCCAAGACCAACCGCTTGTTCGGCGCCAACGTCCACGTCAAAACACTGACCGTCAACGGCGTCACGCGCCGCTTCAAGATCTGCACGCGCTGCATCCGCACCACCGCCAAGGTCCGCTAGCCAGGCCAGCCCGAAGCCCACTCATTGCCGCCGTGGCCACGGCGGCGATTTGTATTTAGCCATTGCCAGGAGCGTTCAGCGACGAAGTATTCGTCGCCCCGGCCGGGTGCGCTGTACTATCGCGCCACAACCGCAAGGAGGAACCACCGATGCCAGCACCAGCCATCCGACGCGTCGTCACCGGCCACAACGACGAGGGTCTCTCTATCGTCGCCATTGACGAGCGGGCCAAGGGTGAAATCGTCACGCAGATCTGGGAGACGCCCGGCCCGCTATCGAACAACGTCGACGACTGGGAAATCGGTCAGCGTCAACCCGGCCCGTCGATCCCCAGGGGCTCAGCCCTGCGCTTCGTCGACATCAACCCCGGCTTCCGCTCCGCCATGCACCGCACCAACACAATCGACTATGTATTCATCCTCGACGGCGAGCTCGAGATGGAGCTCGACGGCGGCGAGTGGGTCCACCTCACAGCCGGCGACATTGTCGTCCAGCGCGGCACGAACCACGCCTGGGAGAACAAGAGCGGCGCCATCTGCCGCCTCGCCTCCGTCCTCATCGCCTCGGAGCCCGTCAGCATCAACGGCAAAACTCTAGAAGCGACTATGACCTAACGCGTAGGGTTCACTCTGTCAGCCGCCAGAATGAAACCGCGGAAACAACGCCGACGGCCACGACGAGCAAAGAAGCAAGCGCGCTGACGCCAGCCAGATTGTGCATAAGGAGAGCCGCGAAGCAAATCGCCCCGAATTCAGCAATTATCCAGAAGACCCTCTTGCCTTGCGACACCCCATTCCCGGGTCGCGCGACGGCTCCCTGTCGCGCGCCGCGCCGCAGCCAAATATCTAATCCTTCGAATACGATCGCGCAGACCAACACAACGGTAACAACAACCTCGAAGCTGAGCGGTGTCAGTATGATCAAGCTCAGGAGGAGGGCTGAGAACGCCGTCAGGAATCCGAGACCGACCCCGACTCTGACCCCCATCCGCTGTCTAACCCAGCGCCTTCCTCAACGCCGCGATGTTCTCCGCCACCGGCGCCTTGTCGTTGTAGACGAAGCTCCCCGCCACCAGCACACTCGCGCCCGCGGCGGCGCACGACGGCCCCGTCGTCAGATTGATACCGCCGTCCACCTCGATCTCGGCATGCAGCTTCCGCCGGTCGATCTCGGCCTTGAGCCGCGTCACCTTCGCCAGAGACGCCTCGATGAACGACTGCCCGCCCCAGCCCGGGTTCACCGCCATCACCATCACCTGGTCGACGTCCGGCAGCACCTCGTCGATCGCCTCCAGTGGTGTCGCCGGGTTCAACGAAACTCCCGCCTTCGCGCCGAGGCGCTTGATCTCGCCCAGCACGCGGTGCAGATGCGTGCACGCCTCGACGTGCACGTTGAGGATGTCGCCCCCCGCATCGCGAAACGCCTCGATCTGCGTCTCCGGGTTCTCGACCATGAGGTGGATGTCCAGCGGCACGTCCACCGCCTTACGAATCGCTGCAACCAACGCCGGCCCGAACGTGATCACCGGCACGAAATGCCCGTCCATCACGTCGAGGTGTAGATAGTCGGCGCCGCCTGCCACGGCCTCCTGGACCTGCTCCGCGATGCGGCCGAAGTCTGCTGTGAGGATGGACGGGGCGATCTTTACCGGCACTGCAGCCTCCAAATTTCGCGAGAAACGCCTCGTGAGCGCCTTACGACGCCCGTCGTTTCGTCGATAAGTATTGTGACAGGCTCGCGCGCATAGCAAGCGCGCCTCGCAGGTGACTAACGATGAAAACTGAAATGCTCGCCATAGTCGTCTTTTGCGCCGTCGCCTTTGGCGGCCTCGGCTACCTCTTTGTGTCGTTAACAGACGGTATCAATCAGCCCCTCCCGATCGGCGCCACAGCACAGACCGCCGCGAGCGACGGCAGCGCACCGCCTGCCGGACTGATCGTCGAAGACGACTCACCGATCGTCCTCGGCAGCCCCAGCATCACCACGAACAACGCGAGGGATCGGGTCGTCGTTGATTTCTTCGAGTGCATCCCCGGCAGCGGTTCGCTCGACTTCGGCTCCGGCAAGGTGACCTTTGTCATGCAAGGCATCGACGGTGGCGACTGCCTCATCGACTACAGCGCAGGGGAAGAGGCTGTCGCCTGCCGTGTCCCCTACGCGATTGGGCTACTGAGTTTTGCCATCACCGATGATGTGCCGGACCTGGGGACCATCCTCGACTACTGCGAGGAAGCCGGCTAGCCTTCTTCTTCGCGCCGCCTCAGGATCACACGTGCCCGGCGCAGTGCCTGCGACACGCGTCGCGGCGCCGTACCGCCCGGAACGTCGCGCGACCGCAACGACGACCACACGTCGATCAGCAACACATCTGCTTCGAATAGCTCAGAGTGCTGGCGGTACTCCTCCAACGTCAGCTGCCGCAGCTCTTTGCGGTTCGACTCGCAGTAGCGCACCAGCCGCCCGACCACGTTATGAGCCTCGCGGAACGGCATGCCTTTCTTCGTCAGGTAGTCCGCCACGTCAGTCGCTAGAAGGAAGCCTCCCGCTAGGCGCCGGCTGCGGTCCGCCCTGAACCGCAGCTGCGACACGAGGTCCGCCAGGATGTTCAGCGTCCCGTTCAGCGTGTCGTGCGCCGCGAACAGCGGTTCCTTGTCTTCCTGAAGGTCACGGTTATACGCCAGCGGCAACCCCTTCAGCGTCGTCAGCAGCGCGACGAGCGTGCCGTACACCTTGCCGCTACGCCCGCGCGCCAGCTCCAACACATCCGGGTTCTTCTTCTGCGGCATGATGCTCGATCCGGTCGCGAAGCTGTCCGGCAGCTCCACAAAGCCGAACTCCGCCGTCGACCACAGCACGATGTCTTCCGCCAGCCGCGAGATGTGCATCATCGCGATCGAGCACGCCGCCAGGTACTCGACCACGAAGTCGCGGTCCGCCACCGCGTCGATGCTGTTCGCCGAGATGGCGCCGAACTCCAGCTCACGCGCCACCGCTTCGCGGTCGATGTCGTACGGCACGCCGGCCAGCGCGCCGGAACCCAGCGGCAGCACGTCGGCGCGCGCGTAGCAGTCCGCCATGCGCCCGATATCGCGCTCCAGCATCTCGAAGTACGCCAGGAGGTGGTGAGATAAGAGCACCGGCTGCGCCCGCTGCAAGTGCGTGTAGCCCGGCAGCACAACCCTACGGTTCTCCGACGCCAGCTCAACCAGCGCGATCTGCATGTCGTGCAACGAAGCGATGCTTTCCGCGATCGCTTCCTTCATCCACAGCTTGAGGTCCGTCACCACCTGGTCGTTGCGCGACCGCGCCGTGTGCAGGCGTCCCGCCGCGGCGCCGATGATCTGCGTCAGCCTTGCCTCGATGTTCATGTGGACGTCTTCGAGCTGCTCGTTCATCTCGAAGCGTCCCTGCTCGATTTCCTCGCGCACCTGCAGCAGGCCCGCCATGATCTCTTCGGCTTCCGATGCCGGGATGATCCCCTGCGTCGCCAGCATCCGCGCATGCGCTATCGAGCCCCTCACGTCCTCCAGCGCAATGCGCCGGTCGACCGCCAGCGATGACGTGTACGCGTCGACGATCGGGCTGGTCGTTTGCCCAAAGCGCCCGCCCCAGAGCTTTTCAGGGGGGGCGGAGTCCCGGGCAGATAGAGGATTGGAGTCTTCGCTCACGGCCTCATAGTAGCCGCGTAACCCCACCCGCGCCACATGGCATGAAGGATGAAGGCCGATACGCTCAGCCTCATCTCGCACGGCGCGGTGAGGGGGAGGTTGGCGTCTTGGCCCCCTCCCCTCGTGTCACGTCACGCGGTAACTACGGCCTAGGGCGCGCCGCCCCAGAAGTTCACCTGACCGTCGAAGCAAATCTTGTCCGGCGCCTGATCGCATTCGATGACCTTGTAGATGCCGTGGACTAGGGCACCCTTTCGCCAGCCGTCGACGACCGCGCCTTGCAGCACCGCAAACTTGTTGTTGAACTGCATCACAATTACCTTCGCCTTCGAGCTGTGGAGCGCTCCGTGGAAGTTGTACTCGGCAGTCAACCTGAGTATCTTCCCGCCGGCCAGCGAGTCCACGTTCAGCACAGTGCCCACGAATTCGCCCTCGCCGACATCTCCGCCGACGCTGCCCGACATCTCCGGAAACGTCGTTATGTACTTCGTGAATGTCACCAGCGTGTTGCCGAATCCATCCGCCGAGGCGGGGCTAGCCGTCGGGAGGGTCGCAACCCCGGCACCAATGATCAGGGTCAAACCGACGAGAGCGGCGAAATAGCTGGAAAACTTGGCCTTCATCGTTCCTTCCTTTCGAAATCGAGGCGTCCTGGTTGACTCCGAGATTCGCCTCTGCCATCCCGGCCGCGTAGCGAAAACTAGATTCGGTTCGACCGCATGCCCACCTCCTGCTGGTCGGTGCCGGGTGTCCGCCGGGCGGCCCGGGCTTGACCTCGGCACTCGGCGAATCACCCGGTAACAACAGACTAGGCAGCGCTGAAAGGGGCCGCTTCGGGAGAATTGCGTAACTTCGTCAGCGATTTTCGCGGCGCGGAGGGGCGTTAGTGGCAGAGATTATGTAGCTGGACGGCTGATTAGATTTGAAGGCGCCGGCCACGTACAGCCCCGTGGTGGGGGACCGGCGGTTGCCTCAGTAGAGACCGTTGTCGCGGGCGTAGTTGGTCACCTGCGCCCGGCCGTGCGTCTCCGTCTTCAGGTATATATTGGCGATGTGGCGCTCCACCGTGCGCACGCTGAGCACCAGTTCCTCGCCGATCTCCCGGCTGCTCTTCCCCGCCACCACGAAACGTAGTATTTCAACCTCGCGCGGTGATAACACCTGGAACTGCGGTCTAGGAGTTGTAAGGGTAACTTCCTGCGAGGCTGCCTCCGGTGGAAGCGTAGCGAGGAAATCGTCGATGGCATGGAGTGCAGGTTTGGGACCAGGCTCGTCCGAATGCAAGCCCCCGTCCGGATGCGCGATGACCACGAGCCGAGAACCAGGAATGATGGCCGCAAGCTTTTGCCCGTCCTCCTCGCTGGCCGCGGCCATGGCAATACCAGTTGTGACCAGCACAAGCACCGGCACCACGAGTAACGAAGCGATGTCGGCTACGCCGGAGTCGCGCGTGGGGACAGATCGCCGCAGCATGTCCAGCTGCGTGATGGATTCTCGAACGCGTTGCTTCGCCGCTTCAGGGTCTTCGAGCGAGAAAATGACCCTGGCAGTGACATCGACGAAGAGGGCCCAGTCCTCAGCGGCCATGTCTATGTTGTAGCTGCGGCCGCGGGTGCCCTGGCCGCCGACTCGGGAGTTCCAGAGAATGAGGGCCCTCACCCGTTCAGGGTTTCGTACCGCGTAACGCATGGCCACGTGGCCGAAATAGTAGCCAGCGAAGAGAACAAACCGATCGATTCCCGTGGCCGCGACGACCGCCTCCAGGTCGAGCTCGTCGTCAGAAAGGACGTAATCCTCGGGGACGGGGCGGGCCGACATGCCGTGGCCGCGGGCGTCGTACGTGATCAAGCGAACGCGGCGCGCCAGTTGCTCCAGCGCTGACCCCTTGGGCGCCAGCCAATCGAGACGCGCGTGTGTGATTGGCCCGGCCACCCAGACAAACGGTATCCCGCGACCGCTGTCCGTATACGCAATGCTGTAGCCATCACTGGTTCTGGCGTACTGGACCGGCGGCGCTTCCATCGGAAGCGAATTCTACTCCGATTCGCATCATCTTGCCCCGGTTCGTTACCCTATACTCATGGCCAAGACAGAATCCTTCGACATTTCGACCGGCGTTGACCTCCAGGAGGTCGATAACGCGCTCAACCAGGTCAAGCAGGAGATCACGCACCGCTTCGACTTCAAGGGCGTCCTCGCGGACCTCAACCTGGACCGCGCCACGCACAAGCTCACCATCCACACCGCCGACGACTACAAGCTCGAGTCGATCTGGCAGGTCATGGAGCAACGCCTGCGCGCCCGCAAGGTGCCCCTCAAGAACATGCAGCGCGGCAACCCGGAGAAAGCCGCCGGCAGCACGGTGCGCCAGGAGATCAAGATCGCGCAGTCAATCGACAACGACACCGCGCGCAAGATCGTCAAGTTCGTCAAAGACAAGGGCTACAAGAAGGTCCAGACGCAGATCCAGGGCGACGAGGTCCGTGTCTCGGCCCCCTCCCGCGACGAGCTGCAGGGTGTCATGAAAGACCTGCGCGAGGAAGATTGGGGCGTCGAGCTCAAGTTCGGCAACTACCGCTAAGAAAAGCAGCGCCCCAGCATGTGGGACGCTTAGTCCGTTTCCTCGGGCTGTGCTTCTACGAAGCGCCCTGTACGTCCTCCGCCGACGCATGCAGCCGCCGTTTCTCGACCGCCTCCGCCAGCTGCTCCAGCAGCGGCGCGGAATCCTCCCAGCCGATGCAGGCGTCCGTGATGCTCTGCCCGTACTCCAGCGGTTGGCCCGGCACCAGGTCCTGTCGCCCCGCCTTGAGGTGGCTCTCGATCATCGCGCCGAAGACGCGCGTGTCGCCCTGAGAAACCTGCTTCGCCACGCTGGCGCCAACCTCGACCTGCTTCTGGTGCTGCTTCGAGCTGTTGCTGTGGCTGAAGTCGATCATGATGCGCTGCGGCAGGCCGGCGTCCGCCAGCGTCTTCGCCGCCGACTCGATGCTCGCCGCGTCGTAGTTGGGCTCCTTGCCGCCGCGCAGGATCACGTGGCAGTCCTCGTTGCCTTTCGTCTCAACGATCGCTGAGTGACCTGCCTTGGTCACTGACAGAAAATGATGCGGCTGGGCCGCCGCCCGCATCGCGTCCACGGCGATGCGCACGTTGCCATCCGTGCCGTTCTTGAAGCCCACCGGGCACGACAGGCCCGACGCCAGTTCGCGATGTATCTGGCTCTCCGTGGTGCGCGCCCCAATGGCGCCCCACGCGACCAGGTCCGCGATGTACTGCGGCGTGATCATGTCCAGGTATTCGCAGCCCGCCGGCATGCCGTCTTCCGCCAGGTCGACCAGCAACTGACGCGCCACGCGCAGGCCCTCGTTGATCAGGAAGCTGCCGTCGAGGTTCGGGTCGTTGATCAAGCCCTTCCAACCCACGGTCGTCCTGGGCTTTTCGAAGTAGACCCGCATCACGATCAACAGGTCCTTCGACAGCTTGTCACGATACTCGGCCAGGCGCCCGGCGTACTCCTTCGCCGCCTTCACGTCGTGGATCGAGCACGGCCCAATGACGACCAGCATGCGGTCGTCCGCCCCGTGCAGGATGCGATGGATCGCCTGGCGAGTGTCGAAGACCGTGCGCGCTGCCGCCGGCAACACGGGAAACTCGCGCAGCAGATGGGCCGGCGGGACCAGTTCCTTGATTCCGGCAACACGGACATCGTCCGTCTGCAGCTGCTGCGCGTCGGTTTCCGGTGGGTCTTGTACCGTCATAACTCTCTCACTATGCGTCTCGCGCGCCATGAAGGCAACGTTACGTCGACTCCCTATTCATAACGCTGATCACGCGGGAGTGAGTATCGTAACAGGAAGCTCAGATTCAGAAAAGGCGAGTCCCTGAGCCTTGATGGTAGGCCCCCAGCATGCTGGAGGCCTACCATCAGAGACGCCTTGCCCACGCTCGTCAGGACGCATACGCTGCTCGGCATGGCCTACCCAGCCCTCGAAACCGTCGGCACCCAGCGCCTCATCGATACCGCCGCGCTCGACCGTCCCGCCGTCTTCATCTGCTACGCCGAGGCCACCCAGCACGGCGCCGAGGCCATCGAAGCCGCCGTACGTGAGCGCTACCCCGCCTCCGAAGTCCTTGTCGCCCACGTCATCGACCTCCATACCGTCCCCAGCCTCTTCCGTGGCGTCGCCCACAGCATCCTCAGCGGCGAGTACGAAAAGGCCGTCGCCGAGCTCCCACCCGGTGAGACCGCCGAAGACTACGTCATCATCCTGCCCGACTGGGACGCCGCCTTCGTCACCGCCCTCGGCCTCACCGACGTTACGAAGCAACTCGGCGTCGCCGTCTTCGCAGCGGAAGGCTCCCTTATTGGCATTGCCCAGGTCGAAGACGTGGCGGCGGAAACGATTGGATTACTACGGGGTGCAGGCTAAGCGCAGCCCTAAAGCCGGCTATGCAGAACCGCACTCGGTCGTCTCACAAACCGGCGTCTCGGACTGAGCATCGTCCAGCACGGTGTAAATCTCCCAAGCGTTGTCCGGTCCCTGCACCCAGACTTTGTCCTGAACAGCGAAGCAACATGTCGTCGTCATCTCTTCCTTGGTGGCGAGCCCGTCTGAAGCCGCGCGCCTTGAGGCCGCGGTTACGTCGCCGGTCGACTCGACCTCGACTCCGAGGTGATTCAGTGAGCCCGGTTCGCCGCCTTCCATCAGAACCAGCTTGAGTGGCGGGTCGGCGACCACGAAATTCGCATAACCGGGTCGAACCTTCGCGGGCGCAATAGAAAAGAGCTTGCTGTAAAACTCAATTGCCGCGTCAAGGTGAGCCACGTTCAAAGCGAGTTGGACTCGGGCCATTGGAATCTGCTCACATTTATGTTCTTCTATATGTCGTACGATAACATTGCATTGACAGATGTCAATGGATAAACTCCTAGACATGGCGCAAACAATCCCTGCCAACAGCCTGCCCAGTGCCCCGCTTCTCTCCGCCGCACTCCGTGCAGACGAGGCTGAAGAGCTGTCAAAAGCATTCCAGGCGCTTGCTGATCCCGTGCGGCTACGGCTGCTGGCTCTCATCGCCGGGTCACCGGGCTGCTGCGCCTGCAGCTGTGACCTGGAGGCGCTTGTTGGAAAGAGCCAACCTACCGTCAGTTATCACCTGTCGTTGTTGGCAGACGCTGGCCTAATAACGAAGCGCAAGCAAGGGCGGTGGGTAATGTGCTCGGTCGAACCAGGTCGCCTGGCCGCCCTGCGAAGGGTTCTCGGCGAATAGCCCGCTTCTTGTGTTACCTCTGGCAATGCATCCCTAGTTCGCGGCCCTCGGAAGGTGTTCGCTGGTGGCGCCGAGCTAGTCCAGCGTCCGCTTCTGGCGCATCTGCGCCTGCTGCTCCACCGCTTGAATATCGATGAACCCGCGCGCCTTCTTCGGGTCGTACTGCTCCGACGCCGTGTCGAAAGACACTAGCTCCTCGCTGTACAACGAGTGTGGA